>ENA-UAEG01000332-UAEG01000332.1-human-gut-metagenome-genome-assembly--contig:-NODE-332-length-19246-cov-5.379866_pt1 | contig 19246 bp, 8 predicted proteins | sample MGYA00244280_ERZ654275 | MGnify/ENA primary metagenome ERZ654275 (study PRJEB26926, sample SAMN06165092) | human gut metagenome | biome: ENVO:00009003; feature: ENVO:2100002; material: ENVO:00002003...
CGAGATTCGCCTTAGTCTCGTGGGCTCGGAGATGTGTATAAGAGACAGGGTGTGGAGCTTAGGCGGCACCCACAACGAGGCCCGCAAGCGGCTGGCCCGGGCGCAGGTCGTCCGCACGCTGGTCGTGGCGGCAGCCGCGGCGCTGCTGGTGCTGGTGGCCGCGCTGGTGTTCAGCGCCGTGGTGCACAGCCAGCTGGCCTACTACTACGCCACCCCTTACTACCGCTGAGGAGACGCCATGAAAGCATCTGTTATCATCCCGAATCTGAACGGCGCGGGCTGGCTGCGGGATTCCATCGAGTCGGTCTGGGCACAGACCGAGCAGGACTTTGAGCTGATCGTCATTGACAACGGCTCTAAAGACGAGAGCCTGGAAATTGCCCGCAGCTACCGCGGCCGTGACCGCTACACACTGATTGAGAACGCCGAGAACACCGGATTTTCCCACGCAGTCAACCAGGGCATTGCGATTGCCAAGGGCGAGTACGCGGTGCTGTTCAACAACGACGCCTTTGCCGAGCCGGACTGGCTGGCGGAGCTTATCAGGACCGCTGACGCCGACCCGAAGATTTTTGCCGTCAGCAGCCTGATGCTGCGCTTTTATGAGCCGGAGCTGGCTGACGACGCGGGCGATTATGTGACAATTTTAGGTTTTGCCTGCAAGCGCGGCGACGGCCTGAAAGCCAGCCGCTACACCAAGCCCTGCCGCATTTTCAGCGCCTGCGGCGGTGCGGCGCTCTACCGCAAATCGATTTTGGACGAAATCGGCGTATTTGACGAACTGTTTTTTGCCTACTATGAGGATGTTGACCTGAGCTGGCGCGCGAACAGCCTGGGCTACAAGAACGTCTACTGCCCCACGGCCAAGTGCCGCCACATCTGCGGCGCGACGACCGGTGCGGTGCGGTACAATCCGTTCAAGAGCATCCAGAGCGGGCGCAACAGTATTTTGCTGCCCTACAAAAACCAGCCGCTTTTGATGCTGGTCATCAACTTTATCCCGATGCTGCTGGGGTATCTGCTGAAAGTTTTGATGTTCCGGCTGCGCGGGTTCGGCAATGACTACGCCAAGGGTTTTCACGAAGCCTGGGTCGCCCTGCCGAAAATACAGAAGCCGAAGTTCCGCTGGCGCAACCTGCCCAACTATTTTTGGGTGGAGGGCAGTCTGATCGTCGGGCTGTTCCGATATATTGTGTATCGGGTGCAGCGGGCGCTGAAGATTACCTGACAGGGGGATTCGGGCTTTGCCCGCGGGGCGTCGAGGACGCCGCCCCCTACAACGCCATACAACAAAACACCTGCTGACCGGTCACACGCATACCGGTCAGCAGGTGCTTATTTTTTACGCTTTAATCCTCATCCGCGAAGTTGCCCAGCGCCTTGGCCTTCTCGATGACTTTGCTCTCGAGCATCTGGGGCAGGGTCTCGTACCGCACGAACTCGAACGTGTAGTACCCGCGGCCCTGGGTCAGCTGACGCAGGAAGGTGGTGAAATCCTGCATCTCGGCCATGGGCACTTCCGCCTCAACGACCTGCAGGCCGTCGTCATCGGGGTTCATGCCCAGCACGCGGCCGCGGCGCTTCGTGACTTCGCCCATGATATCGCCGGTGTTGTCCGCCGGGACATGAGCTTTCAGTGTGCCGATGGGCTCCAGCAGGACAGGGCCGGCCTCGGGGATAGCAGCCTTGTAGGCCAGCTTAGCGGCCATGATGAACGCCATTTCGCTGGAATCGACCGGGTGATAGCTGCCGTCCAGCAGGGTAGCCTTCATGCCGACCATCGGATAACCGGCCAGCACACCGTGCTCGGCCGCCTGGCGCACGCCCTTTTCAACAGCGGGGAAGAAGTTCTTCGGCACGCTGCCGCCGAACACGTTCTCGGCAAACTCAATGGCCTCGCCCTGCACAGGCTCGAACTGGATCCAGACGTCGCCGAACTGGCCGTGGCCGCCGGTCTGTTTCTTGTGTCGGCCCTGGGCCTTGCAGCTCTTGCGGATAGACTCGCGGTAAGGCACGCGCGGGGTCTCCAGCGTGATCTCCACGCCGAACTTATTCTTCAGCTTGGCAAGGGCCACTTCCAGATGCTGGGTGCCCAGGCCGCTGATGATCTGCTGCTTCGTCTCGGGATCGACCTCAAATTTGATAGACGGGTCCTCCTCGATGAGGCGGGTCAGCGCACCGCCGACCTTGCCCTCGTCGCCCTTCTTGGCGACCTTGACGGCCATGCGGTAGCAGCTGATGGGGTAGACCGGCGCGGGCAGCGCGACGACGCGGGCCGGGTCGCAGAGGGTATCGCCGGTCTTGGCGGTAGCCAGCTTGGCGACCGCGCCGATGTCACCGGCAGCGATCTCGGGAGTGTCGGTCTGCTTTTTGCCGCAGACAGTCAGTGTCTTGCCCAGGCGCTCCGGCTGGCCGGTACGGGCGTTGATGGCGTTGCTGGTGGCGGTCAGCTTGCCGGACAGAACCTTGATAAAGCTCAGCTTGCCGACGAAGGGATCTGCCACAGTCTTGAACACGTAGGCGCACAGCGGGGCAGCGGGGTCGGCGGTGATCTCCACCGGTTCGCCGTTCGCCTCACCCACAGCGGAGGCGGTATCCGCGCCGGGCAGCAGCACGTTCATGTTATAAATCAGCATATCCAGTGCCTGGCCGTTGACGGCAGAGCCGCAGAACACAGGGGTAATTTGCCCGCTGCGCACGCCTGCGGCCATGCCCTGGACGATCTCCTCGGTGGTGAAGGCCTCGCCCTCGAAGAATTTCTCCATCAGGGCCTCGTCGGTTTCGGCGATGGCCTCGCTCATGGCCTGGATCAGGCCCTCAAAGCGGTGGCCGATATCAGGCACGTCGATCTGAATCTGCTTGCCGCCCTCGTACTTGAAGGCCTTCTGGCTGAACAGGTTGATGTAGGCGACAGTACCGTCGTCCAGACGGACCGGCACAACGCAGGGGCAGACACTGGGGCCGAACTTAATTTTCATCTGCTCCAGAATCTTGAAGTAGTCGGCGTTCTCCAAGTCGGTCTTGGTAACAAAAATCATCCGCGCCTTGTTGTTTTTCAGTGCCATCTGGTAGGCTTTCTCGGCACCGACGGTGACACCGGAACGGCCGGAAACACAAATCAGCACGCTCTCGGCAGCCATGATGCCCTCGGCAGCGCCGGTCTCAAAGTCAAACAGACCCGGTGCGTCGATCAGGTTGTACTTGACACCCTCGAACTCAACCGGCACGACGCTGGAATTCAGCGATGCCTTGCGGCGGATCTCCTCGGGGTCAAAGTCGCTGGCGGTGGTGCCGTCCTCGACGCGGCCCATACGCTCGGTCGCGCCGCTCATGTACAGCAGCGCCTCGGTCAGCGTCGTTTTGCCGCAGCCGGCGTGGCCGGCCACCAGAATGTTGCGGATGTCTTTGCTTGCGTAGCCCATGGATCGTCAAACCTCTTTTCGCGCCGGGGCATTTCCAACTGCCCTGCGGCGTAGATATTCTTTGCGGCGGAGCGATTTTTGAACACTCCCGCCTGTTTGATACTACTTTACCACATTATCATGGAAATTTAAACAGTTTTTTCGGATTTTTTGTAAAAAATTTTAGGCAAAAGATTGTGGAAGGTGTAAAAAATCAAAAAAAGCCGCCCAGCCGCGAAACTTTTTTGCGGCTGGGCGGAAATACTTTACTGTTTTTTGCTGCGCTTGCGGCGGGCACGGCCGCCGTCGGGCTTGACTTCGGGCACGTACAGGCTGTAGCTGAGCAGGTAACGGCCATGAGCGGGCACGCGGTAGAACGACGCCTTGATGCGTTCCAGCGGGCTGGACCCGGTCTCGGCGGCACTGCCGCACAGCATGATGACATACTGCGTCTCGGTATAGCGGGCGGCCACATCGCACTGGCGCAGGCTCGTGTGGATGAGCTCGCCCAGCTGATCCACCATCGTGGAGGTCTCGTCGGGTTCGGCATCCTGACCGGGGGCCACCGTCATGATTGCCAGGAACACCGGTAGGCCGTAGCGGGCCTGCACGCCGCGCTGCACGCGGTAGGCTTCTTTGAATGTCTCGAAATCGCAGATGCAGGCCCCGGCGTTCTCGGTGTCGGGCAGAACAGCCACCAGCTTGGCGACCTCGCCTTCCATATTGCGGTCAGCCTGGCGCATCTGGCGGTAAGCTGAACCGGCGCGGCCCGGCTCAATGGCATGGTGCAGGCAGCCCATGGCAGTACCGCGGCGGGCCAGTTTCTGGGCTTCGTTATGGCGGCCCAGGGCTTCCAGCGCGACGATTTCTTCCAGATACAGGCGCTCCTCGTAGGGGTCCAGTTCCAGGGCGTGGTTGCACAGCGAGATGATGCGGGTGCTTTCGCCCCACTTTTTGCAGAGCTCCAGCAGGCTCAACATGGCGGTGCGATACTGGCCATGCAGCCGCACGCTGACGCCCTCGACCCACTGCTCGGACGCAGACTGGGGCAGCAGGCGGCCGCGGTACAGATCAACGATCTGCTCATACAGCTTAGCGCGTTTTTCGGGGTCCTCCTCGCGGCGGGCCTGCTCGGACAGGTCGCCGACTCGGAACACATCCACGGTGCAGTCCAGGTGGGGGTTCCACTGGTAGCAGCCGCGGCTGGTCAGGATGCAGTTCCGCAGCTCGTCCAGGCCCTCGGCCTCGATCATATTGCGGAAACGGTGCAGGATGGCACGCAGCGCCATATCCGGGTTACTGGACCGTTCCCCCGCCCACAGCGTATCGGTGAGGACTTTATGGGTTACGCGCTCACCCCGCTGCAGCACCAGATACTGCACCAGCGCGGTAGTCTTACGCGACTGCCCCAGCACCGCCAATACCGGTTTGCCGTTGACGCGAATCTCGAAATCGCCCAACATTCTGATTTCAATGGTTGCCATCCTGTACCCCCTTTATTTTGGCAGCGACCTGCTGCACGCCTCTATGTTTCATAGTATAACAAGCCGTCCGGCATTTGTCCAGTAGTTTGTCACATTTTGTTATAATATGGCAAAAAATCTCTTATCGTTCTGAGGATGCCTTCCCGTTCCAGGTGCCGGGCGCGTACAAAATCACCGGTTCGCCGGGCAGCGGCACAATGGCCTTTTGGGTACACAGAGGGACATCATTGCCGCTGCTGTCCCGCTTGGCTACTGTGATGACCACCGTCATCGCCGTGATGCGCGGGGTGTCGGTGTCGTTTTCCTGTGCCCAGCTGCGGGCGTAAAAGTGCAGGTCGCTGATGTACAGCCCCATGTAGGATTCCTTCGGGTAGGCGGTGGTGTAGGCATAGGCGATCTTCTCGCCGTCCTTCTCGTGCAGGGGGGCGAAATCTCTCTGCTCCTGCTGGTAAAACCGCATATGCAGGTAGCCGTTCAGTTCCTCGGCCTGGGCCTGGGTCAACAAGTCCTTGCCCTTGCTGTTTTTCAGTGCGGGTACAAGGTCCTTGTCGATCAGCTCCACATGGTTCGGGTAGACGCTGAATTCCAGCGCCGTGCCGTCGCTGTAACTGGTCTGGGCGTCAAACACGCTGTCCAGATTTGCGCTGTCCGTCGCGCCGTTTGTAAAGCGGATATAGCCGTTGGCGTCCAGCACCTCGCCGCGTATCGTCTCGATGAGGGCATCGGCCAGATTCTGGGCGCGGGTCTGCTGCTGGATATCCCGGTAGGCCTGGGCGCTGGGGCGTATCAGCGTGACCGCCGCCAGCGTCAGGATGGACAGCAGCACCATACAGACGATCAGCTCCACCAGCGTGGTGCCGCGCTTGTTTTGCAGCTGCTTCATGGCGTTGCCTCCCCTGCCTCCTTGGCGTAACGGTGGAAGGTGTGCGTCTCGGTGGTGGTCGTGCCGCCGTTCTCGCTCACTTCGGCTTGGGTCTCCACCTGGTCCAGTTCCACATCGTCCACGGTGAACGCCCCGGCCCCCGCGCCCGCGCTGAAGGTAAAGCTCTGCCCGGTTTTTTCGGTCTGCCAGGCGGGGGCCTGTTTTTCCTGCGGGTACAGCCCGGCGCAGAAAGCGTAAGCCGTCTCCCGCAGCGTCTCGGCCTTTTGGGACATGGCCCGGGCGTACCGCAGCGACACCACAAACATGGCTGTGAACATCAACAGCAGCATAAAGGAGACGATGACCTCGACAATGGTCTCGCCGCGCTGATTTTGCAATTTGTGTTTCATGGCGGCTCACTCCTGTGCTGTGCTGGTGCTCTGGCGGGCACCGCGGGTGTAATGGATGGTGGACTTATCCGGGTTGGTGGTGTCAAAGTGGGGCACGATGATTCGCTCTGCGTCCTCCGGTTTAATATAGATACTCGACAAACCGGGGCTGGCAAAGGTGCTTGTGCCCTTGCTCCATGTGTAAACCGTCGTACTATCGTCAAATGTGTAGCCAGACACCGGGTAGTGTACCTGCCGGTCATAGGTCACGGTATAGGCAAAGCTCTCCCCCGCCTTGGTGGCGGTCACGGTCACGTCCAGCTGCAGATCGGTCAGCAGGTAGTCGTTGCTCTGCCAGCTGGTCAGTTGGTCGCGCCAGCCGCTTTTGGTGCTGACGGACTGGCCCACGCCGCTCAGGTTCAGCTTTTCAGCGTCCTCGCCCGGGCGGCGGCGCAGCGTGACGGTGATTTCCTCCGCACCGCTCGTGTCGGCATCGGCAGCTTTCCATGTGTAGGAGTAGGGCTGCGAGGGGCTGCCGTAGATATCGCCGCCGTAGGCCGTGGAGGTCATGAAGCTGTCATTCACGAACGCGGCGAAGGAGCTTGTGGGGGTGTTCAGTTCCCCTTCCAGCACGTCGGAAAAGCTCGTGGCCAGCTGGTAGGCCTCCTGCTCCAAAAGCTGGCGGTTGGCGTTGGCCGTCAACACGGACGCCGCGTACACCAGTGCCGCAGACAGGGCCACAAACAAGGCACCGATGCAGAGCACCAGAATCATCGAAAGACCCTGCTGGTCCCGCAGGATATCGCGTGCTTTTCGGCGCATGATGCCACCTCCTTTGTTGTAGTTTACCCGGCCTTGTCGGTCAGCTCCACGGGCTGGGGCGCGTTTTGCGGCTCTGCGGGCGTTTCGGTCGGTTGTGTGGTTTCGGTGTTTTCGTCGGGCGTCGGCTCTTCTGCAATCAGCTCGACGGTCTGGGTCTCGTCGCCGATGGTGACAGCCTCGGCGTCTGGCGTGCCCACGGTCTTGCCGTCGGCCTTGGAGTGAGCCATCGTCTCGACCTGGATGCTGGTGGTAAACTTTTGCAGGGCATCGCCGCTGGTGAGCACATTGGCCATATCGGGCAGCAATACGCGGTAAGCGGGTTCGCCGTTGTCGTTTTCCACGACCTCCAGCTCGGCCACAACGCTGACCTGATAGTACGGTTTCGCGTTGTCGTCCTGCGTTACACAGCCACGGAGCCATTCCGGCTTGCTTTCCCAGTGGTCAACATCCGTCGTGTCCTTTTTGAACACAGGCATCACGCTCAGGTCGTACCAGGTGCGGGTTACATTGCCGTCATCGTCAGTCACGTTCTGCGGGGTAAGTTCGGTCGTGTACGCCGCGTTGTTTATCGTGACAGTCTTTTTTACCTGCCTGATTTCGCCGCGCGAGTGTAGCGTCGTGTTGCCGTCAGCGTCTTTCGTCTCGGTATCGGCATCATAGGTCCACATTTCAATCGTGTAGGCAGTGCCATGCATCGGTGTCACCGTGAACTTATAATAGTCGGTCAGGTTGTTGACTCTGCCATCGTCCGGCGTGCCTGTGGACGGATAACGGTTGGCCGCTTGCCATTGTACCGCAAAGCGGTTTAGCGTTATTTCGTCAGTTTTTCCGGTAGTGCTCGTGTAGGCATCACTGTCGTACAAATCGACCGTATAATCCACCCCCACCGCGGTCAGGCCTGCATCCGGGGCGTCCAACTTGATGGCGGGCAACTGCATATCCTCCGGCTTGCCCACATAGTAGTACCAGTTGGAGGATTCCATGCCGCTGCCGGTCTCTGTCATAGCGCGCAGGGCAGGCAGCAGGTAGTAGCGGGAATACTCGGGCTTCATGGTAAAGCCGTTACTCAGGTTGTAGGCCGCGCTGTTGCCGCTGCCGTCGGCGGGCGTGCCGCCGCCGCTCTGCCGGTCACTTTCGGGGATGATGCAGATGGCGTCACCGTTTTTGAGCATTTCATTCAGCGCAGTCTGCAATACAGCCAGCTTGTCTGCCTTCTCCTTGCCCAAGTCAGCGGTAGTTTGCCAGTCATTTGCCAACACGGCAATCGTCTTATAGTCATCCTCATTTTTAAACAGATAGCCGGTAAAGAAGTAGCTGCTGGCCGTGCTGCCGCTGACCGTCATTTGCAGCGTTTCGCCATTCAGGAACTCCGCCTGGCTGGGCGCAGCCGGGGCAAAGGCCGCACTGCTCACCGTCGGGGCCGCCACGCGGGACTTCACAGCCTGCGGGTCGCAGAGTGCGCCATCCGGGCTGTCAAAGCCGGTGGTGTCACCCGCCGCACGGTTGGCAATAACGTAGAAGCGCAGTTTCTGGCCCTGGTACTGCTCCATGTCGATTTCGGTCTGGGTGCCTGTGATATTCTCCCAGGTCTCCACGGTTTCCCAGGTGGTATCGGCGTTCTGGCGCTTGGCGTACAGGGTGTAATGATCCGCACCCACGACCGCAGGCCAGTTGATGCTGTATGTCAGTGCATCGGCGCTGTTTTCGTCATACAGGCGGGTAAATCCGCCGGGGGCGTCGGGGGCATCCAGCCGGGTCATGACAGCGTAGCTCTGCTCGTCCGCCAGGCCGATCTGCGCGTTCGTGCCGGACACGCGGGCCACATGGAGAATGACGTTATTGTACTTCCAGCTCTTGCTGCCCTCGGCCAGGTCGTCGTCCACGCAGAGTTCCAGCGTGTAGCGGCCCGTTGTGCTGTCAAACGTGACTTTCTTAGCCAAATCCACGTTGCTTGCCAGGCGGATGGTCTCCTGCTTGCCGTCGGCCTGCACGCCGTACAGCTCGATGGTGTACTTTTGCTCCGTTGTATCCGGTATCGTGCCGTCGGTGGTCTGGGCCCAGCTAAAGGTATAGTACAGCTTGTTTTCGGCGGCGCGCACTTCTTCCTTCGTCAACTGCTTGTCCAGCTTCGGGGCTTGCAGGGTGGTTACGCCGGTCTGCAGTGTCTTGACCTGACTGGGGGCAAGGACATCGTTATAGGATTTGTCTTTGTCGTTGGTATTGTACGCCTTGCCTACAAAGTACAGCGCGGTCATATGGGCGTACTCGTAGCCGTCGCCGCCTGCCTTGCGCACGATTTCCAGGCCGTCATAGTAGGCGACCGGGTCTGTGCCGCGCTGGGCAATCGCTGCCGTGACTTCCTCCTCGGTAGCTGCCCAACGGCTGTACGAGGGGCCGATGCCGCTTTCGACAGGAGCCGCGACGATTTTCAAATCCTCGTAGTCGCTGGTGAAGGCTTCCTTCGGCAGATTGCGGAAGGTCACGGTGGTGGCCGCAGCCCCAACGCGGGTCTGCTGCGCGGCCAGCGTGATATACTGGCCTGTCAGGCTTGTGCCGCTGGCCGTCGTCTCACTGTCGCCAACGTATTTGCCGACGAGCATGACGCGGTAGATGGGCTGGGCTTCCTGCATCTTGTTATCAACCCGCACAGACGGTTCATAGGACAAATTCAGGCTGATAGTCAGGTCATTGACCGTCGTTCCTATAACAGTCGGATTTGTGACGGTCACATTGCCCTTAGCCGCCAGGCCGGTGTTCCACTCATCGTACTTATCCGGATTTGTAAAGGGGCCTGCAATGGCGGTACGCTCGCTGAACTGTTCCGACCGCATGAACGGCGCTGTGCTGGTACTCGGGTTAGCAATAGCAGTCAGGGTTCTGATATTGTCCAAGCCGTTGGTGATGGTCTGCTCGCTCTTGCCTTTGCTAAAGCTGCCGGAGCTGCCGGAGCTGCCGTCCACATATTTAAAATCAACTTTCCACTGGTCATTGGCGATTCTGACATATTCGTCATAGTTTGTCAGCACAACTGTCTGATAGTATATGTTGCCCGTGCCGGTACGCTTGAGCCGTACTTCAATTTCCGGCTTGGGCAGTGTCTGGGCGAAGGTCTGCACCGCAGAATCGCGGGATGTACCGCCGCCCTTGCTGTTCATGGGGGTAATGCGCACAACAAAGTTGCCGGCCCAGCCGTCGCGGTCCGGGTCGTTATCAAAGGTATACTTTGTCTCGTAGACCATGGCCGTGTGTATGGGGGTGGCATCGGTCACATTGCCGCTTGCGTCGGTCTTGTACACCTCCAGCTTATAGTACATGGCCGGGCCGTGGGCGGCGTCCTGCTTGGGGGCAGTCCAGCTTACGAGATAGCGGCCATACACTGCACCGGTGCCGTCCTTAGTCTCCTCACTGCGCTGGATCGTGATGGATTCGGGGATCTGGTTCGGTTCATTGGCCTCCAACACATACTTATAATAATTTTGGATGACTTCATCGGTAATATCGCCATTGCTGGGGATGTTCTGGCCGCTTGAGCCCTTGATACTGTCGTTTGTCTCGGTAAAACGGAGCAGGATATTGCCCAACACATCGCTATCTTTTGTTTCCACTGTACGCTTCCATGTATCCGTTACATGGATATAAGCCGTGTTGTAGACAACCCGGGACAGGTCATACGTTGTGTTATCATTCGTATTGTTTGGCACCGCCAGCATGGCAAAATAGCTGCCGTCTGTGGTGTCTTTGCCCAGGTTCAAACGACGACCGCCGCAGTTTTTGGTTTCCACGCTTTCCGTAAAGCGGCTGTCTGCACCAGACCATGTAAAGTTTGTCAAATCGGTACTTGTGTGACCCAACCAGCGTTCATTCCAGGCTTGCGCGTTCCAAGCGCTCTTGCCATCCTTACTATATGCGTCAATATAATAGTTATTTGAACCCTTGATGTTCTCTACGGCAGCAACGCCGAGATTGTCATAAGCCAGCGGGTGCCAGTTATCACCGCCTACCAGCGAGAAGCAGTTGTTCAGCGTCGTAGGCTGCGTACTTCTGCCGCCGCCGCCACGGCTGCCGACGATGCCGACTATGTAGCTGGCGCTCATATTCGTACAATAGTTGCGGCAGCGGTCAATATTGACGATAACATTATCGATTGTAGAGCCGCGCGTATCCCACGGCCCCAGATAACCGAAAATGCCAACCGCCATAGACTGTGCTTTGATTTCAACCGTACTGCCATTGACACAGTCGTATACATTGATGGTCATGGGGTCGGTCTTATCTGCCATCTGCACCTTGCCAAAGATACCGCCGATATCGTTCGCACTTTTATTATTCGTTCCCTTCATTGAGCCATGGTTCTGGCAGTGCAGGATATTGGCGGAGGTATTCTTGACAGGCGCATCAAAGTAGCCCGCGATACCGCCCATGGTGCCGCAGCTGTCCCAATTATCATTCATATTTGTCAGCAGGTCGCCGAAGTTGAAGCTGTACTCGATCGTGCCGCCATAGTCCGTCCAGTAGGAGACGATGCCGCCGATGTTGTTGGAACGGCTGTTGTAGACCGTGCCGTAGTTGACGCACTTGCTCAGCGCCCACAGGTCGTCGCGGTCGTTGCCCTGGTGGCCGATGATGCCGCCGACATGGACCTCAATGCGCGTGGCCTTAGCGCTAGTATATTCATTTGTCGTGTTATCATCGTTTTTGTTGGAGCTGAGCCGTGTATACCGGCGCACCGCCGCGCAGTTGACCAGCGTGGTCAGGTCTTTGCTGGAAATATTGGTGCCGACAATGCCGCCGATGGTGGATGCCTTGCTGATGTTATCGCCGTAGACAAACCAACGGCCGGTAGCGCTGTCGGTGATTGCCCCCGTCACTGAGTTATAGCCGGTGATGCCGCCCAGGTAGCCGCTGCCGCGCTGGCTGTCATTGTTATCCACATTATTATTGCCGCGCAGCACGACGGTCAGGTCGTTGGCAGCCAGGCCCGCCTTGGTGGGGGTCGTCGTCGTCCCCCACCAGCTGCCGGAGGTGGTCGTTTTGTTCTCGGTCAGGTACACACTGCCATAACCGTAATCATGAGCGCCCACGGTATCCACACCTTTAAAGCCGGTGTAAGTACCGTTCGCCTTTGTCAGTTCGGCCACCATGGCGTTGATGCCTGTGTTGGCGTCGTCGGTGTTCAGGGGGAGCCACTCGTTGTTGACCTTGCTGACAAGTGCCTGCGCCTGCTGGCTGCCACTGTTTGTGATGCTGCCGCTGTTGGAGCCTGCCACGCCGCCCACAAAGCCGTACCGCGCCGCAATGATGCTCTTGCCGTTTGCGTCGGTCGCCACATAGCTGGCGCTGATGGTGCCGTTGTTGCGGCCCGCAATGCCGCCTACGTGGGTGGCATTGTCCAGCTTCTGCGCGTCGGTCTGCAAAGAGCTTACGTTGTTGGAGCCGCGCGCCTGCAATACGATGGCCGGGACCGCGCAGTTCTGCACCGTGCCGTTGTTGACACCCGCAATGCCGCCGATGGTGTTGCCGTCCCTGCTGGCCGCACCCCAGGCAAAATCGCCGTCAGCCTTGGCGCTGGCCAGGCCCAGCGTGCCCTGATAGGTACACGTATCCAGGGTACCGTCGTTTTGGCCTGCGACGCCGCCCAAATTCTGATATCGTTCCAGTTTGTCGCCCTCGGTCACGCTGAGGGTGACGTTGGTGCCCTTGACCTTGCCTGCGTTGCTGCCCACTGCGCCGCCCAGGGTGACGAGGTTTGCGTTGACGGTCAGGCCGTTTAAGTCCAGTGCTCCCGCGTTGACGGCGGCGTTTTCAATCAATGCCGCGTCCAATGCCGCGTCGGTCGTGCCCTCGCCCGGCTCATTGCGGCCCGCAATGCCGCCCACGATGGTGGCCGGGCCGTTGAGGTGCACCTTGGCGTCCTGCGCCACCGCCGTGCCGCGGATGATGCCGCCCTTGCGGTTGTAGGTCACCACCGCGCCGATGGTGCCGCTGGTAAAGTTGATGGTACCGCCGCGGACCGTGCCGTTCTCGATCAGGCCGCTGTTCTCCGACACAAAGCCGCCCGCCGCGCCGTTGGCGGCGGTGACGGTGGCCCCCGCCGTAATTTCCGCATTGCGGATGACCGCACCCGCCGCGTTGGTGCCCGCGATGCCGCCCGCCACGCCGTTGGTGGCGTAGACTTCGCGGTTCGTATCCCGGCAGCCGTCAATGACGCCGCCCGCCGCGTTCTGGCCCGCAATGCCGCCCGCCAGCGTATCGTTGGCGCGCACCGGGGCCTGGTTGTTGACATTGCTGATATCGGCATAGTTGATGCCCGCAGCGCCGCCCGCGTAGGTCGCAGCCGTGACCTGGGCTATCGGCACGCCGCCGGTGATAAGGCCCCGCGTGCTGCCCCGGGCGTTGTTGCTGCCCGCGATGCCGCCCGCGTAGGTCGTAGCCGTGACGGTGAAGTTCAGCTGGGTAGTGCTGCCCAGCGTGATGGTGCCGCAGTTGACACCTGCCACACCGCCCGCGCAGTAGGTAGCGACCACCGACGCGGCGGGGGTAGCGGCCTGGTCATACGTGACCGCCGCGCCGCTCATGTTGATGCCCGCGATACCGCCGATGACCTGATTGCCGCGCAGCACAACGCCCTGATCCGGGGCCGCGTTGGCGATGCTGCGGGTGTTGACGCCCGCGATGCCGCCCAGGTACAGGTAGCCCGCCTGCTGGCTGCCCAGCGAAGCGCAGGTCATGCCGCCGCTGATCGTGCCGTCGTTCCAGCCGGTCAGGCCGCCCGCCGCGCAGGCGTGGGCAATGTTGCCGTAGCTCGTACAGTTTTCCAGCGTGGTATTTTGGGCGGCAAAACCGATGATGCCGCCCGCCAGGTAGCCGCGCGTCTCGCCGAACTCGTAGTTCTGGTTCAGGCTCAGCAGCTTGACGCCCTGGTACAGCCGGTGGGCTGTGTCGTCGGTGCCCATGCTCAGACCGCCGACGGCCAGCGCGTTGCTGCTGCTGCCGTTGACGGCATTGCGGATGGTCAGATTCGTCGCTGCATCGTTATAGCCAAGGATGCCGCCGACGTAGGCGTTGGCCTCGAGGTTGAAGGTATTGGTGAAGTTTTCAAGGCAGACCGCCGCTTCGCTGCTGGTCACGGCCGTGCTGTCGGTCAGCACATTGTCGTCGCTGAAGGTGGGCAGCATGGCCGCATGGGTCACGTCCTGCGGCAGGGCTGCCAGCAGGCGGTTGTAGCCGATGATGCCGCCCGCCACGCCGTCCGCGCGGACACGGCCCGCCGTGACCGTGGTGGTCAGTGCGCCCGCCTTGCCGAGGGTGTCCTGCACGGTGAAGCTGCCCACCGGCATATTTGCGCCGATGACGCCGCCGACAAAGTGGACGCCCTCGACGCGGGCAGCCGCCACGGTGGCGGTGGGCAGGACGGGTGCGGTGTTCAGACCGATCATGCCGCCCACGGCGTCACCGTCGGCCACGATCTGGCCGCGGATGATCAGGGGCTTGCCGCTGGTGTTGATGATGGCAGCGTTCCCATCGTTGCAGCCCGCCAGGCCGCCGACGAAGGTGTCGCCGTACAAGATCGCGCCCAGCGTCGGGGTGCCGTACTGATCCCAGGTCACGCTGCCCTTGGTGCCGTTATAGCCCACCAGGCCGCCCACATAATTGGCATACTCGGTGATGCCCGCGTGGGTGCTCAATGCCTGCAAAAGGCGGATGCGGCGGCTGTCGGTGGCATTGTCGCCGGACATACTGTTGGTGCAGTTGATAAGTTGCGCTTCTTCGGCCTGGGCGGCGCCGTCCGCGCCCCAGGTGGCGTCGTTGACACCTACGATGCCGCCGACGTAGGCTGCACTTTTGCCCAGGCCCGCAACGAGGCCGCTGTTGGTGCTGGTCTGGATGATGCTGCCGCTGCCGTTGACCGACACGATGCCGCCCACATAGCGGTTGCCGAACACATCACTGGTGTTGGCGGCGCTGTCTGCGTGGAGCGTGCTGCCGGTGAAGCCGCCCGCCAGGCCGCCGACAAAGCGGCTGCCCAGGACATAGCCTTTCTCGGTGCGGCTGTTCTGCAGCAGGATATTTTTGCCAAAGCCCACAAGGCCGCCGACGAAATCACCCTTGAGGGGGCTGTTGTCGTTCAGCGTGCCGTCGCTGGCGCAGCCTGCATCCACCTGGCTGCGCAGGTCAGTCTCGGTCATCGTACCGCGGGCAGTGCTGGTGCAGTTGGCCAGCACGACATCCTGGGTGTAGCCCGCAATGCCGCCGAAGAACTGGCCCAGCACCAGGCTGTGCTCGGTCTTAGTGTTGTCGCCCTGATAGTTCACACCCGCGCTGACCGTGCCGGTGCTGGCGAGCCTGTTTACGATTGTCTTTATCGTGCCGTCGGCGGCGGTATCGGTGCTGTACAGGTTGCCCGCAACGCCGCCCACAAAGCCGCTGCCGGTGACATTGGCTGCGTTGGCAATGACCGTTTTATCGTCGGTTTTCAGGTTAGCCGCGTCCAGCGTGCCGAACACGCCGCCCACGCCGACACTGCGCCAGCGGGTGGCCGTTTTCGTGTCGCCCGCGTCGGCGGCCACAGCGGTATAGCGGGCCTTTTCCCCTGCTTCGCCGGCTTCGTCGGTGGTGTCGGTGGTATCGTCGTCCACCAGCAGGCCCGCCACCGTAACGTTCTCGCCCACGGTCAGGTTTTCCAGCTTGGTGCCTGCATCGTTTTTGGGTATGGCAACGCCCACGAGGCCGCCAATGCCCTGCGGCTCGTGCTCGTAGTATTTGTTCGCAGCGTCAGGGATGCGGGTCTTTTCGGTCGTATCGTCGTCAAAATGCAGCGTGGCCAGCACCTGCGCCTTGTAGGCGTTGTTGGTGCCGTGGAGCAGCGTGCAGTCCTGCAGTGTGCCGGTGTTGACGCCGCACAGCGCACCCACGGCGCGCACACCGTCGCGGCGGGCGGTGTCGCCTTCCGGCAGTTCGGCCAAGTAGGTCGTGTTCGTCAGGCGGATACCGCCCTCGGGCACGCTCTGCCCGGTGGTCAGCGCCTTGATTTCGGTGTTGACCTGCACGTCGGCGTCGCGCAGCGTAATGTGGGAGATCGTGCCATTGTTCTCGCCCACCAGGCCCACATAGCGGTCCAGCGGGTTCTCATTCGTCTTGTCAACTGCCGCGACCGAATTGCCGCGCAGCTGCAAGTTGAGAATCGGCACGCGGGCCGTGCCGGCCACAGTCGTTTCGCTTTGCAGGGTGATATTTTCCCCCAGCGCGGGGATGGTGGGCCAGGCCACCGGGTCGGTCTGGCTGGGGACCTTGGCCTCGGGGTTTTTGCCCACACTCGCCGCCGTGTAGACAGTGACGCCGCCGCCGGTCCAGTTCAGGCCGTTGGCGCCCATGCCCTGGGCTTTCAGGGTGTAGGTGGCTTTCGCATCGCCCCAGTTTTTGGCCCAGCGGACATTGTAGAGGTGGCGGAAATATTTCAGCTCTGCGTCGGTTTTGGTGCCGTCGATGGCAAACAGCGTGTTCTCGGCGTTGGAGTCCTCGCTCTTGCTGGCGGTGTAGCTGTCGGCATACTCGTCCCGCGGGGCAGCCTGCAAGCGGATGATGATATTCTCCGGCTCGGCCAGCAAGCGAGTGATGCTATACAGGTCGTTGTCGGCGGTGCTGGTATCTTTCTCGCAGGTGCGCAGCAGCGAGGCATCGGCCATGGCGTCCAGCGTCAGGACAAAGTTGCCCTTGTTGTAGCTCAGCGGATAGCGCAGGGTGCGCTTGGTCTCGATCCTTGTACCGTCGGCGTTGCAGGTGTAGACGGTGGTTTCCAGTTCCGCCAGCACCTGCTGTTCGGTGTTGGGGCGCTTGATCTCGATGGAGAACAGTGGCTTCGATTCATCGGCAATTTTGTAGCCGGTCAGGCCGTTTTTCTCGGCCTGGTAGGCCACTGCCGTGTAGACCGTGTCCATGTCGGCCAGGTTGGAGTTGCCACCCCAGCTCAGGGTCAGCGTCTCGCCGTTGGACAGGCGCGGGTTCTTGACTTTCAGCTTCGTCTGCTGCAATTCCACCACGTTGACGCGGTCCTCGGTCGAGTAGTAACCCACCAGGCTGTCATTGCGGCGGTGGTCATAGCTGCGGTCGGTGATATCGGTTGCGTCGGCCACGCCGTCCGCGGCAAAGCGCAGCTTGTCGGAGTTCGTGTCATAGAACACCGAGTACACCTGCCCGCTGGCCCGGTCGATCTCCACGCAGATAGCGGCGTTAAACATCGAATCATCGTAGATATAATCATCCAGCAGCCGCCGGACCAGCTCGTTCTGGCCCGTGCCGTCGGTCTTATCGTAGTACAGCGCGTAGATGCCGTTGTTCAGTTCACTGGCCGTGCGGCGGCGCACCTCATTCCCGGCGGCATCGGTGATGACAACATCATCGGTAAAGTGCGTGCCCGCCTTGCCCTGATCCTCGACATCGGCGCAGAACGCATCCAGCTCGCCCGCAGTATCCATGCGGGTCAGCGAGATTTGCGCCGCCTGGAACAGCGTGCGGGCGTTGGCCTCGTTTTTCTCAAACCGGGCCAGGCGAGTGTAGGCGATAAGGCCGCCGCCCACCAGCGCAGCCAATATGCCCATAATGGCCAGCACGACCATAAGCTCTACCATCGTAAAACCGCCGGTGCGCTTTTTGTTTTTGCGTTGATGCAGCATAGATGCTCCCTGCATATCTAAAAAAATCCTGACAGATAGACACAATAACAGACTATATATGATGTTATTATACTAAGCCTGTGACGTTTTCGCAACAAGGAAGTGCGATATTTCAAAAAAATTACACTAAATATTGTGGTCTGCGGCAATATCCGCATGGATTCGGCCCACCAAACGTTACTTTACAACAAAAAATGGGGAAATTTTGCGAATTTTCTTGCAAATAGTGTCCTTCCACGGTATACTGAATAATGCGTTATTATATAAAAGTACAGGGGTGAAACGATGCTGGCAGCACGACTGGGCGCATGGCTGCGTAAAACCGGGGAACGGTGGGCCAAGGCCGCCTTCTCGGAAAAACTGGCTGTTGCGCTGGCATTGGCAGCGGTTATCTATACGGTCGTCACCGGCGCGGCAGAGCTGCGCTACCAGGCCCGCGCCCGGGAGGCGCTGGCCCAGGTCAAGGCGGCTCGGCTGGCGGCGGGGGCCGTATCGGCCCAGTATTACGCCACAGGCCGCCCCTATGCCGACCAGACCAGCCCTGACGGCTTTGCCGACGGTGTGGCCGATGCCATTGAGACACTGGGCGCACTGCCCGGTACCGTGACGCTTTTGCAGATCGGCGGCAACGGCTACACGGTGGAAAAACTGCTCTACTGCGAAAACGGTATGTACGCCATCTACGACGCCGCCGAGGGCTACCGCGTGTTCCGCGCGGAGGATCGGCTGCAATACAGCGCGGAGGTCGGCCATGCTGCTTCTTGAGTGCCTGCTGGGTCTGATCCGGTTTCTGCTGGGCGCGGCGCTGTTCAGCTTTATGAATGTTGTGGCCTGGCGGCTGCCCCGGAACATGGACCCGCTGAAAGGCCGCAGCATCTGCCCCCGGTGCGGCCGCACGCTGGACGCGCCGGATCTGGTCCCGGTGTTCAGCTGGCTGTTCCTGCGCGGGCGATGCCGCCACTGCGGCGCACATATTCCGGCGCGGTATCTGCTGGTGGAAGTTTTGGGCGGCGTGCTGGCGCTGGGGTGTACCCGGCAGTACGGCGCGGCCCTTGCTCTGCCCGACGGACTGTTCGGCATGAGCTGGGCGGCGTTGCTGGCGCTGGCGGTCTGCGGCATTCTTTTAAGCATTGCGCTCATCGATGCCGAGACGCAGACCATCCCCGATCGGCTGAATTTCGCGCTGGCGGTCTGCGGCGTGGCAGGCACGGCGCTCTCCCCCGCCGGGTGGCGGGGGCATATCATCGGTGCAGTCTGCGTCAGCGTGCCGATGTTTTTGCTCTGCCTTGCCATTGACGGTGCGTTCGGCGGCGGCGATATCAAACTGATGGCAGCCGCCGGGCTGTTTTTGGGCTGGCAGAATACCCTGCTGGCGATGTTTTTCGGCATCCTGGGCGGCGGCGTGTACGGTATGTACCTGCTGGCCGCCAAAAAAGCCGATAAAAAAGACCATTTCGCCTTCGGCCCGTTTCTCTGCGTCGGCATCGTGCTTGCCATGCTGTTTGGTGAGCCGGTGCTGGGGTGGTATTGTCAATTTTTGTAATGCAGCGCAGGGGCGGGGCGTCGAGCTGTCTCTTATACACATCTCCGAGCCCACGAGACTAAGGCGAATCTCGTA
>ENA-UAEG01000363-UAEG01000363.1-human-gut-metagenome-genome-assembly--contig:-NODE-363-length-18033-cov-4.032039_pt1 | contig 18033 bp, 9 predicted proteins | sample MGYA00244280_ERZ654275 | MGnify/ENA primary metagenome ERZ654275 (study PRJEB26926, sample SAMN06165092) | human gut metagenome | biome: ENVO:00009003; feature: ENVO:2100002; material: ENVO:00002003...
CTATTCGTCGGCAGCGTCAGATGTGTATAAGAGACAGGGGCCACGTCGACCAGACGACGGGTCAGGTAACCAGAGTCCGAGGTGTGGGATGCGGTATCGACCAGGCCCTTACGGGCGCCGTAGGTCGAAATGAAGTACTCAAGCGGCAGCAGGCCCTCGCGGAAGTTCGCCTTAATGGGAAGGTCGATCGTCTCGCCGGACATGTCTGCCATCAGGCCACGCATGCCGCCGAGCTGACGCAGCTGGGTCTTAGAACCACGGGCGCCGGAGTCGGCCATCATGTACAGCGGGTTCTCCTCGTCGAACATGTCGAGCATGAGCGCTGCAACCTTATCGGTACAAGCGGTCCACTCGTTAACGACTTCGATGTGGCGCTCCGTCTCGTTGATGAAGCCCTCCTCGAAGTACTCGTTGATCTGGTCGACGTTGGCCTGGGCGCGGTCGAGCAGCTCCTGCTTCTCGGCAGGGATGAGAGCGTCCCACACCGAGATGGTGAGGCCGGCGCGGGTAGCGTAGTGGAAGCCGGAGTACTTGATGGCGTCGAGGATCGGGCCGACCTTGGCCTCGGGGTAACGATCGCAGCAGTCCGCAACCAGCTTGGCCACGTCGCCCTTGACCATCTTGTAGTTCATGAACTCATAGTCTTCGGGCAGGCACTGGCGGTTGAAGATGATGCGGCCGATAGAAGTCTCGAAGCGCGCGGTCTTGTTGCCGGTGACGTCGTAGTCGACAAACTCGTTCTTGCCGTTCTTGACGCGGAAGATACGGGTGCCGTCCTCGTTGATGACATTGGCATCGGCAGCGGACACGCGGACCTGGATCTTGGCCTGCATGTCGACCTCGGAGCGGCAGTCATAGGCGTGCAGCGCGTCGTCGAAGCTCGAGAACACGTGGTTCTCGCCCGGCAGACCCTCGCGAACCTGGGTGAGGTAGTACACACCGATGATCATGTCCTGCGAAGGGATGTTGACCGGCTTGCCGGATGCCGGCGAGCGCAGGTTGTTCGCAGAGAGCATGAGCACGCGGGCCTCGGCCTGAGCCTGGCTGGACAGCGGCACGTGGACAGACATCTGGTCGCCGTCGAAGTCGGCGTTGAAGGGCGAGCAGACCAGCGGGTGCAGGTGGATAGCCTTGCCCTCGACCAGCACCGGCTCAAAGGCCTGGATGGACAGACGGTGCAGGGTCGGTGCACGGTTGAGCAGCACGACGCGGCCGTCGATGACCTCTTCGAGGATATCCCACACAAAGGTGGCACCGCGGTCGATAGCGCGCTTGGCGCCCTTGATGTTCTCGACCTTGCCAAGCTCGACCAGGCGCTTCATGACGAAGGGCTTGAAGAGCTCCAGCGCCATGGTCTTGGGCAGACCGCACTGGTGCAGCAGCAGCTTGGGGTCGGTAACGATTACCGAACGGCCGGAGTAGTCGACACGCTTGCCCAGCAGGTTCTGACGGAAACGACCCTGCTTGCCCTTGAGGGCCTCGGCGAGCGACTTGAGCGGGCGACCGCCACGGCCAGAGACCGGGCGACCACGACGGCCGTTGTCGAACAGGGCGTCCACGGACTCCTGGAGCATGCGCTTCTCGTTATTCACGATGATCGCAGGGGCGTCCAGGTCGAGCAGGCGCTTGAGTCGGTTGTTACGGTTGATCACGCGACGGTACAGGTCGTTGAGGTCGGACGCGGCGAAGCGGCCACCGTCAAGCTGGACCATCGGGCGCAAATCGGGCGGAATGACCGGAATGACGTCCAGGATCATGTTCGCGGGGCTGTTGCCGCCCTTCAGGAAGGCGTCAACGACCTCGAGGCGCTTAACGGCCTTCTCGCGCTTCTGCTTCTGGGAGTCCTCGTCGGCGATGATGGCCTTGAGCTTCTCGGCCTCGGAAGGCAGGTCGATGGCAGCGAGCAGGTCGCGGACGGCCTCGGCACCCATGCCGCCCTTGAAGTACATGGAGTAGTAACGGGTCATCTCACGGAACAGCGGCTCATCGGAAATGAGGTCGCGCTCGCTGAGCTTCATGAAGGCGTTGAAGGCGTCCGTGCGGAGCTGCTTCTCGTCCTTGCACTCCTCCTCGATGTCGACGATGCCGGAGGCGATCTCCTCGGGGGTTAGCGGCTCCTCATCGGAGAACTCGTCAAAGTTCTCGGGGTTGCCCTGCTCCTTGAGGGACTCGATCTGGCGGGCGCACTCGGCATCGATCTCTTCCAGATCGGCGGCGAGCTCCTCGCGCAGGTCGTCGGCGTCGGCCTCGCGGGCCTCATAGTCAACCTCGGTGATGATGTAGCTGGCGAAGTACAGAACCTTCTCGAGGTCCTTGGACTTGATGTCGAGCATACGACTCATCGGGAAGCTCGTGGGGCTCTTGAAGTACCAGATGTGGGACACGGGAGCGGCGAGCTCGATGTGACCCATGCGGTCGCGACGCACCTTGGCCGAGGTGACCTCGACGCCGCAGCGCTCGCAGACGATGCCCTTAAAGCGGATGCCCTTGTACTTGCCGCAGGAGCACTCCCAGTCCTTGGCGGGACCGAAGATCTTCTCGCAGAACAGGCCGTCCTTCTCGGGCTTGAGGGTACGGTAATTGATGGTCTCCGGCTTCTTGACCTCACCGTGCGACCAGGAACGGATCTGGTCGGCGGAGGCAAGGGAGATCTTTACCGAGTCAAAATCAGTAGCTTCGAAATCTGCCACAGTCAACTACTCCTTATCAGTGGTCGTGGCGGCGACAGCCTCGGGTGCCTCGGCGGTCTCGGCATCCTCGGCCTCGACGTCGGCGTCAACGCCGGCGAGCGCAGCCAGGTCGTCGAGAGCAGAGGTCTCCTCGGCGGTCACAGGGGCGGAGGCGTCCTCGTCGGCATCGTGCATGGGCTCGATGTCCAGTGCGAGGGAGCGAATCTCCTTGACGAGAACCTTGAAGGACTCGGGGATACCCGGGACAGGAACGTTCTCGCCCTTGACGATGGACTCGTAGGTCTTGACACGGCCCACGGTATCGTCGGACTTGACGGTCAGGATCTCCTGCAGGACGTTGGAAGCACCGTAAGCGTACAGTGCCCAAACTTCCATCTCGCCGAAGCGCTGGCCGCCGAACTGAGCCTTGCCGCCCAGAGGCTGCTGGGTGACCATGGAGTAGGGGCCGGTGGAACGTGCGTGAATCTTATCGTCAACCAGGTGATGCAGCTTGAGGTAGTACATATAGCCTACCGTGACCTTGTTGGGGAACTGCTCGCCGGTACGGCCGTCGTAAACAGTGGTCTTACCGTCGTCGGTCAGATCGATCTTGGAGAAGTCAATGACGTGGCCCTTCTCGCCCATCAGACGGTCGAGGTGGGTCGGGTACTCGGGGGCGTTCTCGCCATGCCACTTTTCGCGGGCCTCGGCGAAGCAGTCACGCAGGTCGGACTCGTGTGCGCCGTCGAAAACGGGGGTCTGGACCTTCCAGCCCAGCGCCTTGGCGACATAGCCCAGGTTGACTTCCAGCACCTGACCGATGTTCATACGGGAAGGAACGCCCAGGGGGTTCAGCACGATATCCAGCGGGGTACCGTCAGGCAGGAACGGCATGTCCTCCTGCGGCAGAATGCGGGAAACAACGCCCTTGTTGCCGTGACGGCCTGCCATCTTATCGCCAACGCTGATCTTACGCTTCTGGGCGATATAGACGCGCACGCAGGTGCGCACGCCGGGCTGCAGCTCGTCAGAGTTTTCGGGGGTAAAGACCTTAACATCCACAACAATGCCGTAAGCACCGTGGGGAACGCGCAGGGAGGTGTCACGTACTTCCCGTGCCTTTTCGCCAAAGATGGCGCGCAGCAGGCGCTCTTCGGCGGTCAGTTCGGTTTCACCCTTCGGGGTAACCTTACCAACCAGAATATCGCCGGTCTTGACTTCGGCGCCGATGCGGATAATGCCGCGGTCGTCCAGATCCTTCAGGGAATCATCGCCGACGTTGGGGATATCACGGGTCACCTCTTCAGGTCCCAGCTTGGTATCGCGGGCTTCGCTCTCGTACTCCTCAATGTGGATAGAGGTGTAGATATCCTCGCGGACCAGCTTTTCGTTCAGCAGAACAGCGTCCTCATAGTTGTAGCCTTCCCAGGTCATGAAGCCGATCAGAGCGTTCTTGCCCAGAGAGATCTCACCGTCCTTGGTGGCAGGGCCGTCAGCCAGAACGTCGCCCTTCTTGACAACATCGCCCACATAGACGGCGGGGCGCTGGTTGACGCAGGTTCCCTGGTTGGAGCGCATAAACTTAATCAGTTCATAGGTATCGGCGGAGCCATCTTCCAGACGGACAACGATCTTATCTGCGTCAACGCTTTCAACGGTGCCGTCATGGGCAGCCAGCACGCAGACACCGGAGTCGGTAGCAGCCTTGTATTCCATGCCGGTAGCAACCAGAGAGCGCTGGGTAACCATCAGAGGCACAGCCTGACGCTGCATGTTGGAGCCCATCAGAGCACGGTTACAGTCATCATTCTCCAGGAACGGGATGCAGGCCGTAGCGACGGAAACCATCATGCGGGGAGAAACATCCATAAAGTCGACCTGAGAGGCCTCAAACTCCTGAATGTCGTTGCGGTGACGGCCGGAAACGCGGGTACGGACGAAGTGGTTGTTCTCATCCAGCGGCTCGTTGGCCTGGGCGACGATGTACTCGTCCTCCTCGTCGGCAGTCATATAGATAACTTCATCGGTGACGGTGCCGGTAGCCTTGTCCACCTTGCGGTAGGGGGCCTCGACAAAGCCGTACTTGTTGATCTTGGCGTAGGTAGCCAAGTAGGAAATCAGACCGATGTTCGGGCCTTCAGGCGTCTCGATGGGGCACAGACGGCCATAGTGGGTGTAATGAACGTCGCGGACCTCGAAGCCTGCGCGGTCACGGGACAGACCGCCGGGGCCCAGAGCGGACAGACGACGCTTATGGGTCAACTCGGCCAGGGGGTTGTTCTGGTCCATAAACTGGGACAGCGGGCTGGAACCGATAAACTCCTTGATAGCGGCGACGACCGGGCGGATGTTGACCAGGCTCTGCGGGGTGATTTCGCCGTTCTCCTGGTTCTGCAGGGTCATGCGCTCACGGATGACGCGCTCCATGCGGGAGAAGCCGATGCGGAACTGGTTCTGCAGCAGCTCACCGACGCTGCGGACGCGGCGGTTGCCCAGGTGGTCGATCTCATCGGTGGTGCCGATGCCGTGATCCAGGCCCAGCAGGTAGTTGACGGAAGCGAAGATGTCATCGACGGTGACGGTGCGGCTGATCAGAACATCGTGGTTCTGGCGCAGCAGTTCCTTCTGCTCTTCCACGTCGGAGGTGGTGTCGAGGATCTTACGGATCTCGGCGAAGTTGGCACGCTCGTTGACACCGGCCTCGGCCTCAACGTCAAAACTGAAGAAATTCTGGGCGTTGACGCAGCCGTTGGAAATGACGATGAACGGACGCGGCTCCTCGCCCTTCTTCTCGACCAGGATGACGACGCGGGTGACACCTGCGTTGTCGATTTCCTCAGCCTTGGCCATGTTGATCTTCTCGCCCTTGGCGGCCAGCAGCTCGCCGGTCAGGGGGGCGATGATATCCTCAGCAGCCTTGTAGCCGGCAATGCGGCGGGTCAGGCTGAGCTTGTTGTTCATCTTGTAGCGGCCGAAACGAGCCAGGTCGTAGCGGCGCGGGTCGAAGAACAGGTTGTTCAGATGGGCGCGGGAGTTCTCGACCGTCGGGGGCTCACCGGGGCGCAGCTTGCGGTAAACCTCCAGCAGGCCTTCCTCGGTGTTGTGGGTGATGTCCTTCTCGAGAGAGGCGTTGATCTTCGGCTCAGAGTCGCCGAAGAACTGCTTGATCTGCTCGTCGGTGGACAGGCCCAAGGCACGCAGCAGCGTGGTGACCGGCAGCTTGCGGTTCTTATCGATGCGGACATAGTACACATCGGAGGAATCCGTCTCATACTCCAGCCATGCGCCGCGGTTGGGGTTCATGGTGGCGGTAAACAGGTCCTTGCCGGTACGATCCTTGCTGGAGCCATAGAAAACACCGGGGGAACGGACCAGCTGAGAGACGATCGCACGCTCTGCACCGTTGGAAATAAAGGTGCCGGCATCGGTCATGAGCGGGAAGTCGCCCATGAAAATCTCCTGCTCCTTCACCTCACCGGTCTGCTTGTTGAACAGACGGGCAGTGACGTACAGGGGTGCCGCATACGTGGCATCCCGCTCTTTACATTCTTTAATAGAATATTTGGGGTTCTTGTCCAGCCGATAATCAACGAACTCCAGCACCAGGTTGCCGGTGTAGTCCTCGATCGCGGCAATGTCGTGGAAAACCTCGTGCAGGCCTTCCTCCAGGAACCAGTTGTAAGAGTTTTTCTGGATCTCGATCAGATTGGGCATACCAATCACTTCGTTGATGCGGGAAAAGCTCATGCGGGTCGTTCTGCCGTTTTGTACGGGCTTGACCTTTACCATAAAACGCGACCACTCCTATTCCATAGATTGACAAAGTTGGCGAAAGCGACCCGAAAGCATACTGTGAAAATGCGGCATATTCGTCGTTTTTCACAAACTTTTCGATTTTGCAGATTTCGCAAAATCCCTTTAGGGCGCTCTATTCCATTTTTGTGATACTGTATTAGTATACAGGGTAAAAGGCTTGCTGTCAAGGTTTTTTCGGCTTTTTTATGAAGTTTTTTCTTTGTGTCGAACGCCCGGGCCAGTGTAACAAAATTTCAGCAATTTGCTGATTTTGCACCGTTTCCCCGCACTTGACAAATCCGGCGCAGCGGTTACACCTGCCCGTTTCGGCAGTTTTCACAAGGTTAGGTGTGATATTTTAAACAGGTTTACCCTTGACAAAGGGGTGCGTTTTACAGGATAGTTATTATAAATAACTCCATAAGGCTCCCCTTGAAGGGAGGCTTCAAGTCGGGCGATACAGAAAAGGAAGTTTTGCACATGAATATTCTCGGTCAGAAAATCAGCCTGCGCCGCATCCTGGGCATGATTGCGGGCGTGGTCATTATCGGCATCGGCATTGCGGTGTTCAAGTTTTCGCACCTGGGGAACGACTCCATCAGTGCGCTGAACCTGCGGCTGGCGGAGTTGGTCGGCCTGCCGTTCAGCATCGAGAACGTGCTCATGAACCTGTTCCTATTTATACCGCAGCTGATTTGGGGGCGGCGGTACATCGGGCTGGGCACCATCATCAACAGCTTTTGCATCGGGTTTATTGTGACGTTCACGAACGACGCGCTTGTCCGGGTGTTTGGCACGGCGGACACACTCCCTGTACAGCTGGTCTGGGTGGCCGTGGGTGTGCTGGTGGTGGCGTTTGGGTGTTCGCTGTACCAGACAGCCGATTTAGGCGTTGCGCCCTATGACGCGCTCTCGCTGATGATGGCCGACCGCCTCCCTGTCCCCTACTTCGGCTGCCGTGTTTTCACCGACGCGCTGTGCGCGGTCATCACATTTGTGTCGGGCGGTCTAATTGGTCTGGGCACACTGATCTGTGCGTTTGGGCTGGGACCGTTCGTGCAGTTTTTCAGCAAAAATTTTTCGGAGAAAGTTTTGCGGTACAGCCCGGCAAAAAAGTAAGCGGCTGCGGAAACGTTCCCGGGGCGCCGAGGATGCCGACCCCTACAACAAGAAAAGCCTTCCCCTGTGGGGGAAGGCTTTTTTGTTGTCACATCTTAATGATTCCAAACGCGTTGGCTACCGAGCTGGCCAGGATGATGGCGGCAAAAATTGGGCAGAGCCAGCGGATCATGAAGGCAAAAATCCTCTTGCGGCGGAAAGGCTGACCGTCCGTCTCGACCTCCTGCTCGATTTTCTCCACGCCAATGACGCGAGAGACAAGCAGGCAGGTAGCAATGGCCGCAATCGGCATCATGACCGAGTTGGTCAGGAAGTCGAAGAAGTCAAGGAACTGCATTCCGATGATGGTCACGCCCGCCAGTGGGCCATAGCCCAGGCTGGACAGCGTACCCAGCGCCACCATGATGACGCCGACAAGCACCGTGGATTTTTTGCGGCCCCAGCCCAGCTCATCTTCAAAGGTCGAGACAGCGCTCTCGGTCAGAGCAATCGAGCTTGTGACCGCCGCGAACAGTACGAGCAGGAAGAACAGCACACCGACGACCGTACCCAGCCCCATGCTGGCAAACACCTTGGGGATGGTAATGAACATTAACGCCGGGCCTGCCTGTAAGGTGTCCGGGTCGCCGCCGGAGAAAGCAAACACCGCCGGGATGATCATAAGGCCCGCCATGATGGCGATGATCGTGTCAAAAATCTCGACGTGTTCAGTGGATTCCTCGATCGAGACGTCCTTTTTCATGTAAGAGCCGAACGTGACCAAAATGCCCATGGCGATGGACAGCGAGTAGAACATCTGGCCCATGGCCGTGACCACGGTCATCCAGGAGAAGTTGTCCGGGTTGGGCACCAGGAAGTAGGCCACGCCCGCCAGCGCGCCGGGCCTCGTGATCGAGTAGACCGCGATAATAACCGACAGCACCACCAGCACCGGCATCATGATCCTGGAGACGCGCTCGACGCCGTTGCGTACGCCCGCAAAGATGATGCCCAGCGTGAAGAGCGCAAACAGCAGAAAGCAAATCTCCGCCGAGGCTCCGTCCGCAATGAAGGCGCTGAAATAGTCATCCTGTGCAAGGCCCTGGGCGTTGCCGCGCAGATACTCAAGCAGATACTTGATGACCCAGCCGCCGATGACCGAGTAGTACGGCACGATCAAGACCGGGATAATGGCGTTGATCCAGCCGCCAAAGCCGAGAAAGCCGTTTTTCTTGCCCGGCTTGGCAAAGCTGCCGTAGGCGCTGACCGGACTTTTGTGGGTCATGCGGCCCAGGGCGGTCTCAGCCATAATCATCGTGTAGCCGAAGGTGAGCGCCAGCACAATATAAATCAGCAGGAAAATACCGCCGCCGTATTTAGCCGCCAGGTACGGGAACCGCCAGATATTGCCCAGCCCCACCGATGCCCCGGCCGCCGACAGTACAAAGCCGAGTTTACCGGAGAAGCTGCTTCTGTTTTTTTCTTTCATGATTTTTCCTATTTCCCTCCGCATTATAGTTTTTTTGCACGTGAGCAAGTGTATCACATACAAGCACAAAATGCAACCCCATGGCAGCAAAACAGCCCCGCCGGGCAGGCGGGGCTGTTGGTTTCAGATTGGTGTCAGGCCGTTATCAGCCGACATTGTCCTGATGGTTGTAGTCCTCAACATTACGGGTGACAGCATTGCTGTACAGTTCGTCCAGGGTTTGGTAGCCATCGTAGCTCCAGTACTTCTCCCACCAGCCATCATCGAGGCCGGTTTCAACATCGAAGCTCGCATTCGCTGTATAGTAGTCATCCAGACCACCGGCGATGTTGCCGTCAGCATCTTTGCTGACGTTCCTGAAAGCGATGTACCAGTAGTACGAAACATCTGCATCATAAACCTGGCCTTTATCATCCTCAAAGTGGTTATGCGAGGTCACCTGATAAGGCAGGATGATAACATCCTGATAAACACCGTAGTTATCCTTGTTTTTCGGGGTCAGGATGTAGTAGCCCAAGTAGCTCATCCCCTTGAGGGTGACGCACTCGCTGTCCCAAGACTTGGCAATGTATGCATTCAACACATCCTCGGCCTGGTTCTGCAAGCTGACCAGCACGGAATCGGTCAGACCGTCGGAATCTGTGACATACTCGTTCAGCCCCTCCACCGTGTAGGTCTTTTCAGTGGCGGCGGGGATAGCGCCATACTTCTCGATGCAGTCGCTGAAATCATCGCGGTTGCTGTGTACCGTCACGGTGACGGTGTCGCCGTTGGCGAGGTTATACTGCTCGTCCAGCGTGTAGTACAAGCCCTCGGCGGCCTCGGCGGTGGGCAGGGTGTTGACCGTGGCGCTGCCGTCCGGGGAGATGCCGTTGAACTCGACCTCGACGCCGTCGAAAGCATCAAAGGTATTCACAGCAGTCAGGCCGGAGACCTTGTAGGTCACGTCGCTGCACTTGATCTTGACGCCGAACATTTCCTCGGCTTCCTTCTTGGTCTGCTCGTTGACACCGTCCCAAGTGTAGGTGACAACATCGCCGTTGCTCAGGTTGCGGGTCTTGTCGGCGCTGCCGTCGGCGCAATAGGTCACGAACAGGCTCGTCTCGCTGCCCTCATACATGGAACCGGCCAGGTTGCTGAGGCCATAGGTGTCCTCCTCGTGGTTCTTCATCGCCTTCTGGAAGTTCTTGGCAATCTTTTTGCCGTAATCCTTTTCCAGCTTGTCGGTGTCGAACTCGACATCCAGCGTGCCGATGGAGTTGTAGCCCTCGGCAGACAGGGTGATATACTTGTTCAGGTTGACGGTGGGCTTATGGGTGGCAATCAGCACACCGCCCACGACCACGACAGCCGCCACGGCAACGGGCACAGCCAGCTTCTTGGGGTCGATGGGTGCTTTGGGCGTCACCGTTGCGGTGGCCGCTGCGGGCTGGCCGCCCATGGGCTGCTGTGCGCCCATGACCGGGGGCTGCTGCGGCGGCCGCACGCTTGCGCCGGGCTGGATGTTGAACGCAGGCTGACCGGCGGGCTGGTCAGCGGCGACCGGCTGGCCGCAGAAGGGGCAGAACTTCGTTCCGTTGGGGATATCGCGTCCGCAATGTACACAAATCATACTATTTCCCTCCTTGATTTTCAGCGGGCAGCGCCTTGTTGGGGGTGCTGCCTGCAGCCTTTCCTTGAAGAACTTTCTGTCATGATTCTACATCATCAGGGTGGAGTTTGCCACCCTTCTCGGATGAAACGTCGTTTTCGATGTATGAATGACCACATTCAGGCCCAAATACCGCAATTGGGGGCTTAATCCAGGAAGTCACGCAGTTTTTTGCTGCGGCTGGGGTGGCGCAGCTTGCGCAGGGCCTTGGCCTCAATCTGGCGGATACGCTCACGGGTGACGTTGAACTCCTTGCCGACCTCTTCCAACGTGCGGGGGCGGCCATCCTCCAGGCCGAAGCGCAGGCGCAGGACCTTTTCCTCACGCGGGGTCAGGGTCTTGAGCACATCGGCCAACTGCTCTTTCAGCAGGGTCTGGCTGGCGGCCTCGGCGGGGACCGGGGCATCGTCGTCGGGGATGAAGTCGCCCAGGTGGCTGTCCTCCTCCTCGCCGATGGGGGTTTCCAGGCTGACCGGCTCCTGAGCTACGCGCATGATCTCGCGGACCTTATCGACCGGCATATCCAGGCGCTCGGCAATTTCCTCGGCGCTGGGGTCGTGGCCGCACTCGTGCAGCAGCTGGCTGGACACCTTCTTGACCTTGTTGATAGTTTCGACCATGTGAACCGGGATGCGGATGGTGCGGGCCTGGTCAGCGATGGCACGGGTGATGGCCTGGCGGATCCACCACGTTGCATAGGTAGAGAACTTGAAGCCCTTGGTGTGGTCAAACTTTTCCACAGCCTTGATCAGACCCAGGTTGCCCTCCTGGATGAGATCCAGGAACTGCATGCCGCGGCCGACATAGCGCTTGGCGATGGAAACGACCAGACGCAGGTTGGCCTCGCTCAAACGCTGCTTGGCCTTCTCGCCATCGGGGCCGCCGGCCTGAATCTTCAGCGCCAGCTCGGTTTCTTCCTCGGGGGTCAGCAGCGGCACGCGGCCAATCTCCTTTAAGTAAACTTTGACGGGGTCGTCGATGGTGATGCCGTCGGCGGTCAGGCCGTCCTCGTAATCGTCGGCGCCGTCATCCGGGGCGGCAACGGTGTCGTCTACCTCGACGGGGGTGTCGTCGATGACCTCAATGCCGTTGCTTTCCAGCTCCTCATAGAGCTTTTCCATCGCTTCGACTTCCAGGACGTTGCCGGCTTCTTCCATAGCGTCGCTGATTTCGGTGCTGGTCAGCTTGCCTGCACGGCGGCCGCTGTCGATCAGATTGCGGATGGGGTCTTTCTTTTCTGCCATAAGTAGGTTCTCCTTTTGGTTTTATATTGTTCAACAACGATGTGGGATGGCGTTATTCATCGGGCGTCGGCTGGTGGGCACCCTTGCGCTTGCCGATATCGGCAAAGAAGTTTGCGAACTGGTCAGCGTCCATCTGCTTGACCTTTTCGCTGGCGGGCTTGGCGGTCTGCATACGGTCCAGATACATATCAATATCCTGTCTTTGCAGGGGCGTACCGTGGTTCTGCGCCTGCGCCAGGGCAATCTGCCCGAAGGCCTTGTCGTCCAGCATCTGCTGCAAGGTCGTCAGGTTCAGCGGCAGCTGCTCGTCCACACAGCGGAAGATGGCGTTCAGCACCGTTTTCATTTCAGGGTCAAGCACCATCTCCATATCCAGGCGGCTGCGCACGTAGGGCACTTCCTCCGGCTTTTGCAGCAGGGCCGCGGCCAGCTGCCGGGCCGCACTGGCCGCACCCAGGGCAGACTCGCCGCCGCTGGTGTAGGGCACACGGATATCAGCGGCAATGCCCTCTTTGGATAAATCGCGCTGTTCCTTGCGGTAACTGCGGCGCTCGGCGGCGCGCACCGCGCCCTGCATCTGGGATACGATGGCCTGTTTGGAGACGCCGGTCTCGTCGGCAAGCCGCCCGGCGTAGACATCCCGTGCCGTGGGGCTGACGCCGCGTTCGGTCAGGATGTCGATAGCCTCGCGGATGTAGCTCAACCGCCCATCGTCGCTGCGCAGGTCGTACTTGGATTTCGCCTTTTTCAGCTGGAACTCGGTGGGATTGGCCGTGCCGTTCAAGAGCATTTCAAACCGCTCACGGCCATATTTTTTGATGAACTCGTCTGGGTCCTTCGCGCCCTGGTAGCTTAACACGCTGACTTTCATCGGCGTATTGGCCATGATGCCCAGGCTGCGCTCGGTGGCTTTCTGGCCCGCCTCGTCGGAGTCGTAACTCAATACGACCTCGTCGGCGTATTCGCTCAGCAGCTTGGCCTGCTCGGCTGTCAGAGCCGTTCCGCAGGCACAGACCGCCGTGTCGAACCCGGCCTCGTGCATTGAGATAACGTCCATGTAGCCTTCGCAGAGGATGTAGCGCTTGGACTTGGATTTTTTTGCGACGTTCAGCGCAAACAGCGTGCGGGATTTGTGGTAAACCATCGTCTCCGGGCTGTTGATGTACTTGGGCTTAGAATCATCCAGCACGCGGCCGCCAAAGGCGATGATAGCCCCACGCACATCGATGATGGGTACCATGACGCGGTGGCGGAAGATATCGTAGAGATTGCCCTTGGCGCTGCGCTTGACAAGGCCGGAAGTTTCGAGTTCGCTTTCCGAGAAGCCAAGGTGCTTTAAATAGTGCAGCAGGCCGACGAAATCATCGGGCGCATAGCCCAGGCCGAAGCGGCGGATGGCCGCGTCGGACAGGCCGCGCTTCTCTTTCCAGTAGCGGCGGGCCATGGCGGCCTCCGGCGTTTTGGCGTTGAGGTTCTCGTAGAAATACCGCGCGGCGCAGCGGTTGATTTCCAGCAGACGCTGGCGGGCGCGGGATTCGCGGTCGTCCTCCTCGGGCAGGGGCATTCCGGCGCGGGAGGCCAGCTGTTTGACGGCCTCGACATAGCCGAGGTTATTGTACTTGCGCACAAAGCTGATGACGTCGCCCGCTGCGCCGCAGCCGAAGCAGTAAAAGCTCTGGGTATCGGGGTAAACGACGAAGGACGGCGTTTTTTCGTTATGGAAGGGGCACAGTCCGGTGGCGGTGCGTCCGCGGCGGCGCAGCTGCACATACTGGCCGATGATCTCTTCAATATCATTGCGCCGCACGACTTCCTGTATGTATTCCTGAGGGATCATGGGTTGACTGCACCTCCTTGTCAGATTGTAGGGGCCGGGCATGCCCGGCCCGCGGTTTTCCCGCAATGCTGCGTCTGCCAATCTGTGCAGGGCCGGGCATGCCCGGCCCCTACGGCGCAGCGGTTACAAAACGTGCCATTTTTGCGGCACGAACAGTTCCTCAAACAGGCGGGTGGCAAACTCATCGCTCATGCCGCTGATGTAGTCGGTCACGGCGCGGTCAACGCCCTCGTTGTAGGCGATCTGCATATAAAAATTTGGCATCAGGGCCGGTTCGTCGCTCAGGCGGGTGTACAGCTCGCTGATGAGCTTGTCCACCTTTTTTTCCTCGCGCTTGGCCTCCTTGTCAACGTAGACCGTCGAGTACATGAAGTCCTTCAAAATCGCGTAGGCGGCCTCGACCTCGGGCGAAAAATTGATCTGCCCTTCCCCGCTGTGGGCGATCAGATCGGTTATCATCGTCGTGATGCGCTGGGATTTCGTCGCGCCCAGCACGGCGGTAGCTTCGGGCGGCAGCTGGCGGGCGTCCAGCACACCGGCGGTGATAGCGTCCTCGATGTCGTGGTTCAAAAATGCAATGTGGTCGGCGCGGCGCACAACACAGCCCTCCGGTGTGCGGGCCCACGCGCCCGACGTGTGGGTCACGATGCCATTGCGCACCTCCCAGGTCAGGTTCAGGCCCTGGCCGTCGCGCTCTAAGTAATCCACCACCCGCAGGCTTTGGCGGTAGTGGGTAAAGCCGCCCGGGCACAGCCGGTTCAGCGCCCGCTCTCCCGCGTGGCCGAAGGGCGTGTGCCCCAGGTCATGGCCCAGGGCGATGGCCTCGGTCAAATCCTCGTTCAGGCGCAGGGCGCGGGAGATCGTGCGGGCGATCTGGGAAACTTCCAGCGTGTGGGTCAGGCGGGTGCGGTAGTGGTCGCCCTCCGGCGAGAGAAAGACCTGGGTCTTTTGCTTTAGGCGGCGGAACGCCTTGCAGTGCAGAATGCGATCACGGTCGCGCTGGAAACAGGGGCGGATGGGGTCATCCTCCAACGGCGTGCGGCGGCCCAGGCTGTTTTCGCTCAACGTTGCATAACGGCTCAAGGTTCGGCGCTCGATGGCTTCGGTCTCTTCGCGGATCGTCATGGTATGTCCCCCTTTTTTACAGCTTCTATTTATAAATACGACAAAACTGCGGGAAACACTCTTTTTTTGTGGAAATTTTTTTGAAGTTTTTTCACGGCTGCGGGGGGCGGGACGTCGGGCGCGGCACCCTCACCCCGCTGGAGGGCGCCGCAATTCAAAACGCCGCGTACTGTGCCTCGGAGATCTCCACCTCTGCGCCGCCTCGGGTCAGCTCGGTCAGGGCGGTGACAAGTGTGCCCTCCTGCCCTGCGGGCATACGCCAGCAGAGTGTCACGGCATCGTCAAAAATCGGCTCGTCCAGCCGTGTTTCTGCCGCCGCTATGATGCGCTGGGCCTGCTCAAACTGGGCGTAGGGCACGCGCAGACGGCAGTCCACCACCAGCCGCATACTGACAAGCTCGGCATTCTGCAAAGCCCCCGACGCGGCGGCGGTGTAGGCCCGCACCAATCCGCCGGTGCCCAGCAGGATGCCGCCGAAATACCGCGTTACCACAACAATAACGTCCGCCACGCCCGCATGGCCGATGGTTTCCAGCACAGGCGTACCGGCGGTCTTGGCGGGTTCGCCGTCGTCGGAATACCGCGTGCGGCCGTTTTGCAGCACATAGGCGTAAACGTTGTGCCTTGCGGTGCGGTTGGCGGCACGCACGGCGTTCAGCACAGTCAGGGCCTTTTCCTCGGTGTCGGCAAAGGCGGCGGTGGCGATAAAACGACTGCGCTTTTCCTCATATTCAAAGGTGGATGTGCCGCGGATGGTCTTGTAATCAGCCATAGGAAACCTCGCTGTATAGCAAAAAATACCCCGGATGAAAAAACATCCGGGGTACAAAAAACGGAATTACTTGCCAGACTTGGCGAAGCGGCGCTTGAAACGCTCGACGCGGCCACCGGTATCGACCAGCTTCTGCTTGCCGGTGTAGAAGGGATGGCACTTGCTGCAAACTTCGACGTGGATCTCCGGCTTGGTGTCACGGGTGTGAATCACGTTGCCGCAGGCACAAGTGATGGTGCAGTCCACATAGTTCGGATGGATGCCCTGCTTCATGGTTATTTCACCTCTTTCTCGATCATGATAAAAGGAGCCATACTCAATATATGTGCTCATCACAATCTCCGAATTGCGGCCACCAGCGCCCGCCATCCTGTGCGGACGGAGCAGCCATCTGAACGATTGCTGAAATATTTTAGCACAAAGCAATCACAATGTCAAGCAATTTTGGAAATTTCACAGGAAACTAAAAAGTCTCGCTTCTTTCTCCTTTGGGGGGAAAAGCCTTTCGCGCTTACAGTGTCAGCTGCTCGGCTTTGTCATCGGCTTTCAAAATGGCACCGGCGGCAGGCAGGGTCCGCACGCGGTAGCGCGGGGCGTCGTTTAGTTCCAGGCCCTCGGCCAGCGTCACGCGGGAAATCTTCGCGTTTTTCTTGAGCGCCACCACATTGACACCGGCGGTGTCGCGGGTCGCCTTCTCGGGAATCAGCGCACTGCCCACCAGCAGCAGGCGGTTGTTGCTGGTGAAGATAGCCAGCTCGGTTTCCTCGGGCAGATAGCGCATAAAAGCCAGCACGGCCTTGTCGCTGTACGCTTTCAGCAGCTTGCGCCGGTTCTGCTTCGTCTCATAGCTGGAAAGCGGCACTTTGGCGCACTTGCCGTTGTCGTAGAAGAAGAGCATCCAGCCTTTGTAGTCGGGCGTAACCACCATATACAGCGGCACTTCGCCCTCCTCCATGCCGAGGGCCGAGGCCACGTAATCGCCCAAAACGCTCGCCTTGCTGTCGCCGAAGTCATAGGCGTGGGACTTGTAAACCTGACGATGGTTCGTGAAGAACAACAGTTCCACGCTGTTCGTGCTCTCGCAGGTGAACAGGACCTCGTCGCCATCTTTCAGCTTCTGTTCACCGCTCATGCGCAGGCTCTGCGGCGTGATTTTCTTGAAGTAACCGTCCCGCGTGAAGAACAGATGCACCGGGTAATCAGGGATCTGCTGCTCCGGCTCCTCGCTCTCGGCGGCGGGGACTTCGTACATAATTTCGCAGCGGCGGGGCTTACCGTACTTCTTGGCGACGTCGGCCAGCTCTTTCATGATAATTTTGTTGATGCGTGCCGGACGTTTGAGGATATCCTCGAGGTCGGCAATAGCGTTTTCCAGTTCCTCAATTTCCTCGGTGCGCTTCAAAATATACTCGCGGTTCAAGTGGCGCAGCTTGATTTCGGCCACGTACTCGGCCTGCACCTCGTCGATGCCGAAGCCGATCATCAAGTTGGGTACGACCTCGGTTTCCTCTGCGGTATTGCGCACAATTTCAATTGCTTTATCGATATCCAGCAGGATAGCTTTCAAGCCTTTGAGCAGATGCAGGCGCTTCTGCTTGCCCTGCAAATCGTAGTAGGTGCGGCGGCGCACGCACTCGGCGCGGAAAGCGATCCACTCATTCAGAATGCTGCGCACCCCCAGCACCTTGGGCTGGCCCGCAATCAGAACATTGAAGTTGCAGGCAAAGCTGTCCTCCAAGGGCGTGGCCTTATACAGGCGGGTCATCAGCTTGTCGGGATCCTGGCCGCGCTTGAGGTCGATGGTCAGTTTCAGACCGTTCAGGTCAGTCTCGTCGCGCATATCGCTGATTTCGCGAATTTTGCCCAGCTTGACCAGCTCGGTGATCTTGTCCATGATGGCCTCAACGGTCGTCGTGGGCGGGATCTGGGTGACGTCGATGCAGTTGTTCTCTTTATCGTAGCTCCACTTGGCGCGGACGCGGACACTGCCGCGGCCGTTTTCCAGCACGTTCTGCATCTCGGCGGCATCGTAGAGAATCGTGCCGCCGCCGACGAAATCCGGCGCGGGGATGATTTCCCGCAAATCGGCCTGGGGGTCCTTCATCAGCGCGATCGTCGCGTTGCAGAGTTCTTCCAGATTGAAGGAGCAGATATTGGACGCCATACCGACGGCGATGCCCAGCGTGTTGTTTGCGAGAATCGTCGGGAATGTGACGGGCAGCAGCGTCGGCTCGGTGGTCGTGCCGTCGTAGTTGGGCACAAAGTCGACGGTGTCCTTGTCGATATCGCGGAACAGTTCGTCGCAGACCGGCTCGAGCTTGGCCTCGGTGTAACGGGCGGCGGCGTAGGCCAT
>ENA-UAEG01000395-UAEG01000395.1-human-gut-metagenome-genome-assembly--contig:-NODE-395-length-17249-cov-5.598523_pt1 | contig 17249 bp, 18 predicted proteins | sample MGYA00244280_ERZ654275 | MGnify/ENA primary metagenome ERZ654275 (study PRJEB26926, sample SAMN06165092) | human gut metagenome | biome: ENVO:00009003; feature: ENVO:2100002; material: ENVO:00002003...
GGCTATTCGTCGGCAGCGTCAGATGTGTATAAGAGACAGAAGTACCAGCGGCAAATCGGGCAGATCACGCAGGCGGTCCGGGTAGGTGCCCTCGTCGGGCGTCAGGATATCGATGCCCGACAGCAGGCAGTGGTCGAGCCGTTCCTCATAGTCAAACGGCGTCGTATCCCGCAGCTGTGCCAGCGCGTGGGCGCTCAAACAGGCGGGCGGGGCCTCAGTCCCGACGCGCAGGATATCGTACAGTTCCGCCGGGTCCGGGTACAGGTCCAGCAGTTCCCGCGCATATTGGCACCCCGAGCCGACGGCATCCGCCAGCCAGAGCCAAGCCAGTGTTTTGTCCATGGTGGGTGCCCCCTTTTATCCTCTCGGCTGCATAGCGGCGGGCAGAGGACTGCCCGCCCTACGCCCGCTGTTGCCCCGTCGGGCGGCCAGTCCTCTGGCCGCCGCGCAGCAGCTTCCGGATGTCTGCTTACACGCCCCTGAAATGCCACAACAGCACGCTGCCCGCCACGGCGGCGTTCAAACTCTCGACACGGTCGGTCATCGGGATGCGCACGGCCATGTCGCAGGCTTCGACGGTGGCATCCGTCAGGCCTTGGCCCTCGCTGCCGATGACGACGCACAGCCCGCCCGGGAAGTCGTTTCCGGCCTCGTCCAGCGGGCGGGAACGGTACAGCGCCGTCGCCAGCGTCGTGACGCCCCGGGCACGCAGCTTTTGCAACGCCGCGGGTAAATCCTCGGTGTGCAGCGTCGGCAGCCGCCCGGCCGCGCCCATCGAGGACCGCAGCGTTTTGGGCGACAAAGGCGACGCGCAGCCCGGCCCCAGCACGACGGCGTCAAAGCCGAAGGCCGCGGCGCTGCGCAGCAGCGTACCCACGTTGCCGGGGTCCTGCACGCCCTCCAGCGCCAGGATGCGGCGGGCCGTGTTCAAAATGTCAGCGGGCGGCACGGGCGTCTCAAACAGCGCAAACACACCCTGGTTGGACTTGGTACCGCTGAGCTTTTCCGCCACATGGGGCGCGATCTCGGCGGGGTCGAATCTTGCCAGTTCCGGCGTTTTGGCCAGCGCCGCCGCCGTGGCATACACCACGCGCGGCGTGCAGCTTTTCGCCAGTTCCAGGCAGAGTTTTGGCCCTTCGGCAAAGAACACGCCGTCGGCGGCACGCTGCTTTTCGGTATCGCGCACTGCACAGGCGTATTTGATCTTGGCGTTATCGCGGCTGGTGATCGTTTCCATTGTAGCGCCCCTTTTGTATAAAATCAACTAAATTGTGTGAATAAAGAGAAACAGCAGTCTGCCGGAAGGCCGTCCCTCATCCGTCGGCGGTCGGGGCCGCCGACACCTTCCCCCGAAGGGGAAGGCTCCACAGCCTCAAGCCTTCTCCCCTTGGGGGAGAAGGTGGCCCGCAGGCCGGATGAGGGGAGAGCTTTCCTTGGTTGCCCGCTTTTTTGCCATTTTCCCCTTTAAACACAAAAGGACTCGCGCGTGTGCGCGAGTCTTTTTAGCAAGCTATTACAGAGCCTTCTTGGCGGTCTCGACCAGCGCATTGAAGCTGGCGGGATCGTGGATGGCCATCTCAGACAGCATCTTGCGGTTCAGCTCGACGCCGGCCTTCTTCAGGCCGTTCATGAAGGTGGAGTAGTTCATACCCTGAGCACGAACAGCGTTGTTGATGCGGGTGATCCACAGGTTGCGGAACTGGCGCTTCTTCTGCTTACGGCCAACGAAAGCGTAGTTGCCGCTCTTCATAACGGCCTGCTTGGCCATGCGGAAGTGCTTGGACTTAGCACCGTAGTAACCCTTTGCGAGCTTGAGAGTCTTAGCACGACGCTTGTGCGTCATGGTAGCGCCTTTAATACGAGCCATGTTTTATATCTCCTTTGTCTATAACTGGTAGTAAACTGACCTTTAAATGTCGTAGCGATTAGCCACCGTAGGGCATCATTTTCTTGACAGCAGCCTCGTTGGTCTTGTCAACGTACTTGGGCATACGCAGGCCACGAGTGAGCTTGGTGGTCTTCTTGGTCAGAATGTGACGGCGCTTGGACGCATTGCGCTTGATCTTGCCGGAAGCAGTCATCTTGAAGCGCTTCTTGGCGCCGGAAAGGGTCTTGAGCTTCATTTTAGCCATTGTTGTTTCCTCCTAGAGAGTTTACTTTCTTACTTGTTGGGAACGGGGGACATGAACATCATCATGCTGCGGCCCTCGAGCTTGGGCTGCTTGTCGATGACGGCCTTGCCCACCAACGCCTCGGCAAAACGCTTATGGACGTCCAGACCTAAGCTGGTATGCGCCATTTCGCGGCCGCGGAACCGGATGCTCACCTTGAGCTTGTGGCCCTGCTGCAGGAACTTAGCAGCCTGATTCACCTTGGTGTTGAAGTCGTTGGTGTCGATGTTCAGAGACAGGCGGATTTCCTTGAGTTCAACCACTTTCTGGTTTTTCTTGGCTTCCTTTTCCTTTTTCTGCATCTCGAACCGGTATTTACCGTAATCAAGAATTTTGCACACCGGCGGCTTGGCCTGCGGTGCGACCTTGACCAGGTCAAGGTCCTTGTCGATAGCCATTTTCAGTGCATCGCGGGGGCTCATAATGCCCATCTGTGCACCGTCCGCGCCGATCAGGCGGATCTCTTTGTCGCGGATCTGCTCATTGATCTCCAGTTCGTTGGATTTGCTGTTGCTGGCGATTGTAACACACCTCCCACAAGTGTATGATAAAGACAAAAGCGGCTGCCATTGAAAGCAGCCGCCGAACATACGAAGTTGCGCACCTAGTGCGTATCATGGTATGACCCGGGGTTTTGACAAACCCTGCAAGGTGAGCCGACGGCCTACTGCCGGTTGCTGCTTTTTTTACATCGATTAGTTTACCACAAAAGCAAGGGCGTGTCAATAGGGCCGCCGAAAGTTTTTTGCGTATTTATTCCTCCCGTACAGATGCACGGCCAAAGCACCGCCGCCCTGTAGGGGCCGCATATATGCGGCCCGCAGCTTTCCCCCAGATGCCCCGCTGCCTTACACCCGCGGGCCGGGCATGCCCGACCCCTACAGCTCTACAATGTTTTTCTTCGTGCAGCACTACATCCGCGCCAAATCAAACAAAATCCCCGCTATCACCACCCAACTGCACCCGGCGCGGCGCAGCATCCCGGGCAGGGGTTTGGGCACGCCGGGGCAGTTTTTGACCCAGGCTTCGGCGTCGGCTTCGGTCGCCCAACGTTCCGCCGGGGCGGGGGTGTCGGCGGGGCCGCGCTTGTCGTTCATACCGCGCCAGCCATCGCGCAGGTAGCGCTGCACCCAGCGGTAGACCTGGTGGTAGGCCACGGCGTATTTCTGCGCCATAGCGCCGTAATTTTTCTCGTTTTCCAGGCAGTCCAGCACAATGACCAGCCGCTGCATCGGCGGCACAGTGCGCTCACGCCCCTTGGCGCGGCTTGTGCCCTCGCTGCTGTGGCGGGCGTCGTGCAAAGCGGCCGCCCCGCCCGCGCGGTACTGCCTCACCCACCGTACAAGCGCCTTATAGTCCACGTTATATTGTAACGCAGCTGCGCCGTAATCGCAGCCGTTTTGCAGGCATTCCCGCACGATCTTTTCCCGGTCGGCGGCCGTGGTGTAGGCCGTGCCCTTGTGGCGCGACGCCCCATGGTAGCCGCGCAGTGTGCCGCCTGCCTGCACGGTCTCGACCATTTTTTGCAGATTTTGGGTACTGCGGATGCCGTATTTTTTGCAGATATCAAACAGCGAGCCTTCCCCCGCCAGGTAGGCGGCGACGGCGGCCTGTTTTTCCTCGGCGGTCAGGTGGCGGGACGTCGTGCGCGGGGCCAGACCGTCCGGGCCTTCGGCCTCGTAGATGCGCAGCCATTGGCGCACCGCCGTGACGCTGACGCCGACGCTTTTCGCCGCCGCTTGGCGGCTGGTCTCGCCGGCCAGTATTTTTTCCACGATTATAAGTTTTTGCTGTGGAGAAAGTTTAGGTGTTTGGGGCATGGTAACCGCCTTTCGGAGGTTGTAGGGGCGGATTGTCGAAAGGCCTCCCTTGTCAAAGGGAGGTGCCGAGCGTAAGCGAGGCGGAGGGATTCCTGCCCGGCTGCGGGGGTGACGGCGCGCAGGGCAAGGCCCGTCAGAATCCCTCCGGCCGCCTTCGGCGTCCACCTCCCTTTGACAAGGGAGGCTTTTCTGCGGGAGGGATAAATCCCTCCCCTACAGCTGACCCGGGGCTGCGCGGCTATGGCAAGGCTGCGGGCCGGGCATGCCCGGCCCCTACAGAGCGGGTATTATAAGGTAGAGGGTATAAAAAATCCCACCACCGAGGTGGTGGTGGGAGAAACGATTTTAGCTGTAATTAGCCGCCAGCCTTGGTGGTCTTTGCTGCAACCAGGCCATTAGTCGTATCATAAGTCGCCGTATAGCCAGATGCAACATACTTCATTGTATCGACCTTGCCATCCTTATAGGTCAACGTCGTAAGGTTAGTGTCAGAGAGCGTAATGTCGCAAAGTTTATTCAGTTCCGTGTAAGTAATCACACCGTCAGTATCAGTATCTTTTTCAGCCGTGCCCAGCTTGATTTCCGCTCCAGCAGGCGCTTTTGCATATTCAATGGACCCCTGGGTCTGTGCCGCCATCAACGCCATACGTGCTTCAGCAATGACTTTTTCTTCATTTGCACGGTCAATATACCCCGTCAGTGCGGGAACCAGCAGCGCGGCCAGGATTGCCAGGATGACCAGAACGACGATCAGCTCGACGAGGGTAAAACCCTTTTTGTCTTTCAGTTTTTTGAACACCTTGTTTTCCTCCAAATTATCTCTTTTACACCAACATTTCAGCGCCATGTCGGCATTTCATATTGTCATTTTATAACACATTTTGTGCTTTGTCAAGCCAAGTCGTGCTTTTGCAACTCGTTTTGTGTTTTTCTGCTATTCTCAAACCAAAGTTTTATGGAAAAAGGCAAATTTATGGAATTTAACGAACGTTTACGCTATTTGATTGACTGCGAAGAAATCAAAATCAAAGACCTTGCACCCAAATTGTGCTTGAGTGCCTCGACGCTCAGTAACTATACACAGGGCATCCGTGAACCTGACTACGACACCCTGCGGCGCATTGCGGATTATTTTGGGGTGAGCATTGACTATCTGCTGGGACACAAATCCCCAGTGACGGACGACGAGCGCCAGCTGCTGGCGCTGTTCCGCAGCTTTACCCCCAGCCAGCGGCGGCTGCTGCTGGAGCAGGCCGAGCTGCTGACCCACTACAAAATCAAGCTGGACGACTGACCTGCCGGGATGGCGGGTCGTTTTTTGTTTTATAGCGGCCTTCGGTTGTAGGGGGCGGCGTCCTCGACGCCCCGCAGGGTTCTCTACATGAAGCTGCGGACCGCACATGTGCGGCCCCTACAGGGCGGCGGCGTTTTGGCCGTACACCTGCCTAGGAAGTCCGCCGGGCGGGATAAATCTCTCCCCCTACGATATATTCGCCTAAAAAATCGTAAAAATAATCTAGCCAACGGCCGCATAATATGTTATGATTATAAGCTGAAGACTTGTAGTGTGCCCACAGGGCACAGCCACATTGAACAAAGGGAGTCTTTTTGATGAACAGTAATTCCAAGCTGCGCGTTGCGCTCTTCTTCGGCGGCGTCTCCAGCGAGCATGAGGTCAGCTGCGTGTCGGCCTCGGCCTGGCTGCGCGCCCTGGGCCAAAGCCCCTGCGCAGAACAATATGAGGTGTTCCCGGTGGGCATCACCAAGACCGGCCGCTGGCTGGCCTGCCACCCCACGCCCGAGGCCATGGCCGACGGCAGTTGGGAGCAGGGCGGCTGCACGCCCTGTGTGCTCAGCCCGGACCGCGCGGATCACGGTATCTGGCTGCTGAAAGACGGCAAGGCCGAGCTTGTCCGCATTGACATCTGCGCCCCGGTCATGCACGGCAAAAACGGCGAGGACGGCACCATTCAGGGCCTGTTTGAGATGGCCCGCATCCCCTACGTGGGCTGCGGCGTGCTGGGCAGCGCCGTCTGCATGGACAAAGCCGTTGCCAACGCCCTGATGGACGCTGCGGGCGTGCCCCACTGCAAGTGGGTGGCCGCCAGCCGCGCCGACCTGGCGCTGAACGGCCCCGTGGTGCTGGACGCCGTGGAGGCAAAGCTGGGCTACCCCATCTTTGTCAAGCCGGCCAATGCGGGTTCCAGCGTGGGCATCAGCAAGGCTGCGGACCGCACCGCGCTGGAAAAGGCCGTGGAGATTGCCCTGCGCGAGGACGACAAGGTCGTGTTTGAGGAGTTCATCGACGCGCAGGAGGTCGAGTGTGCCGCCATCGGCAACCCTGACGACCCCGCCAGCGTCATGACGACCCGCCCGGGCGAGATTCTGGCCGGGGCCGAGTTCTACACCTACGACGACAAGTACAAAAACGGCGTGTCCCAGACCGTCATCCCCGCCCATTTGAGCGAGGAAAAGCTCGACGAGGTGAAGGCCGAGGCCCGCAAGGCCTATCTGGCGCTGAACTGCGCGGGTCTGTCCCGCTGCGACTTCTTTGTGGAGCGCGGCACCGGGCGCGTTTTGTGCAACGAGCTGAACACCCTGCCCGGCTTTACGCCCATCAGTATGTACCCCAAGCTGATGGAGCACGAGGGGCTGAGCTATGCGGCACTGGTCGATAAGCTGCTGCAGCTGGCCCTGCACCGCCGGAAGGGGGCCTACTGATGGACCCGCGCCCCATCGGCGTTTTTGACAGCGGCCTGGGCGGGCTGACCGCCGTGCGCCAGCTGCGCCGCGTGCTGCCCGGCGAGGATATCGTCTACTTTGGCGACACCGGCCGCGTGCCCTACGGCAGCCGCGGGCGGGACATCATTGTGCAGTACGCGCGGCAGGATATCCGCTTTTTATTGCAGCAGGACGTAAAATTTATCATTGCTGCCTGCGGTACGGTGTCCTCGACCTATCCGCCCGAAGAAGCCGCCAAACTGCCCGTGCCGTTCACCGGCGTGGTGGGCGCGACGGCCCGCGCGGCAGTGGATGCGACCCGCAACAAAAAAGTGGGTATCATCGGCACGGCGGCGACGGTGCGCAGCGGGTCCTATGCGGCGGTCATCCGCGACATGATGCCCGAGGTGGAGATTTTCGCCCGGGCCTGCCCGATGTTCGTGCCGCTGGTGGAAAACGGCTATTTCAACGACGGCAACCCGGTCACAAAGCTCATCATTGCGGAGTATCTGCAGGAGCTGAAGGACGCGGGCGTTGACACGCTGATTTTGGGCTGCACACACTATCCGCTGCTGAAAAAGATGATCGGCGATTTTATGGGCGGCGACGTGCATCTGGTGGATTCCGGCAAGGTGACGGCGCAGGCCGCCGCGGCCGCGCTGGACGACCTGGGGCTGCTGAACGGCAAGACCAGCGGCGGCACGGCGAAGTATTTTGTCAGCGACACACCGGACAATTTCGACGAGCTGGCCCACACGTTCTTAGGCGAATACGCCGGCGGAACGGTGGAGCGCATTGCGATCGAAACATATTGAGCGCTGTCACCGAAGGTGACTGATGAGGGCGAAGTTTCCGGGCATTACCCATTTACAGGCAGTAATGGCAAGGTCGCCCCTCATCCGGCCTTGCGGGCCACCTTCCCCCAAGGGGGGGAAAGGCTTTTAGTAGAGGTACACCATGGAAGAAAAATATCTCATCACCATCAAGGGCACGATGGAGCAGCGCGGCGACACGGACACCGTGGAGCTGATGACGCGCGGCTCACTGGTACACAAGGATGGCGCGTACTATATTGTATACAAAGAGACCGAGGCCACCGGCTACGAGGGCTGCACGACAACGGTAAAGGTGGCCGACGACGCGCGCAAAGTCTCGATGCTGCGGTTCGGCAAGCAGACGAGTCAGCTCGTCATCGAGAAGGGCACCCGCCACCTCTGCCATTACGAGACGGGGTACGGTGCCATCAGTCTGGGCGTGTCCGCTGACGTCATCGAGCACGCGCTGGACGAAAACGGCGGCAAGCTGCAATTCAGCTACACGCTGGATTCCGGTGCTGAGAGTTTCATCAGCCGGAATCTTGTTGACATTACGGTCGATAAGCTGCCGGAATCTTAAAAACGCGCTGTCCCTACGGCTCTCAGCCTACCGGAAAGCACTCTGTAAAGGCAAAGCCGCGGGCCGGGCCTGCCCGGCCCCTACGGCGTTATCATAGAAAAATCCCCCACAGGAGGTTCATCATGGATTATAAAAACTACAACCCCCGTGCGGCGGCGCTGGCACAGGCGCGTGCGCTGCTGACCGATGCCGTCAAGGCAGCCGTCGCTGACGGTGCCCTGCCCGAGGCTGCGCTGCCCGACTTCATCGTCGAGATCCCGGCCGACGTCAAAAACGGCGATATCGCATCCAATGTTGCCATGGCCGGTGCCCGCGCGTTCCACAAGGCCCCGCGCCAGATCGCCGAGGCCATCACCGCAAAATTGCAGCTGGACGGCAGCCTGTTTGACCGCTTCGAGGTCGCAGGCCCCGGCTTCATCAACCTGTTCCTTGGCCAGGACTGGTTCACCAGCGTTGTGCGTGCCGCCGTGGCCAACCCCGAGTACGGCCGCACCGACGTTGGCGCAGGCAAGCGCTACAACGTCGAGTTCGTTTCGGCCAACCCCACCGGCCCCATGCACATGGGCAACGCCCGCGGCGGTGCCCTGGGCGACGGCCTGGCCGCCTGCCTGGACTGGGCCGGTTATGACGTGACCCGCGAGTTCTACATCAACGACGCGGGCAACCAGATTGAGAAATTCGGCAAGAGCCTTGCCATCCGCTATTTGCAGCTCTACAAGGGCGAGGGCGCCTGCCCCCTGCCCGAGGAGTGCTACCAGGGTGCGGATATCATCGCCCGCGCCAAGGAGTTTGCCTCCGTCCACGGCGACGCCTACGTCAGCAAGGACTTTGACGAGCTGAAAAAAGCCATTGTGGCCGATGCCCTGCCCAAGAACATCGCCGGTCTGCAGCGCGACCTCGGCAAGTACCGCATCGAGTACGATGTCTGGTTCCATGAGAGCGACCTGCACAACTCCGGCGCGGTCAAGGCCGTGGTGGACAAGCTGCTGGAGACCGGCGCCTGCTACAAGGCCGAGGACGGCGCCATCATGTACCGCAGCGCCCAATACGCCGCCAAGTACGGCGTTGTGAACAAGCGCAAGACCGATGACGGCAGCGAGGAGGAGGCCAAGGACGAGGTGCTGGTGCGCGCCAACGGCATCCCGACCTACTTTGCCGCCGACATTGCCTACCACTACAACAAGCTGGCCGTGCGCGGCTTTGACAAGGCCATCGACGTCTGGGGCGCCGACCACCACGGCCATGTGGCCCGCATGAAGGGCGCGATGGACGCCATCGGGCTGGACGGCAGCCGCCTAGACATCGTGCTGATGCAGATGGTCAACCTGATGCGCGACGGCAAGCCCGTGCGTATGAGCAAGCGCACCGGCAAGGCCATCACCCTGACCGACCTGCTGGACGAAGTGCCCATCGATTCCGCGCGGTTCTTCTTCAACCAGCGCGAGAGCTCCTCCACGCTGGACTTTGACCTTGATCTGGCCGTGCGCAACGACAGCGAGAACCCGGTCTACTACGTGCAGTACGCCCACGCGCGCATCTGCTCGGTGCTGAAAAAGCTCGAGAGCGAAGGCGTAAAGTTTGCAGGCGCGAACGCCGTGGACGCCAGCGTGCTGACCGACCCCGCCGAGCAGGCGCTCATCCGCCTGCTGGCCGCCTTCCCCGCTGAGATCGCCGCCGCCGCCGAGAAGTACGACCCGGCCCGCATCACCCGCTACTGCATTGATGTGGCGTCGGCCTACCACCGCTTCTACAACGCCTGCCGCATCCTGGATGCCGAGGGTACCGTGCAGCAGGGCCGCATTGCCCTCTGCCTGGCCGTGCGCGGGGTCATCCATAACATTTTGACGATGTTCAAGGTGAACGCCCCGGAGACGATGTAAAAAAGCTCCAAGCCTTCCCCCTTGGGGGGAAGGTGGCCCCGCAGGGCCGGATGAGGGGCGAGTTTGCCTCAGCAACCCGTTCATGGGCAATTACAGTAAGTTTGCCCCTCATCAGTCGGCGAGCGGGGCCGCCGACAGCTTCCCCCTCGGGGGAAGCCAATATAGCGAAAAACCGCTGCTTCTTTTTTCCAAGAAGCAGCGGTTTTATGTTGGCGTACACGCGCCCAACATATTTATTATACCACTTTTGATATGGAACAATCAATCCTGATTATGCACAAATATTGCATATAAAGCTTGTGCGGTCTGCGAATAGACGAAATCCCAAGGCTGTGATATAGTATAGTCACAGAAAGAAAACAGCCGGAGATAAGGAGTTAAGAACTCCAAGAGTTGCCACTTTCCAACAAATCTTCATAAAGACCGATCGTGAACAGACCGACATCTTAAAGAAGATCTTCCAGAAGTTCCCTAAAGTCGGGGAGTGAAAAAGGAAGCACTTTAAGGACTCCGATCCAGCAGCACGAGGGCAGAAGACGGAAAGACAAAGTAAAGGCCGCCGGCTAGGATTCGTAAGGAAGGAGGCTCAAGTCCAATGGCAAACTTCAAAGATCCCATTCACCACCGGCGGGCCTGGGCCTGCTGACAAGATAAGGACCGCATCCAAAGCCGCAGGTCATAACCTGTACAGAAAGCAAAAAGAACGCGATGCACGGTTGCTTACAACTTCGTTTAGCAGACCCAGGGGCCGTCAAAACAGACCCCCAGCATAACATATAGATCAGGAAGAAAGAAGGCTGGTAGAGATGACCGTCACCACTCCGCCGAACAGGAAGCACCTGAATTTCACCTGATTGCCAAGGAGAAACTCCAATGTACTAGAGTTAAGAGGCTTTGGTCCTCAGCATCAGACCCAGACCCCAGGAACGATCTTAATAACGACCATTACTCCGTTCCACAAATGCTTTTGAGCAAATAACGAACCAGAGGGTAAGTCCAATGAACAGTTAGTAAGATCCTGAAAGGGCAATCAAAATTCGCAAAAAGATAGGATGATTCCCATGACGATGCGGAAACAGTCCGAAAAATAACGAAAAAGGGTTATGAGGCTATGACTCCGAAGAAGTAAGACCGCCGGGGCGAACGAAATGTTCGCCCCGGCTTTTTTGTTTGGGTTGTGGGATTTGTAATGGATGTAGGGCGGCCAGTCCTCTGGCCGTCGTGCCCATTTGCGGGAGTGAGAAACTTTGCGGGTTATGCCTGTAGGGGGCGGCGTCCCCGACGCCCCGCAAAGGGGTCAAGCCCCGCCCTGCAAATCAACCGCGAAAGGGGTGCAACCGTAAACCTGCGGGCCGGGCATGCCCGGCCCCTACAGAGCGGTTTTCACAGCATACACCGCATAACCTTCGTCTCTTCGACAAAATCCTGCGACTCGTAGAGTTTTACAGCGCTTTCATTCTGGGCTAAAACATTCAGCTCTACGTATTCCAGCCGCCGGTTCCGGGCCCAGCGCTTGGCGGCGGCCAGCAGTTCGCCGCCGATGCCCCGGCCACGGTAAGCCTTGCCGACGACCAGATCTTCCAGCCGGGCGTAGCGGTGGGGCAGCACGCAGCTGTACGCGGGCGTCCACCCGGCGTAGGTGACAAGCGCAAAGCCCACCGGTGTGCCGTCCTGCTCAGCCAGCAGAAAATCCGCGTCCTGCGCCTTGACGGTGCTGCTGATCTCCGCTTCTTCCCGCGGGGCCTCGCAGAAAAACTCCGGCTGCAGATCCACCATGGCGGCGTCCAGCTCGCGGTACAGCGCAATGATGGCGGGGATATCCCCCTCCCCCGCCGGGCGTATCACGGTCTTTTGCATTCTTGTCTCCCCCTTTGCCATAACCAAAAACCGGCGGACGCAGTTGTCCGCCGGTGCAAATTACTTGATTTCCTGAATGGTGTAGTTGAAGCCGTACTCTTCCTGCAGCTTCTTCACAGCAGGCTCGCAGTCCTCAATAAAGGTCGCGGAGTAAACGCTCTGGCCGTTGTGGGCCTTCTTGTACTCCTCCACAATCTCGTTCAGCTTGTTCCAGCCCTCGTTAGCCTTGGCCTGATCCATATCCTGCGGGAAATCAATGATAAATTCGCGATGTTTAGGGATACGTGCTTTCATGGTAAGTCACTCCTGAATTTTTTATTCAATATACATCTGTATATTACAGCATTTTACACGCCAAAGCAAGCCTTGGCGTTTTGGGCGGTCTGGTCCAGCACAGCCTGGGCGTCCATGCCCCAGATCGTACCGATGTACGCCGCCACGTGGGCAATGTTGCGGCTGTCGTTGCGGGTGCCGCGCACCGGCTCGGGGGCCATGTAGGGGCAGTCGGTTTCCAGCAGCGCCCGCTCGTGCGGGATGGCGGCCAGCACCTTGGCCGCACGCTTGGCCCCTTTGTAGGTCACAGCGCCGCCAAAACCCAGGTACATACCCTGTTCCACCAGCCAGGCCGCGTCGTCGGCGCTGCCGCTGTAACAGTGCAGTGCGCCGCGCGGCTTATATTTGCGCAGCAGCTCGTACATTTCGGCGTGGGCCTCGCGGTCGTGGACCGACACCGGCAAATCCAGCTCTTTCGCAAGTTGTAATTGTGCCTCAAACAGGTCGTACTGCTCCTGCCGGGGCACCGGCCAGTGGTGGTCGAGGCCGATTTCCCCCACCGCTGCGACCGACTTATCTTCAAACAGCGGGCGCATGGCGGCCAGCTCGGCACGCCAATCGCCGTGATAAACGGCCACCGTGGCGGCGTCCTCCTCGATCAGGCTCTCCGGGTGGATGCCGATGGCTGCGTGGAAGTACGGTGCACTGTGCGCCAGTTCCAGCACGCGGGCGGCATCGCCGGAGTGGGTGGCACATTCCAGCACGCCCACCACGCCGCCCGCAGGCAAAGCAGTCAACAGTGCGGCGCGGTCAGCATCAAACTGACGCGAGGAATAGTGCGCGTGGGTGTCAAAAATGTTTGTCATGCCTTGGCCTCCTGCGGGGCGCGGTTGACCAGATAAATGCCGATGCAGACCAGCAGCAGCGCGGCGAGGTAGTTCCACTCAAACAGCGGCTCGCCGTTCAGCAGCGCCGACAGCAGCACATTCATGACCGGAATGATCAGACCGAACACCGCAATGCGGGAGACCGGGTTGTTTTTCATCAGCAGCGCCCAAATCACATACCCCGCACCGGAGATAAACGCCAAAAACAGCAGCACTGGGATACCTGCGGCGCTCTCGGGGTGGAGGCCGCCGCCCATGGCAAAGCCCATCACAGCCAGCACCAGACCACCAACACCGAGGTTCAGCACACAGACCGAAAAGCTGTCTGCATACTGGGTCACGGCCTTGTTCCACGGCCCGGCCGATGCAAAGATTGCGGAGGCGATCAGCATGAACGCCATCCCCTTTGCGCTGCCGCTGCCGTGGTTGCCCAGCGTGGCAATCAAAACACCGCCAAAGCCAAGCGAACAGCCCAGCGCCTTGCGCGGGGTCATCCGGTCAGCCTTGCCGTACAAAAAGTGCGCCAGGATCACGCCCATAAAGCTCTGAGTGCTGTTCAAAATACCGCCCATCGCGCCGGTCAGCAGCGCCACGGCGGAGTAGTAGAAGAAATACTGTGCAGCGGTCTGCCACAGGCCCAGCCCACAGGCCGAAACCAGCGTTTTGCCGTGCGGCATCGGCAGCGGGCGGCGGTTCAGCGCCAGACCGGCCAGCCAGACCAGCGCCGCGCCCATCATAAAACGGACACCCGCGAAGCACAAAATCGACGCCGTATCGGCGGAATCAATCGCAAACAGGCGGTAGCCCAGCTTGATGAAGGGGAACGCCGACCCCCACAGCACATTGCAGACAACGGCCATCAAAACGGCCGCCGCCGGGATGGAGAAAAATTGGTCTAACTTAGATTTTTGCATAGCACCGCCTTAGTGGATGCGCGCACCGGCGGGGGTGCTGTCCGGGAAGAACGCGATGGCGCAGCCGCCGTCCACATCGGTGTCCGCGGCAAAGATCATACCCTCGCTGACATACTTGCCCTTCATCATCGGGCGGGGGGCCAGGTTGGCGACAATGCCAATCTTCTTGCCGAGCAGATCCTCGGGTGCAAACCACTTGGCAATGCCGGACAGGATGCAGCGCTCGCGCTCGCCGTCGAACACGGTCAGGTGCAGGAGCTTCTTGCTCTCCTTCATGCGCTCGCAGGCGCGGACCTCGGCCACGCGCAGTTCGACCTTGCAGAAATCGTCGAAGCTGATTTCTTCCTCATGCTCACCGATAAGCTCCGCAGAAGCAGCGGCAGCCTCTTCTTTCTTCGGCTCCTCGGCAGGTGCGTTGGCAGCCTGTGCGGCGGCCTTCTGGGCAGCCTCCAGGGCTTCCAGCTCAGCCAGCTCCTTTGCGGCGTCAATGCGGGGGAAGATGTTCTCGCCCTTGTGCAGGGTGGCGTTGGCGGGCAGCGTGCCGAAGCTGGCGGCGCTGTCCCAGGTCTTGCCGTCGGCGGCCACGTTCAGCTGGGCAAAAATCTTCTCGCAGGTGGTGGGCATAAACGGCTGCAGCAGCACGGTGCAGATGCGCAGCGTCTCGGCCAGGTTGTACAGCACGCGGGCCAGGCGGGGCTTGGATTCCTCGCTCTTGGCCAGCACCCACGGCGCGGTGGCGTCGATATACTTGTTTGCGTTGTCGATGACCTCGAACACATCAGCCAGCGCATTCTGGAAGGCATAAGCCTCCATGTCGGCCTCATAGCGGGCGCGCAGGGCGGTGGCCTTCTCGATCAGGGCAGCATCCTCGGGGCCTTCAGCCTGCTCGGCAGGCAGCTCGCCGCCAAAGTACTTGTCGGCCATGGCGGTGGTGCGGCTCAACAGGTTGCCGAGGTCATTGGCCAGATCCATGTTGATGCGGTTGATCAGCAGCTCATTGGAGAAGTTGCCGTCCGAACCGAACGGGAAGTCGCGCAGCAGGAAGTAGCGCAGCGCATCGGCGCTGTAGCGCTCGGCCAGCAGGTAGGGGTCAACCACATTGCCCTTGGACTTGGACATTTTGCCGCCGTCCAGCAGCAGCCAGCCATGGCCGTAGACATGCTTGGGCAGGGGCATATCCATACTCATCAGCATGGCAGGCCAGATGATGGAGTGGAAACGGACGATTTCCTTGCCGATAAAATGCACGTCAGCAGGCCAGAAGGTCTCGTAATCACTGTCGGGGTACTTGTCATTCATGAAGCCCAGCGCCGTGGTGTAGTTGAACAGCGCGTCGATCCAGACGTAGACGACATGCTTGGGGTCGAAATCGACCGGGATGCCCCACTTGAAACTGGTGCGGGAAACGCACAGATCCTCAAGGCCCGGGTCGATGAAGTTGTGTACCATCTCGTTGACGCGGGAGCGCGGCAGCAGGAAGTCGGTGTTGACGAGCAGGTCGCGCACGCGGTCGGCATACTTGGACAGACGGAAGAAATACGCCTCCTCCTCGGCGTCGACAACGGGGCGGCCGCAGTCGGGGCAGCAGCCGTTGACGAGCTGGCTCTCGGTCCAGAAGCTCTCGCAGGGGGTGCAGTACTTGCCGACGTACTTGCCCTTATAAATGTCGCCCTTCTCGTACATCTTCTTGAAGATTTTCTGGATGGCGGCAACGTGGTAGTCGTCGGTGGTGCGGATGAACCGGTCATAGCTGATGTTCATGAGCTTCCACAGATCCTTGACGCCCTTGGGGCCTTCGACGATGTTGTCGACGAACTGCTGCGGGGTGACGCCTGCTTCTTTGGCTTTCAGCTCAATCTTCTGGCCGTGCTCATCGGTGCCGGTCAGGAACTTGACGTTATAGCCCTGCAAGCGCTTATAGCGTGCCATAGCGTCGGTGGCAACGGTGCAGTAGGTGTGGCCGATATGCAGCTTATCGCTGGGGTAATAGATCGGCGTAGTGATGTAAAATTTTTTCTGATCCATTTGTGATTTCTCTCCTTATATAAACAAACCGTTTTTGGTGTGTTTTTTGCGCTTATGCTGGATTTTATATTCTGGGCATTCGGGCGAAGCCCGCAAAAGCCTGCCCTTACAAGGGCGATGGCCGAGCCGCGAGGGCGAAAGGGCTTTGCCCGTTCACTGCAGCCACACGCGCCCGGGCGGTTTCGCCGCTTCGTAGGGCGGCCAGTCCTCTGGCCGCCTCCTCGCGCCTTTAGAACCCCACCGGCTCCACCCCGCACGCCTGTAACGCATGCCGGCACAGTACCTCGGTGCTGTCAATAAAAAACTTGCCCAGGTGCTCGTCCCGCTTGACCAGGCTCAACTCGGTGCAGCCCAGAACCGCCATATCGCAACCCTGCTTTTTCAGGTCGTGTACCGCCGCGCCGAACTTTGCCATATCGGCACGCTTGCCCTGCTTGATGTCGTCGTAAATCACCGACATGACTTCCTGCTGGTGTTCCTCCGACGGTACCGCACAGTCGATGTCCTGCGCCTGGCAGGCCAGCTGGTAGGTCTCCGCCGCCAGCGTGCCGTCCGTCGCCAGGATGCCCAGCTTCGTGCAGCCCGCCGCCTTGGCATCTGCCACGGTCAGCCGGGGCATATTCAGCACCGGTACCGGCAGCGCCTCAGCCAGGCGGTCGTAAAAATAGTGCGCTGTGTTGCAGGGTATCGCCAGCACCGTGGCACCGTAGTGTACCAGGCTGAAACCGTCCTGCTCCATCACGGCAAAGGGGTCATCCTTGCTTTTGCCCATGATGAACGCCGTGCGGTCGGGCGTCGATGCCCGCGACGAAATAACAATGTCGATGTGATCCTGATCGCAGCTGGCCGGGGTGTGGTCGATCAGCATTTGGTACAGGTAACAGCTGGCAGCAGGCCCCAGCCCGCCCAGTATACCCAACACCTGTTTTTGTGGTTTGGTCTGCGCCGTGGCACACCCCTCCTTATAATAACATTTATAGTATATTATAAGGCCTGCAGCGAAATTATGCAAGGGCAAGGGCGACGGTTTTCGGGTTTTCGGGAGATTCGCAATAAAAAACACCCTGCATTTTCATGCAAGGTGTCTGTGCTGCATCCTATCGGAGCAAGCCGCGCCCGCGCCCTCTGCCTCCCTTGTCAAAGGGAGGTGGCGCCGCAGCGCCGGAGGGATTCCTGCCTGTTGTCGACTGCTTTCCTTTAACCGCCCAGTAGGGGCCGGGCATGCCCGGCCCTCCACTGTATCTCTATCGTCCCCTTCCCTTTCACACCGTAGGGGCGGATTCCATATCCGCCCGCGCACCTTCGC
>ENA-UAEG01000402-UAEG01000402.1-human-gut-metagenome-genome-assembly--contig:-NODE-402-length-16942-cov-3.688222_pt1 | contig 16942 bp, 12 predicted proteins | sample MGYA00244280_ERZ654275 | MGnify/ENA primary metagenome ERZ654275 (study PRJEB26926, sample SAMN06165092) | human gut metagenome | biome: ENVO:00009003; feature: ENVO:2100002; material: ENVO:00002003...
TAGTCTCGTGGGCTCGGAGATGTGTATAAGAGACAGACACTACACAGCGTCGGAAATCGCGTCCTTCTCCCGCTGGTATCTCGACGATTGGCCGGTGTTCTGCTGGACGGCGGACTACGGTTTGTTTGTGGCGGCGCAGCCCCGCGGCTCGGTCTGGAAGTACAACATTTACAGCAGTGCCGCCCTGATGTACGCTGCGGCAGCGGGCCTGCTGCCTACGCTGGGGGTGCTGCTGGCCGCTGTGGTGGGGTGCTGCGTCTTTTTCAGCTGGCGGGGGGCGCGGCAGCTGCGGGCCATTGCGGCAGGGCTGGACACCATTGCCGACGGCGGTACGGTGGAACTGCCCACCACCGGCTATGCGGGCGAGCTGGCCGACGCGGTCAACCGCGCCAGTGAGCAGCTGCGCCGCCGCAAGGAAATCATTGCCCGGCGGGACGACGCGCGGACGAACTGGATCGCCGGGGTCAGCCATGATGTGCGCACACCGCTGGCGCTGATTTTGGGCTGGGCCGAACAGCTGGAACAGGACGCCGCGCTGCCCGCCGCCGTGCGGCAGAAGGCCGGGGACATCCGCACCCAGAGCGAGAAGCTGCGGGCGCTCATCGAGGATTTGAACCTGACCAGCAAACTGCAATACGGCGCACAGCCGCTGCGCCGCCAGCCTGTGCAGGCCGGCCCCTTGCTGCGCCGCCTGGCCGCCGAGTTCTGCGAAAGCCCGCTGGCGGCGGGCTGCGACATGGCGGTGGAACTGCCGCCCGATGCTGACAAGGCTGTGCTGCACGCCGATGCCGCTCTGCTGGGCCGCGCGGTGGAAAATCTCTTGAACAACGCTGCACGCCACAACGCCGCCGGCGTGCATATCACGCTGGCGGCGGTCCTGCGCGAAAACGTGCTGGAACTGACGGTGGCCGACGATGGCGCGGGCTACCCGGCAGCGGTGCTGCACGCCTTGCAGACCGGTGAAACAGGGGCGAATACGCCCCACATCCTGGGTCTGCACGTTGTCGAGCAGATCGCCCAGGCCCACGGCGGCAGTGTGCAGTTTATGCAGAACGCACCGCAGGGGGCAAAGGCCGTGGTGACATTGCCCACAGAAAATCAGGCACATAGGTAGGGGCGGGACGTGTCCCGCCCTTAGCTCTCTCGAAATATCGCGCTTGCCGTACGGTGGAGGGCCGGGCATGCCCGGCCCCTACGGGGAATGCGATACTTTTTTCACTCCGCACAAAAAATCATCCAGATTTTAGTGGATTTTTTCTGTATGACCTTGTATAATATTTATTATACCTATATAAAGGGGGCACTTCGCCCATGGAAAACCAAAACCTGCCCGCCGTGTCCGCCATCATCGTGGCGGCGGGCGCGTCCCGCCGAATGGGATTTGATAAACTCAGCTTCCGTCTGCCGGATGGCCGCACCGTGTTGGAGACAAGCTGCGCCGCCCTGGCTGCGCACCCGGCTGTCACCCAGCTGGTGCTGGTCTGCGGCGGCAACCGCGCCGCCTGCGAGGCAATCGCCGCCGCCTGCCCCAAGCCCTGTGCCGTTGTGCAGGGCGGGGCCACCCGCGCCGACAGCGTGCGCAACGGCCTGGCCGCCGCCACCGGGGAGCTGGTCGCCATCCATGACGCCGCCCGCCCCTTTATCAGCGCCGAGGTCATCACCGCAGCGCTGACCGCTGCCGCCGCTTCTGGCGCGGCGGCCCCCGCTGTGCCGGTCAAGGACACCATCAAAATTGCGGATAAGTCCGGCCGCGTCGTCGAGACGCCCGACCGTGCCGCGCTCTACGCCGTGCAGACGCCCCAGTGCTTTCAGCGCACACTGTATTTGCAGGCGCTGGGTGCCGTCACCGGCGAAAAAGCGAGCCTTGTCACCGACGATTGCAGCCTGTTTGAGCTGGCGGGCCTGCCGGTCACGCTGACGGCGGGGGACTACGCCAACTACAAAATCACCACCAAAGAGGACCTACAAAAGGAGAAAACCATGCGCATTGGTCACGGATATGATGTTCACCGCCTTGTGGAGGACCGCAAGCTGATTCTGGGCGGCGTCGAAGTACCCTACGAGAAGGGACTGCTCGGCCACTCGGATGCTGACGTACTGCTGCACGCCGTCATGGACGCTGTGCTGGGCGCGGCGGCGCTGGGGGACATCGGCCAGCATTTCCCTGATACCGACCCCGCTTACAAGGGCGCGGACTCGCTGGCACTGACCCGCGAGGTGGCAAAAATCATCGCCCAGCACGGCTATAAAGTCTGCAACATCGACGCCACGATTTTGTGCCAGCGCCCCAAGCTGGCCCCGCACATCCCGGCCATGCGCCAGAACATTGCCGACGCCTTCGGCCTGCCGTTGGACGCCGTCAGCGTGAAGGCCACCACTGAGGAACACCTCGGCTTCACCGGCGAGGGCCTCGGCATCGCCGCCCACGCGGTGGCGCTGATTGAGTAAACAAGGGCGGTTTGTAGGGGCCGCACATATGCGGCCCGCAACCTTGCCTTACCTGTGTACTTGCGGGAAAGCCGCGGACCGGGTATGCCCGGCCCCTACATCTCAGCAAGACACAGTTTTATCTTTGACCCGGAAAGGGGGACGCGGCGCTCATGCTGCCTAACCAGACAATCAGCGCGATTCTAAGCAGTCTGCGTACATTTGAACCTCTGTCTGATACACTGGATATCATCATTATATCGTTTGTTTTTTACCAGCTTTTGCAATTTGCGCGCAAATCCCGCGCGGGCCAGCTGGTCAAGGGCATCCTGCTTATCATCGTGTCTTATGGCCTGGCTGTGATGCTCAACCTGAAAACGGTGACCTGGCTGCTGAACAACGTGCTCACCATCGGTTTTATGGCGGCGGTCGTTATCTTCCAGCCAGAACTGCGCCGCACGCTGGAACGCATGGGCCAAAGTACCATGTGGGCCAACCGCCTGTTCGGCACCCACCGCAGAGACCCTTCGCTGCGCGCCGCCTGGCAGAGCGCCGTCGTCGCTATCTGCGACGCAGCCGAGCAGCTGTCCGACACCCGCACGGGTGCCCTGCTGGTGCTGGAACGCAACAATAACCTCGATGAGATCATCCGCACCGGTACGCCGATGCACGCTGATGTCATCCCCGAAATGCTGGGCACGATTTTTTATGAAGGTACGCCCCTGCATGACGGCGCGGTCGTCATCCGCGACGGCGTCATCGTAGCTGCCGGCTGCGTGCTGCCGCTGTCCAACAACCTGGAAATGGGCAAGGACATGGGCACCCGCCATCGCGCCGGCCTTGGCATGAGCGAAAATTCCGACGCCATTGTCGTCATCGTCAGCGAGGAAACGGGAATCATCTCCATGGCGAAGAACGGTGTGCTGATCCGCCGCCTGGATCGCCAGAACCTCTTCAATCTGCTGCAGGAGGAGATCGTCCCCCCGGCGGAGGACGAGGCCGAAAACACTTCGCCCCTGCAAAAGCTGCTGCGCAAGGGAGGCGCACTGAACCATGGCAAATCCGAATAAACCCGGCGTGCCGGGGGCAAAGGGCGCAGCGCCCAAAGGTCCGCGCACGATTTGGGACAACCCGATTTTTACAATGGTGCTGGCCATCATCCTGGGCTTTGTTACCTGGACGATCGTTACCGTTTTTATTGACCCGCAGGGCAGCAAAATCGTAGCAAACGTGCCCATCAACTACACAAGCGGCGCGTCCACCTACACGGCCCAGGGCCTGGATATCGTGGAAAAGCCGGACATTGAGGGCGTTACCGTCAAGGTCGAGGGCAACAGCACCATCATCGGCAACATCCAGAACTCCGATATCATGGTCTACCCCAGCTACGCGGGCGTCAGCGGCGCGGGCAAAGTCACGCTGCGCCTACAGGCCCGCGTGACGAACACTACCGATTTCCCCGGCGATATCGACTGCACGGTCGAAAGCCCCGAGACCATCGACGTTGTGTTTGACGAGGTCAGCGAGAAAACCATCCCGGTCACGGTGGATGCCTCTGCTGTGCCGATTTCCACCGGCTATATGTTGAACCGCACCGCCGCCGTGCCTGCCGAAATTACGCTGCGCGGCCCGACGAGCGAGCTGGATCAGGTGTCCAGCATCGTGGCCCCGGTGCAGATCGATGGCGAGCTGGCCGACACGACCACAGTGCCCGCCACGCTGGAACTGCGCGACGAGGAAGGCAATGTGTTCACACCGCAGTACACCTCGATGGACAGCGACTCCGCCAATGTGACGCTGACGGTATACCAGGTGCGCGAACTGCCGCTGGAGGTGGATTTCATTGGCACGCCGAACGGTTTCGATGTAGAAAGCCTGCACTGTTCGCTGAGCCAGCAGACGCTCAAAGTGGCTGGTCCGGCACGCACCATCGGTACACTGGAAAGCCTGACCGTGACGGACTTTGACCTGGCGCGGGAGTTTGAGCCGGGCCGCGACTACCAGCGGCTCATCGAGCTGCCTGCGGGTATCGTCTCGCTGGACGGCGTGACGAACGTCACCCTGGAATTTGATACCGCCGATATGGCCTCCACCAAGCTGAACGTGTCGAACATCCGGGCCATCAACGTGCCCAGCAACTACGAGCTGCAAATTCTGTCGAGCCTTGTCAGCAACGTGACGCTCTACGGCCCGGCGGCTGAAATCGAGGAATTGAGCGCCGACAGCATCGTCGCGCAAATCGACTGCCAGAGCTTGAACCTGACCGTCGGCCAGCAGACCATCGCCGTCAGCATCCAGATCCCGTCGTCCAGCCGCATCTTCGCCACCGGCAGCTACACCGTCCAGTGCGAGGTCACGTCGAAATAACGCAGTGCCGTAGGGACCGGGTATGCCCGGCCCCTGCCCAGTGGCGTGCCATAAATCAATAACCGAAGGAATCCTGTCTATGCTTCTAGTCCGCAATATCCGCCTGCCGCTGACCTGCCCCGACCCGGATGCCGAGGCGGCGGCCAAGGCCCTGGCCATCCTGCGTGTGCCCGCCCGCAAGGCGGCGCACTGCGGCGTGGCAAAACTCAGCGTGGACGCCCGGCACGGTACGCCGGTGCTCGTCTACACCATCGCAGTCACACTCAACGACGAGGGTGAGGAACCGGCGCTGGCCGGGGCCTCGCCCTGTGTCTGTTATACGCAGCCGCCAAAATTTGACTTTTCTGTGGGAAAAATTCCGCTGGCGCACCGCCCGGTCGTCGTGGGCCTTGGCCCTGCGGGCCTGTTTGCGGCGCTGCTGCTGGCCCGCAATGGCTACCGCCCGCTCGTGCTGGAACGCGGCCCTGCGCTGGATGAGCGCATCCGGGCCGTCGGGCATTTTGAAAAGACCGGCGAACTGAACCCAAACGCCAATATCCAGTTTGGTGAGGGCGGCGCGGGGACCTTTTCCGACGGCAAGTTGACCACCCGCGTCGGCGACCCGCTCTGCGCGTTCGTGACCGGGGCGTTCCTCGACCACGGCGCACCCGCTGATATCGCCTGGCGGCAAAAGCCCCATGTGGGTACTGACCTGCTGCGCGGCGTCATCCGCAATATCCGCGGTGAAATTGAAGCCTTGGGAGGCGAGGTGCGGTTCAACACCGCCCTGACCGGCCTGCAGACGAAAAACGGTGCGCTGACCGGCATCGAGACAACGGTGGGCAGTTTCCCCTGTGAGCAGCTGATTTTAGCCGTCGGTCACAGCGCCCGGGACACCTTCGCCATGCTGCACGGTCTGGGTCTGCCGCTGGAATGCAAGCCGTTCTCCGTCGGCTTCCGCGCGGAGCACCTGCAAACCGAAATTGACAAAAGCCTCTACCACGGTGCGGCAGGCCACCCGGCGCTGCCAAAGGGCGAGTACCAGCTCAGCCAGCACGTGGGCGGCGGGCGGTGTGTTTACACCTTCTGTATGTGCCCGGGCGGCACGGTCTGCGCTGCTGCCAGCGCGGAAGGAGGCGTCGTCACCAACGGTATGAGCCTGCACGCCCGCGACGGCAAAAATGCCAACGCGGCGGTGGTCGTCAGCGTGGATGGCCGCGACTTTGACAACGACCCGGCCAAGGCTGTGGCGTTCCAGCGCCGGTTGGAGCAGGCGGCCTACCGCGCGGGCGGTGGGGGATACCTCGCCCCGGCGGAGACGGTCGGTAGCTTTTTGGCCGGGCGCGGTGCGCTGGAATTGGGCGCGGTGCAGCCGACCTACCCGCGCGGTGTGACGCCCTGCGATTTGGGAAGCCTGCTGCCCGGCGAGTTGAGCGGCGCTCTGCGCGACGGCCTGACGGCCTTTGGCCGCAAGCTGGCCGCTTACCGCACCCCCGACGCGGTGTTGACGGGGTTGGAGACCCGCACCAGCAGCCCGGTCCGCCTGCTGCGCGGCAAAGAAAATTTACAGTGTACCGACCTTTCCGGCCTGTACCCCTGCGGCGAGGGCGCAGGTTACGCGGGCGGCATCATGACCGCCGCCGTGGACGGCGTGCGCTGCGCCGCCGAACTGATGAAAAATTGGGCACCGGCCCAATAAACAGATTGGACAAACCATGCCAGACAACAAACACAATTACGAATATAACTACGACCTCGGCGATGTAATCGACAACGCGGTTCAGATGGGCAGCAAGATCGGCTCGTCGGTGCTGGGCAGCATTGCCGACGCTCTGGAACAGGCGGGGGACGCGATGGGAATGAAACAGCCCGACACTTTCGCTGCCTGGAAACGCCGCCTGGAACGCAAGTGGAAAAACGGCGGCCAGTCCGTCGGTGTTGTGCTGACGGCGGTTGGCTGGACCTTTGCAGGCTGCTTTGGCATCGCGGCGCTGGTCATGGGTATCCTGACCGCTGTTGGCGCGGGCCCGCTGGGCCTGACCCACGATGAGTTTATGGCTATCCCGATTTTGTTTGGCGTTTTCACACCGGTCACGCTGGGCTTTTTGTTCATGGCTGTTGCGGGTATGAAACAGCTGACCTATTTCAGCCGCCTGCGTAAACTGCTGCGCGCCGCTAATGACTGGGTGTGCGACCTGCCGAGCCTGGCCCGTAAGGCACAGATCAAACAGGAAAAAGCCTACGACACGGTCGCCAGGGCCGTGGGCAATGGCGATTTGCCCAACGCCGCCATCAGCGACGATTTCAGTACCCTGTACCTGGACGATTCGCTCATGCCGGTGGCGGCCAAGCCCGCTGCTGCGCCCCAGGCAGCCGAGCCGGAAACGCCGCTGAGCGATGCCGAGCGGTTCCGCCGCGAGGGCGTGGACTTTTTGAACTACCTCAAACGCTGTCAGGGCAAGCTGGGCGCACAGGCCGATGAAGAGTTGATGCGGATGCAAAAGACCTGCGCGTCAATTTTGGGCTTTGTCCACAACCACCCCGAGCAGCTGAACCGTGTGCGCCGCTTCCGGGAATACTACCTGCCCACCACGCGCAAACTGCTCGACACAGCGCAGGGGCTGGGGGAAACGGACACCGCCAACGCGGCCGAGATACGCCGCGATATCACCGGTATCCTGCACACACTGAACCAGGCCTACGAAAAGCTGTACGATACGCTTTTACAGGACGTGAGCATGGACGTTTCGACTGAGATCGATACGCTGGAGGCCATGCTGCGCCAGGATGGCCTGACCCATGATTTTGAAGCTGATTTTAACACAAGGAGCTAAATTGTATGAATTACCCTGCGTGGCAACTGAAAAAGGGCGACCCCGCCGCAGAAAAAGCGCTGGCTGGGGCCGGGTGCGGCGTACTGCTGCGCCGGGTGCTGGCCGCCCGCGGCTGTGCCGACCCTACCGCCGCGCAAGCGCTGCTGGGCGAGGGCGCGCCGCTGACTGACCCCTTCCTTTTAAAGGATATGGACAAAGCGGTCGCTCGCATTGAGGAAGCCATCGAGAACGAAGAACTCATGGTCATTTACGGCGACTACGATGTGGACGGCATTTCCGCCACCGCGATTTTGTACGAATGTCTCACCAGCCAAGGCGCGCACGTCCGCTGCAAGCTGCCCACCCGCGGTTCCGGTTACGGCCTGACCCGCGCTGCGCTGGAATCCCTGGCCGCCAAGGGCTTTAAGCTCGTGGTCACGGTGGACAATGGCATTTCCGCCGTCGAGGAAGCCGCCTGTGCCAAGGAACTGGGCCTTGACCTCATCGTCACAGACCACCACCTGCCCGGTGACACGCTCCCTGACGCGATTGCCGTCGTAGACCCCAAACGGCCCGACGACGAAAGCCCGTTTAAAGATTTGTGCGGCGCGGGCGTGGCGTTCAAGCTCTGCGCCGCGCTGGAAGGCTGTGACCCCGCCGAGCTGCTGGAAATGTACGGCGAGTTGGCCGCCCTGGGCACCGTGGCCGACGTGATGCCGCTCGTGGGGGAGAACCGCACCATCGTCCGCGAGGGGCTGAGCCTTTTGCAGGACACGATGCGCCCCGGCCTGCACGCCCTGCTGGAAAGCGCGGGTTGCAGCGGCAAACCTGTCACGGCGGACACGGTCAGTTACAGCCTGGCCCCGCGGCTGAACGCGGCGGGCCGCATGGATAACGCCGCCGTGGCGCTGAAATTGCTGCTTTGTGGCGACGAGGATCAGGCCACCGGCATTGCCGAGCGCCTGGCCGAGATCAACACCGAACGCCAGCAAACCGAACAGCAGGTGTTCGCAGCGGCGCTGCAAACGCTGGAGGCTGACCCCGCCCGAACCCGCGACCGGGTGCTCGTTGTCAGCGGTGAGGACTGGCACCCCGGTGTCATTGGCATCGTGGCGGCACGGCTCATGGAGCGGTTCAGCCGCCCAGCCATCGTCATTTCAACGCACGAGGGCGAGGGACGCGGCAGCGGCCGTGCGCCGGACCCCTTTGATCTGCACAGCGCTCTGGCGGGCTGCGCCCACTATCTGATCCGGTTCGGCGGCCACGCCGCCGCCGCGGGTGTGGAAATTGAGGAAGAAAATTTACCCGCCTTCCGTCAGGCCATCAACGCCTGGGCCGCCGACCACGCCGCCCAGCCCGGGCCGGTCAGCCTGAGGCTGGATGCCGCTGTTACGCTGGCGGAGCTGAGCCTGTCCAATGTGGAGGAACTGGCCCGCCTGGCCCCCTTTGGCCGGGAAAACCCGACCCCGGTGTTGCTGGTGCAGCACGCCTTTGTGGATGGTCTGTGGCCCATGGGTGCCGAGGGACGCCACACCCGCGTGCGGCTGCGCCAGGGTAACGACACGCTGTTCGCCTCGATTTTCGGCGTAGCACCGCAGGCGTTCGCGTATCCTGTCGGCAGCGAAGTCGAAGCTGCGCTGGAAGTTTCCGTCTTTAACGGCCGCAGCGGGCCGATGGTCTCCGCACACCTGAAAGCCATCCGCCCGGCCGATTTGGGCAACACGCCCAGCGAGCAGGCCGCCTGGTTCGAGGCGTTCCGCACCGGCGGCGATTTGCCCGCCGACCGTGCAGCCGCTCTGCTGCCGCAGCGGGCCGACACCGTCGCGCTCTATCGGCGCATCCGCACCGGGCAGGTCGTTTCGGCGGATCTGCAGCCGGTCTTTGCGGCGCAGGGCCCGCAGAACACCGGCAAGGCGCTGGCAAGCCTGACGGCCCTGCAGGAGCTTGGCCTTATCGAAGAGCAAAACGGCCACTGGCAGCCGGTGGCCGTGACCGCTAAGCAGGATCTGGCGTCCGCGCCGGTTTTGCAGCGTTTGGCGGCCATGGCGAAACAGGGATAAAACGCGGTTTTATCCTGGATTGCAGGGGCGGATGCTCGCATCCGCCCGCGGGGCGTGGCGGCAACGGCGATGTTCCCGGGTCGATGCAAGCATCGACCCCTACAAAGAGCTGTGCGATTTTATAAAAAATGGAGAGGGGAATGGATTATGGAAAACACGAACGTGCCTGAAGTAAAAATGCCCATTACCTATGATGACCTCAAACAGAGCCTGATTGACAGCGGGCGGCCCTACGACTTTACTATGATCGACCGCGCCTATGCGCTGGCCGAAAAAGCCCACGGCGAACAGCGCCGCCGCAGCGGCGAGCCGTACATCTGCCATCCGCTTTCTGTTGCGCAGATTCTGGTCGAACTGGGCATGGACAGCGAGAGCATTGCCGCTGCCCTGATGCACGATGTGGCCGAGGACACCCCTGTGACCGTGGCCGAGATCAAGCAGAAATTCGGCCCCGAGGTCGCGCTGCTCGTCGATGGCGTCACCAAGCTGACCCAAATCAAATTCTCCAACGTCGAGGACCGCCAGGCCGAGAACCTGCGCAAAATGCTGCTGGCTATGAGCCAGGACGTCCGTGTTATGATCATAAAATTGTGCGATCGGCTGCACAATATGCGCACCGGCGACGCCTGGCCCGAGCAGAAGCGCCGCGACAAGGCCCTGGAAACGATGGAGGTCTACGCGCCCATCGCCCACCGTCTGGGGATTTCCAACATCAAGGAGGAACTCGAGGACCGCAGCCTGCATTACCTGGACCCGGTGGGCTATGAGACGATTCGCGACCTTTTAAACAAGCACGGCGACGAGTTCCTGCACCAGGTCTGCCACACCATTGCCAAGCACCTGGCCGAGAACGGTATCCAGAAGGCCACCATCCGCCACCGCGTCAAGAGCATCTACGGCATCTACCGCAAGATGTATATGCAGAATAAGGATTTCGAGGAAATCTACGATATCTACGCCGTGCGCATCATTCTGGACAACGTCCCCGAGTGCTACACTGCACTGGGCCTTATCCATGATATGTACCACCCGCTGCCCAACCGCTTCAAAGATTATATCTCTACGCCAAAACCAAACGGCTACCAATCCCTGCACACCACGGTCATCGGCCGAGAGGCCATCCCCTTTGAGGTGCAGATCCGCACCTGGGACATGGACCGCATGGCCGAGTACGGCATCGCTGCCCACTGGAAGTACAAGGCTGGCATCACCGGCGGCAATGACAAGCTGGACGAGCGTCTGGCCTGGGTGCGCCAGCTTTTGGAAAGCCAGCGTTCCAGCGCCGATGCCGCCGACCTGCTCAGCGATATCAAGAGCGACCTGCTCCCCGAGGAAGTGTTCGCCTTCACGCCGCGCGGCGACGTCATCAACCTGCCCGCAGGCGCAACGGCTATCGACTTTGCCTATGCCATCCACTCCGCCGTCGGCAACCGGATGATCGGTGCGAAGGTCAACAACCGCATCGTGCCCATCGACCACAAGGTCCAGACCGGCGAAATTATTGAAATCATCACCGGCCCCGAAAACCGCGGCCCCAGCCGCGACTGGCTGAACATCGTCAAGACCAGCGAGGCTAAAAACAAGATTCGCAACTGGTTCAAAAAAGAACGCAGGGAAGAGAATATTCAGGAGGGACGCGACGCACTGGAACGCGAAATGCGCCGCAACCTCATGACCCTGACTGATGAGCAGCACGACGTCTTTATGGAGGCATTGGCCCGCCGCAACCGCTGCAACAGCGTTGAGGAAATGTACGCGGCCATCGGCTACGGCGGCCTGCAGATCTCCCGCATGCTGCCCAAGCTCAAGGAGGAGTGGCAGAAGCTGAAAACTTCGGAGGAAAAGGCCGGGGAAGACCTGCCCAAGGTGGACCTGAGCCGTGTGCACGCTACCGACGGCGTGGTGGTGGAAGGCTTCGATAACACCCCCATCAAGTTTGCCAAGTGCTGCAGCCCACTGCCGGGCGACCCCATCGTGGGCTTTATCACCCGCGGCTTTGGCGTTTCCATCCACAAGCAGAGCTGCGTGAACGCCATTTCCAGCATGAAAGATCCCACCAACGCCCCCCGCTGGGTCAAGGCGTACTGGGCCGACAGCGTCAAGGACAGCTATAAGGCCGGCATTGAGATCATCGCGCTGAACCGCAACGAGCTGCTGCAGGATGTGCTGGCTGCGCTGGCGGATATCCGGGTGCCCATCTATGCGGTGAACGCCCGTCAGGTGGAAAACAACTGCGCCATGGTCAGCCTGACCATCGGCATCAACAATACCGAGCACCTCAACCGTGTGGTCGCAAGACTTTCCAAGGTAAAGGACGTGCTCAAGGTGACAAGGAGCTAAAACATGCGTGCAGTCATTCAGGCGGTGTCTTCCGCCAGTGTGCGGGTAAACGGCGGTGAGCCGCGGGCCATCGGGCCGGGCCTTATGATCCTGCTGGGTGTCAGGGATACCGACAGTCTGGACATCGTGCCCAAGCTTGCCGATAAATGCGCGGGCCTGCGCATCTTCCCGGACGCAGAGGGCAAGCTGAATCTCAGCGCAAAGGACCTTGGCTATTCGGCTCTGGTGGTGAGCCAGTTCACCCTTTACGGTGACACGAAAAAAGGCTACCGGCCCAGCTTTATCAAGGCCGCAAAGCCGCCGCTCTCCGTGGATGCTTACGAGCTGTTCCTTGCAGAGATGAACAAACAGGGCCTGAAGGATGTTCAGCACGGCGAGTTTGGCGCGGACATGCAGGTGGCTCTTGTGAACGAAGGACCCTGCACCATTATCATCGATACCGACGAGTGGAAGAAAAAGGAGTGACCGCCATGCAGGCTTTTCATATTCCGGGCGCTGCGCCGCTGTATACCAATACCTTCCTGCTCATTTCCGACGCAGGCCATGCCGTGGTCATTGATCCGGCGGCAGATGCGCAGACCTACGATAAAATTTTAAAGGAAAACAATGCGCAGCTCACCACCATCCTGTGCACCCACGGCCACTACGACCATGTGGGCAGCGCCGAAGCCTTGCGCACCGAGTGGAACGCAAAGCTCTACTGTGAGGCTGCCGACCTTGCAGGCGACCGCATGTATCCGCTGAGCGCAGCGGACTGCGGCTACGCAGAAGGGGAGACTGTCTCGGTAGACGAGCTGCAGTTCACGGTCTGGCACACGCCCGGCCATACGCCCGGCGGCGTGGTGCTGCTGTGCGGCGAGTATCTCTTCTGCGGCGACACCCTGTTTGCAGGCAGCATCGGCCGTACCGATCTGGAGGGCGGCAGCAGTGCACAGATGGCTGAGAGTCTGCGTAAACTGGCAAAGCTGCCCATCCCGCGCGGCACGCAGGTGCTGCCCGGCCACGGCGAGTTCTCCACCTTTGGCGATGAACTGGACAATAACTACTATATCCGCAGCGCTCTGCGCGGCAACAATGATTTATTTTAAAGAGTGAACAACATGAAGATTTATATTACCGGCCTGCCTTCCGGCTACGAAGTGGAGCATCTGGTGCGTTTGTTTTACCCCATGGCACCGCTCACCCTCACCCCGCCGGAGAACGCCGAGGACTGCGTCTGGGCAGAAAAAACGCCGGACGGCCTGCATGCACTGGTGCGTCAGGGCGGCAGAAGTGCTGAACGGCACGCACCGCTGCCTGCGCCTGTGGAACAGGGCGGCGAGACCCCGGAATTCAGCCTTGCCAGCCTGACCTATGATCTGCTGCGGGATTGGACCGGCATCCGCCCGCCATGGGGCAAAATGACCGGTGTGCGCCCGGTGCGGCTCATCCACGACAAGCGCGCCGCAGGCTGGACGGAAGCGGAGATCGACCACTTTTTCCTTGACCGGTTCGACTGCTCCCAGCAGAAATACCAAATGGCCAAGGCCATTGCCGACCTGCAGGAGCCGATTTTGAAAATGGGCAATGAACCCGGGACCTACAGCCTGTACATCGGCATCCCGTTCTGCCCGTCCCGGTGCAGCTACTGCAGCTTTGTCAGCTGCAATCTGGACCGCGACCGCAAGATGGTGCAGCCTTATGTGGACTGTCTGTGCCGAGAGGTGGAAGAGATCCGCATTCAGGCTGACAAGGCGGGCCTGAAACTGTGCAGCATCTACATCGGCGGCGGCACGCCCACCAGCCTGTCTGCCGACCAGCTGCGGCAGCTGATGGGCACGGTCCGGGCGAATTTTGACCTCTCGAAGGTCGTGGAATATACGGTGGAGGCAGGCCGTCCGGACTGCACGGATGCCGAAAAGCTGGCGGTCATCAAGGAATACGGCGCTACCCGCATCTCCATCAACCCGCAGACCTTCTCGGACGAGGTGCTGGCGGGCATTGGGCGCAAGCACTCGGCGCAGGACATTCTGGACTGCTATGCCGAAGCGCGCAAGGCCGGTCATGATGATATCAACATGGACCTGATCGCCGGTCTGCCCGGCGACACGGTGGAAAGTTTTGAGCGCAGCCTGCGGCAGGCCATCGCGCTGGACCCGGAGAACATCACCGTGCACACCCTGACCCTCAAGCGGGCTTCCCGCATCGTCATTGAGGACCAGAGCACCAACGACTACGCCGACGTCGCCGCCATGCTGGAAAAGTGCAACCTGCTGGCCGAGGCGGGTTACCGGCCCTACTACCTCTACCGCCAGAAGAATACTCTGCAGAACCTGGAAAACGTGGGCTGGTGCAAGCCGGGCCACGAGGGATATTACAACATCTATATCATGGAGGAAGTCCAGACCATCCTCTCCGCCGGCGCGGGCGGCAGCACCAAGCTGGTGGCCGACGGCGGAAAACGGATGCAGCGCATCTTCAATTTCAAGTATCCGAATGAGTATATCCAGCGCTTTGCGGAGGTACTGGAACGGAAAAAAGGAGTGGCTGATTTTTATGATCACGATCTGGGTACCGAAACGTCTGGTTGAGGTCGATCTGTACAATGTGGCGGCCCGCAGCCCGCAGATGCTGGCAGATCTGAGCGAGCGGAGCTACAGGCAGCGTGTGGATTATGCCGCCCAGAAGGTGCAGCTCTCCGGCGCAAAGATCGTTATGCTCACCGGCCCGTCGGCCAGCGGCAAGACCACCAGCGCCCACTGCATTGCAAAGGCTCTGCAAAAGCGCGGGACCCCGGCGCAGGTGGTCAGTCTGGATAATTTCTTCAAAGGGGCAGAGTTCTACCCCCGGCTGCCGGACGGCACGCTGGATTACGAAAACCCCGATACGCTGGACCTGCCCCTCATCAAGCAGTGCCTGCGGGAGCTGAGCGAGACGGGCAAGACCGTGCTGCCCATCTACGATTTCTCTGCCGAAAAGCGCTCGGCAGAGGTGGAGCCCATCGACCTGCAGGGCGGTGTATGCATCGTGGAGGGCATCCATGCGCTGAACCCGGAGCTGACCGGCCTTGTAAAGGGCGACGACATCTACCGCATCTATGCAGGCCTGCGGGAGGAATACTGCATCGATGGCCGCCGCGTCATCAACACGCAGGATATCCGCCTGTGCCGCCGCACCCTGCGGGACGCTGCAGCGCGCGGCCGCAGCCCGGAAAAGACCCTTGCCATGTGGGACCGCGTGCTGGACGGTGAGACGCGGTATATCAAGGGCTTCAAGACCACGGCAGATTTTCTGCTGGATACCTCCTTTACCTACGAGCTGGGCCTGATCTCCAAGCTGCTGGGCGTGGTGCGCCGTCAGTTCACGCTGGAAGGCCACAATGCCGAGCTGTGGGATGAGACCGCCCGCCGGTTTGAGCATGTGTCACCGCTGGAGCTGGAGCTGCTGCCGGAGGACAGCATGCTGCGGGAATTCTACGGCGGCGCAGCCGACCGCAGGGCACAGAATGCCGATGTGTGAACTTATCGTGTAAATTTAGGCCGAATGCGAAAAAATTGTTTCCAAACCGGCACCAAACTGTAAAAAATGCGGCCCGTTCGTTGCAAACGGGCGGCCTGTGCGCTATAATGGAGATAACATCCGCACATGGCCCACGATAAACAGGCCGATAGTAAGAGAGGTGTCTTTTATGGATTTCAATAAGATCAAGGAAATGGGTCTGGAATATGCCGAAAAAGGCAAGAACGCTGCGCTGGATCTGGCCGAAAAGGGCAAGACTCAGGCTTTGATCGTAAATGAGCAGGGCAAGCTGCTCAAGGCACAGCGTCAGCTGGGCGCGCTGGTCTACAGCCTGGCCAAGGGCAATGAGGAAAACCAGCCCCTCGTGGACAAATACATCGAGATGATCGATTCCATTGAGCAGGAGCTGGCGTCCCTCAAGGAGGCGCTTGGCCCCGCCGCGGTGGAGATCACCCGTGATCTGGAGGAAGAGCCTGTTGCAGCGGATGCCGCTCCCACGGAAGAACCGGCAGCAGAAACGCCCGCCGCCGCGGAGGATGCCCCCAAGGCCTGCCCTCAGTGCGGTGCTCCGGTCTCGGACGATGCACTGTTCTGCAACAAGTGCGGCGCGCAGCTGTAAGTACAGCCAAAATTCCGCTGGGGCGGTGTCCTGCTGGGGTACCGCCCCCTTTGTATGTGAAAAATGTGCGAGAAATTGGCCGCAAAAGCCGGAAAATGCGCTTGAACCCTTGCAAAAGGGCGAAAGCTGCGGTACAATTAAAATCCAGTTTTTGAGCACAGGAGGGATGCGCCATGCAGGACTGGCCGGATCGTGAGCACTATACGGCCGAGGACCTTGTCCAGATCATCCGCATCCTGCGGGACCCGGAAACGGGCTGTCCGTGGGACAAGGTGCAGACCCACGCCTCCATCCGGAAAAACTTCCTGGAGGAGACCTGTGAGGCGCTGGAGGCCATTGACGCCGACGATGCCGACATGCTCCGGGAGGAGCTGGGCGATGTGCTGATGCAGGTGGCGTTCCATGCGGTGATCGAAGAAGAGCGCGGGCGCTTTACGTTTGAGGATGTCTGTCGTGAGGTGTGCGAGAAGCTCGTGTTCCGCCACCCGAACATTTTTGCATCCTCAGCAGCGCAGAATGCCGGTATAAATGGCTGGGATGCGCTCAAAAATAAGGAAAAGGGCCGCACCACTCTGGCCGATGAGCTGGGCACGGTGCCCGCCACCCTGCCTGCACTGATGCGTGCTCAGAAGCTGCAGAAGCGTGCCGGCCGCTGCGGTGCGGCGCAGCCGGACAAGACCCGGGCGCAGCAGGCTTTGCAGGATGCTCTAGACGGCTGGAGCCGGGAACAGGATGCCCGGACGGCGGGGGAGCTGCTATTTGCCGCAGCCAACGCCATGCGGCTGGCCGGAGTGGACGCTGTCTCTTATACACATCTCCGAGCCCACGAGACTAAGGCG
>ENA-UAEG01000437-UAEG01000437.1-human-gut-metagenome-genome-assembly--contig:-NODE-437-length-16132-cov-7.882379_pt1 | contig 16132 bp, 10 predicted proteins | sample MGYA00244280_ERZ654275 | MGnify/ENA primary metagenome ERZ654275 (study PRJEB26926, sample SAMN06165092) | human gut metagenome | biome: ENVO:00009003; feature: ENVO:2100002; material: ENVO:00002003...
AAGGCTCTCCGATGCTGGGCTTCATCAAGCAGCATCTGGTAGACTACAAGTACGGAGAATGGCATTGGAGCGTGCGTGCCGACGGCACGGTGAACACCGATGATGACAAGGCGGGATTCTGGAAATGTCCGTATCACAACGGACGTATGTGCATGGAAATTATTGAACGTTTTTCATAGGTTTTCTATCATAAGAAGATGAATAGATTGATGGTTTTGGGGATTCTTGTCTGGATGGGGATTGCGCTGCATGCGCAATCTCTTTATCCGGACTTCAGCAAGCTGAACTTCGGGTGCGACGGAAACAGCATTACCGCAGGCGAACAATGGTCTAAGACTGTAGTGGATAAACTCGGATTCGCTACACATCACAACGTGGCGGTCGGTTCTGCCACATGGGCATGCCATCCCGATACTCAGGATTATGGCAGCGAAGCTTTTGCCGGCATCTCCGGCGGTTGGCAGGTTACGGAGGATAAGCATGAGTTACAGATGCGGCACAACAACGTGTCAAAGGTGCATATCCAGAAGTTCATAGCCGAAGTGGAAAGTGGCGCTTACCCTGCGCCCGATGTCTTTGTGTTCTCTATGGGAACGAATGACCGTAACTTGGGTAGTGCCGAAGAGGCCCTTAAAGGGAAGACGCTCGATGAAGTAGATGTCAACACCATGGCGGGCGGTGCCCGTTGGTCCATTCAGACCATTCTGGAGCATTATCCCCAATGCCGCGTATTCGTGTGCACGCCGATTCAGACCGGCAACCCCGAACACAATGCACTGAATCTGCAGAAGATTGCCATCTTGCGTGAGTTGTGCCGGGCACTTTCCGTGCAGCTGATAGACTGTTACTCCAACTGTGGTATCACCGAAAAGTTTGAGCAGCCTTCCGGTAGCGGGCGCTATCTGCGCGACGGGTTGCATCCCGACAAACCGGGGCAGGAGCTGATGGGCCGTTACATCGCGAAGGAGATACGGAACCATTTCTTTTAGTTCCGTTCTGCATATTCCGGTTGGAATAACTTATCATTTAGGGCTTGTAAAGCCCTTTTTTTGTCTGTATTCTTAATGACGAATGCCACGTCATTATTGCTGCTGCCATATGAAATCATCCGTAGGGGGATGTCCTTTAGCGCCTCCATAATCTTTGCCTCAAACCCGGCATATTCCCATTGCATGTTGCCCACCACTGAGACGATGGTCATGCGGTCTTCTACCAATACATGGGCATATTGGCGTAGTTCGGAGATGATATTCGATAAACGAGTGCAGTCGTCTATAGCCACAGATACGTCCAGATTGGAGGATACCAGCAGGCAGAGGGGGGTACGGTACTTGGCAAAAATGTCGAAAATCTTGCTGATGAACAGATAGGGACACAGATTATGGTTCGATTCGAACTTTATGTATATGATGTGGTCCTTGGCGGCTATGGCCTTGATGATATTGTCGTCCTGCAGGTTGGAAATCAACGTGCCTTCTGCCGACGGTTCCATAGAGTTAAGCAGCCGGACGGGAATATTCCTTAGGCGTGCCGGGGCGATACAGAAGGGATGCAGTATCTTGGCACCATAGAAGGCCAGTTGTTCGGCTTCGTTGAAGCTGAGGCGTTTCACGGGGCGGGTACCTGACACCTCGCGCGGATCATTGTTGTGCATGCCATCTATGTCCGTCCATATTTGTATCTCGTCTGCTTGGAGGGCGGTGCCAATGAGGGAAGCGGTGTAATCACTGCCGCCGCGTTTCAGGTTGTCTGTTTCGTTATAGGCATTCTTGCAGATGAAACCCTGAGTGATGAAGAGATTGATGCCGGGATGGCAGGCAAGCTGCTCTCGGAGTTTCTGTTCTATATATTCCAAGTCGGGTTCGTTGTCGGGGCCGATACGCATGAAGTCGAATGCACAAAGCAGTACATTGGGAACTTTCAGCTCGCGCAGGTAGAAGTGCATTAGGGCGGTACTGATAAGTTCGCCTTGTGCCAGCACTTCCTTCTCTTCGACAGAGGTGAAGGAATCTTTGGTAAATTTCCATAGTTGCTGGAAGCGGTCGAGGATATAATCTATTGCTTCCCGTTTCAGTTTCTCGTCGGTCAGCAACCCATTGGCAAATTCGATGATTTGGAATTCCAGCCGGGTGATACGGTCGTGAGCTTGTTCTATTTCACGGTTGAACAAGTTGGCGGCAATCTCCTCCAGATGGTTGGTGGTGCCTGCGGTGGCAGACAGTACCACAATCTTGGGTGTTGCATCTTTAATGAGTGTTGCTACATGTTTCATTCTCTCTACGGTGCCGACGGAAGTTCCGCCGAATTTACAAACTTTCATTTCTTGTTTCTTTTTTAACAGTTTCATAATTGCATTCATCCGGATGTTCTTCCTTCCGGCTTTTCATTTCAGGTGGCCTCTTTCCAAAATGGAAGGGGGAGGCATGAGGGGCTGTCACTGGGACTAGGCCTGCATAATGCCGCTGTGGCATTGTTGTGGTGGGATATTCATATCCCGGTTGGTGGCAGGCTCTTGCCCCTTCACCTATAAAAGTTCAAAAGATATGCCGTTGGTATTTGGGAAAAGCTTATATTTGCACACCCTGTTTTTTACCGTTATCAGTTTAAAAACTTATCGAATAGATATGAGTAAGATTCTAATCATTGATGATGAGGTACAAATCCGTACCCTTCTGACACGGATGATGGAGTTGGAGGGATATGACGTCTGTCAGGCTGGTGATTGCAGGGCTGCCCTGAAGCAACTGGAACTCCAAAATCCCGATGTAGTTTTGTGTGATGTGTTTCTGCCCGATGGAAATGGGGTAGACCTGGTGTTGGCTATCAAGAAGGCGGCACCCAATGTGGAAGTTATTCTGCTGACAGCGCACGGCAATATTCCCGATGGGGTGCAGGCCATCAAGAACGGTGCTTTCGACTACATCACCAAGGGAGACGATAATAACAAGATTATTCCTCTGATAAGCCGTGCTGTAGAGAAAGCGCGTATGAATGTGCGGTTGGAAAAACTGGAGAAGAAGGTGGGACAGACGTACTCTTTTGATTCTATCCTGGGAGAATCCAAAGTCCTGAAGGATGCTGTTTCATTAGCTCAGAAGGTGTCAGGGACTGATGTTCCTGTACTGTTGACTGGAGAAACGGGCACGGGTAAGGAGGTATTTGCCCAGGCCATCCACTACAGTAGTAAGCGTGCACGGCAGAATTTTGTAGCGGTTAACTGTTCTTCGTTCAGCAAGGAGTTGCTGGAAAGTGAAATGTTCGGTCATAAAGCCGGTTCGTTTACCGGCGCATTGAAGGATAAGAAGGGACTGTTCGAGGAAGCGAATAATGGGACTATTTTTTTGGATGAAATCGGTGAGATGGCGTTTGAACTGCAAGCCAAGTTGCTGCGTATTCTTGAAACCGGTGAGTATATTAAGATAGGTGATACGAAACCTACCCGTGTCAATGTCCGCATCATTGCCGCTACGAACCGCAACTTGTCCCAGGAGATTGTTGCCGGACGTTTCCGCGAGGATTTGTTTTATAGATTAAGCGTATTTCAGATACATCTGCCGCCATTGCGCGAACGTGCAGGTGATATCCGGCTGTTGGCGAAGGCTTTTATAAAGAGTTTTGCGGAACAGCTGGCGCGTCCGGTGGTTGAAATAGCTCCCGCATTTCTTGAAGCATTGGACTCCCAACCGTGGAAGGGAAATATTCGTGAATTACGTAACGTGATAGAACGCAGTATGATTGTTTGCGAGAGCGGATATCTGGACATTGCTGATTTGCCGTTTGATATTCAGAATGCCCATTATGAACACTCCAATGATTCAAGTCCCGGCAGTTTTGAACTTTCAGCTATGGAACGCCGGCACATTGCCCGTGTACTGGAGTATACAAAGGGAAATAAGACAGAAGCCGCCCGGTTATTGAAAATAGGTTTGACGACGTTGTATCGGAAGATTGAGGAATACAAGATCTCAGAACGCCTTCTATAATAGGGGGCTCAGTATACGACTGAGGTACCTTCGATATAGGACCGTGGCAAGATTATTCTTGAAACAGTCTTAGAAGCAGAAAGTGCCTATGGACTAAAACATATCAAAACAGGTTGCACCTTTTCATTTTGAAAGGGTGCAACCTGTTTCTTTTTATACTTGTACTGTTTGTATTTTATTGATAATTAATGATATATGGTGTGCCTACTCTTTTTGGCACATATTTGGCACATTCCCGGCAGACAAAAATAGTTAGTAACATTTTAAAAGGTAAAAACATGGGAATAACAGTATCATTTATTTTTTGCCTATTGAGCGGCTTGTTCGCCTTTTGGCTTTTCTGGAAATGCGTAGATTGGTTTGAGAAGATTTAAAAGAGAGAATTATGTACACAGCTTTATTTGTATTAGGTATTGTAATGTTCGGGTATCTGACTTATGTGCTGATAAGACCCGAAAAGTTTTAATGAATGGAGAGTGGAGAAATGAACACTGAGATTTTAGGTGTAGCCTTGCAGATTGTTCTGCTGATTGTGATATCCTATCCCCTGGGAAAGTATATTGCCAAGGTTTACAAAGGCGAAAAGACATGGTCGGATTTCATGAAGCCGGTCGAGAGATTGATTTATAAAGTGGCCGGAGTCAATCCGGAGGAAGAGATGAACTGGAAACAGTTCTTGAAAGCCCTGCTGATTCTGAATGCCTTTTGGTTTGTATGGGGCATGGTGCTGCTCTGTACACAGCAGTGGTTGCCGTTAAATCCGGATGGAAACGCTAACCAGACACCGGACCTGGCATTCAATACATGTATCAGTTTTATGGTGAACTGTAACTTGCAGCATTATTCCGGTGAAAGCGGACTGACATATTTTACACAGTTGTTCGTCATTATGTTGTTCCAGTTCATTACCGCCGCTACCGGTATGGCAGCTATGGCAGGTATCATGAAGGGTATGGCTGCCAAATCGACGAAGACTATCGGTAACTTCTGGAAGTTCTTGGTTTTGAGCTGTACACGTGTATTATTACCGCTTTCGTTGATTGTGGGCTTCATCCTCATTCTACAAGGTACTCCGATGGGATTTGATGGTAAGATGGAAGTTCAGACGATGGAAGGACAAACCCAGTTGGTTTCACAAGGTCCTACGGCAGCGATTGTTCCTATCAAGCAATTGGGTACGAACGGTGGCGGTTATTTTGGATGTAACTCTTCACATCCGTTGGAAAATCCTACTTACTTGACAGATATTGCAGAATGTTGGTCTATCCTGATTATACCCATGTCTATGGTGATTGCACTCGGCTTTTACATCAAACGTAAGAAGATGGCCTACTCTATCTACGGCGTAATGCTTTTTGCTTTTCTTGTGGGTGTTTGCATCAACGTTTCGCAGGAGATGGGAGGTAATCCGCGCATTGATGAGATGGGAATTGCCCAAGACAATGGAGCAATGGAAGGTAAAGAAGTCCGTTTAGGGTCTGCTGCTACTGCTCTTTGGAGTATTGTGACTACAGTTACTTCCAATGGCTCTGTAAATGGTATGCATGATTCAACAATGCCTCTTTCCGGTATGATGGAAATGCTGAACATGCAGATTAACACGTGGTTTGGCGGTGTGGGTGTAGGTTTCATGAACTATTATACGTTTATCATCATCGCCGTATTCATCAGTGGACTGATGGTGGGACGTACTCCGGAATTCCTCGGTAAGAAGGTGGAGGCGCGTGAAATGAAGATTGCTACCATTGTGGCACTGCTTCATCCGCTTATCATCTTGGGCGGTGTAGCACTTTCTTGCTTTTTGTTCGCTCATTATCCTGAATTTGTGGCAGGTGAAGGCGGCTGGTTGAATAATCCCAGTTTCCACGGACTGAGTGAGCAGCTTTATGAATATACTTCGGCTGCGGCCAATAATGGTTCCGGCTTCGAAGGATTGGGCGACAATACTTACTTCTGGAACTACACTACCGGCTGGACGTTGATTTTGGGACGTTTCCTGCCTATCGTAGGTCAGGTAGCCATTGCTGGTCTGTTGGCCGGAAAGAAATATGTTCCGGAGAGTGCCGGTACGCTGAAGACGGATACAGTAACTTTCGGTGTGATGACTTTTGCCGTTATCTTTATTGTGGCTGCCTTGTCATTCTTCCCGGCACATGCATTGAGTACGATTGCTGAACATTTCAGTTTGTAATAGTAGTTTGTAAAAAGTAATTTCATAGGTATGAAAGATAATAAATCAGCTTCTCTGTTTCAGAAGGAGCAAGTAATGGAAAGTTTGAAGCAATCATTCGTGAAGCTGAATCCACGGGTGATGATAAAGAATCCGATTATGTTTACGGTGGAAGTCGTAACGGTTGTCATGCTGATTGTCTGTTTCCTTTCATTAGGTACTTCGGAATATGGAGCGTTCGGATATAATTTCTTGGTATTCATCATCTTGTTTGTGACGTTGCTGTTTGCTAATTTTGCTGAAGCCATTGCTGAAGCGCGTGGTAAGGCCCAAGCTGACAGCTTGCGTAAAACCCGTGAAGAGACTCCGGCTAAAGTGCTGGTTGACGGTAAGATCCATACCGTTAGCAGTTCACGTTTGAAGAAAGGCGACTATTTTATTTGTGAAGCGGGAGATACGATTCCTGCCGACGGTGAGATTGTGGAAGGTTTGGCTTCCATTGACGAAAGTGCTATTACCGGTGAATCTGCTCCGGTTATCCGTGAGGCCGGTGGTGACAAGAGTTCCGTAACTGGTGGTACAAAAGTTCTTTCTGATAAAATCAAGGTATTGGTGACGCAGCAACCGGGTGAGAGCTTTCTTGACAAGATGATTGCTTTGGTAGAAGGCGCTACTCGCCAGAAGACTCCGAACGAGATAGCATTGACTATTCTTCTGGCCGGTTTCACCTTGGTATTCGTCATTGTATGTGTGACGTTGATTCCTATGGCCGACTATACGAATATCGACCATCCGGGAACTTATATCTCCATTGCAGCCATCATTTCTTTGTTTGTCTGCTTGATACCGACTACTATCGGCGGACTGCTTTCTGCCATCGGCATTGCGGGGATGGACCGTGCTTTGCGCGCTAATGTAATCACCAAATCCGGTAAGGCGGTAGAAACAGCCGGTGACATCGATACCTTGTTGCTTGACAAGACCGGTACCATTACAATCGGTAACCGTAAAGCCACCAAGTTTCATCCGGCTTCGGGTGTTGACGAGAATTTGTTCGTAGAGGCTTGCTTGTTGTCCTCACTTTCTGACGAGACTCCGGAGGGTAAGTCCATCATTGAACTGGGACGTGAAAACGGTCATCGTATGCGTGATTTGAATACTACCGGTGCTCATATGATTAAGTTTACAGCCGAAACAAAATGTTCGGGTGTGGATTTGCAGGATGGTACTCAGATACGTAAAGGTGCATTCGACGCTATTCGCAAGATTGTGGAAAATGCCGGAAACAAGTTCCCGAAAGAGATTGAAGAGGTGATTGCTGTAATTACCAGCAACGGTGGAACTCCGCTGGTGGTATGTGTCAATCAGAAGGTTACCGGGGTAATTGAGTTGCAGGATATTATCAAACCGGGTATTCAGGAACGTTTTGAGCGTCTTCGCAAGATGGGTGTGAAAACTGTGATGGTGACCGGTGACAACCCTTTGACAGCCAAATACATCGCAGAGAAAGCTGGAGTGGATGATTTCATTGCTGAAGCCAAGCCGGAAGACAAGATGGAATATATTAAAAAAGAACAGCAGGCCGGTAAGCTGGTGGCTATGATGGGTGACGGTACAAATGACGCTCCCGCCCTTGCACAAGCTAATGTGGGGGTGGCGATGAACAGCGGTACGCAGGCAGCCAAAGAAGCCGGTAATATGGTGGACCTTGACAACGACCCGACGAAGCTGATTGAAATTGTGGAGATTGGCAAACAGTTGTTAATGACACGCGGTACGTTGACTACCTTCTCCATTGCGAACGACGTTGCCAAGTACTTTGCTATTATCCCTGCTTTGTTTATGGTAGCCATCCCTCAGTTGGCTCCTCTGAACATTATGGGACTGCATAGCCCTGAAACGGCTATTCTCTCGGCTGTCATATTCAACGCTATCATCATTCCTATCTTGATTCCGTTGGCTTTGAAAGGTGTTCGGTATAAGCCGATCGGTGCCAGTGCGCTACTTCGTCGCAATCTGTTGATTTATGGTGTGGGTGGCGTCATTGCTCCGTTTGTCGGCATCAAACTGATAGATATGATAGTTAGTCTGTTTTTTTAAAACTTGGATAAAATGAAAACTCTTTGGAAATCATTTAAAATAACAATTGCATTTTGCATATTTTTCTCTCTGTTCTATATCCTTGTCTTGTGGATATTTGCACAGTTCGCCGGTCCCAACAAGGGAAATGCAGAGGTGGCAACCCTCAATGGTAAAGTGGTAGGTGCTGCCAATGTAGGCCAGATGTTTACGCAAGATATTTATTTTTGGGGACGCCCGTCTGCGGGTGATTATACAGCCGATGCTTCGGGTGGTAGTAACAAGGGGCCTACGAACGATGAATACCTGGCAGAAGTGGAAGCCCGTATCGATACTTTTCTGGTACATCATCCTTATCTGAGCCGCAAGGATGTGCCTGCTGAAATGGTAACCGCCAGTGGTTCCGGTCTAGACCCACATATCACACCTGCTTGTGCTTATGTACAAGTGAAGCGTGTGGCTCAGGCACGTGGCATGAACGAGGCTGAAGTGAAAGCCATTGTAGACAAGAACATCAGCAAACCCTTTTTAGGACTGTTTGGTACGGAAACTGTAAACGTGCTGAAACTGAACATTGCATTAGAAGGAGTCGATCAGAATAAATAATTTTTTTAGTTGTGTTTGTCATGTGTTATGGGCAGGAACGGAAGTATTTCTGTTCAGGCAGTGAAAGGCTGTCATTTTACAGGGGGAGCCGAAACTTCCTTCCTGCCTTTCAACGATTGATTAGTAATGGTAAATAAATAGTTGGATATGAAAAGTCTAAAAATATCAATTTTAGTTTTTGTGAGTATGGTGGCTGCTTGTTTTATAGGAATTGGCAAAGTGCAGGCTCAAGAATTTACAATACAAGGTGATTTGGTCAGTTCTTATGTTTGGCGTGGCTTTTACCAGACGGGAGTCAGTTTTCAGCCTACTTTGGGTTTTGGGGTCGGTGATTTTTCTCTGACAGCATGGGGTTCTACCGATTTTGACGGAGCTTCTTCAGGAGAAGGGGCTGCGGCTAAGGAGATTGATTTGACGGCTGCCTATGCTTTGGGAGAATCAGGTCTAATTTTTTCTGTTGCCAGCTTGTGGTGGGGCGGACAAGGAGCAAGAAAGTATTTTAATTTTAAGAGCCACGAAACAGCTCATCACTTTGAAGCGGGATTAGCCTATACATTGCCGGTTGAAAAGTTTCCTTTGTCAATCGCTTGGTACACTATGTTTGCCGGAGCTGACAAAGATGATAAAGGCAGGCAGAATTATTCTTCGTATGTTGAACTCAACTATCCGTTCAGTGTTAAGTCTGTAGATTTGAACCTGACTTGCGGATTTCTGCCTTATGAAGCTGGGGTAGGAGTATATGGCGTTCCTAACAGCGGGTTTGCTGTAACCAATGTGGCACTGAAAGGCATTACGGAAATCAAGATTACTGACAGTTTCTCAATACCTGTATTTGCACAAGCCATTTGGAACCCTCGTATGGAAGATGCACATCTGGTATTCGGCGTTACTTTAAGGCCATGATTTATTTAGATATAACTTTAGAACTCATGAATTAGTGTTGGATGCCCGTGGCGGTCGTGATGATCGCTACGGGTTATATGGTATATATAGACAAGTAAAAAAATAGAAGAAATGAGTAGGGAAGAAAGCGTACAGCATTTTCTTGATTTGATTAAAAAGTCGCGGCGTGGCAAGTTCAAGGTCTACATCGGCATGATTGCCGGTGTAGGTAAATCTTATCGTATGCTTCAGGAAGCACACGAGTTACTTGACAACGGAGTAGACGTGAAGATAGGCTATATAGAGACACATGGGCGTGCCGGTACGGATGCCATGTTGGAAGGATTGCCCGTTGTTCCTCGTCGTAAGATATTCTATAAAGGGAAAGAACTGGAAGAAATGGATTTGGATGCCATTATCCAGATACACCCTGAGATAGTAGTGGTGGATGAACTGGCACATACCAATGTGGAAGGTAGTCGGAATGAGAAACGCTGGCAGGATGTGATGGATTTGCTTGATGAGGGCATCAATGTGATTTCTGCCGTTAACATCCAGCACATTGAAAGTGTCAATGAAGAAGTGCAGGGCATTTCGGGTATTGAGGTGAAGGAACGTATTCCCGATAGCGTTTTGCAAGAGGCAGATGAGGTGGTGAATATTGACTTGACTGCGGAAGAATTGATAGCCCGTCTGAAAGCTGGAAAAATTTACAAGCCGGAAAAGGTCTCTACTGCCTTGAACAATTTCTTTAAAACGGAAAATATTCTCCAATTACGTGAACTGGCTTTAAAAGAGGTGGCTTTACGGGTGGAAAAGAAAGTGGAGAATGAAGTGGTTACCAGTGTGGGAGTCCGTCATGAGAGATTTCTGGCATGTATCAGCAGCAACGAGAAAACACCACGACGCATCATTCGTAAAGCTGCACGTCTGGCAACCCGCTACAATACTGCGTTTGTTGCCCTTTATGTGCAGACTCCCAGAGAAAGTACTGACCGCATCGGTCTGGCAAATCAAAGGTATTTATTGAACCACTTCAAATTGGTGACCGAACTGGGAGGGGAGGTCGTTCAGGTGCAATCGCCGGATGTGCTGGGAAGCATTGTTGATACTTGTAGGGAGAAACAGATAACAACTGTCTGCATGGGAAGTCCGTCACTTTCTTTTCCGAAATCATTGTTTATGATATTGAAATACCGAAAATTTGTGCGTGATTTGGCACAAGTAAACATAGATTTGATTATACTTGCATAATATTAATTCTTAGGAACATTATGAATATTCGTACAAAATTGATACTCAGCGTAGGGGTGTTGGCTGGAATGATTATTTTGCTAGTTGCTCTTTCTGTGGTGAATCTACAGATACTGACGGCTACGGAGCCGGATAGTCCTGCTGCTGTACCGGGATTGCAACGTGCATTGCTCTGGATTTCTGTGATAGGTGGGGTGTGTATTTTTGCCAGTATCATATTATTGGTATGGCTTCCCCGTTCCATCAGCAAACCTATTCAAGAACTGACACGTGGGATTCTTGAAATAGCGAACCATAATTATGAGAAACGTCTGGATATGAGTGGACACGAAGAGTTTCGTGAAGTGGCTGATGGTTTTAATCGGATGGCGGAACGACTGACGGAGTATCGCGCCAGTACGCTGAACGACATACTTTCTGCTAAGAAATTTCTAGAAGCTATTGTGAATAGTATTGATGAACCTATTATTGGCTTGAACCGTAATAGGGAAATTCTCTTTATCAATAATGAGGCTTTAACTGTGCTGAATTTAAAACGGGAAGAGGTAATTCGCCGTTCGGCTGAGGAGCTTTCTTTGAAGAATGATTTGCTCCGCCGTTTAGTTCGTGAATTGGTAAATCCGGGTGAAAAGAAAGAACCGTTGAAGATTTATGCAGACAATAAGGAGAGTTACTTTAAAGCTTCTTACATTACCATTATAAATGCAGAGGCTGATGATGACGAACCTCATAATCTTGGCGATGTGATTTTACTGAAAAATATTACAGAATTCAAAGAATTGGATAGTGCCAAGACTACTTTTATCTCGACTATTTCTCATGAACTGAAAACGCCTATATCCGCTATTCTGATGAGTCTGCAGTTGTTGGAGGACAAACGGGTAGGGGTGTTGAACGACGAGCAGGAGCAATTATCGAACAGCATTAAGGAAAATGCTGATCGCCTTCTTGGGATTACCGGAGAACTACTGAACATGACGCAGGTAGAAGCCGGTAAACTGCAGATGATGCCTAAAATAACAAAGCCCATTGAACTGATAGAGTATGCCATCAAGGCTAATCAGGTACAGGCTGATAAATTCGGCATTCAGATAGAAGTGGAGTATCCGGAAGAAAAAATGCCTAAATTGTTTGTCGATAGCGAAAAGATTGCTTGGGTACTCACCAATTTGTTGAGTAATGCTATCCGCTATTCCAAAGAGAACGGGAGGGTGGTTATCGGCGCCAAGCATGACGAGGATTTTGTGGAAATGTATGTGCAGGATTTTGGAAAAGGTATCGACCCGCGTTATCACCAGAGCATTTTTGACCGTTATTTCCGAGTGCCGGGCACTAAAGTGCAAGGTAGTGGCTTAGGACTTTCCATTTCGAAAGACTTTGTGGAAGCGCATGGCGGTACACTGACTGTTCAGAGTGAGCTGGGTAAGGGGAGCCGCTTCGTTATCCGGTTGAAAGCGTAACGTTTTCTATTTTTTGCGGTACTGTTGCGGAGACATGCCTGTTTGTTTCTTGAAAAATGTACCAAAATAAGAAGCATTGGGAAAATTGAAGAAATCGGCGATTTCCTGGATATTTTTCTGGGTGTTCTTGAGTAGTGAGATGCTTTTGCGGATGATGGATTTGAATATCAGTTCCTGCACGGTGAATCCGCAGACGGACTTGGATAGTGCAGAGAGGTATTTGGGTGATAAGCAGAGTTTGTCTGCATAAAACTCTACACCGCGTTCTTCCGTGTAGTGCGCATCTATCAACTGAATCAGCCGGATAAAAATTTCATGTTTGTGGCCAACCGTTGTTTTAAGGTTCATCAGTTTACGGTTGTAAATGGAACAGATGCGGTATGTGAGTCCCAGCAGAAGCAGCCTTTGTTCGTTGTCGTTGAAGGTGTTGTTGTCTAAGTGCAGGGTATTGTCCAGTAAGGACATGTATTTCAGAACTTCTTCTTCGTCTCCGGTGTTCCATACGTAGCATGGTTCGGTCCGGAGCTGCATGTATAGGTACATGGTTGCCACTGAATTGCCTATGATGTCCCTTATCGGTTCTATCTGGTAAATGAATATGAATAGTTGCAGGTCTTCCGATTCGCTCAGCACTTGGAAGAGGGAATCTTCCGGAATGAAAACTGTTTCGCCAGCCTGGGCCGAGAATACTTTCATATTGAGCGAAAAGGTGAAGTTACCCTGGCGGCAAACTATCAGTCCTGCTCCATTAATCATAAAAGGTTTCTTTAGGGAGGTGGGAAAGGAGCAGAGCATACCTTCTGAACTACAAATGTTTTCTCCGTTTGACAATGCGTGGTCCAAGTGGGATAAACGTTCTTGTTGGGTATCCATAACAGACAAAATTACAGGTTGTACTGAAAATTGTCCGCTAAGTTAGTAATTTTCGTTTAGGATACCGCACGACAAGCACAAATATCATGCAAATCAGGCAGGCATAGAGTGTCCATCCTGCCATTTCCTTTATAGCAGAGAGAGTGGCTTGTACTTGGATGCGTCCTTTGGTGGATATGGCAGCCATGTTGATTGCTTCTTGTTTGCTCTTTCCCTGATATTGCATACCTTGTACAGTTTGGGTAAACGAGGCGGACGCTTCGGGGTGCAGCATGTCTACATTCTGTGCATAGCGGGTGACGTAGTGCTGCTGGCGTTCTTGCAGTACATTCGTATAGAGTGCGGCTCCGATGCTGGGAGCCAATACCATGCGTACGGTAAGCATGGTGCATATCCAGGAAGAAAGATATTTGTAAGGCATGCGTTGGGTGGCGTAGGTTGGAATCAGCGAATAGAGGAACATCATACCGGTAGAACGGATGATGACCGGATACTTCATCCGTTCGTACAGTCCTGCACCTTGTACCTCGAAATACATGAACATGGTGGAAAGCCCCAATAGAAGGAAACCGGCGGCAAAGAGATATTTGAAGTGTACGCCTTTCACACTGAGCCAGATGGTGGCTATACCGCCGATGAGGTAGCCCAGCATGGACCAGTTGCCTAGGGTGGCGTTCTGAAAGTTGTCCAGTTTCATGCCTATGCCTGTGAATACGTTGACAAACATGGCACTGGAATTCAGTACCATTAACAGAAAATAGAATAGGAAACCCATACGGATGGTGCGCAGTTTGAATACATCGAGTTGATAGTAAGGATTGCGTTGGGTAGACTCGATGTAGAGGAATATACCACCAGCAATGATGGCGCAGACTGTGGCCCATCGTATGGTTGGGTCGTCGTACCAGTCGAGCACTTTGCCATAAGTAAGCACGTAGGTAATGCAGGCCAGTGTGATGCAGAAGATGGAGGCATTGCCAAACTGCTTGAGGTTGATGGGGAAGCGGCGGGTGGTATATTTATGATAAGGCATAGTGATGAATGTGATGAGGATGCAAAGTAATAGTAGCCCCATCATAAAGTAGTGTATGTACTGCCATTCGTACTCAAAGGCGAGCCAGGCGGTGAGCGAGGTTCCCAATTGTCCCAGTACCATGAAGAATAGGTAGATGGCAGGTTGTGCCGCACTCCGTTCGATGTCCAGCTTGTCCCAGCCTTCGCCGGTTACAGGCTCGTTGCCGGGTGTAATCTTATCGTACGCTTCGATATGCCCTGCATACTTTATGAGGGTGAAGAGGTTGACCATCATCAGTACCATTCGTAGGAATCCCATAAAGATGCTGCATAGTGCCAGCAGGAAAACACTGTCTGTCTTGGCACAGATATAACTGAAGATGTACATCAGGGAGAATCCTGCCAGACACATCATTTTCTGCCGGCGTATGACTACCAGCCTATATAGAAAGGGGCAGAATGCCGCCATACCGATGGAAGTGGCGAAGTTGGCAAACTGGATATGCTCGGAAATGATGCCGAGCCCGCTCATCATTTCGGTGCTTGCCACCGAGTAGGTACCGCCTACAGTCAGTATCGGCAAAAAGAATACGAATAGGATGATGATACCTACCGGCTTAGGTACCCAGTTGTAGAAGGGATAGTTCTTGGGGGATGAGGGCATGGATAATTAAAAATTAATCATTAAACACTAATCATTATTCCATCTTCGCTTTGACTATTACCATCATACCGGCGGCAAGGCTGCTGTTGTCTTCTTTGGACAAATCGGTAAAGTCGATGCGGACTGGGATGCGTTGCTGTATCTTCACGAAGTTGCCGGCAGAATTATCCGTGGGCACTAGGGAATATTTGGAGCCGGTGGCTCCGGAGATGGCAGTGATTTTTCCTTTGAATTCTTTGTCGCTGATGGCATCGACGGTAATGACTACTTCTTGTCCCAAGTGCAGATTCTCAATCTGGGTTTCCTTGTAGTTGGCTATAATCCACTTTTGTGTGTCAGGCAGAATGTAGGTGATGGTTTGTCCGGCAGTGATGAATTGTCCTTCTTCAAGAGTACGCCGCCCCAATTTCCCATCACAAGGAGCTACTACTACGGTGTAGGAGAGATTCAGTCGTGCCATTTCGAGTGCGGCTGTTGCCCGTTGTATGGCAGCTTCGGTATTTTCACGGCGATGTGACACTTCGTTCACACCCGACAAGGCAGCTTTCTGTTGTCGTTTCACGGCTTCCAACTTCTTGTGGGTAGCTGCATATTCGGTTTCTATCTGTTCCAATTGAATGGGGGTGGCAGCGTTTCTCTTCACCAGATTCTGGTATCGTTGGCGGTCTTTCTCCAGCTTGGTAAGGCGGATTTCTATCTCTGCTATGGAGGCGTCGTAGACAGAGGCTGTAGTTTGCGTGGTTTGTAGTGTGGCACCAATGACTGTGGCACCGGCTTGTGCATCCTTGAGTGCAGCTTCAGCTTCCATGACTCTGATTTTATATTCCCGGTCGTCCAATATAAGTAAGGTATCTCCTTTGTGTACTTCTTGGTGTTCTGTGAAACAAATTTTCTTGATATATCCTGATGCGCGCAGATTGACGGGAGATATGTATTGTTCAATCTGTGCATCATTACTGGTTTCCGTCCGTTTGTAGTTCAAAAAGAGGCAGACCACTTGAATAATTCCCCAGATAAGGATAGCTATTCCTAATAGGCTGACAACGATTTGCCAACGGCGAAGCTTCTTCAATTTCCGTGCTTTTTCTTGGTGGGTACTTGCGGTGTTATTGTTCTCTTTTGTTTCCATATTTTCTATATTATATTG
>ENA-UAEG01000452-UAEG01000452.1-human-gut-metagenome-genome-assembly--contig:-NODE-452-length-15722-cov-5.020042_pt1 | contig 15722 bp, 10 predicted proteins | sample MGYA00244280_ERZ654275 | MGnify/ENA primary metagenome ERZ654275 (study PRJEB26926, sample SAMN06165092) | human gut metagenome | biome: ENVO:00009003; feature: ENVO:2100002; material: ENVO:00002003...
GATCAGCCCCTCGGTGACGTTCTGCAAGGCCGTTTTGTTGGCGAACAGGTTGTAGTTCTGGAACACGAACCCGGTGCGTCGGCGCAGGGCGTTGACCTGGGCACGGGTCACATGGGCCAGCTCCACGCGCTGGCCGTCAAAGGTCATCGTGCCGTCGTCGGCCTTCTCCAAAAAGTTCAGGCAGCGCAGCATCGTGGTTTTTCCGCTGCCGCTAGCGCCCAGAATGGCGACCACATCGCCCTTGTTCACGTCCAGGTCAATGCCTTTCAGCACCTGTAAATCACCGAAAGCCTTGCGCAAATTTCTGATTTCCAGCATAGCTTAACTCCTTTGCGCGCCCTTGCTGTTCAGGTACTCCTCGCCCACGGCCTGCAGGCGGGTCAGCACAGTGCAGAACAGCAGGTAGATGATGCCGACCTCGATGTACAGCGCCAGCGGCTCATAGGTGCGGGCCACAATGCGCTGGGTAGTCATGAGCATTTCGGTCACGGTGATGTTGGCCGCCAGCGAGGTATCCTTGACCATGGCGATCAAAAAGCTGGCCAGCGTGGGGAACGCCGTGCGCATGGCCTGCGGCAGGATGATACGACGAATGATCTGCAAATAGCTCATGCCGACGCACTGGCCGGCCTCCATCTGACCCTGGGGCACAGCTTCCAGCGCGGCACGCACGGTCTCGGCGCAGTACGCGCCCTCATTGATGGAAAAGACCAGCACCGCGGCGGGGAACGGCTCGATAAGGATGCCAACGCCGGGCAGGCCGTAGAACACGACAAACAGCTGCACCAGCACCGGCGTGCCGCGCATGACCCAGATGTAAAACCGGGCGATCTGCTGCAAGACGGGCACATGAGCAAACTGCACCAGCGCCACCACAACGGCAATGATCAGCGCCAGCGTGAAGGAAATGACGGTCAGCGGGATGGTGACGGTCAGGCCGGGCAGCAATATTTTACCAAAGGAATCCACAAGGATGCCTACAAGGCGTTCGGACATGGGGCGGCTCTCTCCTTTTGTGATGCAGGGGTGGCGGGAAGATTTCCCACTAAAACGGTATGCTATAAGATTGTAGCACATCGGCACGAATTTTGCAAGGGTGTGATTTGAAGTGAAGTTTAAGCTTCCAGGAGCCGCGCAGCAACGGCAAAACCGCGCGGGCGGCATATATGCCGCCCGCAGCCTTCCCGCAAACGACCGTTTACCGTACATGGCGCGGCGAACCATGTTCGCCCCTACAACGATACCACATTATCATTGCTCACCCTGCAATACGCAAACCCCAAAAACATATAAAAATACGGTGTGGTGTAAAACATGGAATTGCTGAAAACCGAGTTGACCAGGTAACATCCGGCCACCAGCGCCCCCCCCCAAATCAAACAGTCCCAGTTGTTTCCACTTTTGCACAAAAAGCTTTGCCCATTGGAACAGCCCTACCAGGTACAGCCCCAGCGCCGGGAAACCCAGACTGGCGGCAATCTGGATCAACTCATTGTGGGGGCGGTCGGTGTAGGCCATGCCATCGTAAAAATACAACTCGCCCAGGTTGTCCGGTCCCCAGCCGAACAGCGGCTTTTGCAGGGCATACCGCGCCCCGGCGGTCCACATGGCGTAGCGGCTGCTGGTCAGGCGGTTCATGGTCGACGTCACATCGTCATCGCCGCCGAACCCCAGCGACGCCTCGCGCAGTTCCCGCATATAGGCGGCGCTGGCCTGCGTGCGGATGAACAGATTGTTGCCGCTGTTCAAAAACAGCACCGTTGCGGCCAGCAGCGCGTCCACGGCCAGCATCCGCTTTGCGTGTTCCCTATAACCGAGAAACACAGCGATATTGGCCGCCGCCGTCATGCAGACCACCGCCACAATGGTGGCGCGGGTGGCGTTAAAGACCATGGCGTTGAACAGCAGCCAGCACTCCACGCCCCGGGCCGCCATTTGCAGGCCGCGCCGCCGTGCATCGGCGGCATACTCGTCAGTCAGCAATAGAAATACACCCACCGGCACGCAGAGGGAGAGGAAATAGCCAAAGTGGGTGCGCTGCAAAAAAATCGAGAGCTTGAACCCGGATTCATTCAGGTAAAACAGCCGTGCAAAGCCGCTGGCCGGGAACACGCAAATCAGCCCCAGCACTGCCCCGACGGCGGCGAAGCATTCCATCACCGCACGCATTTGGCGCTTGTCCATCTGGATGGTCATGCAGAAAATGCCGATGTAAAACAGATAGGTCAACAGGCCGTCATAGCGGTAGCCCGTACCGAAAAAGCTGCGGAAGTGGTGGCTGGAAAACGCAAAAGATACCGCTGCCCACCCGAACAGCAGCCCGAAAAACAACACGGCCTTGTGCCTGCGCAGCCAGGCGGCAAGGGACTGGCGGGCATCGTGCAGAGAGAAATACAGCTGCACCGCCGCATAGCCGATGAACAGGACACTCAAAATGATGACGGTGGACATCAGCCGATACCAGTGGTCGCTGTATGGGAAGGTGGAGGAAGTCAGGAACGAGACGGCGTCGCTGTCGAAGATGTACATACTATCCCGATCATAGGTCATGCTGGCAAGCAGCGGTACAATGCAGAGATAGCACAGCAGAACCGTGGCCGCCGTGCCGACGGTGCAGCGCGGCACGGCCTGCATCAGTTCCCGCACGGTTTTAGCACGGCGGACAGCGCGGAAGGTTTCGCGGATGGTGGACATGGAGGGCACCTCACAGGCAATGAAAAAGCCCGATGCAGGGCATCGGGCTGGAATTTTAGATTGCTCAAACGTTAAGAAACCGTGTACTCGTTAGAGGTAGAATTATATGTGCAAGTCTTGCCGTTATTCTCAAGCTTGAGGAGTGTCACTGCACCTTTCTCATTAACAGTAACCTCTTTGACTTTACCTTTCAGCTCACCAAGAGTCTCAATAGCTGCGCTATATGCTTCCTTACCGCTGCCATCACTCTTGGGAACTTCCGTATCTTTGGTCATGCTAAACTTGGTGCCATCCGTGGGAACCTGATAGACAGCATACTGCTCAGAAGCAATAGTCTGAGCAGCCATAACTGCCTGACGAGTCTCAGCAATAATCTTCTGCTTGTTCGCCTTATCAATATAGCCCGTCAGAGTGGGGACCAGCAGGGCGGCCAGGATGGCCAGAATGACGAGAACGACGATGAGCTCGACGAGGGTGAAGCCCTTCTTGTTCTTCATTTTACGAATTTTCTCGAACATTATAATTCCTCCAATTTCTCCAGAAGGACTTCAACCGTCCTTTTACTGTGAATTTATAATATCATACAATTTACCAAATTTCAATAAAGTTACAGCAAAACAGCAAAAAACATTTTGTTGCCTGCTTTGTACCTTTTTCGCAAAGCTTTTTGTTGCTTTGCAACGTGTGCCGTTCGATAATACCGTCACATCGCCATTTTATTTACGCATTTCTGCGTTATTTTATAAAAAATATGTGCATTTACGACAAATTTTGCAGTCGTTTTCTGGTGAACATTTAACCGTGCATATCTTGCGGTGGTGCAGGGTGCGATTTTGGGCGGTTTTGCGGGTTTACAGAGGGATTTTGTAAAATTTAACGTGGCTAAGCGGGGCAAATTGTGTGCTATTGGGGCGGAGCGTTTTTCCGCACAAAAAACGTCTCCCACATGGAGAGGCGTTTGGAAATGTGCTGTGCTTAACACCGAAAGCGTGATTTTTACGGAATTTTTGCTGTGCTCTGGCGTTTTGGCTGCCGCCGGGCCACTAAATATGGCGTCCGCGGCGGGATTTTTTCAGGTGAGTTGTAATAAACGGCACAATGCCCTCAAAGAAGGCCATGATGGGGCTGTCGTAGTTGTCGGTGCAGCCCTTGTCCTTCAGCACGGCCAAAGGCGTGCTTTCCCCTGCCGGGTCGTTTTGATTCGGCCATCATTCCGCCACTTCCCGCAGGTGCTCGCGCACCGGGCGCAGGTTCTCGGGCAGTTTGGCGTCCGGCAGATCGCTGATGCCATCTGTCGTGCCGCGGGCCTTGGCGGTCTCATAGAACCAGCACTTATAGTCCAGCGTGTCCATCGTCTGCTGCAATTCGGCCATGCGGGCTTCCAGCACGGCCTTCTGCTTGCGGAACATTTCCAACCGTTGGGCGATCGTCGCGTCGCCCTGCATGGCAAGCTCGATGTATTCGCGGATATCCTTCAGCGACATACCGGTCTTTTTCAGGCACTCAATGATGCGCAGCCACTCGAAGTCCTTTTCCTCAAATACGCGGATGCCGCCGGAGGAACGCCCCACAAAGGGCAGCAGCCCTTCCTTATCATAATAGCGCAGTGTCGATGCAGGCACACCCAGCCGTTTTGCCATTTCGCCCACCGTATAAGCCATAGTTGCCTCCTGATCTTTTTGCAGAACCCCTCGACTTAAACCGGGGTTTAACTTGTATGATATCAGTATAGGGCAGTTGCAGCCCCATGTCAAGCTGCGAAAGGGAGCAATTCACCTAGATGCCCCCATGGTCGCCGACGCGCCGGGGGCGTAAGCGTCACCAGATCCCACTTTGGGGCTTATTTTTTATATTGACAAATCCCGCTCATCTACCTATTATAAGTGGGAAAGCATACGAAAGGACTGTCGAACTTATGAAAATGGAACGTATTGACCGGGTTCGTGCCGCGCTGTGCGCACAGGGCCTGACCCAAATGATCGTCTGCGACCCCAAAAGCGTGTGGTATCTGACCGGTGTCGCCGTGGAACCCTATGAGCGTCTGCTGGCGCTCTACCTGCCCACCGACGGCGAGCCGGTGCTGTTTTTGAACAAGCTGTTCAATGTCCCGAATCCGCCCTGCAAGACCGTTTGGCACACTGACACCGACGCCCCGGTCGCCCAGATCGCCGCCGTGGTCAACGCCGCGAAGCCGCTGGGTATCGACAAAGAGTGGCCCGCCAAGTTCCTGATTCCGCTGATGGAGGCCCACCCCGGCATGCGGGTCGTGCTGTCCAGCGACTGCGTCGACGACTGCCGCGCCTGCAAGGACGCCGAGGAACAGCGCCTCATGCGTGAGGCCTCCCGCATCAACGATGAAGTCAACGAGGCTGCGAAGCACTACGTCAAGGTCGGCATGACTGAGCGTGAGGTGGCCGAGTTCATTGACGCCCAGTTCCGCGCCCACGGCTGCGAAGGCCCGAGCTTTACCACCATCGTTTCCTTCGGTGCGAACGCCGCTGACCCCCACCACGAGCCGGACGGCACGGTGCTGAAGGAGGGCGACTGCGTGCTGTTTGACATGGGCTGCGTGAAGGACCGCTATTGCAGCGACATGACCCGCACCTGGTTCTGCGGCCAGCCCACAGAGAAGCAGGCCGCCGTACACGACCTGGTGCGCCGCGCCAACGAAGCTGCCGAGGCACTTATCAAGCCCGGCGTGCGCCTGTGCGACCTGGATGCCGCCGCCCGCGATTTGATCGCCGAAGCGGGTTATGGCGAATACTTCAACCACCGGCTGGGCCATTTCATCGGCCAGACCGACCACGAGAAGGGCGACGTGAGCAGTGCCAACACCGCCGTTGCCAAGCCCGGCATGATTTTCTCGATCGAGCCGGGTATCTACCTGCCCGGTGAGTTCGGCGTCCGTGTCGAGGATCTCGTCCTTGTGACCGAGGACGGCTGCGAGGTGCTGAACCACAACGATAAACATTGGGATGTTGTGGGGAAGTAGCTCCCATAAAGCCTTCCCCCATAGGGAAGCCTTTTTTGTGCAATGTAAAAAGGAGCTTTTATGGATAAAACCGAAAAACTGACCCTGCGGGAATGCCTGCTGGGCGACCGGGCCTTTTACCGCCATGTGCTGCTGGTGGTGCTGCCCATCATCGTGCAGAACACCCTGACGAACGTTGTCTCCCTGCTGGACAACGTCATGGTGGGCCAGGTGGGCACCCTGCCCATGAGCGGCGTTGCCGTGGTAGGCCAGCTGCTGTTTGTGTATAACCTCGCCATTTGGGGCAGCACCTCGGGCGCTGGTATCTTCGGCGCTCAGTTTTACGGCCGCGGCGATATGGACGGCGTGCGCCACACTTTCCGCTTTAAACTGCTGGTGTCCACCGCCATCACAGCGGCAGCCATTATGCTGTTTCTGGCTGCCGGGCCAGCGCTGATTGGAGCATATATTTCAGCCGATACCTCCCCCGCCGATGCCAACGCCACGCTGGACTATGCGTGGGGGTATCTGCGCATCATGCTTGTGGGACTGGTGCCCTTCGACCTGACCCAGTGCTACGCCGGCACCCTGCGCGAGAGCGGCCAGACCGTGCTGCCCATGAAAGCCAGTATGCTGGCGATGGTCGTGAACTTTATCTTTAACGCCCTGCTGATTTTCGGCCTTGGCCCGTTCCCCCGGCTGGGCGTAGCCGGTGCGGCCATCGCCACCGTGCTTTCCCGCTTTGTGGAGCTGGCCATCGTCGCGACCGGCGCCCACCGCAGCGCCGACCGCTACCCCTTTATGCGCGGGGTGTACCACAGCCTTGCCATTCCCGGCGTGTTGGTCAAAAGCATCTTTATCCGGTCGATGCCGTTGCTTGCCAATGAGCTGATGTGGGGCGCAGGTCAGGCCGTGCTGCTGCAATGCTATTCCGTGCGGGGCATCCAGGCCGTGGCCGCGCTGAACATCTGCAACACGATTGCACAGATTTTTAATGAGGTGTTCCTCTCGCTGGGCAATGCCACGGCCATCGTCGTCGGCCAGGAGCTTGGCGCAGACCGTCTGACCGGTGCCCGCCGCACCGCCTGGCGGATGATTACCCTGAGCCTTGCCAGCTGCGTTATTATGGGCGCGGCGCTGGCCGTTTGTGCGCCCTTTATCCCCCGCATCTACAACACCGAGGAGCCCATCCGCCTGCTTGCGACCGAGCTGATCCGCATGGCCGCGCTGTGTATGCCGCTGTACGGCTTTGCCAACTGTGAGTATTTCACGCTGCGCTCCGGCGGCAAAACGTTCATCACATTTTTGTTTGACAGCTGCTTTACCTGGGCCGTGTCCGTGCCGATGGCCTACTGCCTGTCCCGCTTCAGCGGGCTGAACATCGTCACAATTTACCTGTTTGTGAACGGCATGGACATCATCAAATGCACCATCGGCTTTGTGCTGGTGAAGAAGGGCGTCTGGGTAAAGAATATTGTGAAAGAATAGTTGTTCTTCCGTAGGGGCGACGCCAGACATCGACCCCTGCAAGCCCCATAAAGGAGATTTACACCCCCATGACCACCGCACACAAAAGCCGCGTGCTGGATATGACCCAGGGCGACCCGTTCCGCCTGGTGCTGCAATTTTCGATGCCGCTGTTCTGCTCGAACCTTCTGCAGCAGTTCTACAATTTGACTGACACCGCCCTTGCCGGGCACCTGCTGGGCGCGGCGGCACTGGCGCAGATCGGCGCGACCGCCGCACTGTACGGTCTTATCATGAACTTTGCCTTCGGCATGAACAACGGCCTGGCACTGACGGTCAGCAGGTATTTCGGCGCCGGGGATGAAAAGGGCATGCGCCGCGCCGTGGGCTGGATGGTCACGCTGTCGGTGGGCACCTCGCTGGTGCTGACCGCCACTTCCCTGCTGGGCCGCGATGCACTGTTGACCCTGCTGCAAGTCCCCGCCGAAACGTGGGACGGTGCCGCCGCCTACCTGACCGTAATTTTGCTGGGCATCCCGCTGACGATGCTCTACAATATGGAGGCCGCGCTGCTGCGTGCCGTGGGCAACAGCATCACGCCTCTGCTGTTTTTGCTCTTCAGCACCGTGCTGAATATCGGGCTGGACGCGGCCTTTATGGGCCCGCTGGGCCTTGGCGTGCGCGGCGCAGCCATCGCCACCGTGCTGGCACAGGGTATCAGCGCCCTGCTGGGTGTGTGGTACATCCTGCGCAGCTACCCGGAACTGCGGTTCCGCCCGGCCCAGCTGAAAGAGACGACCCGCCATGCCGTGACCCATATGTTCTGGGCGGGCCTGAGTATGGGCCTGATGAGCGCCATCTACAACCTGGGCAGCGTGGCCCTGCAAAGCAGCATCAACGCGCTGGGCAGCGCCTACATTGCGGCCCAGACCGCCGCCCGCCGCCTGGCTGAGCTGTACTTTATCCCCGGCGGTGCGCTTGGCATCGGCGTGGCGACTTTCAGCAGTCAGAACCTCGGCGCGGGCAAGCGCAGCCGCATCTGGCAGAGCGTAAAGGCCGCGCTGGTCATCTATTTTGTGTGGTGGGTATTCATCATGGCGTTTACCTTCCTCTGCGGCGAGGCAGCCGTCCGCGGCGTGACCGGCAGCGACGACGAAATCATTATTGCCAATGCCCTGCTGTACTTGAAAATCAGCGTGCCCATCATCCCGCCCATGGCCGTGCTGGTCATTTTACGGAATATGCTGCAAGGCATCCAGCACACCATTGAGCCGCTGCTGGCCAGCGCCCTGGAGCTGATCGGCAAAGTGATTTTTGCTGTCTGGCTCGTGCCGGTCTGGGGCTACCGCGCCGTCTGCTTCTGCGAACCGACGACCTGGGTCATCTGCTTTGTGTTCATCCTCTTCGCCGCCTGGCGCTGCCGTGGTGATTTAAGGGATGCGTAATTTTTCTTTTTTTCTATTTTTTGTCCGCACACCCTTGGCAAGCCGGACTTTTTCTGGTATAATATTAGTTACATCTGTGCAGTCCGGTCAGGGCCGGCGGCTCATAACGGATCATAACCGCCTGACCCAATCATTTCTACTTTCAAATATGATGAAGTGCCGCGATTTTTGCTGAACTTCATCGCCAAGATTTTTGTTTTGGCGATAAGTTGGCGATTTAGCCATCAACAGCACTTCTTCATCATAATAAGGGCCGTTAGCTTAACGGTTAAAGCCACCGGCTCATAACCGGTTCAGTGGGGGTTCGAATCCCTCACGGCCCATAAAAAGAACGCAGCTATGTTATTTTTTAAGATAACATGGCTGCGATTCTTTATTTTTCGTACAATTCACGGCTCAACTGATTGCGTATCGACTCCCGGCGTTTTTTGTATTGCTGGGTGTAGATCATTAAAGTCGTGCTCGGCTGGGCGTGACCTGCTTCAGCTGCAACCGTTGCAACACCGATGTCAGGATTCGACATGAGCAGGCTGACAAAGGTATGTCGGAACATGTGCGGGTGAATGTCGCTGATTCCCGCTTTCTGCGCCACACGCTTTACCAGCTTGTTATAGCCGTCCGGGTTGCGCGGCCGGTCTGGCTTCAACATGTTCCTCAATAGGTGCGTTAAGTCGTTTATAGGTTTCCTCTACTTCACCGCTGCATTCTTCAATCGAGACTTCATGTGCAGCTTCAGTCATTTTAGTGCGAATGTATGATGCACGCCGTGCATACAACACTTTCGTCAAATACTTGGTAAAACGTGCCGCCAGCGCAGCATCCTCACCGTAAATCCAATATTTATTGCCTTCTTTTTTGTGAGCCATAGTTACCTCCAAAATTTTGAGTTTCATTGAAAAAGCCCAAAATTTGGAGGTGCGCGGGTCGGGTGAAAACTACGGCAACAACGCCTTAAACTTAAAAAAGGAACGCAAAAAAGGCCCGACAGCCGTTGTGGCTGTCGGGCCAAAAACAATCTGTAATTGTCTTTATAACCGATTACTTATCGTTTCTTTTCTTGCAGGCAAATACAACTGCAAGTCCGAGCAGGGATGCCACCAGAAGCACGACGTACAGCGTGGGGTTGGAGGTATCGCCCGTTTGCGGCATTGCCGTTATGGTGGACGGCTTTGAAGTGCTTGCCGGGGTGGGGGCCGGTGTGGGAGCAGCAACTTCGTTCTTCTTGGTTTCGCTGTCGTTTGAACTGTTGTTGCTGCTCGGATTGGTGCCGCTGCTCGGCACGGCGGTATCCTTATAGGCGATCGCGTAGATAGAGAAGCGGTCGGTCTTAAAGGTCAGCGTCTTGCCAGCTGCGTCAAACGCGGCATCCAGCACATCGATTGTACCTTCATGGTTGCGCACAATGCAGTAGGTGCGGTTGACCGCGCTGTTCGTATTGATAAGCGCATCCGGCACCGCAACAGAGATCGTCAATGCGTTCTTGGTCGTGTGCAGGGGAACACCGGCCTGTTGGCTGCCGTTTACCGTCATGTACTTGAACAGACTGATGTCAAGATACTGCCCGATGGTGCAACCCTTGGCGGCCTGTGCCATCGCAGTTTTGACTGCATCGGGGACATTGGCTTCTTTCACGGTCAGCACAATGTCCACACTTGCGCCGTTGGCAATCTGCACCAGTTCATCGGCGGTAATGTCGCCGCTGTTCACCAGCATGGCAAGCAATTCTGCTTTGTCAGTCAGCAGACCGATAGGCGGTACAGCTCCCTCAGACTGGACATCCACTTTCACCTTGCCGCTGCCGATTGTAATATCCTCGCCTGGGGCATCCTCAGCCTTGGCGGGAGCAATCACATAGGTCCATTTAACATAATCTTTATAGTTGCCCTTGCCGGTGACGGTCAATGTGTATATGCCGGGGGCAGTGGCGGTGTTGCCCTTCACGGTGTAGGAATCGGCGGGGAGTTCTTTGCCGTCCAGCAGGACTTTCTCGACCGTTTGGGTCTGTTCCGCGCCGTTGGCGGTAAGGCCCTTGCCCAGCTTGACGGTTGCGCCGTCAACAGACTTGGGATCGATGGTGGCAGCGGTTCGGGTCTGATTGCCGCTTTCAGCCAGCACATAGTTAGCCGCAGAATCGCCGCCCAGCGTCAAATCGGAGATAGCAACATTCCACTTGCCCGCTTCTGCCTTTTCAAACACGCCCTTGGCCGTAACGGTCAGCTTGTCGTTTTCCAGAATGCCATCAAACGTGGCGTTGCTGAAGACAAGCTCTGCATCGGTCGTGCCGTCATAGGCTTTATCGTTTGCGGTAATGCCGGAGACTGTGACAACCTTCGGATTAACCGTGACGGTTGCAGTGCCGGTCGCGGTTAGGTATGCCCCTCCGTAAGACTCATCCGGAATGAAGATCCATTCTGCTACATAGTCACCCGCATTAGGCCTGATGGTATCATCTTTCCACCGGAACACACCCTTGACATCGTTGTGAGCCGTGGGATGTTGCATCCAGCCTGTGATTTTGCTCTTACTCAGCGATTCACCGTAGGTGATGCTGTTTGCTCTGATTGTACCACTCGGTACAGGAGCAACCTTATTTCTTGGGGATACATTGATTGTTATAGTGTAGTTCTTATAGTTGTCAGAGGTGACTGTGACAACCACCTTGCCAACGGGAGGCAGCTCCTGATCGGTGGCCACTTGGTTGATAGGCAAAATCAGTTTATTCTCGGCAGTTATCTTTGCGCCGCCGGAGTAGTACGCGCTGCTCAGCGTGTTTTCCCTCAAAGTGTAGCTGACATTGCCATACTCGCAGGGGGCGGCCAGAGGCCAGCGGTACTTCGGCAGATCGATCTCATAGGTTCTTTTCAAATCGTTGGTAACAAGCAGCTGCACCGGCACATTCGTTATAGTTATACCACTGAAGATCAAATCTCCCTTTGTGATGGTAAAGTTTGCACCGCCGTATTGCGTGTAAGTCAGCGCCAAAGCGGGTTCATCAACATCGTCGGCTTGCAGCACATAGTTGCTACTCTTGAACTCCACCGTAAATTGAATTCCTGGCTTATCGCCTACCTCCGCCGAAGGGACAAAGTTGTGATCGGCATCCTGTGTACCAAAGTTCACGCCGGAAATTTCGTAGGCCTCTGCCGGAACAGAGATTGGCTGCATATGCGCATCATAGAACGTCAGGTAGCTTGCCTTGTCCTCAGCCACCAAATCAAATGTTGGTTTACCGTCATAGGCTTTGCTGATGTCTTTGACGAATTTGGCGTGGTCAATTTTCATCGGGTCGATTGTCACGGTCAAATTCATGACGGTGCTGTCATTGTGGTTGTTGTCACCCACAACCTTGTAATAAACCGTGTAGTTGCCCGCGTTCTCGGCCTTGGGGATGTCGGTGCTGAAATCCCCAATCTCCCCCAGACGGTACTGCATCGTACCGCCGATGGCCGTACCGGCACTGACCAGCGCTTGTTCCGTGCCGTTGTAGGTCAGGGTGTTGGCCGTGGGGGCAGTAAGAGCAGCATCGGCCTTGTTGACCGTAACGGTCACATCGCCGGTGTTCGTTGTGTATTTTCCGCCGTAGGACTCGTCCGGGGTGAATAACCACCAGGCTTCATAGCTGCCCGCATCAGGCTTGACAGCGCCATCTTTCCATGTAAACGTGCCGTTGACTTCCTCATTGGCAGCGATGTCCGTCATCTTGCCCGTGAAAGTAATTGTGCTGTCATTCAGTGTCTGACCGTAGGTGATAGCGCCGGCGCTGACAGTACCGACTTTTTCCGGGATGATTTGATTTACCGCTTTGACCTTGACAGTCAGATTGATGTCCTGATAGTTGTCGGTAGTGACCGGAATCGTGACCGTGCCGATTTCTCCTGTCCGGCTGCCGGTCTGCTTCATGTGCAGCAATAACCGGTAAGTATCTCGGTTTTCAGGGTCGGCGACTACCGCACTCTGGGCTGTATACCCCTCAGGCAAGGTGATCGTGGTGACCGTATGGTTATCGCTGTAGTTTACTGTACCATAGGATTTGCCTTCATCCAAGTCGGGCAGCGGCGGCAGGTCGACAAAATAGTCATCTTGCACACCATTGTAGATGGTCAGCTCAACAGATCCTCCCGTGGGTGCAGCTGCCTTGGTAATGGTTCCAGTGGCGTTGAATGTCCCATTGTCCTTCAGCACATAGTTTTTCGTTGCAGCTGTTTTGTTCAGTGTCACTTTGCCGATAATGGGCTTGTCATACCCTACATTGGCGTTGTTAAAGGCAGCCGTGACGCTGTAATCCGCTGCGGTGAGGGTGTCCCCATTCAGTAGGCCGTTAAAGGTCGGTGTTACAGCAACTTCGGTGCCCCCATCATACGGCTTTGTACAATCGGCAGCACTGACGGTCAACTCCGCAGGGTTGATTTTCCACGGCACATTTACAATCTTTCCGGTGTAATTGCCTGTGCCGGTAATGGTGAGTGTGTACTCTCCTGCGTCAGTCTGCGGTGTAGCTTCTACATCGTAGTACCCGAGCGGCACTTTGTTATCGCCCAGCTTGACCGTAACCGTATAGTATTGCGGGCGCTGCGCCGATCCGTTGTAGGTAAACCTTTTGACTTCCGCCGTTGCGCCGGAGAGGTCGATCGGCTCGACCGTAATGGTATAAGGCTGGCTCGTAAAGGTGTAGCCCCCACAATAGGCTATACACGTGAAGGTGTGGGTGCCGCCTCTGGCTTTCCGCTGCGTTTGGTTGGCTTGCAGTGAGGAACCGGCAGGGTTTTGCTCCATCGCCACGCCGTCATATGTCCATTGATAGTAAGTTACGGTTTCGTTGCCGGACATCTGCGCTGTGGCAGTCAGAGTGATCATTTCGTCGGGGGTGTAGGTGGTTTTATCCGTCTCGATGGTCAGGCCTTGGATGGGTGCTTTCTGCACAGAAACATCGTGTGCATCCTTGCGTGCGAGATTGACCCAACCGTTATTGTAATCCCAGAAGGCAGAGCCTTCCTCCAGCAGACTACCGAGGGTCAGATCGGTCACCTTTTCATTGGAAACCGTCACCTTACCAATTCTGCCCTTCGTCGTACCGGAGTCCTTGATCGTCGCTTTGGCATCCACGCTCAGTGTATCGACGCTGTGACCGTTCAGATCAAAGATGAACTGATTATTGATCACCACTGTCGTTCCGGTCACGTCCGTCAGCAGCTCGATGGTATCGCCGTCCTGCGCCGCGTTCAGCGCCGCCGAGAGGGAGAAGTATTTGGTGCCTTCCGTCGCACCGGGATGAATCACCTCTGCCACGGGGTCTTTGCCCGTGACGTGGATGGTGGCCGTCGCCTGTACAAAGTTATTCTCCACCTCGTGAACGTACAGCGTATAATCTCCCGTGGGCGTTTCCTCGGCGATTTTGACGGTAATCGTGTAAGTGTCGTCACCGTTGTTCGTCGGGGTGGAGATGTCAAAGTTCGTGTCGAGCCCGTTCTTCTGAATATAGGCCTTCAGCTCGTCCGTGCCGGTGTAGGTTGCGGTGAACGTGGCGGTTTCGCCCGCGTTTGCGTTGGCGCTCGTCGGATCGATCGTCAGCGTCGGCTTTTCGGGCTCGGGTTCGCCGTCAACCTGTGTGGTGCTGAGCTTCTTTGCAGCCTCGCCGCTGACCGTATAGGTACTCTGTTCTTCGTTAAACACGGCCTCGTCAGAGGTTTCGCCGTTCACGTCGGTAGAGCCATAGAGTTCTACGCCCTTCGGCTCTGCGGCTTTGTTCAGCGCAACGGCCCGCTCCGTGCCGGTAATGGTCATGTCCGTACCACCAAAGACCAGCGTGCCATTCACGCCGATTTTCGCACCGCTGACATAGGCAGAGCCGGAAATGACGTTCAGTTCGCCATCAATCGCAGCTGCCGCATTGGCTGGGGCGGTCATGGTGAACGTATCGCCATCCACCTTTACATTGCCCTTGACCGTGCCGTTCGTCAGCGTCAGGCTGTCCGTGGCTTCAATATTGCCGGTAATGCTGAAACCAGCCATGTCGATGGTCGTCGCGGCGTAAACGATAATATTTTCTGTGACGTTGCCGAGCAGCGTGATCTCAGCCGGGTCCATTTCTCCCAAAATTTCTTGCAGTGTGTCATACTCCGTATCGCCGACCTTGGCGACAGAGTTGCTATTCGAGCCGCTGTTCTCGCCGCCTGTTTCCCCCTCGGCGAAGGCCGCCGTGGGCAAAAGCGTCAGGCAGAGCACGAGCACCATAAACAGGCTCAATACACGTTTTTTCATCAGGTTTTCCTCCGTTTGACATCAGTGGTTGGAAATAAGCCACAGTTTTTTGGCTGCGGTTTTGGCTTCGCTGCGCCGCTTTACATCCAGTTTTTCTAAAACATGGCTCACATGGGTCTTTACCGTGGGCAGCTTTATATTCATGATCTGCGCGATCTCAGCATTGCTTTTGTCCGCGCATAGCAAGTGTAGTATCTGTAATTCCGTAGGGGTAAGCTCCTCCGCCGCCATGCGCGGGGCGAGAAAGTGCGGATAATAGGTCGCCTGTGTCCGCACGGCGGCCATAAGGCGCTTGTACCATTTTGTATCGTCGTTCCGGTTCAGCTTTTCCAAAAGGGGCAGCACGGCGGCGCTGTACACGCTGACGGGCGTGATAAAGCTGTACTCTGCCGCCGTATCCAGCGCTGCCGTAAGCCGCGCCCGCCATGCGTCGTCCTTTTTCCGGTACAGGGCAAGGGCGCACAGAATGTTCAGGTGGATGCCGTCAATATGCCGCCCGCAGCCCTGTATGTAGCGTTCCAGCGGCGAAAGCGTCAGCAGGGCGGCGTCCGGGCGGTTCTGCTCAATTTCAACCATGGCTTGCGTCAGGTATTGATACCGCTTCATTACGTTCAGGTGCATGGGGTCGCGGGGCGCTTTTGTGCGGTACCACTCGTCGGCACTGTCCTGATCGTCACAGTGCAGGGCCATCCGGCAGAGCATCGCGTCCATATTCGGCAAAAAGCGGGTCAGCCCCTGCGCTTCAAACCGGGCGCGCAGCGTTTCGATCGTGCGGCTGGCATCTGCCGCCTGCCCCTTGGACAGCTGGCAGCGCGCCAGCAGCCCGTTCACGGCAAACCTGTCTCTTATACACATCTCCGAGCCCACGAGACTAAGGCGAATCTCGT
>ENA-UAEG01000479-UAEG01000479.1-human-gut-metagenome-genome-assembly--contig:-NODE-479-length-15213-cov-3.561816_pt1 | contig 15213 bp, 12 predicted proteins | sample MGYA00244280_ERZ654275 | MGnify/ENA primary metagenome ERZ654275 (study PRJEB26926, sample SAMN06165092) | human gut metagenome | biome: ENVO:00009003; feature: ENVO:2100002; material: ENVO:00002003...
GTTGTAAAAAATATCACGTTTCCTGTCGGTTGTCATTTTGGTAAACTTGAAGTTAGAAATTTCTAATTTTATTAACATTCCGATTCATTAAGTGTCTGCCTAAATTTCTGTATAAAAATGCCTTTATCACAGACATTTCCTGATGATGTACTTTTAGTAAATCATCTGGTGAATCATAGACTCCAAAATCCTGATTGATTCCTTCACTCTGAATATATGTATTATTTCTATCAAAATCAATAATCGGATTTTTAAAGTCTTTAACTGCCACACCATAACCACAAAATGCACCTGTACAATTGCTATTTTTCCTTTGCAACTTTCTCAAATATTCCATGTCAAGAATAAATGCCTCTAACTCATACCATTTATCTTCAAAATACACTTCAACCCAACTATGAAATACATTTTGAGGTGCATTTTTATACACAATTCCTGTCATTGCCCCCTTTTGTAATTCTTTATCAATGGTAAATCCATGTACTCTGCAAGGAATATTACAAGCTCTTAATAATGCCATGAACAGAGTTCCTTTTGTATTGCACTGCCCATAACCATCTGCCAAAACTTTTGATGCAGAAATATTATCATCAATATTATATCCGAACAATATCTCGTCTCGTACAAAATTATAAATTGATTTTAATCGTTCAAATACTTCTATATCATTCCAGTCTCTTTCCTGTATTAATCGCTGTATGTTTTTACTTGAATAATCCAACATTTTTGTTTCTTTCAAATATTTTTCCATCATATATCTCCAAAATTCTCCTTTTTTATGATTCTTCAAATTCAAATAATCACATGCTTTCAGACTCAACAGAAGCATGAAAGTTTCAAGTGCCCTAAATTTATCTAAATAAATTTCACATCTGCATCTCGCAGTTTCTTAAAATATTTTTCTTTATTTTTTAAAAACATTGTTCCGATAGCTGTTTCATTAACTATTACACTATAACCTTCTTTTATAGCCCCTAATGCAGTCAAGGCTACACATCCTCCACCATCAACACCCACAACTTCCATACATTCAATAAGATGTTCTTTTAAAAACTCATTAAGTTTCGGATTACTAAATGCGTTTCCTTCGTATTTGGTGAATACATAATCAGATATAATATGAAGATTGCTGACTAAGTCCACTTCCTCAGTTCCTTCATAAGCTTGAAAGGGTGCAAGTTTATTGATTAAGTTTTTCTTCATCACATTTTTATATAAACAACCAGATTATCTTTATTTGCATCAATAACTTCATTTACTGTTCGAATCAAACTTTCATTATCATATTTAAAGTATGTAGAATGCTTTTCCCCAACACATACATTTTGCATATCAATTACCAACAATGCTTTTTTCACTTTCTGTACCTCCGTCAAATTTCTAATTTGTCATATTCATAAAACACTATTTCCCATACTTATATCATAATCACTTAATCCAAAAAAGTAATTATTCTTTCTTTTCTAATCCTTTTACTATCTTATCAAAATCAGATTCTATCGGCTGTGTCTTGTTAAAAATATCATATTCCTGATATGCTTTCTCCAACGCCTGTTTATGGGAAATACGTCCGTTATCCTTTAAAATATCATATCTGCGGAACGCAAGGAACTCGTTCACACTTTTCGAAAATTCCTCCATTATAAAGACATTTTCACGTTCAATCAAATCCTCTATGTAATCAAAATATCCTGTAACAGCACGTTCCAACTGACGAATCTGTTTTTCATCCAAATAGTTTTTGGCAATCGGAGTATCAGATTTGAGAATACGACCATCGGGAGCATTTTTCCATGTGGTCAAGCCCATATTTTCCTTGGTGTGGTCAGCTTGATTATAGACGATTTCAGCCGCTGTTTTACCGGTAATAGCATAATGAAATTTGTTCTGTATGGTTGCATAAAAATGATATGCAGTATCAGAATCTCTATTGTAATCAATGCTGCACTCTGCAAAGATATCGGTTATCTGTTGCCATATTCTACGTTCGCTGGCACGGATGGAGCGTACTCTTTCCAGCAATTCACGGAAATAGTCTTTTCCAAATGCTGTTTTACCCTGTTTCAGGCGTTCATCATCCATAGCAAAGCCCTTTATCATATATTCCTTCAAAATACCGGTTGCCCATATACGGAACCTGGTTGCCTGAATAGAGTTTACTCTGTAACCTACAGAAATAATGGCATCCAAATTATAATAATTGGTGGGAATAGTCTGCGTTTTATCCTGCATTGCTCCGTGCTGAGTGGTTGTTGCAATTTTTGCAACAACCACTTCCTCATCAAGCTCACCGGTTTCAAAAATCTTTGCTAAATGGCGGCTGATGCCCGACTTGTCAATACCAAACAATTCAGCCATGGCTTTTTGTGTCAGCCATATCGTTTCATCTTTTATCAAGGCACTGACTGTTACGTTATCATCTTCGGTTCTGTACAGCACCATTTCCAGTTGTTTTGTAATATCTGTATTCATAATCAGCCTTCTTTCTTAAGAGTCAAGAATATTTACATTGTAGCAAACGTATGTTTGTACGTCAAGAAGGCGGTGGAATTTTTATGGAGCAGACAAAAACTTTTTATTAAAAAAAGCAATGTATGATACAAAAAGTTTACAACTGACATATATACTCATTATAACAACATGGAAGATAACTATTCTGAATAGTCACCGGGAAAGAAAAAAAGGGAGGAGAGCTACATATGGATAAAAGGGGTAACATGTCTTCACGGAATATGAGATTATTTGCAGCAATTATGACACTCATCGAGGCACTTGTCCTCACATCACTGGCAGGCTGCTCAGGCAAAAAAGTAGATTATGGGAATGAGAGCGAAAGTAAAGAGACAAAAAATATGTCTGCCTTAGCTGATATCAGGGCAGACTCCGGCTGGAATGAAAACTTTACCATACAGACCGGTAATGGCGAGAAAACAGTATATGTAAATGCAAATATTGTAGTTCCAGACTGCGATAACATGTCGGTTGTTGAGGTGGAAAATGTAAAGATAGATGCTGATTACAAAAAGCGTTTTCTGGATTTATATTTTGGTGGGAACGAGTACTATTATCACGATCCGGATCATTATACTGTTGACGAACTGAATGAGGTCATAGAGTACTGGCAGAAAGAACAGGATGATACTTACAGGGAGTGGTTGGAACAGCGGCTGGCTGAATACAGGGATAAGCTTGAAACGGCAAAGACTACTTATACCGTGGCAAAGGATCTCGAAAACTGTGAAGTATTTGCAGGCTACAAGGGTGATGTGTTCTGTGAGGTGGAGTTTGAGGCTCACAAGGTACATGCTTACGCCTTGCATCAGTCTGGGACAGATTACGGTCCACCATCTTTAAGGAATGAGGACTATGATACCATAACGCAGACTTTTCAGGATGATGATCTAAAGGATAAGGCAGACGAGACCTCAAATGAGGGCAGTAAATCTGCCGCATCAGCCAAAAAAGAAGCCGGGAATTTCCTTAGTAAATTGGGAATGCAGGATCTGGTGGAACGAGGTGAATGTGAGTGCAGCTGGATAGGTTTTAATATTGACAGCGAAAAGGAAAATGACTATCAGACAGCAGCGTGGGGATATATTTATTCATACGCGACCGGCATAGATGGCATCGCATTTAAGGATGGATTTGATAGGTATACCTATTTGTCGGTGTATGAAGCAAATGATAGTTATATAGATGATGTTACACTGCCTGACAGTACACTTCTTACAGTCACTGATGATGGAATAATTGATGTGCAGATGGAATATCCGGTAAATGTAACACAGATCTATAAGGATGTGGAGCTTATTTCTCTGAAAAATATAGAGCAGATCATCAAGGCGGAGATTACGGAAAATCCTGATAAATATGATATTGCATCGTCATTCAATAAGCTACAGCTTAGTTATCTTAAGATAAGAAGTGACAGTGAGCAGGGAAAATACAGCTATGTTCCGGCGTGGGTACTGTCACGTATGGTAGACTCCAATGAGCAAAATGCTATCTTTGTAAACGCTATAGATGGAACGATCATAAATTTGGAAAATTCACTGTAAAGGAGCAGCTATGAAGAGGAAAAACGTTATTATACTGGCGTTGGTTCTTGCGATAGCATTAACCGGATGTTCAGGAAAAAAAGTAGATTACAATAGGGAAACTGAAAATATAAACACAAAAGCAGGAAGCGATATAAGCGCGTTTGACGACAGTACGAAATGGAATGACAGCTTTTCTGTTGAGATATCGGATAAAAGTGTGGATGTGGATATTTCAGCAGACATTACCCTGCCGGACTGCAAAAGCATGTCGGTTGTTGAGGTGGAAAATATAAAGGTAGATGCCGATTTCAAAAAGAGTGTGATAGAGGCTTATTTTGGCGATAGTAGCGTATATTATCACGACATACCTCATTATACGAAAGAAGAGATATATCACAGTATGGAAGTTGTAAAAAATGCGATTGCCGGATATCAGTACGAAATTGATCAGGGACTTACCACAGAAGAGGACGTCAGCATGGGGATGAAAATTGAAAATGATCTGATGGAACAGTATGAAAAGGCAGAACCATCTGCACTGGATACGCGTGAAATAGCCACAGACTATACGGATTGTAATGAGTATCTGGGATATATTGGTAATGTTTTCTGTGAGCTTAGATTTGGAATTGCTGAGGACGGCTCTCTTGAATATATTTCAGCACAGCCTCTTAAGGCAGGAAGTGAGGGGACATTATACGATGATAGTGAGTATGGCTATTACGGACCACCATCCTTTGCAGAGGAGAAAGGTGTAGAGGGATTTAACGGAGGCTCTACAGGTGGAGATACTACATCTTCATATGATAATGAGTGTGCATTATCAAAAGACGAAGCTATAAAAAAGGCAGAAGAATTTCAAAATAAATTAGGCATGGCTTCACAGGTATATATAGGAACCTCAGACTACGAGTGGAGCGCAGGAGTGATAGAGGATGGCGATGATACCGTAAAAACTGATGATAAAGAGAGCGTTATAAAGGATACAGCCTGGGGATATATCATAGATTATGGCGAGGGTGTGGATGGCATAGCGTTTTGCAAGTCACTCGATTTCACCCGGAATATGGATATATGGGAGAAACTCGATAACTATGATGATTTTATGCCATATGGCAGCAGTTCCTTTATTGTGACGGATCAGGGAGTGACGGAATTTACTGTTTCTTACCCGGTTGATATTGTAAATGAGTCAAAAAACGTAGAACTTTTGTCAATGGACACTATAAAAGAGATCATCAAGGATGACATGACAAAGAATTCAGATCAGTATGATTTTACACAAAATCACATTTACAACAATCTAAAGCTCGGATATATCCGTTTGAAGGATGCATCTGACAAGGATAAATGTACTTATGTTCCGGCATGGTGTCTGTCAAAACAGGATAAGGGCTACGACAGATATCCGGTGTATGTGAATGCGATAGATGGCACGATCATAAGGATTGATGATCTCATATAAAATTTAGCTAATGGATCGGGTTCATATTTTGATGGAAAAGATGTGAAAAATATATGATTAACAGAAAGAAAAAATATATAAGTCGTTTGACACTTGCCGCTGCAATTACCTCTATTTTATTTTCAGGATGTGGGGCGGCACAAAAGGAGCTTGCACAGACGGACAGAGCTTCCTACGAGAAAATATCATACCAGACAGTTACGGTACAGAGCGGTTCACTCACACCTCAGACTACCATCAGTCTGAGCGCGCAGGGCTATACCAGGTTTTCCTATGGTGCGACAAACACGGAGCTTACGCTCGAAAAGGTAAATGTGGCAGTGGGTGATCATGTGAAAAAGGGTGATATACTGGTGGCTTTTAAATCCGGGGAGATACAGAAAAAGATTGAGGACTACAGCGGGCAGATCAGTCAGAATAAGCTTTTGGCAGAGCACTACAGGGCTATTATGAAAATCGATGATACTCAGGATTATTCAAGCGATATAGCCCAGCTTGATAAGGATACAGAGGTTGCGCAGCTTTATCTTGATGAGGCTAAGGAAAAACTGTCGAGATATCAGATCACGGCATCAGAGGATGGTACGATCACAGCAATGAACAATTCGCTTTTGGCGGGGGTTTTTGAACCGGGTAGCAATCTTATAACAGAAATCAGCGGAAACGGCAATTACGAGGCTGACAGACCGGAAGGTTATGACTTTAATGTAGGTGATGTATACACGGCAACAGCATCTGATATAGAGTTTGAACTTAAGGTAAAAGAGGTGGACGATAAAAAGGTTGTTTTTGAACCGGTATCGGACATGTCGGCAGTATCGGATGCACAGATATTTTCCATGGAAGTGACGCGCCCTGCTATAGAAAATGCTGTGTATGTGCAAAAGGACGCAGTACATGAGAAGGATGGCAGGTATTTTGTATACACGCTGGATGAGAATGGATACAGACAGGCGGTATGGATAAGTGTCGCAGATCAGGTGGGAGACTACCGGATCATCACAGAAGGACTTAAAAGCGGGGATGAGGTGGTTTTGCAGTGAAGAACAGAAACCTTTTATCAATAAAAAAACTGGCAGTACTGGGGATATGTGTATCGTTTGTGGCAGGCGGCTGTGGAAAAATGACAGAAAGCAGAATACCAAAGCTTGAAGAACCTGTAGCGTTAAATGAAGCCTATAGACCTGTGGAATACGGTACGATCGGCTCCCTGCAGGTGCTGATGGCTACCGCAGTTCCTAGGGATTACTGCAATTACTACAGTGCCAATGTCAATATTTCACAGATATATGTGGAGCCGGGAGATACAGTAAATGCGGGGGATGTGCTTGCAGTCTGTGATGTGGATGAGGCAAAAAAACAGTTGCAGGAATGTAAGGATGCGCTGGTGCATGAGAATGAGACATATGAGATATCCGCTCAGATCTCGGATACGCAGATCAAATTATGGGAGAGTCAGGCTGCGGATACGGACGAATTTTCAACAGAACAGATTGAGAAAAAAGAGAGCACAGAAGATGATTACAATACGCAGATTGCCACAGAACAGGAAAATGAACGGTACGATAAGCAGCTTCACGAATACCGCGTGCAAAAGATCAATGAGCAGATGGCTTTATATCAGCAGATCGTTGATGATGGAACGCTTAAGGCAGCCCACAGTGGTCTTGTCACTTACACTAAGAAGCTGACAGGTGGAAGGTCTGCTGCGGCATACGAGAATATAGTCATTGTCTCCGATACGGATGACCTTGTGCTGGATATAAAGGGCACAGCCATAAATGAGTACAAATACAGCGATTATGACAAGAAATATGTGATAGTCGATGGCGAAAAATATGATGTCACCGAGTCTCAATATACATCAGAGGTTTTGGTACTTTCGAAGATAAACAACCGCTATCCGGATGTGTGCGTGGAAAGCAGGGAAAAGCCGTTTCTTACGGCAGGACAGATGTATCCGGTATATTTTGAAAAGACAAAAGCAAATCAGGCACTTGTCGTGGGAAAAGATTCCATCTATAAGGATGGCGATACCAGATATGTCTATGTGAAAAATGATGAGGGCGGCCGCGAGAAACGCATCATAACAACAGGTGAGTCTGATGAAAACTATACACAGGTCACAGAGGGCTTAAAAGAGGGGGAGCTGGTCTACTATAATTCTACAGATCAGGTTCCGACAAAGTACAGCAAATATACGGTAACAAGGTCTGACTTTGATATAGCAAACTACGGTGTGCGCTACAGCAGATCTGACGCAGGGACGATAACCGAAACCTGTGATTATGAAGGGCAGATCGTTTCTGTCAATGTGAAGCAGGACGATACGGTAGAAAATGGGATGCTGCTTTACGTGGTGGATACCGGAGAGGGCAAAGCTGCTATAACAGAGGCGAAAAATGCGATCGACTCGGAGAATGAATCCTATGCGCAGAAGATTGCTGATTACGATAAACAGATAAAAGATTTATCTGAAGGTGGTAGCAGCGCAGAAGAAAATAACCGGCAGGATGAAAAGCCGGATACAGCATATGATGAGCAGCAGTTGAAACTGAATTTACAATTATTGAATCTGCAGAAAAAACTTGCCTGTGCAGACCACATCTATCAGCTTTCCAGGCTACAGTCAGCATATGACAGCATAAGCGCAGGAAATGACGGCAAAGGAAATATTTCAGTATATGCCAAAAATGACGGAAAAGTTTCAAAGGTGAGTGTCAAGGCAGGAGATAATGTGGAGGAAGGCTCAGATATCCTGCAGATAACCGGAAATTCCACGGACGTACTGCAGGTTCTGGTAAAGGATAGCAATAACTATAACGTATATACGGACAATATAGCAGATGTGGGAGAGCGCGTATCACTTGAGCTGGACGGTACAACAATCTATGGAAACTGTATCGGTTTTGCCGGTTACGGCAGGGAAGCTCAAAAGGGATATATAAATCAGGATGATAAAGGAGTGCATATTACCGGAAACACAGATTCGGGATATGGAAATGCAGCATTTTATATAAAACTTGACAATGGAATACCGGATGATCTGACCAGGGCATCTGCTGTAAAGTTTTCTTATGTTTCTTTTAAAAAGGTGGTAGTGGTGCCGACTTCGATCATACACAAGCAGGTCAATCCTATGGACAAAGATGATATATCATACTATGTGTGGAAAATTGATGGGGACAGCGTGGTAAAGCAGCCGGTAATATTGGGCGATTATACATCAGGCAGCAATACACTTGTGCTTTACGGTATTGATGAGGGCGATGAAATATGTTTGGCTTCGTAATTAATAAATTAAAAAACAGAAAATGGTTAAATCTGTGTCTGCTTATGGGAGTGGCTTTGTTTATAGCACTTTTTGTGTGCCACCCTATGTTTGAAAAGGGTGCGGGAAATCAGATACTCGACAGACTTTTTACGGATCATGCCACACAGCAGAATGAGTTTCCTGCACAGATGAGCCGCGAGGGAACATATGCGGTGGCAGATTATCCTGATTCGCAGTCAGTGCTTGATAAGCTGTCAGGATACGAAAAGAAGTGGACTGAATATGTGGATATAAACAAGGTTTCCTCACAGCAGCTTATCACACTCTCAGGAGGACGCGCAGATACAGAGTTTGGAGGACTTAACCATTATTTTACAATAGGATATCTGCCGGGGCTTTCGGAGTACGCGGATGTTGTAAAATCTCAGACTGACACAGCCACATTCGAATGCAGTATAAGCGAAAAGACAATGGATCACTACGGACTTGTAGCAGGTGAAAAAATCTATTTACAGGTACCTGATGGCAGTGGAAAAAAGGAAATTTCTTTCGTCGTATCACAGATCTGCCGTGAAAAAGATATAAACGATCCATATTGGGCCAAGACGCTTTCGGATATGGGCGATGTGATATTTGTTTCGCAGGATGTTTTTGACGAAATGATGCAGTATTACAGCGAGGACAATATCAGCTACAGTGATTTTCTCATGCTGGATTACAGGCAGATCAACACGGAAAATGCCTCACTATATGACGGTTATATGGAGCAGTTTAAGGATGCTGACAAGCTCTACAATGACAACATCCGTGATACGCTGGAGCGTTTTTTTACACAGCAGAAGACGATAAAGCTGATGCTTTGGGCGTTGGAGCTGCCGTGTCTTGTGCTTTTGATTTTATTTATAAGAATGATATCTGTACAGATACTTTCGCTCGAGCAAAATGACATACTTGTTTTAAGAAGCCGCGGTGCGACAAAATTACAGGTATTTATTTTGTACCTGCAGCAGTCAGGAATAATAGCGTTTGCGGGCTGTGTACTTGGAATAGTACTCGGATATATAATGTGCCGGGCTGCCGCATCTACAGACGGATTTTTAAGATTTACGGCAAAGGATATAGGCACTTACAGATTTGTATGGCAGATGCTTGTCTATGCGGTGGCAGCGGCAGTTATCATGGTGCTGTTTATCACAGTTCCGGTGTGGAAAAAATCAAAGGATGCCATATCAGAGCGCAGCAGTAGGGGACGAATATCAAAGAAAAAGCCTCTTTGGGAGAAATGCTTTATAGACGTTATACTTTTGGCTCTGTCAGCATATCTGCTTTACAATTACAACAAGCAGAAGAGTACGCTTGCGATATCTGTTCTTGAGAACAGGAGCATAGATCCTGTCATGATACTGGACAATTCGCTTTTTATATTTGCAGCGGCACTTTTGTGCGTAAGACTTACCGGACTTATTATTCTGCTTGTGGACAGGCTCTTTAAAAAGCATTTTTCTCCGGCAATGTATGCATCATTTTTACAGCTAAAACGAACCAGATACAATCAGGGATTTCTGGCAGTATTTCTTATCATGACAGTGGCTGGCGGTATTTTTGACGCGAATATGGCGCGCACCATGAACAGCAATATGGAAAAACGGATCGTCTACAATGTGGGTTGTGATGCGATATACAACGAAGATTTCAGACTCAGGATACAGTACAATAAAAATGGCTCTGTAAACTGGATGTATGACGAGCCTGATTTCGGTAAATACGAGTCGCTCAAAAATGAGGGCATCTGTGACGGTGTCACGCGTGTGCTTGAGGACGAGAGGGTAGACATTTCCGCAGGCAGTGGTTCGGTTTCGGATGCATATCTTATGGCGATAAACACAAAAGAATTCGGTGAGACTGCGAAATTGCAGAGTGACCAAAATGATGATATTAATGACGCGCACTGGTTCAATTACCTGAATGAGCTGGCAAAAGAGCCGGACGGAGTCATCATTTCGTCAAATCTGGCAAAAGATCTGGGACTTAAAGTTGGTGACAGCTTAAATTACTCAAGGTATGTACCGGAGGCTGTCGATGAAGATCAGATCTACGCATCCGAGAATGTAAAGGTATGTGCCATAGTAAAAGGTTTTCCGGGCTACGAGCGTTACACCTATGAGACAGATGCAGAAGGAAATGTGACCGAGCAGGAGAAATACCTGATCGTTGCAAATTATGCTACGGTTGTGGAAAAGTTCGGCATGACACCGTACAGTGTGTGGATGAACCTGTCAAAAGGAAAAACGGTGGATGATATATACAAAAATTTAACATCCGCGCAGCAGCTTATAGACGAGAATAAAAACTCAGCCACAGTGCAGATCACAAACGGTATGTTTACATTAAGTTTTATACTTTCACTGATAGTGTGCTCAGTAGGATTTTTGCTGTATTGGGTTATGACACTAAAACAGAGGGAACTGCAGTTTGGTATATACCGCGCAATGGGAATGAGAATGAGAGAGGTAAAAGCAATGCTTTTAAACGAGCAGATATTTTTATCATTTCTGCCGCTTCTTGCGGGAGCAGGCATAGGTATAACTGCAACGGCGATGTTTGTAAGGCTCATATCGATCATATATCTGCCGCAGAAACACAATATCGGAGTAAATGTATATATTTATCAATCTGATATGCTGGAGCTTGCAGGAGTACTTTTCGTGGCTGTAGCCGTATGCTATGTGGTTATCAGCAGACTGCTTAAGAGTATGAAGATAGCACAGGCACTAAGGCTTGGAGAAGATAGTTAGCATGTAAAAAATGAGGTCGTGACATATGGAAAATGCGATAATTGCTCAAAATATAAAAAGATATTTCAAGGCGGGAGATGGTACAACAGTCCACGCACTTGACGGAGTATCCATGGAGATAAAAAAAGGAACACTTGCCATCTTAAAAGGGCGTTCCGGCTCCGGAAAGACCACACTTCTTAATATCCTTAGTGCGCTTGATATGCCGACAGAGGGAAGTGTGCAGTTTCTGGATAAAAATCTCGAGCAGATGACCGAGAAAGACCGGGAAATGCTAAGGCGGTATGAGATGGGATTTGTATTCCAGTCTATAGCACTAATTCCCACGATGACGGCATATGAGAATGTGGAATTTGCCCTTAGACTTGCAAAAAATAAACGTCAGATACAAAAGAATTTGACTGATATGGATAATGACATTGGAGATGCAAAAACCGATGTGATAAATGAGAATACGCATGACAGAGTATCAGAGCTGCTCGAGCGTGTCGGACTCTCAAAGCGCATGAACCATATGCCGGAACAACTATCGGGAGGTGAGCAGCAGAGAGTTGCGATAGCGCGCGCTGTGGTTCATCGCCCGAAGGTGGTCTTTGCGGATGAACCGACAGGAGCACTCGATACCGCTTCTGGATTTGAAGTCATGCGATTGTTCCGTGAGTTGATAGACGATGAGGACATTACAATAGTTATGACCACGCATGATCCGAACCTGATGGAGCTGGGAGATGAAGTGTTTGAGCTTAGTGACGGCATAGTAATTTAAATTAAAAGGGAGAAAACCAGATGATAAACTGCGATGGACTGGTAAAAATATATGAGACAGACGATAAAAAGGTGATGGCACTGGAGGGACTTGACCTGACGGTGGAAACAGGAGAGATGCTTGCGGTAATAGGAAAATCCGGCAGTGGAAAATCCACCCTTTTAAATATGATAGGAGGACTGGAAACACCCACAGCGGGAGTACTCACTATTGACGGAAAAGACATTTCCACATATTCAGAAGCTGAAATGGTGAGATACCGCAGGGACAAGGTGGGCTTTGTGTGGCAGAAAAGTGCCAAAAATCTGTTCCCATACCTGACTGTGCTGCAGAATGTCGAGGCCGTGATGATGTTTGAAAATTCAGGTAATACCGGTAATTTAAAACACGGCGCTCATGATGAGAGCAGAGGAGAACATGTAAATAGATGCAGGGATAATAATAAAAGCTATGCCCTTAAACTGTTAAATGCAGTGGGATTACAGGAGCATAAGGATAAGCTTCCGGCTCAGCTATCGGGAGGAGAGCAGCAGCGCGCAGCGATAGCGGTGGCACTGGCAAATAAGCCGGATATACTGCTTGCGGATGAACCGACCGGAGCCGTGGATACAAGGACTGCTGATACAATCTATGAGCTGTTTCATAAGCTGAACAAAGAGCTTGGTATAACCATCATCATAGTCACACACGATATGGCACTTGCAGGCCGTGTAGACCGCACAGTGCTTATATCTGACGGAAAGGTAAGCACGGAGAAATTGAAGAAACACCCTGCAATGGAATATACGGTATTGGATAAGGCACACAGGATAAAACTCACTGATGAGATGCTTGAGGCAGCGGGGATAGAGTCTAATAAGGTCAGGGTTGATGTGCAGGATGGAAAGCTTGTGATATCGCGGATTTAAAGATATATTAAACGTTTAGTGTTATAGAGACACAAAATATATCATTTTCGTTTTTAACAGAGATAAAACCACTATTTCTATTTACACATTCTTTGACATTTTCAAGCCCATATCCGTGGATAACTCCGGCTTTTTTAACCGAAACCTGTGGAATAGGATTGGATATTTCATAAAGCAGCACATGATTTTTCTGGCGCAGCGTACATGAGATGGATGGTTTGTGATCTGCCGGAAAAGCATCGCAGGCTTCTATTGCGTTATCCATAGTGTTTCCGATGATTATGTACAGGTCAACAGGCGAAATGTTAAGGTCAGTGTCCAGCCATAGATTAAAGTTTATGGAGATTCCCAGACTGCCTGCTTTATTAGAGCCATAGTTTAGGATGCCGTCAACAATGGAATTACCGGTATCAATCATTTGGTCAAGGCTTGAAAACTTTTTCTTTAAGGCAGAGAGCTGGCTTTCGGCTTCAGGTCGTGTTTTCGTAGAAACCAGATTTTCCATTGCCAGCATGTATTTTTTTATATCATGCCAAAGTGCGCGGGATTCGTCCTGACGAGCAATGATATCCTGATAGTAAAGCTCCTGTTTGGCAAGCTGCTCCTGCATACAGAGCTGATTTTTCTGTAATTCATAAGATTTCTTTACTATTTCCGTATATCCACAAACCACTATATTGATAACAAGCATACATATGGTGGTCATCACAAAGGTGGAGTATTTACCATTGTCAATAAAGGTAGTGTACTGGGCAAACAGAATAAATATGCTTGACAGATTGCAGAGCATGAGTGGTATGGCATGCAGTAGAGCCTTTGAATCAAATCGGGCATTGGTAAATAAAATAATTATGACTAGCAAAAACAGATGAATAATCTTGCTTGTGGTATTGTAGATAAGCCGTCCTTCACTTATTCCTAAAAGTTCATTTATTGAAATTCCAAGTCTGGAAAGTACAAACGCACCAATAACATCGGAAAACATCGACGTAACAAAAAATAATATAATAGTATAGGTGATTTGGAATATTTTGCATTTGAAGCAGAAAGTATAGCATAAAAACAAAAATAAGCTGATAATGACAAGCCGTATAAACATAGGTGTATATAGGGTTGATAGCATTATGACCGCAAAGAGTGATATGCAAAATAGGATAATATATCTGCGGGAAGGGTATACAGGTCTAACCTCTTTATGAAAGAAGTAGAAAATAAGCAGGCATTCTATAATAATGGTATATACTTCAATTGGAAAATTCATTTGATGGTACCTCGTATCAAATTGTTAAAGCGCTCTTGGAAAATGGTCTGTTTTTTCCGAGAAAGTGGAATTTTGCAGCCGTCAGTCATAGTGACAGCAAGTGGTGTAAAGCTGTCCACATAATTCAAATTGATGCAATAACTTCTGTGAATCTGTACAAATGAAGGATATGAAAAAACTGAAATCATATTTTCCATTGAATCCTTTATCTCCAATGTGGATGTATTTGCAAAATGAAAAATAATGTGCCGGTTCAGACTCTCAAAATATATGACATCGTTTATAGAAATCATTTTCTGAGTTGAACCACACGTTACCGCTGCCTTTTGCGGAAGAATCTCGTCAAGAGCCTCCCTGACAACACTTTGAAACATTGTAATCGTTATCGGTTTGCATAGAAATCGAAAAGCAATTCCATATCCTCGGACTGCATACTGCAGTGCGTTTGTCGTAAAAACTATTACGGGACGAGGAAAATATCCTGCTAAAATAGAGCCAATTTCAAAACCATTTGGCTTATTCATTTCTATATCAAGAAAAATTAAATCATAAAATTGGGATTTAAAAGCCTCAAGCAGGGCAGAGGCAGACAAGAAAGTAGAAATATTGTATGGTAATTTGCATGATTTGCAGTAATTGTAAAGTATATCAATATCCTGTCTCTTATACACATCTCCGAGCCCACGAGACTAAGGCGAATCTCG
>ENA-UAEG01000481-UAEG01000481.1-human-gut-metagenome-genome-assembly--contig:-NODE-481-length-15132-cov-5.622604_pt1 | contig 15132 bp, 9 predicted proteins | sample MGYA00244280_ERZ654275 | MGnify/ENA primary metagenome ERZ654275 (study PRJEB26926, sample SAMN06165092) | human gut metagenome | biome: ENVO:00009003; feature: ENVO:2100002; material: ENVO:00002003...
CGATTTTCTCCATTACCGGATAACCGCTGACTTTTTCAAAACACCGTCGCCGAAATAGAATCGAACCATGTATAAACGGCGAATTAAACAAAAAATCCTGCTTTCGAGGGCGTTCCGGTCGTTTCCAGCAGCCGGAAACACCGCCATCCGGCGTATACAAATCACAATTAGAGCCAACGAAATCCACATCCGCATGTGATTCCAGATAGGCAATTTGTTTTTCAAAACGGTCGGGTTTTGAAATATCATCATCATCCTGCCGTGCAAGATATGCCCCATTCGCCACAGATAAGCAGCGGTTCAACGTCCGAGCCAAACCCAAATTGCGATCATTTTGCAGCAATCGAATCCGGCTGTCCTGAGCAGCAAGATTCTGCATCCAGAGCAAGGCTGCATTGGTCGAACCATCATCACACAAAATCAATTCCCAGTTGGGATAAGTCTGTTCTACAATCGAACATACAGAACGCTCCAACATTGAGCGTTCCTTACAATTATAAACGCCCATCAATACGGAAATGAGCGGCTTTTTTTCTTCTGTCAATGTCCTCTCCTCCTGTTGACTGCGTGCCGAATCCAATCCCAGCAGGCAAAATTCCAGTGATACCACCGTTTCCTGCGGATTTGACTGCACGCCAATGAACCATACACCCAAAACGGTTCTGCTTGTACCGATTCCACATGGTGAAAATGCTGTAGCACATGCTGCGACAACAGCCCCTGTTTCAATGCTGCTTCCTGTCCGGCAGATGCCAGCGGAAACGCATACATTTCACCCATATCATCGCAAAACTGAAACTGCCCGAATGCCTGTGCTTCTTCTGCTGTCGGGCGGAACAAGAGCCGCTGCAACAGCGATTCTGTTACATCTGCGAGTGGCAACGCTGCAAAATCGGAAAACGAAACCTGCGGCAGAACCCGTTCTGTAAATGCCAGACAAATTCGTTCCTGCTGTTCTGCAAGGGCTGCATTTGCCTGGTCAACTGCTCCCATCGGCTTACAAATAGGAACTGCCTTGCCATCTTCTTGGATTGTATAGCCCATCGTTGTCCCATGCGGTGCAGCACACATACACTCATAGACATTATTATTAAATCGAATGACTTTTTTTAACGGCGTCAACGGGTCAAAATACCATGCCTCCCACGTTCCCTGTTTCGGCTCAGTATACAACCCGAAATAATAGCCTTTCAGGTTGGGTAATGGTTTTCCTGCTCCCTCCAACAGTGTCATCAAACAATTCTGCATTGAGCCATTCCAGCCGCTGTCTACAATGCCTATTCGAACATCTCGCAACAAGCCTGCCTGCTCCAGATAAGCCATAGCAGCAGCTTCGGCTGCCTGTGATTTTTCCTGTACAAAATTCCGGTAAACGCTGCTCTTCCGCAGCTGTTCTGCAAACGCCGTAAACGCCTGCACAGAAAGCGACTTGTCACAATCTTCTGCCGGAATGGCACAATCTGCATAGACCTGCTGCTGTTCTTCTTCAGAAAGTGACAGCCGTTCCAACACATGACGAGGTGTTAAATTTGCCCCCCGTACCAGCAGCAAATCATAGGCAGCTTCTCCCATGCGGTGATAAGCTGGCATCCGTAGTGCCATTCGAGAAACATAGAGATATTGACAATGGATTGGCAACACATACTGTTCACAGAACCGCTTTGCGATTTCATAGAGAATGTGTCCATCTCGTGCCAGAAAATACAGCGTGTCCACTTGGTCGTGGATTGCTTGCTGCAAGCACCACCAGACATAACTATATAAAACCGGAGCGGTTACAGCTCCGGTCAAGTCTGAAAATAAATCTCCTGTCTGCAATGCCGTTGCTGCCGCTGCAAACGGCGGAACTGCCTGCAACTTCTTGAAATAATCTGCATCCATTTTCACACCTCCTGTTCTGCGATTGCATTCTCTCATTACTTCCTCGTTATTATACCACGTTCTTTTCCAGAACGTCAAGGTTCTGTGAAATTCTTAAAGAAAATGACGAAAACCGCTGGATTTCTTCATCCAAAATATAGGGAAAGCATCCAACGATTTATGGAAAATCTGCCACCCGACTTTCAGGCACTTTACGAACACCTTTCACGCAATTTCCATAAAGTTATGCGAAAATAGGAGCATAGAAACAAAGACAGCCTCTTCTCAAAAGAAAGGAAGATTTCATATGAGTAGCAGAGAACAAAACCGAGCCTGGGCGATGACCATGGCAGTTGCTGCCGTTCTCGCCTATACCACTGGCTGTACAGACAATAACAGTTCCAGTACCACCAAATCGACACAAACCACTGCTGCTATTTCTGAACTGGAATCAGAATCCACGACAACCGATTCTGAACATTCAGAAAGCACCGTTGCAACACCGCTTTCCGATTCAGAACAGCGTGTGGACTATGATGACGACGACAAAACCAGTACTTATGATACATTTGATGCAGAAATCACGCTGAGCGGAACGACCGCAGACGTAACCGGCAACACCAATGCCGTTTCTGTTTCCGACCGCACCGTTACCATTCAGAACGGCGGTACATACCGAATCACCGGAACATGGAAAGACGGTCAGCTGCGAGTCACTGGCAGCGAAAAAGTAAAGCTGTATTTCGACGGCGTTTCCATTACCAATTCCAATGGTGCAGCATTATCCTGTGAAAACGAAAAACGCACCATTCTTTCCTTGGCAGCCAACACAGAAAATTTCCTCTCCGATGGTGCAAATTCAAATGTCACCACAGATGGAGAAACTGCTGCCCTCTTTACAGAAGATAAATTGACCATCAACGGCAGCGGTGCTTTGACCGTAACCGGCAATGCAGCAAATGGCATTGTCTGCCGGGATGATTTAAAAATTACAGATGGAACCATCTCCGTGACCGCTGCCAATAACGGCATGAAAGGCAAAGACAGCATTGGTATTTGCGGCGGCACGATTACTATAGATGCACAAAATGATGGCTTAAAGACAACAAAAGCAGATGACCCGGAACAGGGTTGGATTGCCATCAGCGGCGGTACACTCAACATTACCGCCAAAGGAGACGGCATTCAGGCAGAAACAGACTGCTACATTGACGGCGGTACGCTGAATGTCACAACAACGGGTGAAATTGCAGTCAGCACCTCGGACGACCAGCCGTTTGGAGGCGGTGGCTTCGGTGGCAGATTCGATAACGGACAATCGCCATTTGACAGACAAACACCACCGCAGGGCGACAATCGTCCGGATGGGGCTGCACCCATGGAAAAGCCGGATGATGCAACAGGTTCTCAACCAGCAGAAACCGCTCCGGCTGTTACAACGACCACAACCACAACGAATACAGAAGCAACCACAGACACCGACACAAACACAACTGCTGCGGAAGATGCCAGCAGCAAGGGTATCAAAGCCGGAAATGCACTGACCATTACAGGCGGAACGATTCAGGCAAACACCACTGACCACTGTATGCACAGCGATGGAGCGTTTACCTGCTCCGGCGGTATGCTGGAGTTGAGTTCTTCCATGGCAATGGGCATCAGCAGCCATGGTGATTTCGCAATCACAGACGGTTCAATTACGATTGACCAAGCAACCGAAGGCATTGAATCCAAGGCAGATATGAACTTAGCAGGCGGCACAATCCGCATTTTACAAGCAACCGATGACGGTTTGAATACAGGCGGCGGCACTGGTATGGGCATGGGCTTCCCGATGGGACAGCCAGACGGAAACCAGCCGGGCGACCCATCTGCAACCACTGCTGCTGATGAAACTACCACAACAGAAACCACGACCGCAACCACAACGCTTTCCAATACCGACACTGCCACAAATACCGCAGAGGAAAGCCACGAACTGACCATTAGCGGCGGTACGATTTACATCTGTGCAGACGGAGACGGCATCGACTCCAACGGTGACATTACCATGACTGGCGGAACGGTCTTTGTTTCTGGCCCAGTCAGCGGCGGCGATGGTGCGATTGACTTTGAAACCGATATGACCATGACTGGCGGTTCTATTTTAGCACTGTCCAGCCGTGGCATGATGGAATATCCCAGCACACAGCATTACTATACAACCAGCATTTCAGCCAATGCCGGCGACTTCATCGCTGTCTGTGATGCAGACGGCAACGTCCTGATGGGTATGCAGACACAAAAAGCCGTTTCTGATGTCGTTTATTACGGCGACCAGATGGACAACTGCCAGCTGATTGTAGACGGAACATATTCCGGCACGCTCTCTGAAGATGGAACTGCTACAGATGGCACAGTTTCCGGCGGAACAGTTGCAGATTCGTTCCAATTGACAAACGGCAGCGAACAAAGCTCCGCTCCAGGCAACTTTGGCGACAAGGGCGGAACACCGCCGAACAACGGCGAAATGCCAACCTTCGCAGACGGCGAACAGCCAGAACCGCCGCAAGGCAGATTTGGCAACGGACAGCAAGGTGGTGGAAATGGTGCACCAACGCCGCCACAGGGCGGACAGCCGTCCGAAAACACAGCTGCTTAACATTGCTTTCTTCTTAATCTTTTTCCAAACCTTTCATATACATACAAGAACAGACCGCTTGGGAAACCAAAGGTCTGTTTTTGTTTCACAAAATCCAGTTTGCAACTACAAAAGTTTCCACAAAAATCCTTGACTTTTTGACATCCTCGTGGTAAACTAAAAGTAATCGCTTTTTTGTCGGCTGCCTGCCGCAAAAAATCAAATGAATTTTATCACAAGGAAAGGAATGGGATTTTTGATGAAAAAAACAGGAATTGCCCTGCTCAGTGCAGCGGTTCTTGCCATCACCAGTGCAGCTTCTGCCTCCTCCGGCTTGTTCGGAACTGCGGAAGCTGCGGACACCACAAACTCCACTTACAACTACGGCGAAGCCTTACAGAAGTCGATGTTTTTCTATGAGGTACAGCAATGCGGCGAGCTGCCAGACTGGAACGAAGTCAGCTGGCGAGATGACTGCATGGTCAACGACTATATTCCGGGTGGTTGGTTCGATGCCGGCGACCACCTGAAATTCACACTGACCAATGCTTATGCTGCAACCATGCTGGGTTGGGGCTTGCTGGAATATCAAGACGGTGTCAAGGAAATCGGCGAACTGACTGAATACAAGAACAACCTTGCTTGGGCATTGGATTACGTTGCAAGCTGTGATTTGGGCGATGAAATCGTTTACATGATTGGCGATGGTGCATTCGACCATGTATGGTGGGGTTCTGCGGAAGTTTACATGCGGAAGTTCAAGCTGATGAAGGGCGAAGATGCACGGCCGTATTACACCTGCAACGATAGCTGTATTGAAGGACAGATGGCAGCGGCTCTTGCTGTTGGTTATCTCTGCTTCAAGGATTCTGACCCAGACCGTGCAGACAACTATCTGGCACACGCAAAGGCTTGCTTTGAACGGGCTGACAAAAATCGCTCCATCGGCGATGATACTGAAGAACATAATTATTATAAGCCAAGCTCATTCTATGACGACTTGTTCTTTGCTGCAAACTGGCTCTATCGGGCAACCGGTGAACAATCCTATCTGGATTTGTGCAAGACCGATTACATCCCGAATCTGGGCAAGGAAGAACAGTCCTCTGAAATGAAATATACTTGGGGTCATTGCTGGGATGACACCATGCAGGGCGGTATGTTGCTGTATGCAATGAATACTGGCGACAGCCAGTGGAAAGAACAGTTCCGGAAACATCTGGAATACTGGACAACGGGTTACGGCGGCAAGCAAATCGCACACACACCGGATGGTCTGGCATGGCTGTTCCCGTGGGGTCCGCTGCGTCATGCAACCACTACTGCATTCCTGGCATATGTTGCAGCAGATGAACTGTTTGCAGACGATGCAACTGCTGCAAAGAAGTACACCGATTTTGCAGATTCTACCATGAACTATGCATTCGGCGACAACGACCTTGGCATGAGCTATGTTATTGGCATGGGTGACAAATATCCGCAGGCATGGCACCACAGAACGTCTTCCGGTGCATGGAACGACAAGTGGAGCAACATCGGACAGACGGAAGGCGAAGATGCAAAGCCGCACGCACACACCTTGTATGGTGCACTGGTTGGCGGCCCTGACCAGACCGGTAAATACTCCGATAAAATCGGCGATTATCAGTATACCGAAGTTGCCATCGACTACAACGCTGGCTATACCGCTGCACTCTGTGCAATGGTACAGAAATACGGCGGCAGCAGTGATCCAGATTTCCCGCCAACTGAAACCCCGAAGTGGACAGAATTCTTTATGCGGGCATCCATCAACCAGGCTGCTGGCAGCTATACCGAAATCAAAGCTTTTGCCATGAACCATTCCGCATGGCCGGCAAGAGTCATTCAAAACCTCTCCTACAACTATTATTTCGACATCTCCGAACTGGTTGACGCTGGTTATTCCATTGACGATGTATCTGTCAGAATCGGCTACGACCAGCACGCTTCTGATGAGGGCAAGATGACCATTTCCGACCCGATTCACTACAAGGATAACATCTATTATGTCAAGCTTTCATTCGCAGATGGCAGCGTTGTCATGCCGACCGGACAATCTGAACACCGCTCCGAATGCCAGTTCCGAATCTCTATTCCGGATAACATTCAAGGCGTTTGGGATGCTTCCAACGACTATTCGTTCCAGGGTCTGACACAGGGTGGAGAAGATGCAATGGTAGATACCCCGTATATGACCATGTATGATGGAGATACCTTGATTTGGGGTACAGAACCAGACGGCACAACACCGGACGACAACCCGACTACAACGACCACAACAACAACTACGACTACTACAACGACCACCACAACCACGACAGTTACCACCACTGCTGAAACAACAGCAGAAACCACTGCTCCGGCAACCACAACAGCAAGCTCCACCACACCAACCACAGAAATTACAACCGCAGTCACAACAGCAACTTCTGCAATCATCGACCCTGATATTCTCTATGGAGATGTTGATTTGGATGGTACTGTATCCTTGACGGATGCAATTCTATTAAACAAGTATCTGGCTGGAATGGTTGTATTGTCTGATGCTGCACTGGCAAATGCAAACTGCTACTTGGATAAAGACAGCAATCTGAACGAAGATGATACCACATACCTCATGCGGTTTGTTCTCCGTGCTATTAATGACCTTCCATATATCCCTATCCCAGAATAACCAAAAATTTTCTTTTTGAAATTCGCCGCTGGAAGTTCTCCGGAATCTTCCAGCGGCGAATTTTTTTACAAAAAGGAAACATCGCTTTTTCTCGAAATTTCCAAAATTCTATTGACGAAACTGCAAAAAAGTAGTACAATGATAGGGAACAATCAAATCATTGGAGGTTTTTCCTATGGCAAAGAAATTTATTGTAGAAACATCTGCAAGACACGTTCATCTGACCGCAGAAGCATTTGCAACCCTGTTCGGCGAAGGCAAGGAACTGACCGTTAAGAAAATGCTCTCTCAGCCGGGACAGTTCGCAAGTGAAGAACGGGTTACCATCGTAGGCCCGAAGAAGTCCCTGCCGAACGTTTCCATCCTTGGCCCGTTCCGGAAGGCAAATCAGGTAGAACTCTCTGCAACTGATGCTCGTTCCATCGGCATTGTTGCTCCGATTCGGGAATCTGGCGATGTTGCTGGTTCTGGTGCATGTAAGATCGTTGGTCCAGAAGGCGAAATCGAAATTTCTGAAGGTGTTATCGTTGCAAAGCGTCACATTCATCTGACTCCGGCAGACGCTGAAGAAATGGGCGTAAAGGATAAGGACGTTGTATGGGTTCGTCTGGATACAGACGGCAGAAAGGCAATTTTGGGCGATGTTGTTTGCCGTGTTTCTGATTCTTATGCACTGGCAATGCACATTGATACTGATGAATCCAATGCAGTATCTGCTCCGAGAGAACTGTACGGTGAAATCGTAACCGTAGACTAAGTACCTAACAAAATTTTGTACAGAAAAATCCCCGTATCCTGCGGATATTTCCCAACGGATACGGGGTTTTTTTGTTATGTGTATGATGATGTATCAGGATGTCAAAATCAACGGCAAATCTTCTTCCCGTAACCAATGCAGAATGTCCCACATCTGCGAATCTGGAACGGCAATACATCCGGCGGTACTGGATGCCCCTGCGGTGCAGTGCAGGAAAATGGCTGAACCTGCTCCGGGAACAATCGGGTCACAGTTATAATTCACCACCACGGCATAATGATAGCTACTTGCATAATCAATCAGATGTTCTGCACTGTTCCAATTGATTTCCGTTGTTTCCTGCCACTGATTATAGACCGGAGAAGCTGGGTCATCCACCCAATAACAATTCTCGTTCAACTGCCGATATGGGATGGATAAATCTGTAAGTGGGTCTGTTCCAAAGGCAAACCCCAACGAAAACAGCCCTTTTGGCGTGCAGGAGATCCCCTCTCGACTGTTCGCAGAAACGCCATTTGTTCCTACACAGCCATTGGATACAAAATCCATCTGCCAGCCCTGTTCTCCTGCTGAAAATCCATAGACAACCGCAGAGCAGCCACTTGAAACCACAGCAATCAGCTGTTTGCTGTCCCCCAAATCAGAAAGTGGATAGCCATTGTTTTCCAAAATGGTTGCTAACTCTGCACAAACTGGAATGGTTGTTGTTTCCATAGCGGTTGAAACAGTCGTTGCAGTGGTTGTGGTTGTCACGCTTGTTGAAACGGTTGTAGCTTGCGTTTTCATCTCCAATTCCGTTGTAGTAGAATCTGTTGACACTGCAGAAACCGCTGTGGAATGCTGCGGTTCTTGTGCAGATTTCTGATGCAGCAGAACCCCAAAGCATCCAATTCCAATCAGCAACAGTCCAATGACAATGCTCAAAAGTATCAAAATTCGTTTTTGTTCCGGTGTATTGGGACGTATCACAAAATCATCTCCCCTTTTTCTGTTAGCATAGCACAATCTAAAAAATCTGTCAAGCAGGCGGCATTTGTCGAAAAAATCGCCGCTTTGCTTGCATTTCCCCCGCAGATATGCTATACTAATCATATTGATTTCGTATTTTGAAAGGAGTATTCATGATTACTGTATCCAACGTCAGCCTCCAATTCGGCGGCGACACCCTCTTTAAGAACGTCAACCTGCAATTCAACGCCGGAAACTGCTATGGGGTCATCGGTGCAAACGGTGCCGGAAAATCCACGTTCCTGAAAATTCTGTGCGGTGTTTTGCCACCCACAACCGGAGAAGTTACCATCCCGAAAGAACTCCGGATGAGCGTTTTGAAGCAAGACCACTTCGCCTATGATGCCTACACCGTTCTCGACACGGTGATTATGGGCAATGAACGGCTCTATGCCATCATGCAGGAAAAAGATGCCCTGTATGCAAAGCCGGACTTCTCGGAAGAGGACGGCAACCATGCTGCGGAACTCGAAGCCGAATTTGCAGAACTGAACGGCTGGGAAGCGGAAGCGGATGTTTCCAAGCTCCTGCAAGGACTGGGACTTTCCGAAGATTTGCTGTACCAGACCATGGGCGACCTCTCCGGTAACGAAAAGGTGAAAATCCTGCTCGCACAGGCACTGTTCGGCAATCCGGACATCATTCTCATGGACGAACCGACCAACCATTTGGACATTGATGCCATTACCTGGCTGGAGGACTTTCTTTCTGAATATTTCGGAACGGTCATTGTGGTTTCCCATGACCGCCATTTTTTGAATAACGTCTGCACGCACATCGTTGACATCGACTATACACAAATTAAAATGTATGTCGGCAACTATGAATTCTGGTATGAGTCCAGCCAGATGATGCAGCGGATGATTCGCCAGCAAAACAAAAAGACCGAAGAAAAGATTAAGGAACTCAAAACCTTTATCGAACGGTTCTCTGCCAACAAATCCAAATCCCGTCAGGCAACCTCCCGCCGGAAATTGCTGGACAATCTCACTGTGGAACAGCTGCCAGCCTCCAGCCGCCGCTATCCGTTTATCGGATTCGACATGGATCGGGAACTGGGAAAAGAAGTGTTACAGGTCAACGGCATTTCTAAAACCGTAGACGGCGTGAAGCTGCTGAACAATGTTAGCTTTACCTTGAGCCGTACGGACAAAGTTGCCTTCATCGGTGAAAGTGAACAGGCAATCACCATGCTGTTCAAAATCCTGATGGAAGAAGAACAGCCAGACGAGGGAACATTCAAGTGGGGCGTTTCCACTTCGACTTCCTACTTCCCTGTGGATAACTCTGTTTATTTCAACGACTGTGACCTTTCCATTCTGGATTGGATTCGGCAGTATTCCAAAACAGATGAAACTGAAACCTATCTCCGAGGCTTCCTCGGTAGAATGCTGTTCTCCGGCGATGATATTTATAAGCCGGTCAAGGTTTTGTCTGGTGGGGAAAAAGTCCGCTGCATGTTCTCTCGAATGATGCTGTATCATTCCAACGTGTTGCTGTTAGACCGCCCGACCAACCATCTGGACTTGGAAAGCATTACGGCTGTAAACAACGGCTTGACCGCATTCAAGGGCGTTGTCATTCTGTCCTCACACGACCACGAAATTTTACAGACGGTTGCAAACCGCATCATTGAAATCACACCAGACGGCTGTCTGGACAGACAAGGCACTTATGAAGAATTTCTGGACTGGAAAAAGGAAAACCAGAAATAAATCTGCCCAACCCCATCATCAACCGGAAAAATAAAGGAGTATCAATTTCATGAAATCCAACCTCATTTGTATGTTGATTACCATCATTGCATACTTGATTTTAATGATTGTAGTCGGCATTCTCGCATCCAAAAAAAATAAAGACACCAGCGATTTCTACTTAGGCGGCAGAAAGCTAGGGCCAATCGTCACTGCTATGAGTGCGGAAGCCTCTGACATGAGCAGCTACTTGCTGATGGGCTTGCCAGGTCTGGCACTGCTGACTGGGTTCGCCGATGTCGGCTGGACAGTCATTGGTCTGGCAATCGGCACATATCTCAACTGGCTGTTCGTTGCAAAACGGCTGCGAATTTATTCTCAGCACAACGGCTCGATTACAATTCCAGACTTTTTCTCGAACCGCTATCACGATAACAAACATTTCCTGATGGGCATTTCTGCCATCATTATTCTGATTTTCTTTGTGCCATATACTGCATCTGGTTTTTCCGCCTGCGGAAAGCTGTTCCAGACGCTGTTCGGGATGAACTATCACGCTGCGATGATTTTAAGTGCTGTGATCATCATTGCCTATACCAGCATCGGCGGATTTTTGGCTGCCAGCACAACCGACCTGCTCCAGAGCATTATTATGACCGTTGCACTGGTCATGGTAGTTGTCTTTGGAATTGTCAAGGCTGGCGGTATTGACGTTGTCATGGAAAATGCAAAGGCTCTGCCGGGCTATCTTTCTTTCAACCACACCTATGATATTACAACCAATTCTGCAAAACCGTACAACATTCTGACCATCTGTTCTACCTTGGCTTGGGGACTTGGCTATTTCGGAATGCCGCATATTCTGCTGCGATTCATGGCAATTGAGGACAGCAGAAAAATCAAGACCTCCCGTAGAATTGCCTCTATATGGGTTGTCATCTCTATGGGCATTGCCATTCTGATTGGTTTCATTGGAAAAACCTTGATGACCAACAGTACAATTTCCGTACTGGGCGACAATCCGGACAATTTCAGTGCAGAGTCTGAAACCGTTATCATGAAGATTGCAACGCTGATTAGTGAACATGGCGTTGTGGCTGCATTGTTTGCCGGTCTGATTTTTGCCGGAATCCTTGCTTGCACGATGTCTACTTCAGACTCTCAGCTGCTGGCAGCATCCTCCAGTATGTCAGAAAACCTGCTGCAAGGCGTGTTCGGCATCAAGCTTTCGGAAAAGACTGCCATGCTGGCAGCCCGTGCCGTTCTGCTGATTATCGCTGTGATTTCCATCGGTATCGCATGGAATCCGGACAGCTCTGTTTTCCATATCGTATCCTTTGCATGGGCTGGATTTGGTGCAACTTTTGGGCCTGTTATGCTGTGTGCGTTATTCTGGAAGCGTTCCAACAAGTGGGGGGCTTTGGCTGGGCTAATTTCCGGCGGCATCATGGTATTTGTATGGAAGTTTCTCATTCGTCCGCTGGGCGGAGCATGGGATCTATACGAACTGCTGCCAGCCTTTATTGTGGCTTTAGCTGCGATTATTATTGTTTCGCTGCTGACAAAAGCACCGGATAACGAACTGGTAGAAGAATTTGAAGCTGTTCAGGCAAAATGCAAACGATAAAATCAAGCATTCAATCATTCTGAAACACAAAACACCGCTGCGGATGGTATTGCAACCTCCGCAGCGGTGTTATTTTTATCGTTTTTCTGTTCTAATTAGTCAGCCAGCAACTGTTCTGCTGCTGCCAGCTTTGCACTGCATACAAAGACATCCATTGCCTTTTGCAGTTCTTCTTCGGTTGGGAATGTCGGAGAAATCCGGATGTTTTCATCTTCTGGGTCTACGCCATACGGGAACGATGCTCCTGCACCCGTCAGAACCACACCAGCATCCTTACAAAGCTGTACAATCCGCTTTGCACAACCCTTCTGATTGAAAGAGATGAAGTAACCGCCCTTTGGATTTGACCAAGTTGCAATGCCCAAATCACCCAGTTCCTTTTCCAGTGTGTTGACAACAATTGCAAACTTCGGAGCAATCAATGCCTTATGCTTCTTCATGTGTTCCAGCAGGTTTTCAAACTTACCGCCAAAGAACCGCAGATGCCGCAGCTGGTTCATCTTATCAAAACCAATCGTTGCAAAGCCCAAGGACTTCTTCAGGCTTGCCAAGTTTCTTTCGCTGGCTGCCATCACTGCAATTCCGCTGCCCGGGAACGTGATTTTAGAAGTGGATGCGAACATATAGCAAATATCTTCGTTGCCAACCTTCTTTGCTTCTTCCAGCAGGTTTGCCTGTACCGGCGGATTGTCAACCAGATGATGTACACAGTATGCATTATCCCAGAAAATCCGGAAATCTGCTGCCTTCGGCTTCAGTGCTGCAAACCGCTTTACAACTTCATCGCTATATACAACCCCGCCCGGATTGGAGTACATCGGCACACACCAGATGCCCTTGATGCTGTCATCTTCTGCAACCAGTTTTTCTACGATGTCCATATCAGGGCCATCTTCGTTCATCGGCACATTGATCAGTTCCATACCAAAGAACTGGGTTACTGCAAAATGGCGGTCATATCCCGGAACCGGACACAGGAACTTCACATGATCCAGTTTGCCCCATGGTGTGCCACCCAAAACACCGTTGGTCATTGCAACAGACATTACCCAGTACATAATGTTCAGGCTGGAGTTTCCGTATACAATAATTTCTTCCGGCTTTACGCCCAGCATCGGTGCAAAGAATGCCTTTGTTTCCGGCAGTCCATCCAGAACCCCATAGTTCCGGCAGTCCAGACCGTTTTCAGCCCGATAATCGCCCTTCTTCAGGCAATCCATCATATCCATGCTCAGTTCCAACTGTGCCGGTGCCGGCTTGCCTCTGGACATATCCAGCTTCAGATTTTCTTCCTGAAACTGCTTGTATGCCTGCTGACATTCTGCCTGAAATGCCTCCAACTCCGCATGATTCTTTTCCTGTAATCTCATTGTTTGCGTGTGAATTTCCGTTCGGAAATTCTACTCCTTTCTGCAATCTTCCATGTGCACGGTTTTTGTCGAACCCTGCAAATTTGCTACGGTCTTATTATAACATACCTTTCTCTCGCTTGCAAGTGTTCGTGTAGAAAAAACAAAAATTTTAAAAAAAGAGAAAACAGCAGGTCTGTTTTCCAGCAAATCGACTGTTTTCTCTATGAAATCTTATTTTTACTCCGATGTTTTTTGTTCTTCTGCGGTACAAAGCTTAAAAATACCGCCGTCCAATGCATAAAACACACCGCCTGCATACTGACATTTTTCTGTCAAATCCCCGCAGGATAACTTTGCAGCCAACTCCGGCTTCATATACTGCTTCGCATACCGATAAATTTCCTGCCAGTGTGGCAAAGTGAAATCAGGGCGATACAGATAAAGCTGCTCAATCGGATACATCACCAGAATGCTGCTCCAAAACTGGCAGAACTGCTGCATCATCTCTTCCATCAAGTCTGACAAAATCGGGTCAAAGTCCTTACCCTCTGCACAGGCTGCGGTAAACAAATCCGGCAGTGTCATCGTTTCCAGCTTTCCGCCTGTCAGGTCATACAAGACTGGCGTTTGCTCCGCACTATAATACGGCTTTACTCGCTGCTGCAATGCAACTGGCGTCAGCAAGTCGCCCACAGTTTGATTTGGAGAAAGCGGCAATCCCTGCATAGAAATCGGCTTATCATTCAGGCATTCCATGACATGCGAGCGACAGACGATAGAAACATAATAATCTGCCCCATCTGCACAGAATAACGCAATAATTTCCTGCTTTGATTTCTGATACAGGCAATATACTGCCATAGACGGCAATGCATTTCCCCAGAAAACCGGAACGTGCAGGGCATCTGTTAATATCTGCTGCAATTCTGCCATTTGTTGTTCCTGCCTAGTTGCATCCGGAAAGAAGTGCTGCAAGACGCTGGGCATCAACCCAACACCCAAGCCCAAAATCTGCGATTCCTCAATATAGTTGCTCTTCAAAATCTGGCGAACCGTTATAATCATTTGTTCCTGTATAGACGCCCATGAAGCCTGCATCACTGGAAACGGAATGCACTGCTTTTCCAGCGTATTCATGCCCAAGGTTGTCAGTCCAACCACCAAATGATTCCCCTGAATGGAAATACCAATCAGCAGCCAGCGAGAAGGATGCACATCCATCAATAATTTTCTTCTGCCTTTTCCCTCCGAGGTTGGACATGTTCCGATGTCTTCTAAAACGCCCTTTTCCATCATCTCATGAATCAGCAGCGTCACGGATGCTCTTGTCATATGCAGTTTGTTGGCAATCTCCACACGAGAAATTGCTCCGTATTGCTGAATCAGCTGCAATACCTGCAAATACATCCACTTTCGTTCCATCTGTCGGTCAATGACTGGTTTCCACATTGCGGATTCGCTCCCCTCAATTCACAATTTCCTTTCTTTCTATTGATGCAATCTTTTATCGATTTAAATC
>ENA-UAEG01000482-UAEG01000482.1-human-gut-metagenome-genome-assembly--contig:-NODE-482-length-15090-cov-4.548055_pt1 | contig 15090 bp, 14 predicted proteins | sample MGYA00244280_ERZ654275 | MGnify/ENA primary metagenome ERZ654275 (study PRJEB26926, sample SAMN06165092) | human gut metagenome | biome: ENVO:00009003; feature: ENVO:2100002; material: ENVO:00002003...
TAGACTCGATCCTTTACGGACAATACCACTGGTCAGAGGTGATGGCTCCGAAGGGCTATGACCTTGACGATACCGTGCATGATTTTGCAATCGAGCACGATGAGCAGGTAATTGAGATCACGCAGGAAAACACTCCGAGTGTGGGCTCCATTACGGCTAAAAAAGTCGATGCCAACGGAAATCCCATGCCGGGCGTAGAGTTTACGCTCGAGTACAGCACTGACGATGGCGCGACTTGGGCTCCGATAGAAGCCCGCGCGGAAGACAGCAAGCCTTCAATCGGTGGCTGCACGAGTGCTGTTATTGACGGCACTTTGGAGACCGACGAAAACGGTGTCGCTGCTTTCAACGGCTTACAAATCGATAACCAGACCGTTACAATCACCTACCGCCTGACCGAAACCGGCACGAAGTCCGGCAGCACATTGCTCGCAGCGCCGATGTTTATCGGCAGCTTACCACAAGTAGAGGATGACGGCACAGAAGTCACCGATGTGGTCGTTACGGCAGTCAACAACCAAAGCTTTGCATTACCGTCCTCCGGCGGTAACGGTATGGCGAGCGTGCCGGTGGGCATTGCTCTCGCACTGATTTCCGTATCCTGCTTTGCAGCATGGCTGTGGAAGAAAAAGTTATTTTAAGAGAGCATCTACACTCTCTTAGAACATAAAAAAATAAAATGAAAGGAATGTAGAAAAATGGCAAAATCCAAGTTAATCTCTCGCATTGGTGCTTTAGCTTTAGCAGCAGCTCTGGCCTGCACCTCTTTGATCTCGGCATCGGCGGCTACTATCGATAAAGCTACCATCGATATGGACGCAAAGGCACAGCTGTCCATTTATAAGTATGACTTTACGAACGCCAAAAAAGATGGCGTGTGGGATGAGGACAGCTACGTTTCTACCGGCCAGTATGACGCAAAAGTAAATCAAGTGCTTGGCGGTACAACGCGCACCGGCGCGAACAGCGCATCTTCCGCCCTTGGTAATGGACAGGCAAGCAACGGCTATGCAATTAAAGGTGTCGAGTATACTTACCTCAAAATTGCGGACATCACGCAGTTCACGGAGTCTGAAAAAGACGGCGGTCGTACAGACAGCCACATCGAGGTGCTGTATGCAATCGATAAAGTAAAAGGCGCAGACATGCTTGCAGCTATCGGCCTTGCAGACGGTGCACAGAGCTACGAGAATGCAAATGCACTTGATTCCGACAACTGGTATTACCAGTCGGATAAGCTTAATGCAGCACTTAAAGCTGCTCTTGAGGCCAATTCCACAACCGTAAAAAACTCTCTCGAATCCTACGTTAAAAACAACGGCGGTACGGCAATGCCCGAGACTAATGAGGACGGCTACAGCAATGTAACGGGCCTCCCCGTAGGTCTCTACCTGCTGGTTGAAACCCGCACGCCGGAAATGGTGACAGGTACAACAAATCCGTGCTTCGTCTCGCTGCCCATGACCACGGTTGATGGTGGTATGGCAGACGGTTCGGGCAACCAGATCACGACCGGCGGTCACGATTGGAACTATAATGTTGTGCTTTACCCCAAAAACGAGACTGGCATTGTCACATTGGAAAAAACCGTACGTGAAGCTGTTAAGGATACCGGCAAAAATAACGCGTCCGATGTTATCACCGATGGCTTTAAGCACAATGCAACGGCATCCGCAGGCGATACGATTGAGTATCAGATCATCAGCACGCTGCCGACGATCACGTCTGCAGCAACCAACATCAGCGAATATACTTTCCGTGATGTTCTCGCTCGCGGCCTCTCTTATGTAGGCGGCACGAACAGCGTTACACTCGAATTCTTTACCGATGCAAATTGCACCAACAAAGTTACCACGTGGAAGCAGTCCGACGGCAAATTTAAGGTCACACGCGAAGAAAACAACGACGGTACGCATACGATGACGATCTCCATGACTGCTGACGGCCTTGCTGAGATCAACACGGCCAACACAGCTTACGACAACGACAACGGCGAGCTCTATGCCGGTTATTCCAACTATACCCTTCGCATCCGTTATGACGCAAAGCTCAATTCCGACGAAAGCCTTGTTTACGGCGACAACGGAAACGAGAACGAAGTCGTATTGACTTGGAAGCGTACCAATGACACCTACTACGACACGCTCATCGATGACGCGCATGTTTATACATACGCGACGAACATCACTAAGACCTTTAGTGATGGCAAAGAAGAGCAGGCTATGTTCGACCATGTTTTGTTCAAGGCTCAGAACAAAACCGATGGCTACTATGTAATCGCACAGCTTAATGAGGACGAAGGCATCTGGTATGTTACCGGCCATACGACCAGTGAAACCGCCGCAACAGCAATGCACCCTGTCGATTGGAATGGCAAAAAGGGCCAACTTATCCTCAAGGGCGTCGAAGACGACCAGTACATCTGGACGGAGCTCGAGACGGCTAACGGTTATACGCTCCTCAAAAACAACATCGACGTAACGATTAAGTCCGTGGATGACACAACCCGTCCGTGCGACATTTACAGCAAAGATACGCTTGGTGTCGTGCAGAACGACCCGCGCTACAAATTCGACGGCGGTCTGAACCTCAAGCTCGCGAACATCCCACAGACGCAGCTCGCTCATAACTACCAGACTGCATCTGCAACGGTTGACGGCAACGACGTCACAATGCTCGACGATGAGATGGATACTGATTCAACCAACGCAATTGCGCCATTGACAGTTGTGAACACAAGAGTTTTCATTACTCCGATGACCGGTGATAGAGGTACGCAGGCGCTTGCTATCGGCGGCGTTCTCGTCTTCTGCCTCGGTACTTCCGCATTCATTTTCTTCCTTGTATTCAAGAAAAGAAAAGAGCAGGAAGATAAGTAAGAGTACACCAAAATTTTGAATTAGGTTTACCTCGCAGGGAGGGCTCAGTGACAGCACTGAGCCCCACCCAAAGCCTGCAACATTGTGTGTAGGTTTTGGGTGAAAAGGAAAAATGGAAGAAGGTGAAAACATGCCCCAAAAGCGAACGTACAAAGGTGCGCAGGTCATAGCCATCATCATCGCGATTTTACTGCTGTGCGTCGCGGGATTTTGCGCGTATCTGCTCATCCATAACTGGCAACAGAAAGCAGAGCAGAAGGAGCTGTTTGCAACCATAGCCGAAAAAGTAGACGCAGCTGAAAATGAATTGGGAGACTTAGAGCAAATCAGCAATGCAGAGGATAAGCGCGCAGCACAACTGCTCGAAGTTTATGGGGAGCTGCACGACTACAATTCGGACTTTGTGGGATGGATACGCGTGCCGGGCACAGAGATCAACTACCCGGTGATGCAATCGCCGAATAGCCCCAATTATTATTTGCGACGAAACTTTGAGAAAGCGTACAGCAACCTCGGCACGCCGTATTTGCAAGAAAACTGCGATATACACACGTGCGATAACTTGATAATCTACGGCCACCACATGCTTGACGGTGGGATGTTCAGCGACCTCGAGCTTTATAAGCAAGAGGCTTTCTGGGAGAACCACAAATACGTGCGCTTTGATACGTTAGACGAGTTGGGGCTATATGAGATCATGGCGGTCGTCATCACGACGGCCTACCAGTCGGATAGCTTTCAATACTATAACTACACAGAAAATAATGAGCTGATCTTCGGCACATACGTACAGGAATGTAAGCAGCGTGCCTTATATGATACGGGCATTGACGCTGAATACGGAGATAAATTAGTTACTCTATCGACATGCGAATACAGCAGCGATAACGGCAGACTGATTGTAGTCGCCAAAAAGATTGGAGGGGTTAAACGATGAGCAAACGAAAAAACACCATCATCATTATCTGCTTTGTGCTTGTGATCCTGCTCGGCGCGGGCGCAGCTGCGTACCCGCTAATTGCATCGATCAACAATGAGCACGCACAATCGCTTGTGCAAGTAGAGTATGAGGAAAAGCTCGAGCAGCTCGACACCTCGGAAATCGATGCAGCGTTGGCGGCAGCACGGGAGTATAACAAAACAATCTCTACCGTGCAAATTGAAGATGTCGATAAGATAAAGGAAAGCTTGCCGCCATACGAAGATCTTCTGAACCTTGCCAATAACGGCATCATGGGCTACATCGAGATACCGGCCATTAACATAGATTTACCCATATATCACGGCACGACCGGCGCTGCGATGGAAAAGGGCGCGGGTCACATGGAAGGCACGTCGCTGCCAGTGGGCGGCGTGGGCACGCACGCCGTGATCTCCGCACACTCCGGCATGGCAAGCGCAAAGCTTTTTACCGACCTTGATAAGCTTGAGATTGGAGACATATTCATCATTACGGTGTGCAACCAGAAATTAGCTTACGAAGTGGACAACATCGCAGTGGTGGAGCCCACAGACATTGATTTGATCCGTATCGATACGCAGCAAGATTACGTCACATTGCTCACCTGCACACCGTATGGCGTGAATACGCACAGATTGCTTGTGCGCGGCCACCGGGTGGATATGGCCGAAGAAGCCATAGCGGAGGTTGAAGATAAAGTAGAACCAGCAGCGAGCACGTGGATAGAGAGATATGAGCAAGGGCTTGTGATCGGCCTCATAACTTCCTTTGCGGCGATGCTGTTGCTGCTGTTGATCTTGCTAATCCGCCGCAGACAAAAAAAGAAAACCGGCAACATTGCCGGTTCTGAAAGGAAATGATAGAATGCCAAACACTTATATAGAGCTGATTGATAGCCTGATTTTGCGGCGGCGTGCGCTTAAAATATCGCAGCGCGAATTAGCTTCTGCCGCCGGAGTTTCGTGGACAGAGGTTGCACTCATGGAGCAGAAAAAGCACATGGTGCAGCTCCGGGCACTGCTGCGGATAGCAGCCGCGCTAAACTGCAAACTGGTGGCCGTGAGTGTCGAATAAAAGCATTGCCAGATAAGGTGATTTCTGGTAGAATAAAAACGAACTGCAATATGCGGTTCGGGTGCTGCCATAACGGTGGACGGTTCAGCCCTCAGATGCAGGTTTTCTGCACCGTACGAGGGAACATTTCTTGGATATGAAAATATCCCTCAATCCAGTACGGAGAGAGGGATGACGCTTATGAAGCTCGAGCTGAACTTTAGTGATTTGTGCCAGTTGGCATTGGTCATCATTGCGCTGATCGAACTGTTTCGTGATCGTAAACATAAAAAGAAGTGAGCCGCCCTCGCCTAAGGATTCGGCTCAACTTCTTTGAGTAATACTGAGGGCTAACCGTTCATCGGCAGCACTCTTTCTATTTCTAATTATAGACGCTTTTGAAGTTTTGTCAAGCGCGAAAAGCGGCAATGTTGCCGGTTTTGCACTTGATTTATTTTTTCTCATTTATTATAATCAAACTAAACAGGGAGTGAAGACTATGAAAAGAAAAATCACAGCTATTTTAATGACAGCAGCATTGATGCTTACCATGGCGGCGTGTGCGGGCAACAGTACAGCGGATACCGGCGTTGAAAGCTCTGCATCCAGTGCAGTGAGCAGCAAGCCGGTTTCGAACACAAGCTCCACGGCCGCAAGCAGCGCCAAGCCGAGTGCATCGGCGAAGCCTACGGCTACTCCCTCTGCCGGTGCTGCGGCAACGGTCAAGCCTACCGCAACGCCGAAGCCAGAGAGTAAAACCGAAAGCAGCACGGCAGGTAAAGCGAGCGCGACGGCTACACCGAAACCGGCAGCAACCGCAAAACCGAGCAGCTCCAATACTTCCAACAGCAAGCCTTCCGGCAGTGCGGCCAGACCTACGCCCGCACCGACTGCGAAGCCGACAGCTGCACCCACCGCAGCTCCGACAGCTAAGCCTACGGCAGCTCCTACCGCAGCACCAACGGCGGTTCCCACCGCGACGCCGAAGCCCAAGGAAAAGGTCTGGGTGGTGGATACCCCGGCTCGCGAAGAAGTCGGACACTGGGAAGAAGATTATTGGATGGGCAGCGATTGGGTGTATCAGTGCAATGCTTGCGGCACACAATTCAGCACTGTTGATGAATTTGAGTCACATTCAGACTATGAGTGGGAGTTGGGAAACGATCACGGAAGTTACACAATGACATCCGGCGAGATGTATAAACATTATACAGGAGAGAAATATTGGGTTGTGGACATTCCCGCGCAAGACGAAGTCGGCCATTGGGAATATAGATAAGGATCAAATAAAGTGAATATTGCAGAATGAAGCACTCGATTTTACATTGAGTGCTTTTTTACTGCTCAAATTCAAGCCGTGTCATTTTATATACGGCTTTTTTCATATAGAAAAATCTTTGAAAGGAAGCAAAAAAATGAAAAAGAAACTCAAAAAGTCACTTGCGTGTCTGCTTGCAACGCTGCTGATTTTCAGCGCCGTACCGATGAGCGCTCTTGCCGATGAAGCAGCTGCACCGGTTACAGTAACTGATGAGATCACAGCTGTTGAGCTGGAAGAAGCTGCTGCACCGGGCGCGGAGCCGGATGCAGAACCCAAACCGGAAATCACAGCAGAACCGACCGCAACGCCGGAGGCAAGCACAACCCCCTCGGCCGAACCGACAGCAGTGCCCTCACCGGAGGCAACAGAGGAACCGACTGAACCGGAGACCAGTGCAGAGCCGGAAGCAACGGCTGAACCCACTGCTTCCCCCACGCCAAACCCGGAGGATGAAATCAGTCTATTAGCGCTCGGCGATGAGGCGGTTACGCGTTACCGCACGGTAGGCATCAACGGTAATTTCAGTTCAAATTATCTTTATGACCTTGGCGAATTTCCACTATATGACATCTACCGAAACGGTGTAAGTTATCCGGCCTACTGTTTGCAGCATGGTAAAGGCAGAGTCAATAACGGTGCTTATGTGCAGCGGGATAATTTCGGTATGACCGAAGCTATGCGCCGCATTATCGCTTATGGCTACAACACGACAAACTCTCTCGGTAAAAATGATTGGTACAGCGATGCGACCGCAAAGACGATGGTCACACAGCACCTTGTTTGGCTGGCGTCCGAAGGCTATATTACCGTAGACGGGACAAACTGGTCTTGGGGTTCCGGCATCGATACCGATGTTGAGCGCATGGCAAATCTGGCATATAACGGTTCTGTTGTACGCAGTTACTACGCAGAACTTAAAGATCGTCTTTTGCGGTCGGAAATCGTCCCGTCCTTTGCAGGCAAAAGCAGCGACGGCAGCGATGCACAAGAAATCGCTTTGCAGCTCGTGAATGGCAAATATAAGGCCACCGTTACCGATACCAACGGCGTGCTGGATTTATTTGATTTTCAAAAAGCAGGCTTTGATATTTCCCGTAACGGCAATACGCTGACAATATCTGCGAGCACGCTGCCGGAGCAAGAGACCACGGTTATCGGTGCAGGCTACACCGTCGGCGATAAAAACAGCATCGCCGTTTGGGAGGACAGAGACCAGCAGGCCAATATTCAGCACCAAGCGACCTGCCCGGGCACAACGCAGACCATGGCATATATCAAGATAAAGGGCGAAAAGCCTAAATATACGGTGACACTGACCAAAACCAGCGCCGATGTAAAAATCACAAACGGCAACGCAAATTATTCGCTCGAAGGTGCTGTTTACAACGTTTATAAAGCGTATGTAAATCCCAATCACGACTACGCAAATGACCCCGTTATTGCAACGTTCACGACAGACGCAAACGGCAAAGCAACACTTTCTCGTAAGCTTGAAAATGGTGACTACGTAACGATTGAGCAGGTGGCCCCGTTAGGATACACATTAGATAAAAACGTACACAGGTTCAGTATCAATGGTAAGAGTGCCAATCTTGATGTTGTGGATGACCCTACAAAAATTCGCCTTACCGTAAGAAAAAAAGATGCAGATACAAATTCTAATGTTCCGCAAGGCGACGCAACATTAGAAGGGGCTCAGTACCGTATAACCTATACGAATAACGATGAAAAAATTGAAAACATCGTAACAACGAACAAATCAGGACAGGCAGTACTCAGAAACATTCCCATCGGCGTTTTAGTAACCGTCGAGGAAATCGGCGTTCCACTGGGTTATAAGTTAGACAGCAAAGTTCATACATACATCACAACAACCGATACCAAAGAACTGGAATATGATTTAATTCCAGAAGATTTTACCGAAGAAGCCATAAAAGGCCAGATTGCGCTGCATAAGCAGTACGAAACCCTTGATGAACCTGCCGATGAGCAGGGCGCGGAGTTTGACGTATACCTCAAATCTGCGGGCAGCTTCAATGCAGCTAAAGAGACCGAGCGCGACCACATCACCACCGGCGCGGATGGCATGGCAACCACAAAGGACTTACCTTACGGCACATACGTCGTGCATCAAACAAAGGGCGGCAACGGTCGTCAGCTTGTAGCCGATTTTGATGTTTCAATCTCCGAGGATGGCAAGGTTTACAGCTATGATCTTGTCAACGTACAGAAAAATGCACAGCTCAAGATCGTAAAGACTTCCGAAGACGGCGTAATCGAAGGCATTCACTTCCGCGTGACGCGCCTTGAGGATAGCTATTCCGCAGAGTATGTAACGAATGCCGCAGGCGAAATCCTTACGGAAACACTTCCGATTTACGCGGACAAAGACGGCGCGAATAAGTATCAGTACAAGGTCGAAGAACTTGATACAGAGGAAACTTTCGGATATCAGCTTCCCGACTCGCAGACCGTAGAACTCAGCGAAGGCGAAATTGCTTCTGTAAGCTTCCATAATGTGCCGATTGAAATCGGTACGAAGGCCACCGTTGAGGGAGAAAAAGAAGTTGATCCGCTCGATAAAGTTACGCTGACCGATACGGTATCATACACTGGCCTTGTTCCCGGTAAAGAGTACAAAGTAACCGGCGTACTGATGGATAAAAAAACCGGTGAAAAATTACTTGTGAATGGGAAAGAGATCACCGCTGAAACTACCTTTATCGCAGAAACAAAGAATGGCAGCGTAGACGTTACCTTTATCTTTGACGCAACCGGTCTGCATGGTAAAGGAATCGTTGTTTTCGAGGATTTGTACCGTGAAAACGCGCTGCTTGCTACCCATGCGGACATCAACGACGAAGGGCAGACCGTAAAGATTAAGAATCCTGAAATCGGAACAAAGGCAACAGCAGACGGCAAAAAAGAAATTACAGCGGATAAGATCACGATTACCGATGTTGTGAGCTATAAGGATTTGACCCCCGGTAAAGAATATAAGCTTACCGGTGTGCTGATGAACAAAGCCACGAACGATAAGCTGCTCATCGATGGTAAAGAAATCACGGCAGAAGCTACCTTTACGCCGAAAGCTCCTACCGGCGAAGTTGAGATGACGTTTACTTTCGACGCGCGTGAGCTGACGGTCGAAACTGAGGTCGTAGCTTTTGAAACGCTTTATCGCGACGGTATTGAAATTGCAGTACATGCAGACATCGAAGATGAGGGTCAGACGGTGAAGATTCTGCCGCTGCATGGCTCCATCAGCACGATCAAGGTCGATGCAGGAGACTCGCAGCACCGTCTTTCCGGCGCTGTGTTCGGCATCTATCGCGATGTAAACGGCGATGGTCGTTACACAGAGGGCATAGATACGTTTGTCGGCAATATGCGCGAAAAAGAAACCGGTGTGTATGAACTTGATGGTTTGCTTTACGGCAAGTTTCTAATCCATGAGAAGCAGGCTCCGTCTGGCTTCTCACAGGATAAAAACTATTACAGCTTCGAAATCACAAGAGACGGGGAAAAGGTGCAGTTTGAGGTTAAGCCCGGTATGAATTTCCCGAACAGCGCATTCCCAAAGACCGGCAGCAGTAATCACGGTGTTTATGCAGCACTGCTCGCTCTTGTGGTTTCCGGCCTCGGTTTAGGTGCTGTGATTTTTCACAAAGTCAAAAAAGCAAGTAAATAAGTAAAACCGGCAATGTTGCCGATTCCTAAGCTACCCGTGCAGAGTGAGAAGGCCCATTACCGTTTGGTGATGGGCTTTTGTAATGCAGAGCGCCGGTCACAATCCCGGTGGGGCACTGCAAATTTAATGTAATAGAAAGGTAAATGTTGATATGCATATTTTTGAAGAAGCAAGCCCAACGATTATAGGGCAGATGGTTACGCCTAAAAACATAGGAGACTTTTTTCTTGAATCATCGTACTACTTTTACTGCTGGGATGATCTTATGGAGTTGGAATACGGTCAGTGTGTTAGAAACAAGAAAAAATATTATTTTATCTCTGAGTTTGCTGAGGCAATTATGAAAAGAGGCTTTTTCTGCGACAAGCCTCTTTATGCGGAATTCACAGAAGAGCAAATTCAGAAGTATTTCAGCGGCGAGTATTCAGTCGGACAAATCTTTGCTCTTGCAATATCTCAAGCCCTTAATTTCACACCAGAACAAGTTGAAGTTTTGGAAGATAAAAACCTGAAATGCTTGGCCGTATGGATTCTGTACGATATGGTATTGGGTACAGATGTGAGAGATATTAGAGAAATACTTAATAAACCGATTTTTATAGAAGAAAAGGAAAAGCAAATTCGGAACTTGCATGGTAAAAGGCATTACTTACTCATTTCCCAAGAAAACTGGAAAATGGTAACAGAGTGGAACGCATGGAACAAGTGCGCCGATGACGGTACACTCAATTGTATTAAAAATTTGCGTGGTAATTTCCTTTGTTCGGATGCAGTTATGGATGATGACTATAATCTCATTGATACAAATGAAAATAGATACTTGAGCATTTGATTATAGACTATATTAGAAGAATTTGTAAATTTGATGAATGACATAGTTTTGTGACCACATAGGGGCGACCACTTTTGGATTTTTGAAATTCTGAAAATAAGGCAACATAGCCTATTTGTTGTTTTAGGTATTTATACTCGACAGGGAGATATAAGAAAACTTTTTTAGAAATAAAGACGCGACATGCTAATGACGAAGAAGTATGTTCATTTGTTGCAATACGTCTGAGAAGTAGTGTGTGCCTATCGTCTTTGTTTTCCATTTCTATCGAGAATTTTCCATATCCTAATAGAGGAGTATTATAATCTTCATCTCGGAAACCCATTAAAAGATTCTTGGGCTGTAAGTGTTTTCCTTCTTGTGTAATTTGAGGTGGAGTTTTTTCAATATGAAAATTAGTAGCGTGGTTAGTATTTGTTTTACATATAGAAGTTTTTTGTGGTTTGACATGAGAAATTCGCGTAAGAAGGCTGTGTAACTGACGTGATACATAGTCTCTATCTTCAGAGTTAAAAGAGTTCATAATTGTTTTTGCTCTATTTGTGGACAGATAAAGTTGGGCTAAGGGGCAATCTTCAGCATGTGATTGTTTCTGTGCAGTTCGCAAATATGCAGGTTGATCGTTTACATATGTAAGTTTAGCCTCTTTGCAGATAGGGCAGACCATGTACGGTTCATACTCAGCGCGAAATAAAGGAATATTGCGATATATTAGCGCTATTTGAAAAACAGAAAGTTCCGATTTTTTGTTTTCTAAGTAAGCATAATCAAATTTCATCTTCAGTATCGCCTCTAATAGTCATATAACTGTTGGTAAATAACATAAATATTGTATCTAATTTGACTGTACAATGCAATATAAAGTTTGACGGTAAGGAAAAAGCAGTACGTGGATGTTCGTTGACGGGAAGACGCTGTACATAAGTAAAGCGTGACCGGCAATATTGCCGGTTTTATACGAAAAAGGAGCGTCCACAACTTTAGGGACGCTCCTCGCAGATGGATAATGTTGAATTTGAACTTTCAGAACAGATCACTATGTGATCCGGTTCTGGTTAAGCAGAGGATGAGCTCATCGTTTTGAATTTCATAAATTAGAAGCCAATCGGGGGTGATATGGCACTCCCTGCAACCGGCATAATTGCCAGACAAGTTGTGATCTCGATAATTTTCCGGCAAAGGCTTTTGTTCAGCCAGAATGGTGATAACCTCTTCCAGAAGCCGAATATCGTAACCCCTTTTGACGATTCGCTTGTAATCTTTTTTGAAGGTCGTCTGATACTTAATCGTCAGCATTCAGATCCTCCATCAGCTCTTTTACGGAGGAAAAACCTTTGCTCATTCCAATTCCGTTTTTTGCGTCTTCGATAGCTTTTCTTGTTACGGCGTTCGGTACTTCGGCGCCGATTTCAAAAGGAATGCGATATTCGCGTACTGCTTTTTTTGCGAAAACGGTAAAAGCGGTCGTCATCGTCATGCCCATATCAGTGCAGAAAGCCTCGAATTGTGTTTTTAAATCGCTGTCCATGCGAATATTGACGTTTGTTTGTGCCATTATACAACCTCCTTTGGTACTTATATTATAGCACTTTGTAATGATACTGTCAATAAATTTTCGCACGATTGATGTGCAAAATGTAGATGATAATCGTAACATAATACAGATAAGAAAGAAAAGAGGAGCGAGAATATGCAAAAAGTTGTTGGATTTTTCAGTAAACCGGAAAATCTGTTTGTGCTGACACTTTTGATAGGGCTTTTTACGGGGACGTATAAGGTGGTGTCAAAGGCCTCAAATCACAACAATAGCTTGTATCAAAGGGTCAGCTCACCTATATGTTTCTATCTTAGGCTTTTTGGGTATGTATATACCCTTCCTTGGATAGGTAGTTTGTTGATTTCGGGAGGAAATTATGAAGAATGGTTGCAGGCATCAAAGAACACAGAGCCATATAGATTTTTCATAATTGGTTTGGTGATGATCTTCGGGAGTTATGCGATGTATATTCCGGTGCTGCTTGAGCGCATTGCACGCGGGATTATGAATAAGGTTTCAATTAAAAATGATCTTGAACTCATCAATTCAAAATTTGGCACAAGCTATACGGCAAGCGACTATATGTATGGTAAAGGGCACATTAAGCAAATTGTAACTTATATAAGCATAGGAGAAGAAAGTATTGCGGAGCTGATTTCAAACCCAAAACTTTCAGATGCAAAGAGAACTGTAATTCTTGACCTTCTTAGTCGTGGACTTACAGTAGACCAGATTAAGCCCTACATACAGTCGGACGATCCGTATACAGCGGAACAGCTGCAATTTGAACTCTACAAATTGTTTTTTACCCAAATAGGGATCGTCAATAGCCGCAATATAACAAAATAACCTGCCTGTGCAGAGTGAGAAAGCTCATTACCGTTTGGTGATGGGCTTTTGTAATGCAGAGCGCTGGTCACAATCCCGGCGGGGCCTGTAAATAAAAGGAAAGGAGCAAGAAGCTACGCCGAGCATTCCGGCAAACAAAACTGTAAACTTATATTTTCGGCAAAGGAGAAAGGCAAAATGAAAGAAATGTATGGTGTTGTGCTGCTGTACACAGAAGGCATGGCAATTTGTGAAGATGACTGGGAGAACCTTTGGTGCGCTGAGATGCCAGAAGAATTTGTAACAGCAGGAGATGGCATTGAAATCGACGGATTGACGCCATTAGAAGATCTTCCGATGGAGCAGCAAGTGCGTATTAAAAATGAGCTGGCTGCACTGCCGGAAGAATATCTGGACGTGCTGCGTAATTATGGTGGAGGTGAGGAGTAATGCCCGGTTACGGAAAATATCGTTCACCAGAGGAAAAAGAAGAATTTGTAAAGCAACTGGGTGCAGACGCCAAGCAGCGCGTTATTGACCTTGCAGAAAACTGGGAAGCAGATGCAAAAGATGTTGCGGAATTTTTGATTTTTTCAAGCCGGTTCCCAGATTACAGCGTCCGCAACCAGATGCTGATCTACAAGCAAAATCCGTATGCTATGTTTACTGCGGGATATAATCAATTTGAAAAAATGGGCTATACCGTACAAAAGGGCGAAAAAGGTATGCGTATATGGGTACCCCATAATATTACCTATTATCGTGGCAAAGAAAGTGAACCATGGAAGAGGCTGACGAAAAGCACACCAAAAGCAGTACGGGACATGATAAAAGCCGGAATGCTTGAGACACGTGAAGAATTGCAGTTCTATCGTTATGGAGTGGTCTTTGATATTGCACAAACGAATTGCCCTGCGGAAGATTACCCTAAATTAGTCGGTCTCGGCTGCGCAGATGAGCTGCACGCAGCGGCGTTTGACATTATCAGCGAATACAGCAACCGCTGCGGAATGCCGGTGCGGACGATTGATTTAAAGAGCGTTGCGCTGCGCGGATATTACGAATCAGAGACATGCAACATTACGATTAACAGCCGCCTTGCTGATACACAGCGATTATCGACGCTGCTGCATGAGATGGCGCACGGCATGTTGCAACACGGTATGGATACCGGCAAAAGCCGTGCACAGCGTGAGTTTGAAGCAGACGCTTTATCCGTTATGCTTGAATCCGCCATGGGTCTGCCAATCACTGACACACGTAAGGAGCACATGAGCGTGGAGTATAAGAACTACATAACCGAGCTTAAAACGGGCAAAACGGATGAAGAAAAAGCGGAAATCAATGAGCAGATCGATAAGGTTTTTAAACCAATCGGTGATCTATATAAGCGCCATGCGCCGCAGATTTTGGCAGCACTGCGCTTATCAGGCATTCAGCCGCAGCCGATAAAAACAGCGCAGGCAGCACCTGAACAGGAAGAAAAGACGCCAGAGCACATTATGGACAAGCCGAAAAGAAAAATGAATCGTTCACTGTAAAGAGAAATGAACGTAGAAAGGAGTGAATTTTTTGGCAATATCGAGAGATCAGGTTGATGAGATCAAAAGCCGCGTGAGCATTATAGATGTTGCAGCAGAACGTGTGAATCTATCGCGGCACGGTTCAACCATGTCGTGCTGTTGTCCGTTCCATCAGGAAAAAACACCGTCATGCGTATTGTATGAGAAGACCAATTCCTTTTACTGCTTCGGCTGCGGCACGAGCGGCGACGTCATATCTTTTATTCGCGGTACGGATAATCTCAGTTACGTGGAGGCGGTGCAGCAGCTCGCCCAGCGTGCCGGAATAACGATTGATGCCAAAGGCGCACAGCTCAATCAGCGTGAGCAGGAGCTCAGAGATCGTATTCGTGCGTGCAACCGAGAGGCGGCACGTTACTTCTTCCGTTCGCTTACACAGGACGATGAAGGCCTGTCTCTTATACA
>ENA-UAEG01000492-UAEG01000492.1-human-gut-metagenome-genome-assembly--contig:-NODE-492-length-14873-cov-6.639425_pt1 | contig 14873 bp, 9 predicted proteins | sample MGYA00244280_ERZ654275 | MGnify/ENA primary metagenome ERZ654275 (study PRJEB26926, sample SAMN06165092) | human gut metagenome | biome: ENVO:00009003; feature: ENVO:2100002; material: ENVO:00002003...
TATTTCTAATACGAAACACAATGGCTACATAAACAATAGGATATATGGAGGAAGTTATGGACGATAACAATTATATGAACAATGACAACCAGTCGTCAGGCACACCGGACAATACAGATGTCTTCGGTCAGTCTTCAGGAACAGCAAATGGCTCAGACACATACAGCCAGCCGCAGGACACATACAGTCAGCCGACAGACACATATAATCAGTCTGTATCCCAGCAGGAAAGTGGGAATGCATATGCATATGGACAGTCATCAGACCAGACAGGCAGCACAGACGGATATGTCAATAATCCGGGCAGTGCATATGGTTATGCAAATCAGGGTACATACAATCAGAATCCAAATGCTCAGGGCTCATTTAATCAGTCAGCTTACGGACAGACGCAGTATGGCCAGCAGCCAAACGGACAGGGTGGCTACAATCAGACCGCATACGGACAGACAGTCTACAATCAGCCACAGTATGGAGCTAATCCATACAACCAGCCGCCAAAGAACAGCAATGGCTTTGGTATAGCTTCTCTGGTACTTGGAATCGCATCTATTGTACTGTTTTGTACATGCATCAATTATGTGACAGCTCTGCTTGCTATCATTTTTGGTATTATACATATCATAAAGGGCAACAACAAGGTGTTTGGTATAGTTGGTATAGCAACAGCAGTTATCTCAGTTATAGTCAGCATCATATTCTGGGTTGTGGCAGGCTCAAACGTAAGCACAGATTTTGAAAAGGAGTTCATGAAGGGCTTTGATGAGGGCTATGAGTATTATAATGATGACGATTCCTATGAGGATTACGATTATGATTATGATTCTTTTGATCATGACGATTTTGATTATCAGAATTTTGAGTATGATGGCATTTATTAGAGTTAATTATTATCAAATTATTACAGAATCAATTACATCTTGACAACAGTGGCTTTTCAGTTATATACTTAAACACAGTTAGTAAAAGGCAGTGACGAAGACAGTAGAGATGGCAGGAAAGTCAAAGAGAGCCGGGGCAGGTGAGAGCCGGTATGAGTAGAGCCGTTTTGAAAATCACTTCTGAGCCGCAGGCTAAAATCGCCATACAGCGTTGCGAGAGTAGGTTCTGACGTATTCCCTACGTTACAGGGGCGGGTATGCAAGGGTATTTCCCTTAAGTACATTGTAATAGGTGGTATAGACGTATCAGGCACGCGTTCCTAATTACAGGAATGTGTGCCTTTTTTTGTGAATATTCCATAAACCGAAAATTGTAGTAGCGTAAGCCACAAGGAAGCCTCGTAAGAGCCGAATTTGAGGTGCATGTTGGGATGTTCACGAACAATATAGAATAAGGAGAGATAGTCATGTACAACAAAGTTGACACCAATATGAACTTCGTTGAACGCGAGAAGAAGACAGAGCAGTTCTGGAGAGAGAACAATATCTTCAGAAAATCTATGGAAAACAGAAAAGAAGGAGAGACATACACATTCTATGATGGACCTCCTACAGCAAACGGAAAGCCTCACATCGGACATGTTGAGACACGTACCATAAAGGATATGATTCCAAGATTCCAGACCATGAAGGGCAAATATGTGCCACGTAAAGCAGGCTGGGATACACACGGACTTCCTGTTGAGATCGAGGTGGAGAAGCTTCTCGGCCTTGACGGCAAGGATCAGATTGAGAACTACGGACTTGAGCCATTCATCAAGAAGTGTAAAGAGTCTGTATGGAAATACAAGGGTATGTGGGAGGATTTCTCCAACACAGTAGGTTTCTGGGCTGATATGGACAATCCATACGTCACATATGACGACAATTTCATCGAGTCAGAGTGGTGGGCTCTCAAGGAAATCTGGAACAAGGGCCTTCTTTACAAGGGCTTCAAGATTGTTCCTTACTGTCCTCGTTGTGGAACACCGCTTTCTGCACAGGAGGTGGCACAGGGCTACAAGACAGTTAAAGAAAAATCAGCAGTAGTACGTTTTAAGGTAGTAGGAGAGGATGCATATTTCCTCGCATGGACCACAACTCCATGGACACTTCCAAGCAACGTGGCACTCTGTGTGAACCCTAATGACACATATGTAAAGGTAAAGGCTGTTGATGGCTACACATATTATATGGCAGAGGCACTTGCAGACAAGGTGCTCTCACAGCTTCTTTCAAAAGAGGAAGCAGAGGCAGGCAAGAAGGCATATGAGGTGCTTGAGACATACAAAGGAAAGGATCTTGAGTACAAGGAGTATGAGCCGCTTTATGACTGCGCTAAGCAGGTTGCCGATAAGCAGGGCAAGAAGGGCTTTTTCGTGACATGTGACACATATGTTACTATGTCAGACGGTACAGGAATTGTTCATATCGCTCCTGCATTTGGTGAGGATGATGCCAATGTCGGAAGAAATTATGACCTTCCATTTGTACAGTTTGTAAACGACAAGGGAGAGCTTACAGCAGAGACTCCGTTTGCCGGTATGTGGGTAAAGGATGCAGATCCTGAGGTATTAAAGGACTTAAGCGGCAGAAAGCAGCTCTTCGATGCTCCGAAATTTGAGCATGAGTATCCACACTGCTGGAGATGTGACAAGCCTCTTATCTACTATGCAAGAGAGTCATGGTACATCAAGGAGACAGCAGTAAAGGATGACCTTATCAGAAACAACAATACAGTAAACTGGATTCCTGAGTCTATCGGTTCAGGACGTTTCGGAAACTGGCTTGAGAATATACAGGATTGGGCTATCTCACGTAACCGTTACTGGGGCACACCACTCAATATCTGGGAGTGTGAATGCGGACACAGAGAGTGTATCGGAAGCCGTGCAGAGCTCGCCGAAAAAGCAGGAGATCCAAAGGCAGCAGAGGTAGAGCTCCACAGACCATATATCGACGCTGTGACAATCAAGTGTCCTGAGTGTGGCAAGGATATGCACCGTGTACCTGAGGTACTTGACTGCTGGTTTGATTCAGGAGCCATGCCATTTGCACAGCACCACTATCCATTCGAGAACAAGGAAGTATTTGAGAAGCAGTTCCCAGCCAAGTTTATCTCAGAGGCAGTTGACCAGACACGTGGATGGTTCCATTCACTCATGGCTGAGTCTACACTCCTTTTCAACACGGCTCCTTATGAGAATGTCATCGTGCTTGGACACGTACAGGATGAGAACGGACAGAAGATGTCCAAGTCAAAGGGCAACGCGGTAGATCCGTTTGATGCACTTGAGACATACGGTGCAGATGCCATCAGATGGTATTTCTACACAGCATCAGCTCCATGGATTCCAAAGAAGTTTTCAGGAAAGCTCGTGCTTGAGGGACAGCGTAAGTTTATGGGAACACTCTGGAACACATACGCATTCTTCGTGCTTTATGCAAATATCGACAACTTTGATGCTACAAAATACAGCCTTGAGTATGATAAGCTTGCAGTAATGGACAAGTGGATTCTTTCAAAGCTCAACTCAGCAGTGGCAGGAGTGGATGAGTGCCTGTCAAACTACAAGATTCCGGAGGCGGCAAAGTACCTTCAGGAGTTCGTAGACGACTTGAGTAACTGGTATGTACGCCGCAGCCGTGAGCGTTTCTGGGCAAAGGGCATGGAGCAGGACAAGATAAACGCATACATGACACTTTATACAGCACTTGTCACCATATCAAAGGCGGCAGCACCTATGATTCCTTTCATGACAGAGGATATCTACAGAAATCTTGTCTGCTCTATCGACAAGAGCGCACCGGAGTCAATTCATCTGTGCGACTATCCTGTAGTTGATGAGAAGCTGATTGACAAAAAGCTTGAAGCTGATATGGATGAGGTACTAAAGGTTGTGGTACTCGGACGTGCATGCCGTAACGAGGCAAATATCAAAAACCGTCAGCCAATCGGAAAAATGTTTGTAAAGGCTCCGGAAAAACTGGATGAATTTTATGTGGATATCATCGCAGACGAGCTCAACGTAAAAGAGGTTGAGTTCACTGATGATGTATCACACTACACCACCTACAAATTCAAGCCACAGCTTAGAACAGTGGGTCCTAAGTATGGTAAATACCTTGGCCAGATCAAGGCAGTTTTAGCTGAGCTTGATGGTCATAAGGCCATGGAGGAGCTTAACAGCACCGGCTCTCTCAAGCTTGACAGCATTAGCGATGAAGTTGTATTATCTAAAGAGGATTTACTTATCGAGATGACTCAGATGGAGGGTTATGTGACACAATCTGACAACAATATAACCGTTGTCCTTGACACCAACCTCACTCCTGAGCTTATCGAGGAAGGTTTCGTAAGAGAAATCATCAGTAAGATCCAGACAATGCGTAAGGACGCAGGCTTTGAGGTTATGGACCACATCGCTGTGACATACGAGGCAGATGAGAAGCTTTCAAATGTATTTGAAAAGTTTGGTGATGAAATCAAGACCGAGGTTCTTGCCGTATCAATTAAATCAGGCGAACTTAAGGGCTATGAAAAGGATTGGAAGATTAATGGCGAGGCTGTTAAGCTTGCAGTTGAAAAACAATAATCTCTGCACGAGAGGGAGCATTAATTTGCTCCCTTTTAGTGCCATAAGGAGGAAAAGATGAGAGATAATACGTTTAGCAAAAAGGTGTTTATTAAGACTGTATCAGACAATTTAAAAAATAAATATCGTAAGACTATAAATGATGCCACACAGCAGGAACTTTATCAGGCTGTATCAGAGGCCGTAAAGGATGTCATTATGGATGAGTGGATTGCCACACAGAGTGTGATGGACAAGGACGATCCAAAGGTTGTTTACTATATGTCCATGGAGTTTTTGATGGGAAGAGCTCTCGGCAACAACCTTATAAACCTCTCAGCATACAAGGAGGTCAAGGAGGCTCTCACTGAGATTGGTGTGGATATCAATGCTATTGAGGACCAGGAGCCTGATCCGGCACTTGGAAACGGTGGACTCGGAAGACTGGCAGCGTGTTTCATGGATTCACTTGCCACACTTGGATATCCTGCATACGGCTGTGGAATCAGATACAGATATGGTATGTTCAAGCAGCAGATTTCAGACGGCTTCCAGATTGAGGTGCCTGACAACTGGCTCAAGGACGGATATCCATTCGAGCTTCGTCGTCCGGAGTACTGCTATGAGGTCAAGTTTGGAGGATATGTGCAGGAGAGCACAGATGAAAACGGAGAGCTTCATTTCGAGCAGAAGGACTATCAGTCGGTGCTTGCAGTGCCTTATGATATGCCTATAGTCGGTTATGACAACAATGTGGTCAATTCTCTCATGATATGGGATGCAGAGCCAAAAAACGGCTTCTCGCTCGAGTCCTTTGACCAGGGTGACTACGACAAGGCAGTGGAGCAGGAAAATCTTGCAAGAAACCTTGTTGAGGTGCTCTATCCAAACGATAACCATGTAAAGGGCAAGGAGCTTCGCTTAAAGCAGCAGTATTTCTTTGTATCAGCAAGCATCCAGCGTGCACTTGCAAGGTTTAAAAAGCATCACAGCGATTTAAAAGATCTCCCAAATAAAGCTGTTTTCCAGATGAACGATACTCACCCTACAGTTGCAGTCGCAGAGCTTATGAGAATCCTTGTGGACGAGGAGCATCTGTCATGGGATGATGCATGGGATATCACTACAAGATGTGTAGCCTACACTAACCATACAATCATGGCTGAGGCGCTTGAGAAGTGGCCAATTGAGATATTCCAGAGACTGCTTCCTCGTGTATACCAGATTGTTGACGAGATAAACAGAAGATTTGTGATTCAGATTAACGAGAGATATCCTGGCAATGAGGACAAGGTAAGAAAGATGGCTATCCTCTATGACGGACAGGTCAAGATGGCAAATATGGCTATCGTTGCAGGCTATTCTGTAAACGGTGTTGCAAAGCTTCACACAGAGATACTTAAGAATCAGGAGCTTCATGATTTCTATGAGATGTTCCCTGAGAAGTTCAATAACAAGACAAACGGAATCACACAGCGTAGATTCTTAGCACATGCAAATCCACTCCTTGCAGACTGGGCAACAAAAAAGGTAGGAACCGGCTGGATTACAGATCTTACAAAGCTTTCAAAGCTCAATGCTTATGCGGACAGCCCTGTTGCACAGCAGGAGTTTGCTGAGATTAAGAGAGTAAACAAGGTGCGTTTAGCAAAGTATATCAAGGAGCACAATGGTATTGATGTAAATCCGGATTCTATCTTTGATGTGCAGGTTAAGAGACTTCACGAGTACAAGAGACAGCTCATGAACATCCTTCATGTGATGTATCTGTACAACAAGATTAAGGAAAATCCGTCTATGGATTTCTATCCTAGAACATTTATTTTTGGAGCAAAGGCAGCAGCAGGCTACAGAAATGCAAAGAAAACAATAAAGCTTATCAACAGTGTGGCTGATGTGATAAATAACGATGCTTCTATTGGCGGCAAGCTCAAGGTAGTATTTATCGAGGATTACAAGGTATCCAATGCCGAGATTATTTTTGCGGCAGCAGATGTCAGCGAGCAGATTTCCACAGCGAGCAAGGAGGCATCCGGAACAGGAAACATGAAGTTTATGCTCAATGGAGCGCTCACTATCGGAACTATGGATGGTGCCAATGTCGAGATGTTCGATGAGGTAGGGGCTGACAACATGTTTATCTTTGGAATGAGCTCTGATGAGGTCATCTCACACGAGAACAGACATGACTACAATCCTGTTGATGTATATAATAACGATGCCGAGCTAAGAAAGGTAGTAAACCAGCTTGTAGACGGCACATATTCACCAAATGACCATGAGCTTTTCAGGGAGCTTTACAACTCACTGCTCAATCCACAGCAGGGACAGGTGGCTGACCGCTACTTTATCCTCGCAGACTTCCGCTCATATGCAAATGCGCAGCAGAAGATTAATGATTATTACAAGAACAAGAGCGCATGGAGAAAGAGTGCACTGCTCAATATCGCACATGTAGGAAAGTTTTCTTCAGACAGAACAATCCAGGAATATGTGGACGATATCTGGCATCTTGACAGGATTACCGTAAATATGGCAGGAGTATAGGATTTTGGAAAAAGTTATCGCAAAGTCTGGTATCAGTGGAAGCACGCTTAAGCTTATAGCCATTTTTACCATGCTCATAGACCATACTGCGGCAACGGTTATTCTTCAGATGATAAATAACGGGATAGGTGGACAAACGCTTATTGATATCTACTGGGTCATGCGTTCTATAGGGCGCATGGCCTTTCCTGTTTTCTGCTTCCTGCTTGTGGAGGGGTTCAAATATACACACAGCAGGGAAAAATATGCTGCGAGGATGTTTATATTCGCGCTTATCTCTGAGATACCGTTTGACCTTGCAATAAACAATACAGTGCTGGAATTTAAGAGCAACAATGTGTTTTTTACACTGCTTTTAGGCTTGCTTGCCATCACAGTGCTTGATTGGCTTAAGTCGGTCGATAAAATAGAAAAGGCATCCTCTGCAGTCAAGTGGTTTTTTGTCACACTGATCAGGTGTATAGTAATGGTATCAGTGGTGCTTGTTATGATGATTATTGCAGAGTTTGTGCTTTGCTGTGATTATGGTGCGGCGGGTGTAGGGTGTATTGTCATGATGTACCTGCTTTCTTCAAACCGAGAAGTTGCATTTGCCGTGGCAGTCATACTGCTTGGACTTTTCTCAGGTACCATAGAGTTTTTTGCACTTTTTATGCTTATACCGCTTCGCTATTACAATGGAAAAAGAGGTATTTCACTAAAATATGTCTTTTACGCCTTTTACCCGGTGCATCTTTTTGTACTGTACCTGATATGCAGGCTTGCTATGGCTGCTGTTCACACCTAACAGAGTGACATACAGCGATTAAAAATGGGGGAATAGATGAAAAAGCTTTTAAAAATCATACCGGCACTTGTGTTTGCTGCCTGTTGCTTTATGTTCGCTGCAAAATGCTTAAAGGCAGGAGGGTTTACAGGTGCTATAGCTGATTTTCCTACTGCTATACACAGGGCAGTAAAGGGGCAGATGCAGACTACAACAGACTATTTAAACGGCGAACAGACAGAGTACGATGAGTCAGTATTTACAGGGGAATATCACTACTACTACGAGAAGCTGTCAGATGATGACAAGCTTATTTACAGGCAGATTTATGCGATGATGCAAAAGCGCATGGATGGAATTTCGTTAAATACTACAGACACTGACAACGTAAGCCGTATACAGCAGTTTGTGCTGCTGGACAATCCACAGTTTTTCTACATAGAAAAGAGTCAGTATACTGTGAGAAACAGCATCATTTTTTCACCTGTATACAATATGTCTGAGTCTGATATCGACAACGCAATAAGTACGATTTCAGGCTATGTGTCAGCCTGTATGGCAGGTATCGATGAAGGTGCATCGGATTATGACAAGGCTGTGCATTTCTATGAATATGTGATAGAGCATGCCGAGTATGAGGAAAATTCTCCTCACAACCAGGATATGTACTCAGCAGTGCTTGGAAGGACGGTCTGTCAGGGATATGCGATGATGTTTAAGTATCTGTGTGACCGGGCCGGTATCAGCTCACTTATTGTGACAGGCACCACATCTGATGCAAACCACGCCTGGAATATGGTATATCTGGACGGTGCGTGGTGTGCGGTGGACTGTACCTACGGTGATGGTGATTATCTGGGAAAGGGCATATCATACAGCTGGTTCGGAGTGCCGCTTGATGTGGTAAAGCTTACACGTACATTGGACAATGAGGATATGCTGCCGCAGGAAGCGTCAGTGGAGGATGACTATTATTACAGGAATGGGCTGTATTTTACATCCTATGACCTTAAAGTCTTACAGGGCATGACAACGTCATCTAACTATATCACGTTCAAGTTTTCGGACAGAGAAACCTATGATACTGCATGTCACAGTCTTTTCGAGAAGGGTGACTACAAATATCTGATTCCGACGGCAAGAGGCGGCACTATCACATATATGCAGGAGCCCAATTCGCTTGCGGTGTTTATACACATAGAGCTGGGAAGCTGATACAAAAATAAAGAAAGAGGAATCCAAATGTCATTTTGTCATCTTCACACCCATACCGAGTACAGTCTGCTCGATGGGTCAAACAAGATAAAAGAATATGTAAAGCGCGTCAAGGAGCTTGGCATGAACTCTGCCGCAATCACAGACCATGGCAATATGTACGGTGTGGTGGAGTTTTACAAGACGGCAAAGGCAAATGATATCAATCCGGTCATAGGCTGCGAGGTATATGTGGCACCAAATTCGCGCTTTGACAGGGAGACAAGCCACGGTGATGACAGGTATTATCATCTGATTCTGCTTGCTGAAAATAATACAGGCTATGCCAATCTCATGAAGATAGTGTCAATAGGGTTCACAGAGGGCTATTATTACAGGCCGAGAGTGGATTTTGAGACGCTTGAGAGATATCACGAGGGGCTTATATGCCTGTCTGCCTGTCTGGCAGGAGAAATCCCCAGATACATCGTCAGAGGCTTTTATGACGAGGCAAAGGAGATTGCAAGGAAGTATCAGGACTGCTTTGGAAAGGACAACTTCTTTCTTGAGCTGCAGGATCATGGCATTGATGACCAGAAGCTTGTGAATCAGCAGCTTCTTAGGATGAGCAAGGAGCTTGAAATAGGGTTAGTGTGTACTAATGATGTGCACTACACCTACGAGTCCGATGCGGAGGCACATGATGTGCTTTTGTGCATCCAGACCGGGAAGAAGGTGTCTGACGAGGACAGGATGCGCTATGATGGCGGACAGTTTTTCGTAAAAAGCGAAGAGCAGATGAGAGCGCTTTTCCCATATGCCACAGAGGCTATTGAGAATACACAGAAAATTGCCGACAGATGCAATGTGACGCTTGAGTTTGGCAATTACAAGATTCCAAAGTATGAGGTGCCAGAGGGCTATGATAGTGCCGAAGCCTTCCTTACAGAGCTTTGCGAGAAGGGCTTTAGGGAGAAATACATAGGCTGTGGCGAGTACAGTGCTGATGAGCTTAAAAAGATACATGCAGATATGGACTATGAGCTTGGTATCATAAAGACCATGGGCTTTATAGAGTATATCCTTATCGTGTGGGATTATATCAACTGGTGCCGCACGCACGACTGCTGGGTAGGCCCGGGACGAGGCTCAGCGGCGGGAAGCAGGGTGTGCTATTGTACCGGAATCACGGATATTGATCCGGTTAAATACAATCTGCTTTTTGAAAGATTTCTTAACCCTGAGCGAGTTTCCATGCCTGATATCGATGTGGATTTCGAGTATGCGGAGAGATATCGCGCCATAGAGTATGTTCAGCAGAAGTACGGACACGATTCTGTAACACAGATAGTCACATTTGGTACGATGGCAGCAAGAGGTGTCATAAAATCAGTCGGAAAGGCGCTGGATTTCCCATATGCAGAGACTGACAGGCTTGCAAAGATGGTGCCTCAGGAGCTTAATATCACGATTGACAAGGCTCTTCAGATGAACCCGGAGTTTAAGGGCATTTACGACAGTGATGCGAGAGTGCATGAAATGATAGATATGGCAAAAAGGCTTGAGGGACTGCCAAACCACACGTCCGTGCATGCAGCAGGTGTGGTAATCTATCCGGGTGTGGCGAGCGATTATGTGCCTCTTGGAAGGGCAAACGACGGAAGCCCTACCGCAGAGTACAACATGGTACAGCTCGAGGAGCTTGGCCTTTTAAAGATGGATTTTCTGGGGCTTCGTACACTCACGGTGCTAAAGGATTCTGTGAAGAATATCAAGGCATCAAGGGGCATTGATGTGGATATCGACCATATTGATTTCAACGATAAGGGCACACTTGACTTTATCGGAACAGGAAAGACGGAAGGGGTATTCCAGCTAGAGTCTGCCGGTATGCAAAGCTTCATGAAGGAACTCAGTCCACAGAGCTTTGAGGACATCGTGGCCGGTATTTCACTCTACCGTCCGGGTCCTATGGATTTCATTCCCAACTATATAAAGGGCAAGAACAATCCAAAGGAGATAAGCTATGTGACACCTGAGCTTGAGAGTATTTTAGAGCCGACCTACGGCTGTATAGTATACCAGGAACAGGTCATGCAGATAGTGCAGAAGCTCGCAGGCTATACAATGGGTCAGGCGGACAACATCCGCCGTGCCATGAGTAAGAAGAAGCAGTATGTCATTGACGCAGAGCGCCAGAGCTTTGTGTACGGAGACGAGGAGCGCGGTATAAAGGGCTGTGTGGCAAACGGCATAGATGAAAAGGCTGCCAACAGCATATACGATTCGATGGTTGATTTTGCTAAGTATGCGTTCAACAAATCACATGCAGCCGCGTATGCGAAAATCAGTGTTCAGACGGCATGGCTCAAAAATTACTATCCGGTCGAATTTATGGCAGCGCTCATGACTTCTGTTATAGACAATTCAGCCAAGGCGGCGCAGTATCTTTACAGCTGTCGTGATATGGGTATTAAGGTGCTTCCGCCGGATATCAACTGTGGACAGGGCGAGTTTACCGCAGAGGGGGACCATGTCAGATATGGCATGTACGCCATAAAATCGCTTGGCAGGCCGGTCATAGACCAGATAATCGAGGAGAGAGAAAGTGGTGGCAGATACCGCACACTCTCTGATTTTATCGAGAGAACCTGCCAGAAGGAGCTTATCAACAAGCGTGCGATTGAGAATCTGATAAAGGCGGGAGCCTGCGATTCACTCGACGGCACGAGAAAGCAGATGGCAATGGTGTATGCATCGATTGTGGACAGGGTGCAGCATGACAAAAAGTCAACAATGGCAGGGCAGATGAGCCTGTTTGACCTGGTCTCAGATGAGGATAGGCAGTCATTTGAGCTTAAGTATCCAAATGTTGGTGAATATGACGCTGAGGAAGCCCTGGCCTATGAAAAAGAGGTGCTTGGCATCTATTTAAGCGGACACCCTCTGGAAAAATATGCAGCTGCCCTAAAGAAAAACATCACAGCAAATGCGATAGATTTTGTGCTTGAAGAGGAGAGCGGTGCCGTAAAGATAAAGGACAATGCGCACGTGGTAATCGGAGGCATGATAGCCACAAAGACGATTAAGTTTACCAAGTACAATCAGGCCATGGCTTTTATCACGATAGAGGACCTGACAGGAACTGTTGAGGTAATTATTTTTCCGAGAGATTACGAGCGCTACCAGAGATATTTACAGGACGATGCTAAAATATTTGTTATCGGACATGCGACAGTCGAGGATGAGCAGAACGGCAAGATAATCTGCGAGAAAATCATACCGTTTGATGAGCTTCCGAAGCAGCTATGGCTCAGGTTTGATACGATGGAGGACTATAAGAAAAATGAGAGCAGGCTTCTTGAGACAATCCGTGAATCTGACGGAGGAGATGAGGTCATAATTTACATCGCAGATACAAAGCAGATGAAAAAACTTGGCAGAAATTATTCCGTAAATGCAAATAATGAGCTCATGGAGCAGCTTTTGGAATTTTTAGACAAAGAAAATGCGAAAATTGTTGAAAAGAATATTGAAAAAATGTGCTAAAACAAGTACAATAGATTGGGATTAGAATAAATGATAATTTTTTAACATATGGAGGTTATACCAATGGCAAAAGAGATTAACACAATAGGTGTACTTACAAGTGGTGGCGACGCACCGGGAATGAACGCAGCGATTCGTGCCGTTGTTCGTCAGGCTCTCTCAAAGGGCAAGAAGGTTAAAGGAATCAAGAGAGGATACGCAGGTCTGTTAAATGAAGAAATCGTGGATATGGATTCAAAGAGCGTTTCAGACACAATCTCACGCGGTGGTACAATCTTACAGACAGCCAGATGTAAGGAGTTCGTTACAGCAGAGGGACAGCAGAAGGGTGCTGAAATCTGTAAGAAGCATGGTATCGATGCTATCGTAGTTATCGGTGGTGACGGATCTTTCCAGGGTGCGCAGAAGCTTGCTGCACTTGGCATCAATACAATCGGTCTTCCAGGCACAATCGACCTTGATATCGCATGTACAGATTACACAATCGGTTTTGATACAGCCTGCAACACAGCTATGGAGGCTATTGACAAGGTACGTGATACATCTACATCACATGAGAGATGCTCAATCATTGAGGTTATGGGACGTGGAGCAGGATACATTGCATTATGGTGTGGTCTTGCAAACGGCGCTGAGGAAGTATTACTTCCTGAGAAGTATGACAACAACCTTGAGGCACTCATCGAGAGAGTAGCTCACGCAAGAGAGCTCGGCAAGCAGCATTACATCATCATCAATGCTGAGGGCGTAGGACATTCACAGGAGATGGCTAAGGAAATCGAGGCTGCTACAGGCATCGAGACTCGAGCAACTATCCTTGGACATATGCAAAGAGGTGGAAGCCCTTCATGCAAGGACCGTGTATATGCTACAATCATGGGCGCTATGGCAGTTGATTTACTCTGCGAGGGCAAGTCAAACAGAGTTATTGCCCACAAGGATGGCAATTTCGTAGATTTCGATATCGACGAGGCACTTGCTATGAAGAAGAGTGTAGACGAGTACATGTACGATATCTCTAAATCTCTGGTTTAGTACCTAATATAGTTACGATAAATATAATGCCCTTGTATCCGGCACATCAAATGCAGGTAATTGCGTGCATGTGCCGGTGCAGGGGCATTTATGCATTCGGAGAAAGACGAATGTTAATCATAAATGAGGGGCAAAATACTTTTTGACACTCATATCATCAATATAGAAAGAGAAGAAAATGATTACAAGTGCATCAAACAAAAGCATAAAAAATGTGCAGGCTCTTTTAAGCAAGGCAAAGGAGCGGAAAAAGCAGGGCGTATTCGTGGTTGAGGGTCCAAAGATGAGCTTTGAGGCGCCATATGACTGGGTAAGTGCCGTATATATGTCTGAGTCATTTTTTAATGATGACAGGTTTAAGGAAGAGAAGAAGCGTTTCCTTGACAAAACAGAAATAGTGAGTGACTCGGTGTTTAAGAGCATGTCTGACACGCAGACTCCGCAGGGTGTGCTTGCTATAGTAAAGATGCCGCACTATGAGATAGATGAACTTTTTAAGGGCGACAAGACAGAGCTTCTTGTGCTTGAGAGTATACAGGATCCGGGAAACTTAGGCACTATGATACGTACCGGTGAGGGCGCAGGTGTAAGCGGTATTATAATGAATCGCACAACAGTGGACATTTTTAATCCAAAGACTGTGCGCTCAACCATGGGCTCACTCTACCGTGTGCCGTTTTACATCACAGATGACCTTCCGGAGACTATAGAGTATGCAAAGTCAAAGGGAGTTTCTCTCTACGCAGCTCATTTAAAGGGTAAGTGCTCTTATGACAGACCGGACTACACCGGAGCCTGTGGCTTTATGATAGGAAATGAGGGCAATGGATTATCAGATGAGATAGCTGACATGGCGGACACATATATCCGCATCCCTATGGAGGGAGCTGTGGAGTCGCTTAATGCCGCAATATCAGCCACTTTGCTCATGTATGAGTGCAATCGTCAGAGAAGACTTTTGGGAGAATAATATGCGTATTTGGTTTAAGATTTATACTGACACGCACCTGATGCGTGATATTACAATAGAAAATGACAGTGACGACACACGTACACACAAGATATTTAAGGCTCTTGAGGATGCCTGCCTTGCTTTTGACCTGGGAAAGCCCATCTGGCTTGACAGCAATGTAAGTGATTTCAAGAGGCATGGAAAGACACGCTTTACGAAGGATAATTTTGTGGAGGATATCGACTTTGATTTTCTCGAGATGCACATCATCGAGGAGGATTGATGCCTCATTATGGATATGATGAGTTATTATTGATATAATGACCTGTCTCTTA
>ENA-UAEG01000521-UAEG01000521.1-human-gut-metagenome-genome-assembly--contig:-NODE-521-length-14415-cov-8.148329_pt1 | contig 14415 bp, 9 predicted proteins | sample MGYA00244280_ERZ654275 | MGnify/ENA primary metagenome ERZ654275 (study PRJEB26926, sample SAMN06165092) | human gut metagenome | biome: ENVO:00009003; feature: ENVO:2100002; material: ENVO:00002003...
TTTAGTTAAGAATAGGAGGCAGTTCTTTGAACGAAGACAAAATTTATGTAGATGTGAATGCCACATTTACCAAGGATGGAATGCTCCTTCCGAAAAGTTTTGTATGGGAGGATGGAGTAGAGTATGAGATCAGCAAAGTGAAAGACATCCGGCGTGCAGCAGCTTAAAGGCAGGCGGTGCCGGGATGCGATATACATGTGTCGTAGACGGAAAAGAAGTGTATCTGTTCTATGAGGACAACAATATGTGGTCGAGTTTATGGGCTTCGCTTCCTGTCTGGCCTATCTTACATTTCTACTTATATATTTCAAGGAATACGAACGCAAACAGCAGAACCGCCAATACAGCGATCTGACTAAAATGCAGCTTTTTTCTATTCAACTGGTACTTGTAACTTTTTCAAACGGGACGCAGATCACAATCCGTGAACCATTTTATAAGTGCGAAGAGATATTCCATATGGATCGGGGATTTATCAAGTGTCATCGCAGCTATATCGTAAATCTAATGTTAGTAGAACAATTTACTAAAACCGAAGTAACTCTTCAAAACGGCATGGTCATCCCAATTTCGCGAAATAACTATGCTACCTTCAAGGAAGTTTATTTCCGATATATGTTTCAAAAATAGCAGTTGTATTTCCCAATTATGGTGTTAAAATAGATAATTGCAATATTGAAATTGTTAATTACTCCCTGTACATTATATGAGGCAAACAAATTGGAGTTCAGCGTTACATATGGAGGTCGATTCAGCAAATGTATAATGTTGCTGATGCGACGATCGTTGGACGATTCCTTGGGTCGAAAGCACTAGCTGCAGTCGGTGCCTCCTCTAGTGCCCAATTTTTGGTACTTGGATTTTGCATCGGTATCTGTTGTGGATTTGGAATTCCTATCGCTCAACGCTTTGGCGGCAAGGATTACAGATCCATGCGCGCCTATATCTGGCGCAGCATTTTTATCACGATTGCTGCCGCCGTCCTGCTGACAACGATCTGCGCCCTGCTTTGCCCTGCTATTTTACATATTTTAACCACACCAGCCAACATCTATAAAGATGCCTATATTTACTTGTTAATTATTTTCCTGGGCATCCCTTGTACTTTACTGTACAATCTGCTTTCGAGCATACTTCGTGCCGTTGGCGACAGCAAAACACCTTTTTTTGTTTTTGGTGTTTTCCACCATACTAAATATTATCTTGAATCTGGTCTGCATCGTTGTCTTTCACTGGGGCTGTGCCGGTACTGCAATTGCAACGATCACCGCTCAGGGGATCAGCGGGCTGCTTTGTCTCGTGTTTATACTAAAGAAGGTACCGATACTGCAGTGCTTGGATCACTGCTACGCTCTACATCGTACCGACTTGTCTGCTTGTTGTGCGCTCAATTGAAAAAAAGAAAGGAATATAAATGATTATGAGAAAAAATAATTGGAAAACGACTGCAATAGTGGCACTTCTAAGCATCTCTATGTTGATTCCTGCCACCAGTGGATCAGCGGCAGCTGCTTTTGCTGTAACGCCTAAGGATGTCACTACTCACAAGGCAACCGCAACTGAACCAACCGCTACGTCTGATTCCAAGGCAACACCACCAATATTAGAAACAGATGTGGCGAGCGCATCCAACGGATGTACGATGCTTGGTATCTATGGTTCTTATTATAGTCAGGCGCAAGAAGCTCTCGACAAGCTGAATGAAATTCGTAAGGAAGCCTGTATAGCCGGCAATGTACCGGATCCGCGCGATCCCAGCCGTATGCTGACATCCGATGATTATAAACCGTTAAAATGGTCGAGAGACCTAGAAAACATCGCTCGCATTCGTGCGGCAGAGGCTGGCATTTCGTATCATTTCATGGCATCCGGACATGATCGTCCCAACGATAAAGATACTTTTTCCCTATCCTTTCGTGGTGTATCTTCCAATTGTGAAGATCTCGCTTACTGTTGGGGAAAAAGCATGACCGAAGGTGTCATTCTGTGGCAATCTGAACAAAAAGACTGGGTCGATCAAAATCTGGCCAATGAAACCGGTCATTATACAAGTATGATCAATCCCAAATACAACTATGTCGGATTGGGCGATTTCTATTCCGAAGCAGCACCTTATCCGAATACCGTTGCCGGTGAATTTTCTACGAGAACCGGTCTGAACGAAACCATGCAGGATGTGCAGACCGATGTTATACAAAAAGTTGAGATCTCCAACAAATATATCAAAGAGAATTTCTTAGATGGCACAGATACGATAAACACGGAGCAGACTTCCAGCTTAACCGCAAAAGTACGTTTGGAACGCACTCGCAGCAATGGCAATGTGTCCACCCGCGAGATCTGGTCCGTCCAGCCTCTAACCTATTCCTCTTCCGACCGTACGATCGCTACGGTAGATAACAACGGAAACGTTACAGGTCTTACCAATGGAGATGTCACCATTACAGCAAAAGCAGATAACACAATATTTGCGACAAAAACAGTACATATCTCTTGTGCGCATACGCGTAAAGAGACCGGTTATACACCAGCAACCTGTACAAAAAATGGGTCGCGTACATATCACTGTGACACCTGTAATAAAGATTTTGAGGAAATCATCCCCAAAACACCACATAACTATGTATATGGAGAGATCGATGCCAATGGCAAGAGCACGGGTATCTGCTCCGACTGTCAGAATACGATCTACATCGCTCCGCCAACCTCATTCGATATTTATTGGCGCAATAGTACCTCCGCCACAAGTTCCTATTATTCTTCCATGCCGGCCAGCAACCCAATCGGCTCCACCATTTATGCATGGGCGCAAAATATCAACGGCGATAGCGATTATCAGGAGCTCCGTATTGAATCCTCGGATCCGTCTGTCATTTCCACGCCTGGTATCATATCCGATAAGACCTACGTAAATCCGCTTAATGTATTAGCTGCAGGCATTACACAAATCACTGTGTATCCAACCTATAACCCTGCCCTAAAGAAAACCTATACTCTTCGTATCGGTGAAAACGGCAGTGTTGACATTGCACAGGCCGAAATCACTCTGTCCGAAAAGTCGTACATCTATACCGGCAATCCACAGAAACCAAAAGTCACTGTGACCATGCATGGTACTACCCTGACCGAAAATAAGGACTACACGATCCGTTATGAAAACAACACCGCCGTCGGTACAGCATCTGTCAGGGTAACGGGAGCCGGTCTGTTTTGTGGACAGACAGCAATTCCGTATACGATTCAATCCTCTGCCGCCAAACCACATACACATGTGACTGTAATCGATGAAGCAGTTCCGGCAACCTGTACCACTCCGGGACTTACCGAAGGATCTCACTGCTCTGAATGCGGCTTGGTATTCACGCCGCAGCAGGTTGTAAATGCACTCGGACACCAATATAAAGATGGGGAATGTACCGTATGTGGCTACCAGCGTTATGTAAATAAAGATCATTTACGTTTCACTCCGGAAGAAAGTGTGGATGGCACAAAATTCGCCTCCGTCTCTGTCGTTCCAAACGATATACTGACCGGAGATATCCGTGTTCCATCTACCATAACGATCAACGACACCTCATATCCGGTACGTGTCGTCACCAAAAAAGCATTTGCCGGACAAACGAACGTAACAAGCATTACCCTTCCACAAACGATCACCCGCATTGATTCGGAAGCATTTGCTGACTGCAGCAAATTAAGCAAAATGTATTTTCAGTCCGATAACGCACCGACCACTGCAAGTGACGCTTGGAAAAATGTCGTCAGTGAAACCAATACTTTAGACTTTTATTGTCCAAAGTATGGCGTCGGATATAATAATCTGGCAAAAAATGCCGGTGCTACCACACACTATGATGATGCGATTCCAAATCATGTACATACTATGATATTTCATGATACGGTTGCCGCGACCTGCACGGAAGCCGGTTCCGCCAGCTATTATACCTGCAGCGAATGTTGTAAGGTCTTTTGGGATGCTGACGGCAAACAGGAAATCGACATAAGCGAGACATATTTAAGACCACTTGGACACGATTGGGCAACTAACTTCACCATTGACATCCCGGCAACCAAAACATCTACCGGAGAAATGTCACTGCATTGTAAACGCTGTAATGAACGTTCACGTATTACGGAAATACCAGAACTGACAGACAATAACGACTCCGATGATCCGGACTTTGACCTTCCTAACCAAAATAACAATAATCCCGGGAATGGACAATCTGTCAACAAAAACAATACCGCCGCTCCAAAAGTCGGCACTGTATTTACCGTCAAAGGACTGCGTTACCGCATTGCAAACCGCAATGTGCGCACAAGGACTTGCACTGTAACCTGTTTCGGATATGACAAGAAATATCTAAAAAACAAGAAAAAGGGATCTGTTACATTATCCATTCCAGCTAAAATAGCTTACGGCAAATATAGCTGTATGGTTACTGCTATTGGCAATAAAGCATTTTATGGCTGCAAAGCACTCAAGTGTGTTTCGACCGGAAGTAATGTGCTATCCATCGGAAGTAAAGCATTCTCCGGTTGCAAAGCACTTAAGAAAGTAACCATTTTGAAAAAGACAAAGGATATCGGAGCCTCTGCTTTTGCGAAATGCAGCAGTCTGCGCACCATAACCATTAAGACGACGTCTCTAACGAAAAAGTCTATCGGTAAAAAAGCATTTCATGGCATTGCAAAGAAAGCGAAATTTAAGCTGCCATCCAGCAAGAAAAGGCTGTACAAAAAATGGGTCAAAAAATAAACAGGCCGCTTGAGCCAAAAAACGTCAAAAATCCTTGGAATCTGTAGAATATTTAGAAAATCTATACCATATAAGCCTCCAGATATAATGACTCGATACCGTATATAGTATCCGGTATCGAGTTTGAATAATTTATAACGATTTACAATTAAACAATCAATACAGTTAAAATATCCGATATTCCTCCTGAATATCGGATATTTTAATTTCCCACCCTCCCATTTTATGATACAATAAATCCATCAATATTTGAAACGGAGGTTCGCTATGCAGAAAGAGAAATTATCATCCATTCGAAGTGGATTAGAAACAGCATACATTAATGGTAATGTCGCATCGGAATTGTCGTATAAGCCGAACTTTGTTTCAAATAATTATAGTGAGGGAAAGAAAGTATTATCCGTTATAGAGGATGAACTTTTAAAGTGTGATAGATTTCAAATAAGTGTCGCATTTATTACATTAGGTGGAGTAACGCCACTTTTGCAGACATTGAAGGAATTAGAACAAAAGGGGATTCCGGGAGAGGTTCTGACATCTAATTATCTTGATTTCAGTGAGCCGCTAGCTTTAAAAAAATTACACTCATTAAGCAATATTCAGATTAAGATGTATGATACCAAAGCGGCACATAACGGCTTTCATACAAAGGGCTATATCTTTAAAGAGGAAGAAGTATATCGTATTATTATTGGCAGTTCGAATATGACAAGTGCTGCACTTACAACGAATCGGGAATGGAATACAAAGTTAGTATCTACGACTCAGGGAGAAATGGCAGAGGATATTCTAAAGGAATTTGATGAACTATGGAATTCCAAGTATGCATATGACTATGATTCGTTTTATGAGGAATATAAACAAACATATGATATTATTAAGGCGCAAAAGAAGATTGCTAAGGATGGCAATGTTACTTCTTTTGAGAGATATCGATTAAAGCCGAATAGTATGCAGGTTCGTTTTATATTCAACCTTAGAAATATTTTGCAGCAAAATGAGCAGCGAGCATTGTTGATCAGTGCAACAGGTACTGGTAAGACGTATGCATCTGCATTTGCTATGCGGGAGCTTGGTTTCAAACGGGTGTTGTTTCTTGTTCATCGGGCAACACTTGCAACTCAAGCAAAGACTTCTTATCAAAGAGTGTTTGGTAATTCAGTTTCTATGGGGTTAGTAGGAGCAGGAAACTACGAATATGATAAAGATTATGTATTTGCTACTGTTGAGACGTTGAATAAGGATGCACATTTACAACAGTACAAGCCAGATGAATTTGATTGCATTATATTAGATGAGGCACATCATAGTTCAGCGAATACATACCAAAAAGTCATGAATTATTTCAAACCGCGATTGTTTTTAGGTATGACGGCAACACCTGATAAGAGAATGGATAATGATGTAAATGATAATATATATGAGATATTCCATCATCAAATAGCCTATGAAATACGTTTGCAACAGGCGATGGAAGAAGATCTGTTGTGCCCGTTTCATTATTTTGGGATTACGGATTTGTCGGTTGTGCAGGATACCAAATCAAAGAATATTTCTGAAGCTGATTTTAATAATTTGATATGTGATGAACGTGTGAGACATATTATTGAGCAGTCAGAGTATTATGGATATAGCGGAGATCGTGTAAAGGGATTGATTTTTTGCAGTCGTAAGCAAGAGTGTAGAGAATTATCCAAGAAATTCAATGAATGGGGGTATCGTACAGTAGCACTTAGTGGGGAAGATTCCGAAGAAGTAAGACAAGCAGCATTTGAACGACTAGCAATGAACGAAACGGATGATACGGATAAAGCGGAACCTTTAGACTACATTTTTTCTGTTGATATATTAAATGAGGGTGTGGATATTGTTGAGGTGAATCAGGTTATTATGTTAAGACCGACGCAATCGCCTATTGTATTTATTCAGCAACTAGGAAGAGGACTTCGTAAGGCAGAAGGGAAAGAGTATGTCGTTATTCTTGACTTCATTGGGAATTATAACAACAATTTTATGATTCCGGTAGCGCTATCAGGAGATCGGTCTTATAATGCAGATACGATTCGTAAGTATGTAATCAGCGGCAATCGTACAATTCCGGGAGCTTCTACCATTCATTTTGATGAGATCGCAAAGAACAAGATATTTAATTCTATTGATCGTATTAGAGGTATGAAATCAATTATACGAGAAAGTTATATATCTCTTAAAAATCGTCTGGGAAGAACACCACGTTTATATGATTTCTATGAGAACAATGAAGTAGATCCGTTGGTTATCATTAAGGAATATAAGACGTATTATGGATTCCTAGAAAGTATGGAAAAGGCAAATTATCGCTGTACACTGACAGAACAGGAAAAGTTGATCATTGAATATTTGTCTAAGACAATATTAAGTGGAGTACGACCGGAAGAATTGGAAATTCTTCGCTTGTTATCCCGACAAAATGCTATTTCTGTAGAAGATTTTCAGAAACTGTATCAGGATAAGTACCATAGAAATATATGGGAAGATCAGATTGACTATGCGGTTGATGTATTGCAAGGAAAATTTGTAAGTAATGATGGTGAATATCAGAAGTATAAAAATATAGAGGTGATATCGAGTGACCAGAGTAACGGAATTACCAGGATGCTTCGATATGGACAACAATTGAGAGATAATGAATTCAAAGAACAGATCGAGGATATTATTCAAGTGGGATTGACGAGATATCGTGATAAATTTATGAATACAAATGAAGAAGCTTCGCCATTTGTATTGTATGAAAAGTATTCAAGAAGAGATGTAAGTTTGTTGATGAACTGTGGGAAAGATTTATCATCGGTTATGTTTGGTATGAAGCGTATCCGGGACGATGTATTTATCTTTGTTACGTATCATAAAGAGAAGGCTGAGGATGAACGCAATTATGTAGAGGGCAAGCCGGACTATGCAGATGTTTTTGAGGATAACATGATTTTTAGGTGGGATTCTAAGATTGGAATGGGAATGGAAAGTGCCTATATGAAAGAGGTAATGACGGCACCAAGAAAACATTTGTTAGTCAAGAAAAGTGATGCAGAATCTAATTTCTATTATATGGGAACGTTTGATATTATAGATGCAAAAGAGGATCAGAAAGAAGATAACAAAGGAAATTTGAAACCGATCAGCAAAGTGATTGCAAAAATGAATCATCCGGTAAGAGATGATTTATTATGCTACCTGCAGAGTAATCTTGAATAAGATCTGTAATGGATGAGGTTAGTATTATGAGAGTCATGAGTAAAGAGATAGCAGGTGGATTGATGGGGATTATATTAGGAAATAATAATGATGGCAAGTTTTCAGAATATAATGAGAATTAATAAAAGGAAGTGAATTTATGGACGTAAAGCAGCTAATCGGCGAAGCCACGGATTACGATAAAAAGGTTGCACTTGAGACAAAGAGACCTAAAAGCTGGTGCAAGAGTATAAGCGCATTTGCAAATTGTTATGGTGGCAAGTTGATATTTGGTGTGGCAAATGATGATGAGTTGGTTGGTCTTTCGGATGCTAAAGGTGATTCAGAGGCAATCAGCGAAATAATTAAAAACCACTTGAATCCAATACCAGAGTTTAGGCTTTCATTTGAAAAAGATAAAGACAAGATATTTGTTATTGTAGAAGTTATGAAAGGGCAGCAGACACCATACTATTATGAAGGCGATGGACAACTTATTGCGTTTATGCGTATAGGAAATGAAAGTGTTCCGGCAACACCTTCGCAGTTAAGAGAGTTGGTACTTCGTGGAAGTGGTGAAAGTTATGATAGTCTGAAGTCAAGATATGATTTTAACAATATGTCTTTCACAAAATTAAGATCGGTGTATAAGCAAAGAACGGGAAATACATTTGAAAATACAGATTATGAATCTTTTGGCTTGATTGATGAGAAAGGCAATCTGACGAATGCAGGAGCACTTCTAGCAGATGAATCTCCGGTTCGTCATTCCAGATTATTTTGTACAAGATGGAATGGACTTACGAAAGCATCTGGAATTGTGGATGCACTTGATGATAAGGAATATACTGGCAGTCTTGTTACACTATTACAGGCGGGAACAGATTTTGTCAGAAATAATTCCAAGAAAGCATGGCGTAAGGTAGGTGACGGCAGAATTGAAATGCCTGATTATCCGGATCGTGCAGTGCTCGAGGGTGTAGTAAATGCATTGATTCATAGAAATTATATGGAGATAGGTAGCGAAGTCCATATAGATATGTTTGATGACAGAATTGAAATATATTCACCGGGTGGAATGGTAAGTGGAATATCTCTAGAGGGAAAGGATTTATTGAAAATTCCATCAAAGCGAAGAAATCCGATATTAGCTGATATATTCAGCCGCCTGAAATACATGGAGCGTAGAGGTAGTGGATTTAAGAAGATATTGGCGGACTATGAGGGACAGGTTGAATTTGAAGAGTCCAAGATGCCAGTTTTTGAGGCAGATAATGATGATTTTACATTGACTTTGTATAATCTGAATTATGGATCTAGCTATGCAACACAGACAAATGAAAATGTCACTCAAGGTGATACCCAAGATGATACTCAAGGTGATACCCAAGATGATACCCAAGAAAAAATAATCAAAATGATAGAGAAAAATCCACGAATATCAACAGCTGATATGGCAAAGGAATTGGGAATAGGCATTGCAACAGTAAAGCGTAAAATTAAGAAAATGTCAAATGTATCATATATAGGAAGTGGGTATAGTGGTCACTGGGAGATTAAATAATTTTTTGAGATAGCAGTATATTTTGGATTAACAGTCCAATGAAATGATAGTTTTCATAAGGTATTATAAAATAAAAAAGGATTGGAGAATATCTTATGGAAACAATATATTGAAAGAGTGTATGAGCACAGTCAGCAGGAGAAAAGGCCATGTAAATGGGTATAATACATTAGAGGAGCATATGAGATGAAAACAATAAGAGTAGTTGCCGCTGTGATTCAAAGACAAAATAACGGCAAAGATGAGATATTTGCAACGCAAAGAGGGTATGGAGAATTTGAAGGTGGCTGGGAATTTCCTGGTGGAAAGATAGAATCCGGCGAAACACCACAGGAAGCATTGGTTCGAGAAATCAAGGAAGAATTAGATGCGGACATTTCGGTTGGAGATTTGATAGCTACAGTAGAATATGACTATCCGAATTTTCATTTATCAATGGATTGTTTCTGGTGCAAATTACAATCCAATCATGTAGAATTAAATGAACATGAGGATGCAAAATGGCTTTCGAAAGAGGAATTAGATTCCGTTGAATGGTTGCCAGCAGATGTTACTTTGGTGGAGAAGATAAGCCAGGGTAGATCATTTGGAGGCAAGGAACAATAATGTAAAAGAATTTGGTGAAAATGTCATAGTGTACCAACCGTATTAGAGGATGGGAAAATAGAACTTTCGGAGAAATGGGAATGGACTAGCGGAGATTATTCTGAGGGAGAATCTTTGCTGGTAGAGGTGTAGGATGAAAGAAATCTATGAATACAAAAAAGCAACTATAGAAGATATCGATGAACTGGTAAGAACAAGAATCATTGTTCTTCGTGCTGCCAATAAACTGTCGGATGATGTGGATATGTCATTGGTGGAAAAAGAATCTTATGAGTATTATATGCGAGCATTAGAAACCGGTGAGCATATTGCATATCTGGTGTATGATAACGGAACTTTTATTGGTGCAGGTGGTGTCAGCTTTTATCAGGTAATGCCGACATATCATAATCCAACAGGTAAAAAGGCGTATATTATGAATATGTATACGGTACCGGAATATCGGAGACAGAGGATTGCGTTTCATACATTGGATTTACTGGTAAAGGATGCGAGGGAGCAGGGCATGACACAAATTGCTCTTGAGGCAACAGATATGGGGCGGCCATTGTATGAAAAATATGGATTTGTGAAGATGGAAGATGAAATGGAACTGAAGCATAGTTATGTGTGTTCCGATTAGAAAGTAGGTATATAATGAGAAATAGCTCTTTAACAGCGGAATGCAATAAGATATATAATTTTTGGAAACTAGAAGAATATTTTACACCATCGGATTATCCGGGATTGGTTTTAACAATAAAGGAGGGGAAACAAGATGTTCCATTTGATGCATATTACAATGATTATAGTATCGGAAGTTTGCCATTAAAAAGATACAGAGCTCATAATGAGTATTTGAATCAGAAAAATAGATCTGATGAGAAGTTATATAATCGAGCAAATGTTTATTGTGGCTGTTATAGAACTAAAGATTTTATTGAAAAAATGGCTGAAAAGTGCAAATTAGATATGGAAAAATATGCGGAGATAAATGAATTAACAGGACGGTTTTATATTTTTTCTGTTCAGATAGATTTAGATGGGAAAATTACAGAAGAAGGCGTGCAAATCAGTCCGTTCTTTTATGCTGTACTTTGTATGATAAAAGCCGAGGGCATAAATGTTAATATTATGCAAGAAAATATATGGAAGCTAAATGAAGAAGTAAATGAGATACTTAAACAAAATAATGTACAAATATTGGAGTTTACAGATGTAACAATAGTAAAAAATATTATATTTGATAAACTGAAAATTGAGTCTGAAAGTGAAGTTGGGCTAAAAAGTGCTTCGGATAAAGTATATGCATGTAAAGGTTTAAAAAAAGAGGATGAAACAAAAGACTTTTCCAGTTTTTATTTGGACGAAATAGAAAATGTTCAGAAGAATTATAAGAATAATGAAAATGTGATAAAATATACTACCTCATTATTGGCAGGAAATCAGAAAAGGATAATGATAGACAGTGATGTTTGTGCCATGAAAAAATGGCTAGAAGTAGATAGATTTCCAATGGCAAAATATTCATCAAAGTTTTCTCCGACATTAATGCAGCAAATAGCTATAAACATAGCTATATCAGAAAAGGATAGAAGGGAAAAAATATTTTCGGTAAATGGACCACCAGGAACTGGAAAAACAACTCTTTTGAAAGAAATAATCGCTTCAAATGTTGTCCAATTAGCAGAAGTTTTAATTAAATATGGAATTAGTGGTAGTAATTTTGTTTCTAGAAAAGTTGAATCCGCATCAAATGCTAGTTATACAGAAAAATATTATGAAATACCAGAAGAAATTTCTAAATATGGAATTCTTGTGGTGTCAAATAATAATGGAGCTGTAGAAAATGTTACGCTCGATTTACCGAAATCTGGCGATATGGGAAAGGATAAAACTAGGACAGATTACTTTGACAGAAAAATAAATAAAGAAGTGTATTTTTCTGCGGTAGCAGATAATCTTTTGGGAAAAGAAGGAAGTGCATGGGGTTTAATATCGGCTCGCATGGGAAGAAAATCCTATGTTACTGAAGTTTTAGAATCTTGTATATTTGCTAAAAAAAATGATGCTTCGGATAAAGTGACTTTAGATTTAGCAAGAGAAGATAGTATTTCGTGGGATGAAGCTATTGATAAGTTTAATGTAGCTAAAAGGAAGGTTTTGTTATTAAGAGAAGGCATTAAAAAAGACCAAAAACTCTTGGGTGATTTTTATAAGGAAGAAGAGCGTTTGGCGAAGAGTAAATTGGATTTAAAACAGTTGCTCATAGAAAAGGAGCAATTAAATATAAAGTTAAATGAGGTAAGAACAGAATTAGAAGGTAATGAACAGGAGACTTTAGAGCAGGAAGAGGAAATTAAGTATATTAAGGAACATAGCTCTATTTTTAAGAAACTGCTTATTCTTTTTGGGATAGGGAAAATAGGTAGGCATGTTGCTGAAAAACGAAAATATGTCGAGGAGTTAATAATTAAGCATGAAGATATTAAACGTAGATATAGTTTGGCTGTGAGAAATACAGAAGAAGTATGTACAAAAATTGAAAAGCAATATAGTATAATCGCTGCCTTAGCAAAGAAAGTACAGATACTTGAAGAAAAAATATATGGAAATAATGGGTCTTTGAAAAATAAATACAAAAATAATTTTGCAGATAAAAATTTTTATAAAAATATTAAAGAATCTGAGGACTCGCAGAATGCGTGTCCATGGACATTTGACGAATATGATATGGCTAGGGAGGAATTGTTTTATGCTTCATTACAAGTGCGAAAAGCATTTGTTTTGGAATCACCGTATATAAAAAGAAATCTGTTTGTATATGAGGCATATAACAATGGGAAATATACAATAGCAGAAAAACAACAGATGTTTCCACACTTGTTTAATGCATTGTCAGTAGTGATACCTGTGTTGTCTTCTACTTTTGCTTCTGTGGGAAGATTTTTAAAACATGCTGGGAATATGAGTTTAGGTATGCTTCTCATTGATGAATCTGGACAAGCAGTTCCACAGTCTGCTTTAGGAGCAATTTATAGAACAAGGAGAGCAGTTGTTGTGGGAGATCCATTGCAAGTAGAACCTGTTGTAACCATTCCTAAAGTGCTAATTGACATACTGGCTGATAGTACTTGTGTAGCAAACCAATATAAGGTGATGGAAAATTCAGCTCAGACTTTTGCTGATAATATAAATGAGTTTAATGGTATGATCGGGGAACGTCAGGTTGGTTGTCCATTGGTTGTTCACAGAAGGTGCATAGAACCAATGTTTTCTATTTCAAATTTAATTTCATATGACAATAGGATGTTTAATAAAACAAATAAGAAGGAAGAATATTTGAAACCAGAAAATCCATTTTTGTTAAAAAAATCTGGATGGATTAATGTTGATGGGGTAGAAAATGGTGGTAAGGATCATTTTGTGAAAAAACAGGCAGAGAAAGTATGCCAATTAATGGAAGATGCAGTACATATATATTCGGATTTGTTTGAGACAGATGATAAGATTTTTATAATTACACCTTTTAGGACAGTTGCAGAATCAATGCGTAAGTTTATCATTAGCTACTTTTCAGCAAAAGGATATGATAAGGAAATCTTGTCAAAGTGGACGAAAAATTGTGTTGGTACAGTGCATACTTTTCAAGGTAAAGACGCGAATGAGGTACTTTTGGTATTAGGTTGTTCAAATAAAAGTGCAGGTGCAATGAATTGGGTAGTAAAGAAAGCTAATATACTTAATGTTGCATGCACCAGAGCAAAATACAGAATGGCATTTATTGGTAATATTAATGATTGGAAAAATAGAAGGTACTTTAGAGAGTTTATCCCCAATTTAATTGATATTATAGATGTGTAAAATATTGACGATATGGAGTCAAAGTAGGAAAAGAATACAAAAATTTGGAGAGAAGGTAATTAATGAATGGATTTAATGGCAGCAATTGGATAAATTAGATCTGTTGTTACTTTGGAAGAGGCAGGGTATTAATTGTAAAATACAAATTAAAGAGAAAAGAAATTGATATTAATAATTTGAATTCAACGAATCCTTTAGTTTAGGCTTGCCTTAAAACAAATGGCGAAAGAAGAAAGTCGAGGATAAAAGATTTTTGTACAGTTTCTTTTTGTAAATAAACGCACCATAAACGCACGATAAACGCACGCGTGCGTTTGTTGTGCATCGTGTTCGATAAGTAAATGCTTTTCGAAGAAAAATATTGTATAAGAGCAATCTGTATATGAAAGATCAATCAAAAACGGTAAAACAATTTTTTTAATGCGTGCGAGAT
>ENA-UAEG01000532-UAEG01000532.1-human-gut-metagenome-genome-assembly--contig:-NODE-532-length-14312-cov-6.559935_pt1 | contig 14312 bp, 12 predicted proteins | sample MGYA00244280_ERZ654275 | MGnify/ENA primary metagenome ERZ654275 (study PRJEB26926, sample SAMN06165092) | human gut metagenome | biome: ENVO:00009003; feature: ENVO:2100002; material: ENVO:00002003...
GTGGGCTCGGAGATGTGTATAAGAGACAGCTCCTATGGTATGATCGCCGCCATGCGGTGGCACTGCATAAAGAAGTTTACCACAAGCCGAAGTATTAAGGAGGAAAACAATGATTGCACAATGCCTTTACCAGTCCGACCCGAAGAACCTTGCCAGCATGGGCAGACAGCGCCTTGCCTGCCAGCGCGCCGCCCGCAAATTGCAGTGGGGCGTACAGAAAGAACGCATTTCCGAGACAAACGAGCCCGTGCCGCTGCTTATGCGCCCCGCCGTCAAGGAGATTTTGCAGGATGCCGAGCAACATCGCTTTGATGTGCTGCTGATTGGCAACCGGGATTCGCTCTGCTGTGATGCCGCCGACATGGAGAGTTTTTTGACCGTGCTGAATTCGTTCAACATCCATATCTTTGCCGGAGGCCAGGGCAGTTGGGTCGAGCCGAACGGCCGCCACTACGCGCCCCTGCCCCGCCTGCCGTGGCAGGAGGATGATGTTGCGGAGGTGCCGCAGTGAGAGAAAAATTCAAGCGGTTTTGGGATACCTCCAACCCCGATTTGCTGCGGCTCGTCATTATTTTTGTTTTGGTTGGGCTGCTGTTGGCCGGGTTCTTACTTTTCGGGCGTTCCGGTGATGGCGGTTCGGTGCTGCCTGCATGGGCACAGACCAAACGTGTCGAGCCACCCGACGAACGCCTTGCCGCCGCGCAGAAAGAAAACCCGGACACCGTGGCGTGGATCACGATTCCCGGCACCAATATTGACGCGCCCGTGCAGCAGTACGGAGACAACGACTACTATCTGCGCCGTGACGAGAAAGGTACCGAGGATTATCACGGTTGCATCTATGCTGACTATACCTGCCGTATGAACAGCGGCGAAAAAGTTTCCCGCAATCTGATTTTTTACGGGCACACCTTTACCGATGAAGACTACGAGGGAGGGTTTGAGGATCTGCACAAATATCGTGTGTTCGAGTTTGGGCAGGAGAACCCGTACATTTATGTTTCGCTGGCAGATGAAAAACTGACTTACCAGATTTTCAGTGTGTGGGTCTGTGATGTTTCCACCGACACTGACTGCATTCAGGCCAACCCGGACGATGCGGCCTTCCAGCAGATTCTGGGTAAGGCTGTTGCCGGCTGTGCGTTCGATTATGGTGTGGACGTAACGACCGATGACCATATTTTGACGCTCTCCACCTGCACGGCAGACCCCAACAGCCGCCTATTGATCGTTGCCAAGCTGATTGACGGAGATGGTGTAGATGTAGCATCGTAATTTTCTCGTATTTGATGTAAAAATAATACAAAGGAGTTATGCAAATGCAATATAAACGCAAACACCGCTTATCTGCGGCACTCATGGCGGGTGCCATGTGCTGCACGATGATTCCGGCTGTATCGGCGGGTGAAATTATTGCCCCCGAAACTGCGCAGACGGAAACCCTTGACCCGGACGCGGCGGTTTTGTACGCCGACCTGCCGGATGCACCTGCCGGATCCTACATTGGCAGCGAGGGGCTTCCGGTTGCGACAGGGCAGACAAAAATCGGTCTGTCGCTGTGGGCGGACGGTCAGTTGGAGCAGGATAGCCGTCTTGACCCGGACGCCCTGAACAGCGGCGACAAAACCGTGACCGTACCCTTGACCGAGGATACCGACTATGCCATTGTGCCGCTTATGGCGCAGGTCGAATACCCTGCGGACGGTTCCCGAACCGATGTGCTGCTGCCCGAAAATGTCACGCTTCTGGACTATTACGGCGAACCCGCACAGGACACGACCGTTCTGCACAGCGAGTATGCGGAAACCTCTGCCGCTGCCACAGGGCTGTATCTGCTGACCGACGGGGATTTCACGGCGCAGCTTGTCTACACTGCCCCGGACGGTAATTCGCTGACCCAAAATCTGAATGTCGTAATTGACCGCAGCAGCACGGCAGCCCCGCCGTTTGCGGATATGGGGGTTGCACCTTACGCAGGGCGACCCACCCCGGCTGTGACAAGCGGGCGCATCACCAAGGTGGCAAAAGTCAACGCCACATGGTTGATTTGGTTTAACGGCGAACCCGCCTACTGCTGCACCCACGGTGCCAACGGTCAGCCCAACGGTTGCCCGCCGTACAGCTATTCCCACACCTCCACGGTGGGCGCGGACCAGTGCATCCCCGGTGACCATTACGGCAACCAGATTCGCATTTGGGGCGGGCTGAACCAGCTTTCTCTGGACGAGGACGGCGATTTTCCTGCTGTTTTTTGCGCGGAAGATGAGGCGGAACTGTCTGTCTCGGATTTTTGCGAAATGATTTATGACGATCTGCAGCTGTATATTATGCAGCACTACCCCGACAGCCGGGCGGCTGCGCTTTACCGGGAATCGGCAGAGGAACTGTTGAACGGTGTGCAGACCTATACCGCCGAAGCGGGATATTACACCTACATTTATCAACCCGCCGCCAGTGGCTGGCAGACAGTCGCCTTGATCGGTCCCGCCATCGAGGGTGAAGAACCGGAGCCGGAACCCGTGCCGCAGGAGTACTATGCCGACTGGCAGGCTCCCGCCCAGACTGCCGGCGGCAGCTTTGATCTGACATTCACGGTCAACACCGACAAGTACCAGCTGAACACGCTGGAAAAGGTGGATGGGGCGGTCATTACCGTCACGCCCAGCCGGACCGGCGGCAGCGTGGACGGCGGCAGCTGGCAGATGACCCCTGCCGGGGCACAAACCATTACCACAAGCGGTCACACACAGGATGACAGTTTTCACCTCAACGGCGGCGATGGTTCTGCCACATGGACGGTTCACTACGAGGTGTCCAAGACCAGCACCAGTACGCTCAGCGGGCAGGAAGGACCGTTCACCAGCCAAGCCGAAGCAGATGCCGCTGCCGAAGCCGCCAAGAATGCGGCTATCGGGCAGCTGCAGAACGAAGCGCAGGGCATGGTGGACGCCGCTATTGCCTCGGCGCGGGCACAGCTTGCCAATATTACATTCAGCTATGACGAGGTCATCATCCCGCACGGCTTTGATTCCACGCCCGGCGCGCTGGGCAGCCACCAGACCATTACCGTTCCTGCCAACAGTTCGAACGATTACCCAATGAAAAACGATGAGTGGTCGGTAAAAGTCAGCATCGACAAAATCGACAGCGAAACCAAGCAGCGCATCAAGGGCGATGCCGAGTTTAAGATTTTTGAGTGGGATGTGGTTCGGAAGTGCTATATCCCCAATGGTGGGTATAACCAATACAAGGTTGAACGCCAGAGCGACGGCACTTATAAGGTCATCAACCACAGCGACTATGCAGGCGGTTCGGACGATTTGTTCTACACCCAGCGCAACGAGGGTAAGTTCGTCATCGTGGAGAGCCGCGCACCCAGCGGGTACTATGGTGACTGGTCGGATGTAAACGCTCCCGGCACAGCCGGTTCCGTGCTGGGCAAGCGGGCGTATGCTTTTGAAATCACGAAAGCGTTGGACGGTCAGACGATTTGGCTGGGCAACGCCGATTATAACGCCGACATCACCACGACCAACAGCGGCGGCACGCTCATCGACACCGGCGAGGGTGTGGTCACCATCACCTTTGGCAGCCGCAAGGCAGATAAGACCTACGCCACAGACCCCACCGGCATTGCCAACAACGAAGATTCCTACACCATGCACGCCAATACCGACAAGATGCAGAACGACCGTGTCCTCGGCAATATTCTGCTGACGAAAGTGGATCTGGACGCCGCGCGGTATCTGGCTGCGGGCAGCAACGGAGATACCACGCTGGAGGGGGCGGTGTATGATCTGTATGCCGCTGACACCATTGAACACCCGGACGGTGTTTCGGGTGTCGTAGATTATTCAAAAACCACCGATGCCAACGGACAACCTATCTGGCACACCACTGTCCTCACCAATGGCGGCTGGGATACGGATTACCTGCCCATCTTGCAGAAAGACCGACTTGTGGCTTCCGCCCAAATCAATGACGGCAAACTGGCTTTTGCCAACCTGTACATGGGCCGCTACTATCTGGTCGAGCGTGCCACCGGGCTGGTGCTGCCCATCGACGGAAACGGCAAGCTGTATGTTACCGGGAAGTATCCGCAGCTAAATAAGAAGCTGGAACGCACCGGCAAGTACAGCAGCCTTGCCACCAAGGGCGGCGAATACACCGACTACATCTACAAAAACCAGTATTCCGCCGTAGCCGAGAGCCGCAAGCTGAACGGCAGCAAGGCGTGGGATGGCTACTATCTGTCCTATGCCAAGGGCTACCTCTGCGATGAGGTCAATCATTACAAAACCCTGTCCTATGCCGACGAGTCCGCCTACCACATCCACGCCGAGCAGGAGAGCCAAGACGAAGTGCTGAAATCCGGCTTTAGTTTGCAGAAGTTGGTTTCGACCACCGGTCAGCCAAGCCCGGCACTGAAGCTGGAGGGCGCTGGCTTTACCGTTTACCGCATTTCCAAACTGAGCAAGGCCGCGCAGTTCAAACAAAATCCTGACGGCAGTTACGATGTGCAAAGCATTTTGGACGCCTACCGCAAAGACAATTACGATAACGCCACACTAAAATACGATTTCACCGCCGAAGGGCAAGCCATCGCCAATATGTACGAGAGCAGTACCGAAACAGTCAACGCCTATAACGCGACCTTGACCGCAGACGGTGACCACGCCAACGGCAAGGGCAACGGCTGGATGCCCACGGATCAGCCCGCTGAATATAGGCTGGGAGAAATGTTCACCAACGATGAGGGCATTTTCCGCGTAGAGGGGCTACCCTATGGGCAGTACCTTGTCGTGGAAACCACCATCCCCAAGGATGTGTTCCAGTGTGATCCGTTCATCGTGACAGTGGACGCCAACAGCCCGCAAAGCCGATTCACGATTCCCGCGGGCAGCGTCACCACCGCCAGCAACAATTATATGACCTTTAACGTGCTGGACGAGGAACTGGAAGGCTATTTGCAGCTCATCAAGACCGACACCGAAACCGGCAAAGCGGTCAAAATCGCCAACACCTCTTTTGCCTTGTACAAATTAGATGACAAGGGTAATATGACCCGCATTTCCATGATCGACCCCGCCAGCGGCAGCGCCACCAAGAAAACAGATGTGTTCTACACCGATGCAGACGGTCTTATGAAAACACCGGAAAAACTGCCGCTGGGACGCTATCTCATCGAAGAATTGCAGGGGCCGGAGGGGTACTATAACGATCCTGCCTACTCGGTAGAATTTGAAATCAAGTCCGACCGCGTCTGGCAGGTCGTGGGCAACGCCACCAACGACATGGATGAGTACATCGTCACGGAGAAATACTGCAACCACGAAACCCTCGGTCAGCTTACCATTCGTAAGCTGGGCAATGTGCTGACTGACTATAAGGATGGTCAGTTCATCTACACGCAGGACAACCTCGCAGGCGCGGTGTACGAAATTCACGCTGCAGCCGACATTGCCACACCCGACCGCCAAGGCAACTACTGGTACAAATCCGGCGATTTGGTGGCAACTGTTACCAGCGGCGCGGAGGGGCAAGTGGATGAGGTGAAATTCAGCCCCACCCGTACACAGGCTACCTATGATTTCTTGAAAATTACCCATGATGGCACCAAAGGCGAAGTCACCGTGACCCTGCCGCTGGGCAAGTACACCATTACCGAGGTTCAAGCGCCGTATGGTTTTGTGCTGACCCAGCAGAGCTACACCGTGGAATTCGGCTGGGACAACCAGAAAAATGACATTGTGCTGGCAAAAACCATTGTCAGCCACGAGCAGGACGGCGACAAGGAATGTTCGTACAGCATTGTGAATGTCAAGGATGCCTCGGATGCCCACAAGAACGGGCAGACGCTCGTGTTTGAAAATGCGCGGGTGCTGCCCACGCCCGAAAAGCCCTGCGATAAAGTCAGCAAAATCGGTGTAGGCATTTACAAGCAAGATCGCGAGGCGCTGACCTATCTGCCCGGCGCGGTGTATGAACTCTACACCGTGGATGACATTTATTCCGCGGACGGTACAAAGCTGCTGGACGCCGGTGCAAAGCTGGCAGAAAGCAGCCCCACCAACGAAAGCGGCTTTACTTGGTTCGATGTGGACATTCCCATCCGCGCAAAAACTTATCCGGATTCCGGCAACAGCGGCAGATACCGCATTGTGGAAATCACCGCCCCTGCGGGTTACCTGCTGGACAGCACCCCTATGGAAGTTTCATTCACCTATGAGGGTCAGCAAATCGCGTGGCAGGTCGTGGACGGAACAAATACAAATCTGCGCACCACCGTTGATATTTCCAAACAGGACATCGCCAACGGCAAGGAACTGCCCGGTGCAAAGCTGGAAATCCGTGCTGCAGACGGCAATCTGGTGGAGGGCTGGACCTCCACAAAAACGCCGCACACCGTGCGAGGTCTGGAGCTGGGAAAAGCGTACACCATGACCGAAACTCGTGCCCCGGACGGCTATGCCGAAGCCGAAAGCATCGTGTTCAAGCTGGTGCAGGAAGGTACAGAGCAGGTCAATGAGGTATATGTGAAATCCGACGCTGATTGGGTAAAACTCGACGATACCACCGTCATTATGCAGGACGCACCTGTACTGGATATCGACAAAACGGACATTGCGGCTAATCTGCTGCCGGGTGCTACGCTGACAATCCGCGATGCAGACAGCGAAGTTATTGACACTTGGGTGACAGATTACAAAACCCATCGTGTTCCCATTTCGGATGATTTCCTCAAACTGTCGGACGACAGCAAGGAGTACATCTACACCCTGACCGAAGATGCCGCCCCGGCCGGCTTTGAAATTGCAAACTCTGTGCAGTTCAAGTTGGAAACCGTTGATGACGGGATTTCTCTGTTCGTCCGCGAAAATGCCGATGCCGAATGGGTGTGCGCCGACAAACGCCTGATTCAGATGATAGACGAAGCTACGCCCCGCGAGGACACACCCACACCGACCCCGGCACCCACACCACAGCCGACGCCCGCTGCAACCCCGGCACCTACACCTGCGCCTACGCCGGTTATTACGCCGCACAAGGTGCAGACCCTCCCGCAGACAGGAGATGGTTTCCCGCTGCTGGCTATTGTGGTCGTGTCCCTTGCATCTGCGACAGGTATCGTGCTGCTGACCGTTAAGCAGAAAATTGCGCTGAAAGAAACTTCTGATAAGGAGAAAGCCGATGAAAGTTCTGATCGTTGAACCCGGAAAGTACCCCCGCGAAGCCGACATTGAACACACCCTTGAAGCCGAGCAGGCAGTTGTCGGCGGCACCATCGAGGCAGTGTACCCTTGGCGGGATAGCGCCTGCATCGTTTGCAATGACAACGGCATTGCAGAAAACCTGCCGCTGAACCGTATGCTGGGCGACTATGACATCATTCATGGCACTTTTTTCGTCTGCGGGCTGACCAGCAACGATTTTACTGACCTTACCCCGCAGCAGATGAAGCACTACGAAGAAATGTACCACGACCCGCAGCTGTTTTTCCTGCTGGGCAAGACCCTGTGTGTGGAACACACTACGCCGGAAGGCTACGCTCAATTCATGCAGGCAACAAGGCAGCCCCCGCACCAAGAACAGGAGCGCTGATATGAATACTACCGTCCTAGCCCGCAGCCCGCCTGCGGGCTTTTCCTTTTGTCCGAAATCATCCAACAATCAAGGAGAAAAACCTATGAACGACATTTTTAAAAATACCGAAACCATGCAGGAAAACGAGCATCCCCGTTTTTACACCGCAGAATCCGTTATGCGCGGGCATCCCGACAAGCTGTGCGACCTTATTGCCGACAGCGTGCTGGACGCCTGTCTGCAGCATGATCCCGCCAGCCGCGTGGCCTGTGAGGTCATGGCAACCCACGGTCACATTATCGTGGCGGGCGAAATTACGACCAGCGCTAAGCCGGATGTATTCAATATCGTCCGCGACACCCTGCGCGATGTCGGCTATGACCCGAAAGACTACCAGATCGACTGCTACATCCACGACCAAAGCCCCGACATTGCGGGCGCGGTGGAACCCGAACTGGCTGTGGGAGAGGACGAGGACACCCTCGGTGCGGGCGATCAGGGCGTTATGGTCGGCTACGCCTGCAACGAAACACCCGAATATCTGCCGATGCCTATGGTGGCGGCGCAACGCCTTGTAACGCTGTTGGAAATCTCCCGCATGACCGGCGTTATCCCCGACATCGGCCCGGACGGCAAGGTGCAGGTCACGATGGAATACAACGGCGACACGCCTGTGCGCATCACCACAGTGGTCGTTTCTGTCCAGCACAAGGAGGACACCGACATCAATAAGCTGGCGGATCTGCTGGACGAATATGTGTTCCCACTGGCCTTTGACGGTATGCCCGCCGACGACGCGGAAATCATCCTGAACCCCAGCGGCAAGTTTGTGCAGGGCGGACCGGATGCCGATACCGGCTTGACCGGGCGCAAGCTCATGGTGGACAGCTATGGCACATTTGCACCCCACGGCGGCGGTGCGTTCAGCGGCAAGGATGCCACCAAGGTAGACCGCAGCGCCGCGTACATGGCGCGGTTTATTGCCAAAAATATCGTCGCGGCAGGCTTTGCCCAGCGCTGTCAGGTCACGCTGGCCTACGCCATCGGGGAGAAAGAGCCTGTCATGGTGGATGTGAATACGTTTGGCACAGGTGGCCCCTGCGAGGATGATTGCCTGTCGGCCGCTGTGCGCAAGGCGTATGACCTGACCCCTGCGGGCATCATCAAGCAGCTCGACCTGCTGAACCCTATTTACAGCCGCACGGCGGCGGGCGGTCACTTCGGGCGCAAGGATTTTCCGTGGGAAAATGTTGAACATATGAGCGACCTCGCCGCTTACATTGTGTAATTGCCGCGCGTCAGTAAAGAACAAATCCATGCCGCCAACCGGATGACGGCGATAGAATTTCTGCGGCGGTATAGACCCAATTCGCTGGTGAAAAGCAGTGCGCGGGGTGAGTACCAGCTTGCGGAGCATGACAGCTTCAAGATAAACGGCGAATCCAGTGTCTGGCACTGGAAAAGCCGCGACATTGGCGGCAAGTCGGCGCTGAAATATTTGATTTATGTGGAAGGTGTACCGTTTGTAGAGGCGGTGCAGCTGCTGTGTGAGGAAAGCCCGATGTACATCCCAGTGCAGCATGAGGCGGTGGAACGCGAGCGCCCGCCGTTCCGGCTGCCGAACCCTGCACCGAATAATGACCGTGTGACGCGGTATCTGCTGGGGCGCGGCATCTCGCTGCCCACCATCCGGTACTGTATTGAGAGAAAAATTCTGTACGAAAGTGCAGAATATCACAACTGTGTTTTCTTGGGCAAAGACCCGCAGGGTGTGCCGAAATATGCTGCTCTGCGCGGTATTTATGACTATGGGAAACCGTTCAAGAGGGAGGCTCCCGGCAGTCAGAAACAGTACGGATTCTGCATCCCGCCAATGCAGCCCGGCACTACCGTGGCGGTGTTTGAAGCCGCCATAGATGCCATGGCCGAGATGACGCTCTGCGGCGATGCTGCGGACAGATACCGTTTGTCGCTGGGCGGGGTCTCGTCCTCTGGCAAAGAGCCACTGGCCTTGCAGGAATTTCTGCGCCAGCACCCGGAGATCACCACGATAGAGCTGCGGCTGGACAACGATGCCAAAGGGCGCATGGCGAGTGTCGGCATTCAGAACCTTTACCGAGAAAAGTATCAAGTTTGCGACCTGCCGCCCGACATCGAGAATGGAGATTACGCTGATATGGCAAAAAACAACCTGGTGGCAAGAACTGCCGCCCACCGCGCGGCGCCTTGCCGATAGAGAGAGAAATCAACATGAAAGTTAGAAATCGTTCGCCCACTTATAGGGCATAAACAGGAGGTAAATCGTTATGGCTGTGTTCCGTGTACAAAAGACGCAAAATTATACCATTATGTCCAACCATCATCTGCGCAACAAAGCTCTTTCGCTCAAGGCGAAGGGGCTTTTATCTTTGATGCTGTCTCTGCCCGAAGATTGGGATTATACCACGCGCGGGTTGGCGTCCATCTGCAAAGAGGGTGTGGACGGGATTCGGGCAACGGTTCGGGAACTGGAAAACGCCGGGTACATCATCCGCCGCCGTGTCCGTGACCAAAGCGGGCAGGTTCGCGGTATGGAGTACACGGTGTTTGAGCAACCGCAGGAACCAGAACCGGAAAATCCCGTACAGGCTAAACCTGAACGGGAAAAGCCTGTGCAGGCAAAACCCGCGCAGGAAAAACCTGCACAGGAAAATCCCGCACAATTAAATACTAAAGAAACAAATAACGAAAATAGTAAATACGAATCAGACCTTATCCGCACGCAGTACCGCAACCTGATTCTTGACAACATCGAGTATGCGCTGCTTGCGGCGCGCAATCCGACAGACAGGGCACGGTTGGATGAACTTGTACACCTGATGCTGGACACCGTCTGTGCAAGGCGAAAAACGATTCGCATTGCGCAAAACGACTTCCCGACAGAGGTGGTGAAATCGCAGTTTTTGAAGCTGAACGCCGAACATATCCAGTATGTTTTGGACAGGATGCGGCAGAACACCACCGAGATCCGAAACATCAAGCAGTACTTACTGGCGGCGCTGTACAATGCGCCGCTGACGATGGAAAACTACTACGCCGCGCAGATCAACCATGATCTGTACGGCAGAAACCGAGGTGATGCAATTTGCAGATGAAATTTTATTCTCCGCTGACTGCGGACTTTTTCCCGAATGACACCGAGGATTTGGGCGATGATTACAGCGAATACGAGGGTATCCCTTACACCGGTAAAGAACTGACCGGTTACCGCGATGTTATCCGCGATGCCATCTACGAGGATGTCAAAGATTTTTACGGCGATCTGATGCAGTATTACCACGAAGACGATTCCGTCCGCAGCAAGGTGGTAAGTGCTGTGCCGTCTGTGGAAATTTGCGGCAACAAACTGTGCGGGTGTCTGACCGTGGAACTGAAAGAAACTCTGCTCGATGATGAGCAGACCGTCCTGTGCAATTACATTTCCGGTCAGTACAGCGACGGCTGGGGTGAGGGCTTTGAGCAGAGAGATATTCGTGTGGATGACGGTACGTTGGCTGTTCATTTCTGGCAGGAAGATGGATTCAAGATGATGCCATCTTTTGAGAAAATCCCGAAACCGGAAAAGAATTCTCTGCGCCCTAAGATGCAGCTGATTGGGCAGGACGGCAACATTTTTGTCATCATGGGTCGAGCCTCGCGGCTGCTGAAAAATGCCGGGCAGAGCGACAACGCCAAGGAAATGTGCGACAGGGTCACGGCAAGTCAAAGCTACTCCGAAGCACTCAACATCGTTTCCGAGTATGTGGAAACCGAACTGTCGCCCAGCCCTACGCCCAAGCGTGACCGGGGTGATGCCAGATGAAGAAATACGAGATCACCGATATTGCCCATCCCGACAATCCCAACCTGCACCGCATCCGCGCGGTGACGGACTTAACCGAGGATGTCCTTGCCGGGATGCTCGGTGGCTATGTGGAAAGCTACGATAACCTCGACCAAGATGGTCGCGCGTGGATTTCAGCGGATGCCATCGCCTGTGAAAACGCAGTTGTCTGTGGGGATGCAGTCCTTACAGATCACGCCGTTGCAAGAGGTAATGCCTATGTCGGCAAGAACGCCACCGTAATGGGGGATGCCACTGTGCAGGATGATGCCATCGTATGCGGCGGGGTCATTATGGGAAAAAGCTGTGTCTGCGGGTATGCCGTGATTCGGCAGGATGAGCAGACACTGTGCGCACCGACTATTGACGGCAACGCCCGCATCTATGGCGAAATCTCTGGCAATGTAGTCTGCCGCGGCAATGCCGTTGTCCTGCCCGGCACCAAACTCGACAACAGGACGCAGGACTGCTTTGTACTCGAAGATGACCGTGTTTCTGTGCAGACAGCCAGCCGCACGCCGCCCCCGAAAGAACTCTGTACCCATGATTTTGAACGATAAAACGAAAGGAAGATGCCTTTGACGAATACTCCCGAAACGCTCAACATTCTCAACCCTGATTTCCGGATGCCCGAACACTGCGGCGGTGACCGCTGGTCAATTTTGCACGGGGATTCCCTGCAGATCCTCCGCCAGTTTGAGCCGAACAGCTTCGATGCCATCATCACCGACCCGCCCTATGCCAGCGGCGGCAGCAGCCAGACCACCAAGAACCGCAGCACCAGCGAAAAGTACAGCAGCATGAGCAAGGAAAAGGCGCTGCCCGACTTTGATTCTGACCAGATGGATCAGCTGAGTTGGATGTTCTGGACGGCGGCATGGCTGCAAGATGCCCGCCGCATTGCCAAGCCCGGTGCGCCCGTCTGCCTGTTCATCGATTGGCGGCAGCTTCCTGCCATGACGCTGGCCCTGCAGTGGGCGGGCTGGACCTGGCGAGGCGTAGCCGTGTGGGATAAGGTCGCCAGCCGCCCGCAGAAAGGACGCTTCCGCCAGCAGTCCGAGTACATTGTGTGGGGGTCCAACGGAAAGATGCCGCTTGAGAGAAATGTTGGGTGTCTGCCGGGCGTGTTCCGTTACCCGAATCCCCAGAACCGCATCCATGTCACCGAAAAGCCCTTGCCGCTTATGCGGGATGTGGTGCAGATTTGCGAGCCGGGCGGGCGCATCCTTGACCCCTTTGCCGGGGCGGGCACCACCGTGCTGGCCGCTGTGCAGGAAGGCTATGAGGCTGTCGGCATCGAAATGTCGGACGCCTATTTCCAACGCAGCGCAGAACGGCTGAAAACTGCCCTTGAATCCGAAGTGAATCAAAACTGATTCACTTTTGACCGCCAACTTGAAAATAGTGAATCAAATCTGATTCACTCCCGAAATTCAGAAAGGAAACACGAAAATGAAACGACCTTGGGCTTTTATCTGCGCCAGCGAGAGCGCGACATCCAAACACCTGCGCAATTATTGCCGCGAGGTGTACCTGCTGGGCTACCTGCCGGTATGCCCCAAATTGCAGGATAGCCAGTATTTGGTGCTGGAAGATGCCGTGGAACGAAGCGAATACACCGCCATTGTGCGGGATAAGCTGCTGCGCTGCCCGATGCTGGTGGTCTGCAGCCGAAATCAGGATGCGACCACCAATGCGCAGATCGGCTTGGCACAGAAGTATAGCCGCATTGTCACAACCTTGGACGGTTTGAAGAAAGCCGTTTCGGAGGGCGACGACCTTGTGTCATGAACCGTTTTGCGGGGTGTTGTGTTTTGCAAGCATAGCGTTTGGATATCCAAACGCACTTTTGGGGTGATCCCCAAACCCCCGGCTATGCGCAGACGCGGTCGTGTCATTCCGCTGCGGCTGAACGAGCGCGAGTACCGCCATCTTTGTGAACAGGTCGAAACAAGTGGATTATCCCGCGAAGAATACCTGCGCTCCCTAATCTTGGGCAAAGAAATCCATCCGCGCCCCTGCACACATCATGGGGAACTTGTGCGGCAAATTTCCGGTTTGTGCAACAACGCAAACCAGCTTGCGCACCGCGCCAACAGCACGGGCGTGGCGGGGCAGCAAAGCGTGGACGAGATGACGCGCGTCGCCAAGGAAGTCTGGCGCAAGATAAAAGAAAACTACTAGGAGGCTCTATGAAATATGGCTTACACATCCGTGATCCCTGTCCGCCGTCTGGATTGGGCGGTGAAGTATGTGATGAACAAGGAAAAGACCACGGCGGTATCCTTGCAGGACGCCCTCGACTATGCCGCCAACCGTGACAAAACGGAGCAATCCTGCTTTGAAAGCTCGTATGCCTGCACGCTGGAAACCGCCTTTGCCGATATGCGCCAAACCAAGGAACAGTGGCACAAGTCGGGCGGTGTGCAGGGGTACCACCTTGTGCAGAGTTTTGCCGCAGGCGAGGTCACCCCCGAACTGGCGCATCAAATCGCAAAGGAACTGGCAGACCGCGTGCTGGGTGGGCAGTATGAATATGTCATCGGTACGCACCTGAACACCGGGCATATCCATTCGCATATTGTCTGGAACTCGGTCAGCTGTGTGGATGGCAAAAAGTATCGCAGCAACTATAAAAGCTATGTAACGGAAATCCGCGCAGTGTCAGATGAACTTTGCCGGAAATATAAGCTGTCGGTCATTGACACCGAGAACTCAAACCATGTAGCAAAGCCCTACGCCGAGTGGCTGGCGGAGAAAAACGGTCAGCCAACATGGCGCACAGCTATTCGGCAGGATGTGGACGAAGCGATTCAACAAAGCCTTACATGGCGGCAATTTCTTAGTGCAATGGAATGCAAAGGGT
>ENA-UAEG01000545-UAEG01000545.1-human-gut-metagenome-genome-assembly--contig:-NODE-545-length-14019-cov-3.461114_pt1 | contig 14019 bp, 16 predicted proteins | sample MGYA00244280_ERZ654275 | MGnify/ENA primary metagenome ERZ654275 (study PRJEB26926, sample SAMN06165092) | human gut metagenome | biome: ENVO:00009003; feature: ENVO:2100002; material: ENVO:00002003...
TACAGATTCTCTCTTTCATTTCAACAACTGTCTCCTTTCAACGGCTTTTCAAATCTGCCAGAATTTTTCCCGTTGTTCGGTCAAATTCGGTATAGATTTCGTTGTGCTTGCAGGGAAAAACGTGGACTGAAGTTGAGCGAAAACCGCATTTAATCTCAACGGTTGTCGGTTTGCTGATGGGGATTTCCTTTGTTTTCGCCCTATAGGAGAGATCTCCAATGTACTCTCCGTTAAGATAAATCTGCATTTTGGGCTTTACCAAAAACCATCCGGTATAACCGTAGATTACTACGGTTCCGCCGGGCGTTTCGGACGTGTTCGCTAATGGGTATCCGCAATAAATACATTTTTCCGCTTTGTCGGAGATGTCCTTCCCACATTCCGGGCATACTATCATTGCCATATATACTCCTCCTCAAACTATTTTACTGTGAAAAGACTGACATTTTGCCATTGCATTGCTCCCAAAAGTAGAAATACAGCAGAATCATTATTATGTTGTAGTTCTTACAGCAAAAATGCTGCCCATAGAGAGGACAGCATGAAAAATGAGTATAGAGAAGTAAGCCTTTTCTTGTCGCACAAAAAAGCGAACGGGAAAGGCTTGATTGTCGTGTTTGATTTTGGACAATTTTTGATTTCTCATACTTTCCTCAGATAAAACCCATTGCATTTTTCTAAAATTGTGATATACTTTATGCGAAATAGTTGTAGGCATGTGCGTTCGAGTAGCACAATATACAACATAATAATGATTATGTATTCGCCGCCGATTTAGGTGGCTTTTTTCATAGGATCAGGTGCATATTCTCCATACGACGGCGGTGTTCGGTGCCGGTGGAAATGATATAGATGCGGGTCGTATCGATGCTTGAGTGACCGAGAATGTCGGCAAGCTTGGCAATGTCCTTTTCGATGCCGTAAAACACCCGGGCGAACAGGTGGCGCAGGTTATGGGGAAATACCTTCTCCGGGTTGACACCCGCTTCCTGACACAGGGATTTCATCTCCCGCCAGATATTTGTCCGATTGATGGGCTTGCCCGTGCGGGTCGCGAAAATCATCCCGCTTTTGATTCCTTGCTCCGCTGCATAGCGGAGCAATTTTTGCCTCAGCGCCTTTACAAGAAACACCGTCCGGGTTTTCGCCTTGCAGCTTACTACCGCCTCGCCGCACCGTGCTGCCTCAACGGTGATAAATTGCAGCTCACTGACCCGGATGCCGGTGCCGCAGATGGTCTGCAAAATCAGACAGAGCCGTTCATTGTGCTTTCGCATCGCTGCCCGGCAGAGCCGTGTGTATTCCGCTTTCGTCAGTTCCTTTTCTTCAGGGCAGTAAACCTGCTGCTGCAATTTCAGCGTTTTTACCTTCAGGTCGTGCCAGCCGAGAAAGGTGAATAGACAGTTGATGCTGGCCAGCATGGAGTTTACGCTCCGCACGGCGTAGATTTCTTTCAGGTGCTTTTTGTATGCGATCACGGTTTCCTTTGTAATTTCTCCATCCGGTGCGTATGCCGCAAAGGCGCGGACATCCCGAACATATTTTTCGACTGTTGCGGCACTCCGTTCCTCTAAGACAAGATGTTCCGTAAATTCGGCGATCTCCGCCGCCGTGAGTAATCGTCCCTTCATTGTGGATTTACCTCCGAGTATTTTTTGATTATTTTACCCGAAAAGTATGAAAACAAAATTGTCACCGTTTATTGTAAGAAAATTGGTGACAGGTATCGAATCTATGGATTTTCGTTCAGCCCCGGTGCGTTTCAGGTTTCTTGATCCGCACCGGGGCTTTTTTCGTTTTCTGCGCTTATAGGGATATTTATCGGACAGCAACTATGCTAAAATTATTTTTGAAAAGCAGGAACAATCGGCATTTGCTTATGCCGTTAAAAAATAGAGGGCGCTGGCCCTCTGGAAAGGAGACGATAAAAATGCCAATTATGCTGACCAGAAAGGACGGCCCACCTACGCCGTTCCGCAACGCAGAGTACATCCCGTTCTACTACTTCATCCCGAAAAGCATCCTGTCCCGCTGTGGGGCGGAGCTGAACGCCATCCCACGGAACCCGCAGGAACTGTTCCATAACCGTGCCGCCTGCGAGTTCGTGGAGAGCGATCTGTTCCGACTGCTCATCATTGACGCCACCGCCTTTATGGTCTGGCCGTATATGGGCTTCGGCGAGTATATGGAAATTTACTCCGGCTACGACCCGGCGTGGCGGTTTGCCCACTGCCCGGACTACTGGATTCAAGAGCTGACGGACGAAGGCATCTTGGCGCCCGCCGGCGAATTATTCAAAGGTTGCCATTCGGAATTAGGCTATGTTCCGGAATGGCAGATCGACATCTATCTGCGCTACATTGTGCCCAATGTGATGAAAAAGCACCGGATGGACGAGATCATCCAAGTGGCACGGGAGTACCCCTGTTTCGAGGACTTTGACTTCCGAAAGAGCAACCAGAAAACGGACTTCATCCGCAAATGGTATCACACCCGCACCAAGCACCCGATGATCTCTCTGGAGGAATTTCAAGAGGCGTATGCCGACGCCCACGGCGGACAGGAATACGAGGAGCCGGATCCGTCGCAGAATGTGGAGGAAACAGCGGTAGCACAGGCGCTGGTGGATCAGTTCAAGGCCACGCTCAGCGAAAAGGATATGCAGATCCTTGAACTGCGCATGAACGGCGACACGCTGGAGGAGATTGCCGAAAAGCTGGGCTACAAAAATCACAGCGGCGTGCTCAAGCGCATCCGAAAGATTGGACAGGCCTATGAAGCCTATACCGGCGTGGACTACGGCTTTGAGAGCGGCAAAATCACCGGGTAACACCTATCGGAAATCGGTAGGTGTTATTTTTATGCCCAAACGGAGGTGGAGATTATGAAATGGAGAATATACCCGTCCCAGCGAGGGCGGGTCAACAAACTGGTGCGCCGGCGATGCTGCTGCTATGACCACGGTAACTGCATCCTGCTGGATGACGGAGAGCCGCACTGCTGTGTGCAGATCATCAGCCGGTACGGCATCTACTGCAACTATTTACGCCGGGCGGTGTTGCCGTCCGACAGTGAGCTGTACGCACAAATCAGAGATCAGAATAAATGGGGAGGATAAGGAAATGAAAACGATCCACAACACAAAAATTATCGGCATCGACCACGGATACGGGAATATGAAAACGGCCAATTGCTGCTTTCCCACCGGTATCACCGCCTATGACCACGAACCGCTGTTTACGGCGGACATGCTGGTCTACGGCGGCAGGTATTATCTCACCGGCGAGGGGCACAAGGAGTTTGCACCGGACAAGATCAAGGACGAGGATTATTATGTGCTGACCCTTGCGGCCATCGCCAAGGAGCTGAAAGCCGAAAATCTTACCGAGGCGCACATTGCGATTGCCGCCGGTCTGCCGTTGACCTGGACAAGCGGGCAAAAGGCGGACTTCAAGGAATATCTGATGAAGAACGCCGAGGTGGAGTTCACCTACAAAAAGGCGGACTACCACCTCTATATCGACGATGTGCGTATCTATCCGCAGGGGTACGCCGCTATTGCGAGCTTTGCCACCACACTGAAAGGTGTCAACCTGATCGCCGACATCGGCAATGGCACAATGAACACGCTGTATATGATCAACGGCAAGCCGCAGCAGGGCAAAATGTTCACCGAAAAATTCGGGACCTACCAGTGCACCCTTGCGGTTCGTGAGGCGTTTATGCAGAAAACGCAGCGGGAAATCAACGATGCCATCATCGACGAAGTGCTGATCACCGGCACGGCAAATATTGCGCCTGCCGACCTGAAAATCATCAAGATTGTCGCCGCCGAGTATGTGCGGGATATTTTCCGCAGACTTCGTGAGCACGGCTATGATGAGAATACGATGACCTTGTATGTGACCGGTGGCGGCGGGTGTCTCATTAAAAATTTCAGCAAGGTAAACGCAGACCGTGTAAAATTCGTTGAGGACATCTGCGCCGCTGCAAAGGGGTATGAATATCTGGCGGAGGCACAGATGAAGGCTGAGGCGAAGGGATGAGCAAGTATCGGATCAATGTGCGGTTTGATTTGGACAAGCCGACAGAGGCAAAAGCCGCACAGTATTTACAGTCGCTGGATAAATCCCGCAACGCTTTTATGGTAACGGCGGTCTTAAACGAAATGCAGCGGCAGACATCCACAAATGGGGTTTTGCTGGAGGACATTCGGCAGGTCATACGGGAGGAATTGCAGGAGGTGTCGTTTGTTGCGGCATCTCCTGTTTTTGAGCAGGTACAACCGGAGCTGACCGAGGATCAGCAAGCTGAAAACGAAAAGAGCGTGCTGGATGACCTTGAAATGTTCGGCTGAGCCAAAACGCCGAGATGTGGCTCAAGTCAGAAAATTTCCTATCATACTTGAGCCAAATTGGCTCAATAACGAAGATATACCCCCAGGGGGCAGAGACGCAGTTTTTGATGTTTGACAGCCGTTTTTCTTTTTACCCTGCGGGGTGCGTCTCACGATATAACAAGCAGGGACTTTGTGTGCCACAGAAGTCCCAATCACAGCCGAAGTCGGCTGACTCTTTGGGGGCTGCGCCCCCAATCCCCCGAAAGGAGAGATGTGTATGGGGAAAGATGTTCGTATTGCCGTCCGTGTGACGGCAAAGGAGAAGGAAAAGATTCAAACCAAAGCCCGAAAATGCGGACTGAGCACAACCGAATATATCAAGCAGAGAGCGTTGGAATATGAACCGAGAGCGGTTTCGCCTGACGCTCTTTTTGCTTGTCTTGAAAAGCTGAGCGAGCTTGCGGATAAAGCCAGTTCACCGGAGCTGGACAAAGAAATTTGCACGGTGCTGAAGCAGATCACAGCAGAGTTTCTTTTTCCCGGAAAGGGGTGATGCGCTATGGCTGTTACAGGCTTTTGGCCTGTGTTCAAAAATCTGAAAGCCACGCTGGACTACGCCGACAATCCCGACAAGACCACCGCACCGGAATATCTGGACGAGGATCTATACGCTGCCCTGCGCTATGCAGAGAACGACGATAAGACCGACCGCAAAATGTTTGTGGGCGGTATCAACTGCTCGGCGCAGAACGCCTATGCCGAAATGATCGCCGTCCAGCGGCGGTTTGGGCTATGTGGCAAGGTGGTGGGCTACCACGGTATTCAAAGTTTTCGTGAGGGTGAGGTCACGCCGGAACAGGCGTTTGCCATCGGCAAGGAAACCGCACGGCGGATGTGGGGCGACCGGTATCAGGTACTCGTTACCGTCCACCTGAATACCGACAATGTGCATTGCCACTTTGTCGTGAATCCAGTGTCTTTCAAGGACGGCGCGAAGTTCAAAAACAAAATCGGCGACCACAAGGAGCTGCGTAAAATCTCCGATGAGATTTGCCGGGAGCACGAGCTGTCTGTGCTGGAAAACAGCGATTTCTACTCCAAGGGCAAGAAGAAAGAATATTGGGTTCACAAGGCCGGCAAGAAAACCCACCGGGACTATCTGCGGGAGGATGTGGAATACTGCCTGTCCTTTGCGACCAGCCCAAGAGAATTTGAAAATCAGCTCTATGCGCTCGGATACACCCTTGATCCTGTGCGCTTTTCAGTCAAGGCAAAGCATTGGGAGCGTGCCGTGCGGCTGAGCAGCATCGGCTTTTCCAAAGATCGTGTCAATGGACAGCTGCGGCAGAACGCCGAAAATCGGTATCGGCTATTCACCTTGGGATACCGACCGCCGTACAAGCCGAAGAAATTCCCACTGGAGGACGAGCTGCGAAAGCTGGGTTTCTCCATTGAACACAGCCATGACACCGCCGCCGTTTTGGTGGATACGGTGTTTTATCTTGTCATAACGGTGATTCAAATCGTAGCCGAGCTTGCCGATGTAATGCTGCTGTCGCCGGATCTGCGGGCGGCGGAAAAGGATTTGAAAGAGTTGATTGGTGACTATCACTTCTTGCAGGAGCACGGCATCCATACGACAGCCGACCTCCAAGCAAATATTGAGCAATCCAAAGCAGAGCTTTCTGCCTTGGAGCGTGAGCGCAGCGACATCAGTAACCGCATACGCCGCCCCAAGTCGCCGGAGGAACAGGCGCAAGACAAGGAACGCCGCAAGGCGGTATCCGGGCAGATGAAGCCCGTAAGGGAGCATCTGCGCCGTGCGAAGCGGATTTTAGAGAAATCTCCGCACCTGTATGAATTGCTAAAACAAGAGCACGAGCTGGAGAAAAAAGCCCGTGCAAGATACAAAGAAAGAGGTAGATAAAATGAAAAATACGATGAAAAAGCCGGTGGCAATTCCGGTAGAAAAATTGCGTCCCTTTGCCGGACACCCGTTTAAGGTCAGGGACGATGACGAGATGAATACGCTGATCGAAAGCATACAGACGCAAGGTATTCTCTCGCCGCTGATCGTCCGACCCATAGAAAGCACCGATGAATATGAAGTGATCAGCGGCCACCGCCGCTTACACGCCGCACAAAAGGCAGGGATTACCGAGGTCCCTGCCTTAATTTATGCCCTTGACCGGGATGCTGCCGCCATTGCCGTGGTGGACAGCAACCTCCACCGGGAGCATGTTCTGCCCTCCGAAAAGGCGTTTGCCTATAAGCTAAAAATGGAGGCACTGTCCCATCAAGGCAAACGGACGGATTTAACTTCGGACCAAGTTGGACCGAAGTTGACAGCAGCAACAATTTCTGAAACAGACAGTGCTTCACAGGTTAAGCGCTATATCCGTCTGACTTACCTGATTCCTGAGTTCCTTGAAAAGATGGACGAGGGTGAAATCGCCCTGTCTGTCGGCGTGGAGCTGTCCTACCTTGACGAATCCAGTCAGCGGGAGGTACTGGAGCAGTGCGCTATCAACGATTGCACCCCGTCCTATTCACAGGCATGGCGGATGCACAAGGCTGACCGGGAAGGATCGCTGACCACGGCGGTCATTCAAGCCATTATGTCGGAGGAAAAAGCCAACCAGAAGGCCCGCCTTAAAATTCCAATGGAGCGTATTCGCAAGTTTTTCCCCCAGAGCTATACCGCTGCCCAGATCGAGGACGCTGTGGTGAAGCTCTGCGAGCGGGACTACCGCCGACGAACCGACCGGGAGCGATAAGGAGGTGCAGCCTATGGGAAAATATCGCAAGATCGACTACACGCAGGTCGCACTGCCGGAGGAACTGCTTACCTCCTTTGTCAAGGCCATGCTCCCGGAGCTGCGTAAGTTTTACGCCAGCGACGAGGGCAGGACCTATTTTGCAAAGTGGTTTCTGAAGCACCCGGAATATGCGGCACATTCGACACCGGAGAGCGGATGACTATAATAAAAATTGGAGAGGAGGATTCTATATGAATGTGGTCATTTACGCCCGCTTTTCCAGCCACAGCCAGACGGAGCAGTCCATTGAGGGACAGCTCAAGGTGTGCTATGAATATGCGGAGTCGAATCATTATACTGTTGTCGGAGAATATATTGACCGGGCCATCAGCGGCACCACGGACAACCGTGCCGAATTTCAGCGGATGATCTCCGACAGCGACAGGCACACCTTTGAGGGCGTTTTGGTATATCAGCTGGACCGCTTTGCCCACAACCGCTATGACAGCGCCATCAACAAGGCGAAGCTGAAAAAGAACGGTGTCCGGGTGCTGTCTGCCAAGGAGAATATTGCGGACGACGCTTCCGGCATCTTGGTGGAGGGCGTTCTGGAAAGTATGGCGGAATACTACTCCGTGGAGCTTTCTCAGAAGATCCATCGAGGTATGGCCATCAATGCCGAAAAGTGCCTGTCTAACGGCAGCAACCCCGGCCTGGGCTTCAAGGTCGATGCCGAGCGGCGGTTCTATGTGGATGAGGAGGAAGCCGCCATTGTCCGTGAGATTTATGAGCGCTACGCCAGCGGCGAGACGAAAGCGGAGATCATCCGAGATCTGAAACGGCGCAGGGTCAAAACCTCCCTCGGCAAAGAATTCAGCCCCAATAGCCTAAGCCGCCTGCTCAGCAACAAGCGTTATATCGGTGTCTATCTTTACAAAGGAAAGGAAACACCCGGCGGGATGCCTCGCATTCTGGATGATGACCTATTTTACCGGGTGCAATCGATGATGAACAAAAACAAAAATGCGCCGGCTCGAACTCACGGCGAGGGCGAATACCTGCTGACCACAAAGCTGTTCTGCGGACACTGCAAGGAAATGATGGTGGGCTACGGCGGCACCAGCAAGACCGGCAGGCAATATCACTACTATATGTGCAAAAACGCCCGCAGGAAAAAGTGCGGCAAGAAGATCGTCAGCAAGTCTTATATCGAGGACCGTGTGGTCAACGAGTGTTTGAAAATGCTGACCGAGGAGAAAATCCGCTTTATTGCCAAGAAGGTGGCTGAGGAGTGCGCCAAAAGCCCGGACAACCTGACAGCCAAGGCGCTGAAAAAGGCGATCCGAGAGGCGGACACGGCCATTGAGAATCTCTGGAAAGCCATTGAGCAGGGGCGGGCCGTGGAAATGCTGACGGAGCGGCTCAACAAGCGCATAGCAGAAAAGGCGGAACTGGAGGCAGAACTCGCCATCGAGGAAAACAAGAAGATCACGCTGACGGAGGCACAGATTTTGGCCTTTCTGGACTATGTCTGCGAGATGCCCGCCGACGATGTGAACAAGCGCCGAGCCATCATCAATATCTTTGTTCATTCCATCTATCTGTATGACGACCACTTTACCCTCATCATCAACGCCAGCAAGAAGCCGTTGAGCATTGACAATATCCCGCTGGATGATATAGAAACGGCATTTGAAAGCGAAACTGGAGCTTCGGAGGGGTGTTCATCCTTGAACGCCCCTGCTCCACCAAAAATAAACCACCCGCAAGGGTGGATTTATTTTTGCCGTGGGCCTGCGGGAGTCGAAGTTTATCCCCCCTTGCGGGGGAAATCCCTTCAGGTCCACCAAAATAAGCCACCCGCAGGGGTGGCTTTATTTTTGCTGCGCCCTGCCAACGCGCTGCCTCACTGTGCGTCCTGTTGCGCTTTGCCCCGCGCTGTGGTATACTGCACATAGCTATCCCCACATCGCCTTCATAAAGGAGGACTGCCTGTGTCTACAATGTTGGAGCGCCGCTACCGGCGGCAGCACCTGAACTGTGTGCGGCACATCACCCTGGACCCCAAGGGCCGGGGCGTGGTGCGTATCCACATGATCCCACCCCGTGAGGACGCGGAGAACGCGCCCTTTCTGCTGCTGCTCAACGGCAGCAAGCTGGTGCCCCTGAACCTGAGCTGGGCCATCCTGCTCTCCTGCTTCATGGACCGGCTGGAGCCCTTCGCCGGGCTGGAGATCACCGAGAGCGACTGGAACGCCATGGCTGCCGGCGCGGTGGCCCGGACCCATAAGGTCTACCCCTTCACGTCCAAGGAGCGTCTGGCGGAGGACCTGCAGATCATGATAGAGTCCCTGGTGGCCATCGCCCGGGGACAGGCGCCGGAGGCGGAGGTCGCGCCGCTGACGCTGGGGGAATACGCCCCCGAGATGACCGCGCCCCACCGTATGGACCTGATGGTCAGCGCCATGACCCGTGACGGCGCATGGCGCTGCAACCAGAAGTGTCTGCACTGCTATGCAGCGGGACAGCCCCTGTCCGACACACCGGAGTTGACCACCGCCCAGTGGAAAGAGATTTTGACGAAACTGCGCGCGGCAAATATCCCCCAGGTGACGTTCACCGGTGGTGAGCCCACCCTGCGCGCCGATCTGGTGGAGCTGGTGGATGCCGCCCAGTGGTTCGTCACCCGGCTGAACACCAACGGCCGCCTGCTGACGCCGGCGCTGTGCCAAAAGCTGTATGACGCCAGCCTGGACAGTGTGCAGGTGACGCTCTACAGCCATGATAAGGACATTCACAACGCCCTGGTGGGTGCCGACGGCTTTGATGACACCGTGGCGGGCATCCGTGCCGCTGTGGCGGCGGGGCTGTCCGTGTCCGTGAACACGCCCCTGTGCAGCCTGAATACCGCCTATGACGAGATGCTGCGCTTCGTCCACGGTCTGGGCGTCCGATACGTGACCTGTTCCGGGCTGATCCCCTCCGGCGGCGCGGTGGGCGACGAGAGCCGGGCCACGGCGCTGACGGAGCAGCAGCTCACCGACGTACTGACAAAGGCCGTGGCGGTGACGGAGGAGCTGGAAATGGAACTGGACTTCACCAGCCCTGGCTGGCTGAAGGAGGAGACGCTGCGCGCCCTGGGCCTGACCCTGGTGCCCAGCTGCGGCGCCTGCCTCAGCAATATGGCCATCGCCCCGGACGGCGGCGTGATCCCCTGCCAGAGCTGGCTCAGCAGCCAACCCCTGGGGAACATCCTCGCCGACGACTGGGACAAGATCTGGCAGAGCGAGCGCTGCGCGGCCATCCGGGCCAGGAGCGCCAAAATGGAGCAGCTGTGCCAACTGCGTGAAAGCAACCGGGAGGAGGGCACCCTATGCTGAAGAAACTGCACGTTCTGCTGCTTATCTTACTGGCGGCGGTTTGCTTTACCGCCACCGCATGGGCAGATTACGACTACATCGAGCAGTACGGCGTTATGGTGACGCCCAACACGGAGGATGGCAGCCTGCTTATCACCGTGAAGCTGGAGTGGACGCCGCTGGAGGAGCTGCCCTACGGGCAGGAGCTGAAAATAGGCGTGCCCAACGGCTCCATCCGGGACGTGGCGGCGCAGACGGACAACATCGAGCGCCTGGACTTCGACAACAGCTATATGTACGTCTACCTGACCCAGGGCTATGACAAGGACGAGACCTTTTCCTTCGCCTACTCCTGGGTGCAGGAGTATATGTACCAGTTGGACGGCAGCGCCGTGACCTACGACTACACCCCCGGCTGGTTCGACGAGGCGAAGATCGGCCAGATGACCCTCATCTGGAACGACCCCGCCGGGCTGACCGGCGATTTCACCGAGGGCACGGTCAGCGGCGCTGACAGCGTGACGGTGCAAAACGGCATGACCATCACCGCCTCCGATCTGGACTACGGCTACAAAATGAACGTACAGGTGCGCTACACCGACTGGCCCACCCAGCTGTCGGAGGAATACAGCGCCAACAACGTCCCCGACGGCGGCTGGAACGGCAGCGATGGCTATTACTACGACGATGACGACACCGGTGACGCCATCATCGGCATGATGGTGACGATATTCGTGGTGATATTCATCCTCGTGCTGATCTCCGCCGCCCGCCGGGGCGACGGCTACGCCGGCGGCTTCGGCACGCGGTACGTGTTCGTGAACCACCTGTGGTATCCGGCGGGGCCGGACGGCAGGCCGCGTCCCGGCAGCGTGGGCACCAAAACAAAGCCCAGACCACCCAGAAGCGGCGGCGGGGGCTTCGGAGGCGGCAGCCGTGGCGGCGGCTTTGGCGGAGGCGGTTTCGGCGGCGGCAGCCACTGTGCCTGCGCCAGCAGCTGCGCCTGTGCGTGCGCCTGTGCCTGTGCCGGCGGCGGCCGCGCCGGCTGCTCGGCCAAGAACCTCTACGGCGTGGGCCTGGACGAAACACTGTCCGAAAAGCTCTGATACAAAAAACATCCCCCGACCGGGGGATGTTTTTTGCTTACGAGTATTGGAAGCCTCTGCCCGGCTCCTTGAACTCCGCCACACGTTTGTTGAAGCTGGCGAAGGCCGCGTCCTCGAAGGCCAGCGTGTCCTCGGCGCCCATCTGCCGCAGCAGCCACTTGCACAGGGGCGGGTTCAGCGGCAGCAGGGGGCCGATCAGCGCCGTAGCGTACAGCCCGCCCCGGCGGAAGCCCTCCGGCTTCGACTCCGGCGTGCGGCCCACGCCCCGCACGGTGTCAAACCAGCCCTCCGCCTCCGCTGCGTCGTAGTGGAAGCCGAACAGGCTCTTGAAGCCGACGACCTCCATACCGTCAAAGGTGCCCAGGAAGAAGCTGTTGTGCCGCTTCATCATGGTGTACTTCACCCGCCCGGGCAGAATGCCCAGCCCCTCTATGGTGTCGGCGCTGTCGCTTTCTATGGCGGCGGAAAACACATCCGGCGCGTTGCCGGTCAGCAGGATCAGCTGTCCCGCGTCCGCCCTTGCGGCGATGTCCGCGGCATAGGGCCGCAGGGCGTCCGCCGCCAGACGCAGCCCCTGTTCTGTGGTACTGCCCATATAGACCAGCGCCACATCCTCCGTGAGGAACCGGGGTTTGCTGTGCAGGTCCGTCTCTATGATCTCCAGCGCCGGGCAGCAGCGCTTCAGATAGTAGATGTTCTGCAGATCGCCGTACAGGTTGCAGACCTCCGGAAACAGAATTTCCGCCTTCATTGCGCGCCCTCCTTTGCCAGCAGCTTTTCCTTCAGCTTTTCCCTGACCCGGAAGGCCAGGGGCGTGCCGTCCACGCCGTAGAGCAGATACACGTCGTCGCCGGGGGTCAGCGGCAGCAGCTCCAGGGCGGCGAACTCGTCCTCGGCCAGCCGTATCTTCTGCCGGGGGATGCCCGCCAGCAGCAGCCGCAGCTGGTAGTCATAGGCCCGCGGCCCGGCGCAGACCAGGCACGTCACATCGTCACTGTTCAGGAATTCAAAATCCGTGTCGTACATCCAGCTGGGGTTTTCCGACCAGCTTTTGGCCACGCCCAGGCAGTTCATCATCAGCAGCAGTTCCTTCTTCCCCGGCTTGGACCGGATATAGTCGAAGTTGCGGGAGCAGGCCAGAGCGTTCTTGTCCTTGGACATCTGCATAATGACCTTCACGCCGCCGATCTCCTCCTCGGACAGCCGGCTGGCGGGGATCTTTACCTCCGCCATGCGGCGGGCGATGGTGCCGTGGTCATAGCCCAGCTGCCGCAGGGCGGCGATGACCGTCACCATGTTGTAGATGTTGTGCAGGCTGTCGGTGATGAGGGTGTACGGGTATTCCTGCCCCGCCTCCCGTATGCACATGGTGTGGGCGGCGGTGTCCACCTTTGTGGCCAGATAGTCGCAGTCGGGGGAGTGGAAGCCGCAGCTCTCGCACACGGCTCGGCCGATGTGGTGGTAGCGGCGGTATTCATACCGCAGCTTCCCGGCGCATCGGGGGCAGATACGCATATCGTTCAGCAGGTTCTCGCATTCCGTCACGTCGGTGGGCAGCCGGTCGATGCCGAAATATACCCGCTGGTTCTCCGGCGCCACCGTGCAGGAGATCAGGTCGTCGGCGTTGAGGATCAGCCTGCTCTCCTTAGGCAGGGACCGGGTCAGGATGTCCGCGATGTAGCCCGGATGGGCGTTCCGCATGATGGAGTCCCGGAACAGGTTGGTGATGACGATGTGCTCCGGCTTCACATAGGGATAGATCCTGGGCGCGGAGCGCTCGTCGATCTCCAGGATCGCCAGGTCGTACTCCGGCCTGATCCGGCCCAGCAGGCCGCAGCCCTTCAGCAGCGCCGTGCTGACGCCGGAGATGATGTTGCTGCCCGCCCGGTTGCTGAGTACGGTCTTGCCCTCGGCGGTAAGCACGTCGTTCAGCATATTGGCCACGGTGGTCTTGCCGTTGGTGCCGGTGACGGCTATGATGTGCTCCGGCTTGCCGATATACTTCAAAAAGTCCGGACACAGCTTCACCGCCAGACTGCCGGGAAAGTCCGTGCCGTTGTGGCTGGTGATCTTCAGCGCCGGGATGGACAGCTTTGCCATCCACAGCGCAAACAGGAACCGCAGTTTACCCATTGTCATTCCTCCAGAGCGATGGCGCGGCAGGAGCAGCCATCGGCATTCTCAAATTTCAGGGGCAGCGTAACGAACGTGAAGCGTCGGCCCAGCAGCTTGTCCAGTCCCTTGAGGTTCTCGGTGTTCACAAAGTCCGCGCCCAGCAGTGTCATGTGGTTGGGAAAATCCGCGCTGTCGCAGGGGTCCAGCGAGATGGTGTCCTCGCCCACGCCCTTCAGCGGCAGGCCGGCCAGATATGCCGCCGCCTCCGCCGTCAGGCAGGGAAAGCCCTCATAGTAGCCCGGCGTGCCCCACTTCTTGTCCCAGCCGGTGCAGAACAGCAC
>ENA-UAEG01000562-UAEG01000562.1-human-gut-metagenome-genome-assembly--contig:-NODE-562-length-13786-cov-7.863666_pt1 | contig 13786 bp, 15 predicted proteins | sample MGYA00244280_ERZ654275 | MGnify/ENA primary metagenome ERZ654275 (study PRJEB26926, sample SAMN06165092) | human gut metagenome | biome: ENVO:00009003; feature: ENVO:2100002; material: ENVO:00002003...
TGCGTTTGAGAGTAGTGTAAATCCATAGGGGATTCAAACCACAAATCCAAGTATGGTTGCCACAAGCTGTTTGAGAGTAGTGTAAATCCATAGGGGATTCAAACATCACAAGTGCATACGATCATGGATGGCTGGTTTGAGAGTAGTGTAAATCCATAGGGGATTCAAACTTAAGTTTTTTCTGGCACTCATAATCAGAGTTTGAGAGTAGTGTAAATCCATAGGGGATTCAAACTCATTATCTGAGAAATTAAAAAAGCCCACAGGTTTGAGAGTAGTGTAAATCCATAGGGGATTCAAACTGATATAATTTTCAGCGTCTTGTAAATTTTGTTTGAGAGTAGTGTAAATCCATAGGGGATTCAAACTTCCAGTAGGAACAGGAACAGAAGTATTTGTTTGAGAGTAGTGTAAATCCATAGGGGATTCAAACATAAATACGCTGTGGCAAAATGTACACTAGGTTTGAGAGTAGTGTAAATCCATAGGGGATTCAAACATAAGAACCAATTAACTGAAAAAGAACTTCGTTTGAGAGTAGTGTAAATCCATAGGGGATTCAAACATAAATCGATAAATAATCATCACCAACATCGTTTGAGAGTAGTGTAAATCCATAGGGGATTCAAACACCGGAGAAACAATCCAATGAAGATATTGCGTTTGAGAGTAGTGTAAATCCATAGGGGATTCAAACCACAAATCCAAGTATGGTTGCCACAAGCTGTTTGAGAGTAGTGTAAATCCATAGGGGATTCAAACATCACAAGTGCATACGATCATGGATGGCTGGTTTGAGAGTAGTGTAAATCCATAGGGGATTCAAACTTAAGTTTTTTCTGGCACTCATAATCAGAGTTTGAGAGTAGTGTAAATCCATAGGGGATTCAAACTCATTATCTGAGAAATTAAAAAAGCCCACAGGTTTGAGAGTAGTGTAAATCCATAGGGGATTCAAACTGATATAATTTTCAGCGTCTTGTAAATTTTGTTTGAGAGTAGTGTAAATCCATAGGGGATTCAAACTACCCGGTAAAGCTAACGCACAGACGACCGGTTTGAGAGTAGTGTAAATCCATAGGGGATTCAAACTGCATGAATACTTGTATTTGCTTCTACAAAGTTTGAGAGTAGTGTAAATCCATAGGGGATTCAAACTCATGATACAGGAAAATGGAATTTTCGATATAGGGATGAGATCAGTAAAAAGATCATCTACTCGATTTATGCATAGTAATGCAAGCGGTCTATTGATTGCGGATTTGATAGAAAAATGGTATACTTCTATTGTGTTTTGTTGAATTAAATAGGATAAATAATGGCGATTTCATATTTAAGCCCAGTGTGTTTTTATTACATGTAATTGATATAAAGGTAATTAGAAATTCTTTGAAAGAGGTATATATATGAGGACGACAATAGAGTTGTTTGCTGGTGCTGGAGGATTGGCATTAGGAGTAGAAAAAGCGGGGTTTGATGCATTGGGATTAATAGAGTTTGATAAGGATGCTTCAGATGCGTTGAAAAAAATCGACCTGATTGGAATGTAATTCATGAAGATATTGCAAATATATCATGTCTTGATCTGGAAAACTATTTTGAAATCAAGAAGGGTGAACTTGATTTACTTTCAGGAGGAGCACCATGTCAGGCGTTTTCATATGCAGGCAAAAGATTAGGCTTGGAAGATGCAAGGGGAACGTTGTTTTATCATTATGCTGTTTTCTTGGAAAAATTGCAGCCAAAAATGTTCTTGTTTGAGAATGTGAGAGGCTTATTAACTCATAATGGTGGTAAGACATATAAGATAATGTTAAACATTTTCGAGAAGGCTGGATACACAATTGATAAAAAGGTATTAAATGCATGGAATTATGGTGTACCTCAAAAAAGAGAAAGACTTATTACAATTGGAATTCGGAATGATTTGAAAAATACTATTACATTTTCATTTTCCAAAGAGCATGATTGTAAATCGGTGCTTCGAGATATTTTGCTTGATTGCCCTGAGGGACCAGGTGTTCCATATGGTGAGAAAAAGAGAAAAATATTTGAATTAGTACCTCCGGGTGGATATTGGAGAGATATAGATCCGGCAATTGCAAAAGAATATATGAAGAGCTGTTGGAATATGGAAGGTGGTAGAACTGGTATATTACGTAGAATGAGTTTGGATGAACCTTCGCTCACTGTTTTGAATCTCCGTCACTAAAGCAAACCGAGAGATGTCATCCATTAGGGGCTCGCCCATTTACAGTAAAAGAGAATGCAAGATGCCAGACATTTCCTGTTGATTTGGAGTTCTATGGAAATATTTCATCACAGTATAAGCTGGTGGGTAATGCTCCTTGCATATGAAATTACGAAGAAAATCAGTAAGTCATTAGATATGGTTTCTGAGACAGAAAAATGAGGGAGGCTATTTGACAATGTGGAAATTAGGCTTTATATCAGAGGATGATTTTACCAAGCATGTTGCAGCTACAATTGCTCAATATGATAAGAAGTATAATTGAAGTTACTGGCAACAAATGGTAAGAATCAGGATGATGGACTGGTACAGAGAATATGTTAGGAAACACACAAGGAAAACTTTTAAATGAATACATAGAAGATTATGTGGTATTTGATCTGGAGACAACCGGGGTTTCTCCATATAATGATGAAGTTATCGAGATTTCAGCGGTAAAAGCCAGAAAAGGGAAAGTAGTAGAAGAGTTTAGCGAATTGGTAAATCCCAAAAGAACGATTCCATTTGCGGCGAGCAGGGTAAATAATATAACGGACGATATGGTTTCGGATGCACCGTTTTTTGATGAAGTGCTGAGAAATTTTCTGAAATTTGTTGGAGAAGATGTGTTAGTTGGTCACAATATTCAAAGCTTTGATATGAAATTCATTTACAGGGATTGCGAGAGATATTTTCATCAGTTGATAACAAATGACTATGTGGATACGCTTATTCTTGCAAAAAGATGTTTCCCGGAATGGAGACATAGAAGACTGGGGGATTTGGCAGACTATTACGGAATATCAACACAAGGTGCACATAGGGCATTAGCGGATTGTAGAATGAATCAGCGTGTTTTTGAGTTACTTGGCAAAGAAATGAATACGGAGACAAAGAAAACGCTTGATTCCAATGTAAAGACGTGTCCGTTATGCAATCTGCCATTAAAGAAAAGAAATGGACGATATGGGGAATTCTGGGGTTGCACGGGATTTCCGAATTGCAGATATACTGAGAATATATAATCAATAAAAGGAGAATCGATCACATAAAGATGGAACGGTTAGATAAGATTATAGCGTTGAGAAAACATTTACATCAGATACCGGAAGCTTCTATGCATGAGGTGCAGACGAAGAAGGTGCTAATGCAATTTCTGAAAGAGAATACAGATTGTTTTGTTGTAGATAAAGGAGAGTGGTTCTATGCGGTGAGACGAGCAACTAGTGAACCGACACAGCCGCCAATCGCATTTCGGGCAGATATGGATGCGGTCTGCGGAGCGGATGGAAAGCCGGGACATTATTGCGGGCATGATGGACACAGTAGCATTTTGTGTGGAGTAGCCATGTATCTTGCAGAACAGAATCTATCTTTGACAAGAGATGTGTATCTGATCTTTCAACCGGCAGAGGAGATAGGGCAGGGTGCAAAATTATGCAAGACATTGATATGTGAGAAAAACATTGCAGAGATTTACGGTTTGCATAACATTCCGGGATATCCGTTACAGCAAATTTTGGTGCGCAAACAGACATTTGCATGTGCGTCGACAGGATTAGCAATACGCATGAAAGGAGTTCCAAGCCATGCTGCATATCCGGAAGCAGGACGGAATCCGGCAATTCCTTTTGCCAACCTTTTGTCAGCGTTAGAGCAACTTACGGATGATATACGGAAACAGAATGAATTTGTATTGATGACTGTGATTGGAATGGATATAGGAAGTGCTAATTATGGAGTATCTGCGTCAGAGGGAGAATTACGGCTTACGGTGAGAGCAGAGAGACAACATGTATTTGATGCTTATTTAGAAAGTATTCAGAGACTTGTTGAACAATATGCATGCAAGGGTGGATTTTCTTATACGATTGAGGAAATTGAACGATTTCCTGCAACAGAGAATTCGCAAAATGGTGTGGAGCGGATTTGTGATGCGGCAAAGAAGATGAATCTCAAAGTAAGCGAGTTAGAACAACCAATGCGATGGTCAGAGGATTTTGGATATTACTTACAGGAAACAACGGGTGCATTTTTCGGAATTGGAGACGGCAAGGATCATGCACAGTTACATATGGCTGAGTATGAATTTCCGGATGCAATTATTGAAACGGGGATTCAGATGTTTTTGGCACTCATTTAGAGATAGCAGTTGATCGGAGATGATACACAGATGGCAGGCTGGGATAAAAAAGCAGGAATCATATTGAGTAATACTGTATCAGAGGATAAGATCTGGTCATTGTTTAATTATGTCTTTTCAAATGCTTGCAGTAAAAGAAATACATACAAGTTTGGATTGATCAAAGCGATATCAGATAATTTATTTAATTGTGAATGGTCTGTTTCAGGGTATAAGCTATCTTTTAATGATCTCTTTTCTAAGTTTGCGGAAAATTATTGGAATTTGGTTGTAAAATATGGCTTGCGACAGATGCGTCCGGATGGAAAATCGGAATATTCCAAGATTGAACAAATATTTCTTGATATAGTACAGAAATATGATGTATTGAAAGAATTAACATTTTCTAGTTTAGCGCAAAATGATATGGATTGGGTCACAAGAGAAACAGCGAAGAATTGTAAGAAATATGTTTTGGGTGCGTTATACAATGATTTCGAGGGATTATTTTATGCATTTGATGTGAATCATCAGGATTATATAATTTTAAATCCTCCGGTATATGATTTTATGTTGCGTTACAAACCGGAGATTGAAAAATTGAATTATTTTGCTTGGGCAAAATTTTTGGAAACAATCAATGATGAGTCAGTGCTGATTAAACTTTTGGATAAACTGGAATTAGCAACACCACATAGAGAGGATTTATCCATATATCGCGAGATTCTTAGAAAAGAATTTGAAGAGAATACTTGTTTTTACTGTGGTAAGAAATTGACAGGTGTTGTTCATGTTGATCATTTTATTCCGTGGTCATATGTGAAAGATGATAAGATGTGGAATTTTGTTCTTTCTTGTTCATCATGTAATTTAAAGAAAAATAATAGAATTCCGGTGGAACGCTTCTTAATTAAGATTCAGAACAGAAATAGCAGAGCAAAGCAGATTCAGAATAGGATTGTATATGAGGATTTTAAGGAATATAATAATGATAGACTGCAAAGATTGTGGAAATACGCACAGTTGAGCGGATTGAAAGAATTTTCGTTATAATATTTTGCGTTAAGGAAAGGAGATTAACATGAGAGGTTGGAGAAAGATTTTATTTAGTATTGGTTGCATTAGTGTACTTGCTTTGCAAAGTATTTGTGTACATGCAACAGATGCTGCAATGAACAATCCGGACGTGAATAAAGAAGCGGTGAAAGAGAATCCAGACACGAAGGCTGCTTACGAAAAGGCAGGAATTATTTACGAAGGTGAGGATAAGAAAGAAGAGACGATTGCACAATATGGCGCTGCATCCGTTGCACAATCATTGGACTCTAATCTGTTTTCAACATCCTCCAGGTATGACCGTATTATATTTCAACCGGAGAAAAATGGTATTTATTTTATCAAGTATAATAAGAAGAATTATGGGTATTATGATGTGTTTTTTTATGATCTGAATACAAAGTCATATAAGAATGTATATACTTTTCGTACAGGTGACTGTCAGCTGTATACTACGAAGGATGCATTTTATTATATGACCGGAAAGGCGGGCTCCTTATCAGAAAAAGTTACAGTGGGAGATAAGACATATGGGAATACATATACTGTCACAATTACAAAATATGATCTTATCACAGGGAAGACATCAGAAACAACATTAGATGCAATATATTGTAATGGCTATTGGGGCAATTTTGTAAGTTGTATAGGAGTGGATACGAAAGGCAGAATGTATGTGGCAACGAATGAAGATGAATTGTTGTTGTATGATCGTCAGGGAAAATGTCTGAGTAAACAATCTTACACAGGAGAAATATATGAATTTTACGGTTTTGATGCAACCAATGGTAATTTCTATTATGAAGGGCAATATAATTGGAGATATTGGGGTTACGATCATTATATGGCATCTTTGATGGCAGGTAATGTGGATTCAAATAATAAGATTGCGTTACCGGAAGCAAATCTTTCTATTTTATATCAGATGGGATTTTTTACTCATCAACAGCCGGTAACTATGTTAAATGATAAATATTTAGCGGTGCTTACCACATTTTCTTCGGACACGTTGTTATTATTAGACTCCAACGTCTACGATTATACGGATCACACAAAACAGTCTACCAGTATCAATTTGCTCAATAGCGGTGTGTCAGTTTCCGTTTTAAATGTTGGCAATCCGAATGTTTCGAAATTAGCACTTCAGACATCACAATCTGAATATGAAAATGATATGGATACAAGTAGTATCGGTCCACGGTGTGCTTTGACATCGGACGGGAATAGATTAATTGTAAAGACGGATGACTGTTCTTTGACAGAGTATGATATAGCCGGGAAGACAAAGATATCAGAAGTAAAGACAACACATCCTGTATATACATTTGCAATGTATGGTAATCAATGTGTTGCAATCGAAAAAGAAAATAATGCTTATTATATAGAGACGATTGAGTGGACATATCCGACAGATTATTCTGTTATGGCACCAGCAACTATGCAGGTTGGAGATTGTATATCTATAGCGAATCAGACGGACAGTTCCTTTGTATTGGATTATACATATGAAAGTTCAGATCCCAATACAGTAAGTGTTGATAAGAATGGAAAGTTGCTTGCATGGAAGAAAGGTTCTGCCACGATCAAAGTTCATGCATCACCGATTAATGTGGATAAGACGTTGACGATTACGGTTACGGATTCGGTTGCATCTGCAAATACGAAGTATTATTCTACAACTGCGACTAAGGGAAAGGCATCTGGTAACATGCACAATCCAGAGCCGACCGGTTATTATGGAAATACTATATCTTCTTACTTGACGCAGCTTTCGGATGGCGGTTACGAACGAGTAGAATTTTTAGAGCAAAAGGTATGGATTGAGACATATAATAGTGCATTTGGATTGGTGAAACAAAAAAGTATCAAGCCGGAATTGCCCCTGATTGGTGGATTCTTTAGTGCTGAACAATATAACTTTGTTGTATATGGTCAGTTCAATTCGGCACAGAGTGACAGTGTGGAGACATTCCGGATTGTCAAATATGATAAGGCGTGGAATCGGGTAGGTGCCTGTTCTGTGTATGGAGCCAATACCTATGAGCCGTTTGAGGCTGGTGGATTAAGTATGGCAGAAAAGAATGGAACTTTATATGTTCATACCTGTCATACCATGTATGCAGGGGATGATGGATTGCATCATCAGGCAAATTGTACGTTCTGTGTACAACAATCGGATATGCAATTGATAGATTCGTATAGCGGAGTAATGAATTTGTTGTATGGATATGTCAGCCATTCCTTTATGCAGTTTGTTAAGACGGATGACACATATGTGTATAGAGTGGATTTGGGAGATGCTTATCCAAGAGGAATAGCCTATACAGCAACTAAAATGACTGATAAGATTCGGAAACCATCTGCATATGGAACGGTAAAGAATTTCAGTGGTTCGACCGGAAACAATTGGACCGGTAATAATTTAAGTGGTATGGAATTGTCGGATGATTATTGTCTGATTGTGGGATGCGGAAATGATGGAACATATGCAGTCAATTACAATACCTGGGTTGTATCAGTAGACAAAGAAAAGGGAACCTTTAATGAAAATGTAGTGACAGCGCATAGCAAGAATGACAATGCATCTACCGGACAACCGAAGTTAGTGAAACTTAATAACAATCAGTTCCTGTTGATGTGGGAGGAATATAGCTATAACAAGAAGACAGAAGAGGCCGGAGGTTATGTTACAAAGATGGTACTTTTGAATCCGAATGGTGAACTGGCATCGGCAATTTATCAGACACCATTAGCTTTGTCGGAATGTTCGCCAATCGTGAATTCAGAAGGACAGGTTGTATGGTATGTAACAAATGGTGATTCTCCTACATTTGTTAAGATCAATCCATATCAATTGCAGAAGGTTCAGGAGACAAGTAAGAATGTGAAATTATTTGCTAAGGATAATACCGACAATCTGCCTGCTAAGGTTGGAACAAAATTAAAGTACAAGAAGAATCAATATGTCGTGATGGAGGACGGTACGGTTGCTTTTGTTAAACCAGGCAAAAAGAAGATTACAAGCTTGAGCATTCCGGCACAGATCAAATCGAATGGACATACTTATAATGTTTCGGAGATCAAATCAAAGGCATTTAACGGTTGTAAGAAGCTTAAAAAAATCACGATTGGTAAGAATATCAGAGTAATTGGAACAAAGGCGTTTTATAAATGTACAGCGCTTAAAAAGATATTGATTCCTTCAAAGGTTGAGAAGATTGGAAAGAATGCATTTTATGGATGTAAGTCATTAAAAGATATTCGGATCAAGACAACCAAACTATCCAATAAGGCAGTCGGTTCGGGGGCATTTTCTAAGATTCATTCAAAAGCAGTAGTCAGAGTGCCATCTAAGAAACTGAAACCATATAAAAAACTTTTAAAAAGAAAAGGTGTAAAAGGAAAGAAACAGCGAATTAAGAAATAAAAAGGTGAATGTAATTGCCAAACAAAGAAGAAATGGAAGGAATTTATATGAGGGATTTTGGAGCAGTTAAGGTGATTTGTCGTGTTATTACATTGATAGAGTTTATTGCATTTATGTTTGCAGCATATATGATGCCGGAATTCATGGATCAGGGGATCTTTGCAGATGTGAGGGAACAGACAAGATATATACTGGTTGGATTGGGAATTGCATTAGTTGTTATGATGATTGTTTCCCTGATCGTAAAATATACCATGAAAGATGCATCAAAAGTGACACCGTACCGAATCGTGGATGTAATAACCAGACTGGTATTCACAATGCCTGCGGGACTTGTGATTATGTATTATTTGGAAGATGCAAAAGGATACGAAGATCTGATATGTGCAATTGTCGGCACCTGTATATTCATTGTAATGAATGCCGTATTGAAATTTACATTGCAGGAGACAATGAGCGTATCTTTTATGCGCTCGGACAGTCTGTAATATTTTTCACTTGCATTTTTATTGGATTCATGTATTATATTAATTATCAGGTTGTGCGACTGACGGAAGCTGGGAGTACCCAGGGGGAACACAACACGAAGAATTGCCGACCGTCTGGGCACCGTTTTGGAGTACCAGGCGGTTATTTTTATGGTTTATTTCCAAGGGATAATGTCTCATGGAAGAAGATTTGATCTAGCATAAGGAGGTAGTTATGAAACAACAGTCATTAGCAGCAGAATTAAGTGCAACATCCTATCCGGGAAGAGGAATTGTAATCGGTAAGACACCGGACGGAACACATGCGGCAATTGCTTATTTTATCATGGGTAGAAGCGAGAACAGCCGTAACCGTATCTTTGTGGAGGATGGAGAAGGAATCCGCACACAGGCATTTGATCCTTCTAAGTTGGAAGATCCAAGCCTGATCATCTATGCACCGGTTCGTGTACTGGGCAATAAGACAATCGTTACAAATGGTGACCAGACAGATACGATCTATGATCTGATGGATAAGCAGTACACATTTGAGCAGGCACTTCGCACAAGAGAATTTGAGCCGGATGCACCAAACTACACACCTAGAATTTCAGGGATTCTTCATTTTGACAAGGGAGCATTTAATTATGCAATGTCAATTCTTAAGAGCAATAACGGCAATCCGGATGCATGCAACCGCTATACATTTGCTTATGAGAATCCGGTAAATGGAGAAGGACATTTCATTCACACTTACATGGGCGATGGCAATCCATTGCCAAGTTTTGAGGGTGAACCGACTTTAATCGATATTCCGAACGATATGAACGAGTTTGCAGATCTTGTATGGAATAATCTGAATGAAGACAACAAAGTATCTCTGTTTATCCGTTATATCAATATTGCAGACGGAACATGTGAGACAAAGATCATTAACAAGAATAAATAATATATATTTTGACACATATTTTAAGGAGGAAATATAACTATGAACGAGATCCAGTTAAAATACGGCTGTAACCCAAACCAGAAACCATCCAGAGTATTTATGAAGAACGGAGCAGACTTACCAATCAAGATTCTTTGCGGTAAGCCGGGCTATATCAACTTATTAGATGCATTTAACGGCTGGCAGTTAGTGAAGGAATTGAAGAAGGCAACCGGTCTTCCTGCTGCAACATCATTTAAGCATGTATCTCCGGCCGGTGCTGCAGTTGGACTTCCGCTTACTGAAGTAGAGAGAAAGATCTATTGGGTAGATGATATGGGAGAGTTATCTCCGCTTGCAAATGCGTATGCCAGAGCAAGAGGCGCAGACAGAATGTCATCCTTTGGTGATTTCATTTCATTGTCTGATGTGTGCGATGTGTCCACAGCAAAGTTAATTAAGCGTGAAGTATCTGATGGTGTGATCGCACCGGGATATGAGCCGGAAGCATTAGAGCTTTTGAAGGCAAAGAAGAAGGGTAATTACTGTGTTATCGAGATTGATCCGGAATATGTTCCGGCTCCGATTGAGCAGAAGGATGTATTTGGTGTAACCTTTGAGCAGGGTAGAAATGAGCTTGTGATCAATGATGAATTATTCGCTAATGTAGTAACCGAGAACAAAGAGATTCCGGAGCAGGCTAAGATTGATCTTGCCATTGCTATGATCACTTTGAAATATACACAGTCTAATTCCGTATGTTATACGAAGGGTGGACAGGCAATCGGTATTGGTGCCGGACAGCAGTCAAGAATTCACTGTACAAGACTTGCCGGACAGAAGGCAGATAACTGGTTCCTGCGTCAGAATCCAAAGGTGTTAAATCTTCCATTTAAGGATGGTATCGGACGTGCAGACCGCGATAATACGATTGACGTATATATGAGTGATGATTATATGGATGTATTAGCAGATGGAACATGGGAGAATTTCTTCACGGAGAAACCGGAAGTGTTTACGAGAGAAGAGAAACGTGCATGGCTTGACCAGATGACAGATGTTGCACTTGGTTCTGATGCATTCTTCCCTTTTGGCGATAATATTGAGCGTGCTCACAAGAGTGGTGTGAAGTACATTGCACAGCCGGGTGGATCAATCCGCGATGACAATGTAATTGATACTTGTAACAAGTATGGAATGGCAATGTGCTTTACCGGCATTCGTTTGTTCCATCACTAAAAGAATATGAATAAGACATTGCGGAATGTGCTGATCGTGGTTTGTTGTCTGACTGTATTCTTTGTGGTTGTGCCACTTTTTAACCGTGGTCAGGATGAAGATACGGAGGCAGTAATATATCCGCTGTTTAGTCAGCAATATTCAGATATAATCACGGATACGAATCATATTGCATTATTGGATCAGAAGATGGAATTTCCACTGCCGATGAAAGATCTGCCGGAAACATTTCATATTGCAAAGCGTTATTATGATGATATGACAGATGGGATTGATGCAGGAGATTCTTTTCAGTGTGAATTACTCAATGATTCCGATGAACCGGTTGCTTATATCAAGGTGACGAACCAGAAGAAGAATACCGTGCAGTCACCGGATGATATGGTGATCACTTATATTGTGGCATCCTCTTTTCAGACGCAGGATAAGCAATATGCCGTACCGTTTGTGATTCGGGATGGAATCGGAATCGGTTCGACTGCAGAAGAAGTAAAGCAGATATTTACGGAGGTGGATATTCCGGAAAATGATGATTACAGCGTGGTAAATGTGGATTCCGGTATTCAGAAGATTACATTGGAATTTGTAGACAAGACAGTTTACAAGATGGCAGTAAGTAGTTATTGACAAATATTCTATTCTTGATTATACTGTACCTATTCGTGGCGTTGATAAGAATAAGTAGTAAGAAGCAATCCCATACAGAGAGCTGCCGGCAGGTGAGAGGCGCATGGAAGACTTGTTATGAATACCTCTTTGAGCCTCATACCGAACGGTAGATTCCCAGTAGGCTATGACGATTGATGTACGTTATAACATCGGGTATTTCCTGTAAGCTTTACAGATGATACCTGCTAAGGCAGCAGATGCGAGTCTGGTGTGAATTTAGGTGGTAACACGGGTGATATGCTCGTCCTATACGAAGAATCGGTAGGACGAGCTTTTTGTTTTGTCCTGCTATGTTACGATAGATGATTATGAAATATACGTTTCAGAATCAACTATGAGATGGATAAGAAAGTGAGGATGGAAAAATGACAATTTATGATGAATTAGTCGCAAGAGGGCTGATTGCCCAGGTAACAGATGAGGAAGAGATTAAGGAATTGATCAACAACGGAAAAGCAACGTTTTATATTGGATTTGACCCAACCGCAGACAGTCTGCATGTTGGACATTTCATGGCACTTTGCTTGATGAAGCGTTTACAGATGGCAGGTAACAAGCCGATTGCATTGATCGGTGGTGGTACAGCTATGATTGGTGATCCTTCCGGACGTTCCGATATGCGTCAGATGATGACAAAAGAAACAATTGAGCACAACTGTGAATGTTTCAAAAAACAGATGAGTAAATTCATTGATTTCTCAGAGGGTAAGGCGTTAATGGTAAATAATGCCGACTGGTTATTGGATCTGAACTATGTGGATGTATTGCGCGAAGTCGGAGCACATTTTTCCGTAAACAGAATGTTGTCGCATGAATGTTACAAGCAGCGTATGGAACGTGGTCTTACTTTCCTGGAGTTTAACTACATGATCATGCAGAGTTATGATTTCTTTGAGTTATTCCAGAAATATGGATGTAACATGCAGTTTGGTGGCGATGATCAGTGGGCCAATATGCTTGGTGGTACAGAATTGATCCGTCGTAAACTGGGTAAGAATGCATGTGCCATGACGATTACGTTATTGCTTAATTCCGAAGGCAAGAAGATGGGTAAGACACAGTCTGGTGCGGTATGGCTTGATCCAAACAAGACTTCTCCGTTTGATTTCTATCAGTACTGGAGAAATGTAGCCGATGCGGATGTATTAAAATGTATCCGTATGCTGACATTCCTTCCGTTAGAGCAGATTGACGAGATGGATACATGGGAAGGAAGTCAGTTAAATCAGGCAAAAGAGATTCTTGCATTTGAGCTTACCAAGTTAGTACACGGTGAGGAAGAGGCAAAAAAAGCACAGGATGCTGCCAGAGCTTTATTTGCAGGTGGTGGAAATGCAGACAATATGCCTGCCACGAATTTAACCGCAGATGATTTTAATGAAGAGGGAAAGATTGGTATTCTTGACCTGATGGTGAAAGCAGAATTAGTTACTTCTAAGGCAGAGGCACGTCGTGGTGTTCAGCAGGGTGGTGTAACGGTGAATGGTGATAAAGTGAATGATCCGTTTACTACATTTACTAAGGATGATTTTGCAGCTGACTTTGTATTGAAGAAAGGTAAGAAGAACTTCCGCAAAATTACAGTAAAATAATCCCTTGCACAGCGTAAGGATTGTGAGATGTGTGAGGGCACATGCGAAAAGATATA
>ENA-UAEG01000578-UAEG01000578.1-human-gut-metagenome-genome-assembly--contig:-NODE-578-length-13519-cov-5.487597_pt1 | contig 13519 bp, 9 predicted proteins | sample MGYA00244280_ERZ654275 | MGnify/ENA primary metagenome ERZ654275 (study PRJEB26926, sample SAMN06165092) | human gut metagenome | biome: ENVO:00009003; feature: ENVO:2100002; material: ENVO:00002003...
GGTATGGGGAAAGTAGAATAAGAACGGCAGTGCCGGATTACTTCCACTGACCGAAAAAGTCTTCAAGTTTGTTGAGAGACTTTGTAAGAACGGCAGCTTCTTCTTCGTTCAGACTATCCATAACGCTGTCAATCATGTCTTTGTGAAATGCAGCATGATGTTTGTATGCACTCACGCCTTTTGGTGTGAGTGTGGCAAATACGATTCTTCTGTCTTTCGGATTGCGTGTACGTATTATATATCCCTTTTTGACAAGTGCATTCATTCCTATAGTAAGTGTTCCCATTGTAACTCCGAGTGTTTTGGAGATGGCAGTCATTGTACGTGGTTCTTCTGTTCCGACGGCTTCAATAATATGCATATCTGTAACGGAAATGTCTTTGAATTCATCAGTTATGATGGCTTTTTCCTCTACGTCTAAAATGTCATTAAACAGTTTTACAAGTAAATTATTCAAAACTTCAAATGTATCCATAAGAAGCACCTGCTCTTTCTTTGTAATATGTTTTAATAATAAAATACGAATCTTTTTCTATAGTATATACGAAATAAGTCCTATTTGCAATGAATTTGATTTGCTTTTTTGTGCCTTACGTAGTATCATAAATATGTATATGTAGTTCGTTACTAAAAAGGAGAAATATATGAAGTTCATAGCAATCGGAGAATTGATGTTAAGATTATCTCCGCCAAATTATGAAAAGATTGTATCTACTCATAATTATATTGTAAATTATGGCGGTGCTGAGGCAAACGTGGCAGTATCTTTGGCAAATCTCGGAGTTGACAGTACATTCTTTACTGTACTTCCGGATTCAGATATTGGTAAGTCTGCTATTAATTATTTTAAGGCAAATGATGTACATACAAAGCATATTATCAAGGCAGACGGAAGAATGGGACTGTATTATCTTGAAGAGGGTGTATCTGTAAGACCTTCACAGGTAATCTATGACCGTTCAGGTTCTGCATTTGCTGAATATGACTATAAGGATGTAGATTTTGAAAATATATTAAAAGATTATGACTGGCTTCATTTAAGCGGTATTACACCGGCACTTTCATATAACTGCCGCCGCCTTATAGACAAGGCTGTTAAGGCTGCAAAGAAGCTTGGACTTACTGTAAGTTTTGACCCTAATTTCAGAAGTACATTATGGTCATTCAGTACAGCCAGAGATGTTCTTAGTAAGTATCTTCCATATGTAGATGTATTGATTGGTATAGAACCTATTCATGTATACAATCCAGACGGAACAGATGTCAAAGATGGTCTTACAATGGACCCGTCTTTTAAGGATATGGACAGAGTATTTAAGGCTATTGATGAGCAGTATCATATGAAAGCAATCGGAAGAACTGTAAGATATGTCCACTCAGGCAGCAATAATTCTCTCAAAGCTTTCTTCTATACTAATGGAGAGACTTATGAGAGTAAGACGATTAACTTTGAAATTGTTGACCGTGTCGGTGGTGGTGATGCATTTTCATCAGGTCTTATTTATGCACTTATGCAGAATGATATGACACCACAGGAGACAGTTGATTTTGCTGTTGCATCTTCTGTAATGAAGCATGCTATCCGAGGCGATACAAATATCACAAGTGTAGATCAGATTAAGAGACTTATGAACAACGCTTCATTTGATGTACAAAGATAATTATGTGATTTTTAGTACAATTTGTACTAAGATAAGAGCAAGGCAGACAAGTGCTTGACATTTCAGACCTTGTTATATACAATAAAGCCAACTGCAATGACGAAGACAGTAGGATATAAGGAAAAGTCGCAGCGAGCCGGGGCGGTGAGAGCCGGTACGAGTAGCTTATATCTGAACATCACTTCCAAGCATCCGGGCTGAACGGAGTTTGTTTCGGGCGTGTAAGCGTAGCGGAACATGAAAGTGCTTCAATTAAGCCGGGACGGAAATCCTACCGTTAAAAGGGACGCATATGCTGGTATGTCGTAATTAAGATTAGGTCGATAATTCCCCTGTCGTTTATTACGGCAGGGGCTTTTTTAATGCGGATATCAGATTGTTTTATGTGCATGTAGCATTTGCTGGTGACGCAGATTATTAGAATTGGCACAATTATGAAAGGACGGATTTTTAAGATGGTATACGAAAAGGTATCACCGGAACTTAATTTTGTTGATAGAGAAAAACAAGTCGAGAAGTTCTGGAAAGAAAATGACATTTTTGAAAAAAGTATTGAAAATCGTAAAGAGGGAGAGACATATACATTCTATGATGGTCCTCCAACGGCTAATGGTAAGCCTCATATCGGTCATGTCCTTACAAGAGTTATTAAGGATATGATTCCAAGATACCGTACAATGAAAGGATACATGGTTCCACGTAAGGCAGGATGGGATACACATGGTCTTCCTGTTGAGCTTGAAGTTGAAAAGAAGCTCGGACTTGATGGCAAGGAACAGATTGAAGAGTATGGTCTTGAGCCATTTATCAAGCATTGTAAAGAGAGTGTATGGAAATATAAGGGCATGTGGGAGGATTTCTCATCTACTGTAGGTTTCTGGGCTGATATGGATAACCCTTATGTTACTTATGACAATAACTTTATTGAGTCTGAATGGTGGGCTTTAAAGCAGATTTGGGATAAGGGACTTCTTTATAAAGGTTTTAAGATTGTTCCTTACTGTCCAAGATGTGGTACACCTCTTTCTTCTCATGAGGTTGCACAGGGATATAAGGCTGTAAAAGAGCGTTCAGCAGTAGTACGTTTCAAGGTTGTCGGAGAAGATGCTTATTTCCTTGCATGGACAACAACGCCTTGGACACTTCCGTCTAATGTTGCCCTTTGTGTAAATCCTGATGAGACATATGTTAAGGTAAAAGCTGCTGACGGATATACTTATTATATGGCAGAGGCACTTCTTGACAAAGTATTAGGCGGACTTGCAGTTAAGGCGGGACAGACTGTAAAAGGCGAGTCTCTTGATGAGGATGCAAAAGACGCAAATGGTGCCGGTATTGATTATGAAGTATTAGAGACTTACAAAGGTAAGGATTTAGAGTATAAAGAGTATGAACCATTATATCAGTGTGCAGCTGATTGTGCCGCAAAACAGCACAAGAAGGGACATTTTGTTACATGTGACACATATGTAACTATGTCAGATGGTACAGGTATCGTTCATATTGCACCTGCATTTGGTGAAGATGATGCCAAAGTAGGCAGAAAATATGACCTTCCATTTGTTCAGTTTGTTGATGGCAAGGGTGATTTGACAGAAGAAACACCTTATGCCGGATTATTTGTTAAGAAAGCGGATCCGGAAGTATTAAAAGACCTTGATAAGGAAGGAAAGCTTTTTGACGCACCTAAGTTTGAACATGATTATCCATTCTGCTGGAGATGTGATACACCTCTTATTTATTATGCAAGAGAGTCATGGTTTATCAAGATGACAGATCCTGAAGTTAAGGCTAATCTCATTGCTAATAATAAGACAATCAACTGGATTCCAGAGACAATCGGAACAGGACGTTTTGGAGCATGGCTTGAAAATGTCCAGGACTGGGGTATCAGCCGTAACCGTTATTGGGGTACACCGCTTAATATCTGGCAGTGTGAGGATTGTGGCGAAATGCTTTCAATCGGAAGCATTGCAGAACTCAAGGAACATTCAGACAACTGTCCTGATGATATTGAGCTGCACCGTCCATATATCGATGCGGTTACATGCAAGTGTGGCAAGTGTGGCGGCACAATGAAGAGAGTTCCGGAAGTTATCGACTGCTGGTTCGATTCAGGTTCAATGCCATTTGCACAGCATCACTATCCATTTGAAAATAAGGAATTATTTGAACAGCAGTTCCCAGCCAAGTTTATTTCAGAAGCTGTTGACCAGACAAGAGGATGGTTCTATTCACTTCTTGCTATTTCAACACTCTTATTTAACAAGGCACCTTACGAAAATGTTATCGTTTTAGGACATGTTCAGGATGCTGACGGCCAGAAGATGAGTAAATCAAAGGGCAATGCAGTAGATCCGTTTGATGCATTACAGAAACACGGAGCAGATGCAATCCGCTGGTATTTCTATGAAAATTCAGCACCATGGCTTCCTAACCGTTTCCATGACAAGGCTGTTACAGAAGGTCAGAGAAAGTTCATGGGTACAATCTGGAACACATATGCATTCTTCGTATTATATGCAAATATTGATGATTTTGATGCAACAAAATATACTTTGGAATATGATAAGCTTCCGGTAATGGATAAATGGATTCTTTCAAAGTTAAATACAATGGTTAAGACTGTTGATGACAATCTTAACAACTACAAGATTACAGAGACTGCAAGAGTTCTTGAAGATTTTGTTGATGAACTTTCTAACTGGTATGTAAGAAGATGCCGTGAGAGATTCTGGGCAAAGGGAATGGAACAGGATAAGATTAATGCTTACATGACATTGTATACAACACTTGTTACACTTTGTAAAGCAGCAGCTCCAATGATTCCGTTTATGACAGAGAGCATTTACAGAAATCTTGTATGCAGCATTGACAAGACAGCACCTATAAGCGTTCACCTTTGCGATTTCCCTAAGGTAAATGAAGACTGGATTGATACAAAACTTGAAGAGAACATGGAAGATGTCCTTAATGCAGTTGTAATCGGACGTGCATGCCGAAATGCAACAAATATCAAGAACAGACAGCCAATCGGAAAGATGTTTATCAAGGCACCATGGAAACTTGATGATTTCTTTACAAATATTATCGCAGATGAGCTTAATGTAAAGAGCGTTGAATATAAGGATGATGTAAGAGATTTCACATCATACACATTCAAGCCGCAGCTTAAAACATTGGGACCTAAGTATGGCAAGTTCCTCGGTGAAATCAGAAAGCAGCTTTCAGAACTTGATGGCAATAAGGCTATGGATGACCTTAACAATGCAGGATATATCACACTTTCTGTAAATGGACAGGATATTCAGCTCGAAAAGGCAGATCTCCTTATCGAGATGGTTCAGGCAGAAGGATATGTTGCCAATTCTGATAAGGGAATTACAGTTGTTATGGATACAAAGCTTACACCTGAACTTATCGAGGAAGGTTTTATAAGAGAACTTGTAAGTAAAATCCAGACAATGCGTAAGGATGCAGGATTTGAAGTTATGGACAGAATCAATGTATATGTTTCTGGAAATGATAAGATTGCAGCTCTTATGGAGAAAAATGCAGAACAGGTTAAAGCAGTTGTACTTGCTGACAATATTATTGCCGGTGAAGCAAAAGGATTTACAAAGGATTGGAATATCAACGGCGAAGATGTAACTTTAGGCGTTGAAAAACAGTAATTAAACAGCAGATTATAAAAGTGTCCGGTTTTGGTAAAAATAAACCGGGCACTTATTTGCATTTTAAGTAATTAATGTAGTATAATTATAATGCTTTAAACATTTTATCAATACCATATTTCAGGAGGAAAAATGAATGAGTAATACTTCATGGTTTAATAAAGATGAATTCAAGAAAAATATTATAAGCAACTGTAAATCCTTATTCAGAAAAAATATTGATGAGGCAGATAAACAGCAGCTTTTCCAGTCTGTAGCATATGCTGTAAAGGAAATTATAATTGATAGATGGATTGCGACACAGAAGGAATATGCAAAACAGGATAAAAAGACTGTTTACTATATGTCTATGGAATTCCTTATGGGCAGGGCTTTAGGTAACAATATGATTAATCTTATGGCATATGATGAAATGAAGGAAGTTCTTGAAGAACTTGGCATGGATATTAATGTCATAGAGGACCAGGAACCTGATGCAGCACTCGGTAACGGTGGTCTGGGAAGACTTGCCGCATGTTTCCTTGATTCACTTGCAACACTTGAATATCCGGCATATGGATGCGGAATACGTTATAAATATGGTATGTTTAAGCAGGAGATTAAAGATGGCTATCAGGTAGAAGTTCCTGATAACTGGCTTAAAGACGGTAATCCGTTTGAGATTAAGCGTTCTGAATATCCGACAGTAGTTAAGTTCGGAGGATATGTACGTTCATACAGAGATGAAAAGACAGGAAGAGATATGTTTGTTCAGGAGGATTACAGAGCTGTAACAGCTATTCCTTATGATGTTCCTGTTGTTGGATATGGCGTAAATACAGTTAATACATTAAGAATATGGGATGCAGAACCGGTAGATACATTTAATTTAAGTTCATTTGATAAGGGTGATTATCAGAAAGCGGTTGAGGAAGAGAACCTTGCAAAGAATATTGTTGAGATACTTTATCCTAATGATAATCATTATGCAGGTAAGGAACTTCGTTTAAAACAGCAGTATTTCTTTGTATCAGCCAGCGTACAGCGTGCGATTGCACAGTATAAGGAAAGACATGATGATGTAAGAAAGCTTTATGAAAAGGTAACTTTCCAGCTTAATGATACACATCCTACAGTAGCTGTAGCGGAACTTATGAGAATTCTCATGGACGAAGAAGGTCTTGAATGGGATGAAGCATGGGATGTAACAACTAAGACTGTTGCATATACAAATCATACAATTATGGCAGAAGCACTTGAAAAATGGCCAATTGAGCTTTTCTCAAGACTTCTTCCTAGAATTTATCAGATTGTGGAGGAGATTAATCGTCGTTTTGTAGAAGAAATAAAGGCTAAGTATCCGGGCAATCAGGATAAAATCCGCAAGATGGCAATTATTTATGATGGTCAGGTTAAGATGGCTAATCTTGCAATATGTGCAGGATATTCTGTAAATGGTGTTGCAAAACTTCATACGGAGATTCTTGAAAAGCAGGAACTTAAAGATTTCTATGAAATGATGCCGGAGAAGTTCAATAATAAGACTAATGGTATCACGCAGAGAAGATTCCTTCTTCATGCAAATCCGCTTCTTGCAGCATGGATTACAGACAAAATCGGCGATGGATGGATTACAGATTTAACACAGCTTAAAAAGCTTAAAGTATATGTTGATGATCCAAAATGCCAGCAGGAGCTTATGCAGATTAAGTATAAAAATAAGGTTCGCCTTGCAAAATATATAAAAGAGCATAATGGAATTGATGTTGACCCGAATTCTATTTTTGATGTCCAGGTTAAGAGACTTCATGAATATAAGAGACAGCTTCTTAATATTCTTCATGTAATGTATCTTTACAATGAAGTAAAGAAGAATCCTGATATGGATATTAAGCCAAGAACATTTATTTTTGGTGCAAAAGCAGCCGCAGGTTATAAGATTGCAAAGCAGACAATCAAACTTATCAACAGCGTTGCAGATGTAATTAATAACGATGCTTCAATTAATGGCAAGATTAAGGTAGTATTTATTGAAAATTACAGAGTTTCAAACGGCGAAATCATATTTGCGGCAGCAGATGTAAGCGAACAGATCTCTACAGCATCAAAGGAAGCATCAGGTACAGGTAATATGAAGTTTATGCTCAACGGAGCCATGACACTTGGTACAATGGATGGTGCTAATGTTGAGATTGTTCAGGAAGTCGGAATTGAAAATGCTGTAATATTCGGACTTTCATCTGATGAAGTTATCCGCTATGAAAATGAGGGCGGTTATGACCCAATGGAGATATTTAACAATGACCAGGATATCCGTGAGGTATTGATGGAACTTATCAATGGCAAATATTCTCCTGATGATACAGAAAGATTCAGAGATATTTACAATTCACTCCTTAATAATCAGGGCGGCAGAAGAGCGGACACATACTTCATACTAAAAGATTTCCGTTCATATGCGGATGCACAGAAGATTATTAACGAAAGATATTCTGATGAAAAGGCATGGGCAAAGTCAATGATGTTAAATATTGCCAGTGCCGGTAAGTTCTCATCAGACAGAACTATTGAAGAATATGTTCATGATATCTGGAAGCTTGAAAAAGTTCACATTCCGGATGTGAAATAATTTTATAAAAATTTATAATGAGTATGCCTCGTTTATCGTTTTGACGGTGCGGGGCATATTTTTTATTTTAGCTGCATATGCTTTTATATCATATGATTCTATGCCGGATTATTTCTATGATTCTATGTTAGTTTTTTCCAGCTTGATGAATTCTTGATTAAGAGGGGATTTTTTGCAGATATGAAAAAAATACTTACGGTCATATTGATATTTTGTATATATGTTGCTGTGCCGGCTGTGATAACTTTGTCGGTTAATTCTGATGATTCGCAGGGGGTATCTCAGGAAAATATTTATGGACCGAGGGTTAATGTTAAATATAAAAATGGAACAAAATCTGTATCGGTAAATGAATTTGTCACAATGGTTCTTGCAAAAAGATTTGAGTCAGGTGATGAGACGGAAACGTTAAAGGCTATGGGTATAATGATAAGAACAGATATTTACCGTGTTATGGGGGATGAGATGAGTGTTGACAGCGAAACGCTTGGCATGGAGTATTTCACAAAAAATGTGATGAAAAATGAATGGGGGAATAATTTCGAGGAATATTATAATCATGTAAATGACAGTGTAATGTCAACAGGTCAGATGGTTATAACATATAATAATAATCTGATTGATGCAAAATATTCGCGTGTGTGCAATGAAAAGACGCTTTCCGGTACGGAACTTCTGGGAGCGGATTATGCATATCTGGTGCCGGCAGACTGCCCGGAAGATATGACAAGCCCTGATTTTCTCAAAACTCAGGAATATTCAAAAAAACAGTTTGTCAAAAAAATAAATACCGCATATAAGGATTCCGGGCTGGATGAAAATAATCCGTTTGGCGATATTCAGGTGGTTTCACAGACTAATATGGGGTATGTGACAAAAATTCAAGTGGGAAATGTTGTAATGTCGGGTGATGTATTTGCAAAAATACTGGGACTTAATTCGCCTTTTTTTGCAATTAAAGATGGAAAAATTACAACCAAAGGAAAGGGAAGCGGATTCGGAGTCAGCCTTTATACTGCAAATATTATGGCACGTTCGGGCAGTACATATGAAGATATAATTAATAAATTTTATTCCGGTGTAGCAATTGTGAGCAGATAAAATCATATAAAGGACACTGTGGTATCGGTTCGTGTAATAATAATGAAGAAAGACAGTTTGAATAATCCTGTATAAATCGGGCAACATATTAACATAAATTGTAGCAATGGAGGTTATGTTAATATGAAAGGCAAGAGTAAAGGTTGGGGAAAAGAGAAAATTATTTCTGCAATAGTTGCCTGTGCGGTTATACTTACGCTTTCGGCAGGTGTTTATTCAGTTGTGAAAGAGAGCAGGCGTGCCAATGACAATAAAAATAATGTAGTTGACCTTAATGAGAGAACGCAGAATAATGTTGCAATAAGAACGGAGGATGGAGGAGTAGAGCCTGAAAACACCGACTCGTCAGATTCTAAAGAAGATGCAGCCACGGATGATGATGACCCTATGGGTAATGAAATAGCATCGGTTAATAATTCCGGCACAGGAAGTACGTCAGATGTTTCGTCAAATAGCGTAAATGAAAATAGTGTAAATGAAGATTTACAGGCAGATGACAAGCAGGAACAGGTTCCGGTGGCGGCTTCGGTAAAAAAGAATCCTCTTGATGCATATTCATTTAGTGAGTCAGACAGTCTTTTACGTCCTGTAAATGGAGATGTTGTTTTAAAGTACAGCATGGACAGTACGATTTATTTTGAATCGCTTAATGTATACAAGTGCAATCCGGCAATTTCTATTGCGGCAAATGTGGGGGACAGCGTTGCTGTTGCAGCAGATGGAATTGTCCAATCAGTAGTTGATAGTGAAGAGACAAAAACAACAGTTACCGTAGGACTTGGCGATGGATATGAGGCGACATATGGTTTGCTTGACGGCGTCAACGTAAAATCCGGTGATAGTGTATACAAAGGACAGTATCTTGGAACAGTGGCAGAACCAAGTGCATATTATGTAAAAGAGGGTGCAAATTTGTATTTTAAACTTACAAAAGACGGCATACCTGTTAATCCGATGGATTATTTTGAATAACGTAAGATAATCGGCATCCGGTTAAAAATTTACAAAAAGGCTGTAAGGGTTGTCATTGCTGTAAATGCAGAAATTTTGTTGTATTGGGTGGATATATAGGATGTGCCGGGTGCTTCATATAGATGTGGGGGCGATATGCTCCCGCGGTACATATAAATATGCTTATAAGCCTTGACACCTTTAAAAAATACAGATATTCTGATATTATCACAGGGCGTACAAATGTGACTGAGTATGATTGCGATAAAACACAATATAGTGATGGAATATCAGATAAAATGGTGTCGGACAGAATTAAGTATATGTCGTTATTCATTGCCAAGACACCTGAAGAGATAGATAGATTAGTTGCATTATTTCCGGATCTGGAATCGGTACGTCATGATATTAATGAATATCTGGTTAGACCAAAGGAGGTCCTTAATATGTGGTTTGACGAAGCAGTAATTTATCAGATATATCCACTTGGCTTATGTGGAGCACCGTTGGTAAATAATGGTGAATGTGAGGAAGAGGCCGGAAATCATAGAATTTTAAGAATTCTGGATTGGATAGACCATATTAAGTCAATGGGAACGTCATGCGTATTATTTAATCCATTATTTGAGAGTGATGCACATGGTTATGATACAAGGAATTATAATAAAGTGGACAGGCGTCTCGGAACAAATGAAGATTTTAAGAAAGTCTGCGATGCGATTCATGCATCAGGCATGAAAGTTATGCTTGATGGAGTGTTTAATCATGCAGGACGTGGATTTTTTGCATTTGAAGATGTAAGACAGAAAAAATGGGACAGCAGATACAAGGACTGGTTTCACATATCGTTTGATGGAAATACCAATTATAATGATGGATTCTGGTATGAAAGCTGGGAAGGCTGTAATGAGCTTGTAAAACTTAATCTGTCAAATCCTGAAGTAAAAGAATATTTGTTTGACGCGGTAAAAAACTGGGTTAATGAATATGACATAGACGGCTTGCGGCTTGATGTTGCATATTGTCTGGACAGGCAGTTTTTGTCAGAATTGAGACATTTTACCGATGGGCTGAAGAACGAATTTGTATTAATGGGTGAGACTCTTCACGGAGATTATAACCAATGGGTTAATGATAACGCATGCTACAGCGTTACAAATTATGAATGTTATAAAGGCATTTATTCAAGTTTTAATTCTTCCAACATGCACGAAATAGCATATAGCCTTAACAGACAATTTGGTAATGAACAGTGGTGCATATACCGTGGAAAACATCTGTTTTCTTTTGTTGACAATCATGATGTTACAAGAATTGCAAGTATTCTTGAAAATAAAAATAATCTTTTTCCTGTATATGGTCTTTTGTTTGGCATGCCTGGAGTTCCCGGTGTTTATTATGGAAGTGAGTGGGGAATTACAGGAGAAAAATGTAATGGCGACAACACATTGCGTCCTGCAATAGAAAAGCCGGAACATAATGAACTTACAGATTGGATAACAGCTCTTGCAAATGCGAAACAAAAAAGCAAGGCGTTGTGTTACGGAGGTTACAGAAATCTTCTTACAATGCCGAAGCAGCTTATATTTGAAAGAGAATGTGATACAGAAAGAGTTATCGTTGCTGTTAATTCTGACAGCAATGTATATCATGCTGATTTTGATGCAAGATCGGGAAAAGCAGTTGATTTGATAACAGGAAAAGAGCATGATTTTGGCGGTGGAAGTGATTTACAGCCATATTCATGTGTATTTTGGAAAACGGAGAGATAGAAATTATGGATTTAGCAATTATAGCAGCAAAGCAGGTGCTTGAGATGTTTCTTATGATACTTGCAGGTTTCATATGTTTTAAAACAGGAGTAATCAAGGAAGAAGGTAAAAAAGCATTGTCTGATCTGCTTTTATATCTTGTGGTACCTGCAATGATTGTTAATTCGTATCTTGTAGAACATGATTCATCAATGACAGGAAATCTTGTCAGAATGCTTATATATAGTATACTTATGGTCGGAACAGGTCTTGTAATTACTTATGCAGTTTTGTTTTCAAAGAAAAATAAAGACAGAGGAATTATGCGGTTTGCATGTGGATTTTCCAATGCGGCATATATGGGATTTCCACTTATTCAGGCACTTTTCGGTGCGGAGGGAATACTTTATGCAAGCGTATATGTTACTGTATACAATATTTTGTTGTGGACGGTTGGATATTCGTTTGTCACGAAAAAAGTAAATGTAAAGGAGATTGCAAAGAGTATACTTACGGCACCGTGTATAATTGCTGTGTTTATAGGACTTATTTTATATGGATTAAATGTGCATGTGCCGGATATTATAGGCACTCCGCTTTCAATGATTGCCGCAATAAATACACCGGGTTCAATGATTATTACAGGTGTAACTATTGCGGGCAGCAGTATGACTGTTCTTTTAAAAAACAAGCGTCTGTTTGAAGTTATAGGAATAAGGCTTTTTCTTATTCCGGCAGCATGCCTTCTTGTAATGTATCTTATCGGTGGTAACGGTACAACAGCAATGGTTGCACTTATGCTTGAGGCATGTCCTTGTGCAGCTATAACAACAATGTTTTCAATAGAATTCGGACATGATGAGAATCTTGCATCAGGTTCGGTTGTATTTACGACACTTCTTTCTATAATAACATTGCCATTATATGCACTTATATTAACAAATATTATAAAATAGGCATTATCGCTACATATTTAAACATCATAATAAAATGGCATATGCTTCCTGCCATAACAAATAAGTGAAAGATTTCATGTGACCCAAAATATTTATGCTGTGCATTAAATATAGGAAGCTTCAGTGCGTAAATGACACCGCCGATTGTATATATAATTCCACCGGCAAGAAGCCAATTGAATGCGGCTTTTGGAAGTGCATTAATAATCTGTGTAAATGCAAGAACGCAAATCCAGCCCATGAGAATATACAATACTGAAGAAACCCATTTTGGACATGTTACCCAGCAGAGCTTGAAAATGATTCCAAGAGCGGCAATTCCCCATACAAGAGCAAGAAGAACAAGTCCGATGTGTCCATGAAGTACAATTAAACATACTGGTGTGTAGGAACCGGCAATAAGCACAAATATCATGCAGTGGTCAAGCTTTTTTAAAATCATATTGACCTTTGGAGAAAGGTCGAATGTGTGGTATGTTGTGCTTGCCGCGTATAAAAGAATCATGCTTACTATAAATATAGTAAGAGAAATAACATGCACAGTGTCCGGTGCGGACAAGGCACGTATTATAAGAGGCGTTGCTGCAAATACAGCCATAAGCATTCCTATAAAATGTGTAATTGCACTGCCGGGATCTTTTATCTTAAAGTGATTACTGTTACTTGTAAAATTAGTCATAAAAATCATTCCTTTCATTAAAACGATGACAAGTGGTAATTAAAACTACATGTTGGTGTAATGATAATACATCAAGAAGTATAAAAAACTGTCTCTTATACACATCTCCGAGCCCACGAGACTAAGGCGAATCTCGTA
>ENA-UAEG01000597-UAEG01000597.1-human-gut-metagenome-genome-assembly--contig:-NODE-597-length-13250-cov-5.152406_pt1 | contig 13250 bp, 10 predicted proteins | sample MGYA00244280_ERZ654275 | MGnify/ENA primary metagenome ERZ654275 (study PRJEB26926, sample SAMN06165092) | human gut metagenome | biome: ENVO:00009003; feature: ENVO:2100002; material: ENVO:00002003...
ACGAGATTCGCCTTAGTCTCGTGGGCTCGGAGATGTGTATAAGAGACAGGTGGCAATATGTGATGACGAGATTAATCAGTGCGCTGTACTCGAAAAAATAATTATTGAATATTTTAATAACAGAGCTGAAAAATGCGAGGTTGAAGTATGGTATGATTCTATGTCATTATGCAGAGACATAAAAGAATTCAATCCGCAGATACTTTTTCTGGATATTGAGTTACCGGGTGATAATGGGGTTTATGCAGGAAAATATATAAGGGAAACGCTTCATAATGACAGGATGAATATTGTGTTTATTTCTCATAAAACAAGCTATGCTATGGAGCTTTTTCAAATTCATCCATATGATTTTCTTATAAAACCGATAGATGATAATGTTTTGTATGATACCATGACTAAAATATTACAACTTGAAGATGTGCAGAAAAAAGAATTCAGATATACATATAATAAGACAGGATATTCTATTCCATATGGGGAAATTATGTTGTTTTCCAGCAGAAATAAAACTATTACTATATGTAAAACCGATGGTGAAAGTGTATCTTATTATGGAAAACTTAGTGATATTGTATCAAATCTTCCGTTTCAGTTTGTCTGCATAAGCAAGTCATATATAGTCAATATAAAATGTATTAAATCATGGAAAAGTGATGCTGTTTTACTGAAAAATGGTATGGAAATAAGTATAGCACAGTCTAAAAGGGCTTCATTTAAGCAAGCAGTTTTTAACTATGGAAGGAGTAAGGAAGTGATATGACTTTTGAAAGAGCAATGGTTATTTTGTTTACAAAGGTAGCTCAGACTGTTATTGCAGAAAGATTTACTCATACTTTTTTTGATAATGATGGAAACAGAGTGCGAAAGATATTTGCATATTCATTTAGTGTTTTTATAGCAATATTCGTAAACTTGTTTTTTTATAAACCGATATTTAATTTCCTTAGTATTTTCTTAGGGCTGTCAGCAATTGCTTTATCATATAATGGGACGATAAAAAGAAAATGCATATTTGTTTTTTATATTTTGGCAGTAAGCTGTATCATAGATTTATTGGTAAGTGCATTTTTGATAAAACCATTTGGATATGATGGATATTCAGCTTTTGTAAGTATATTTGCTCTTTTATTATTGCATGCTACACAGTTGATTACAGAAAGATTTTTTGAAAATGATTTAGGCATAGAGCTGAATAATCGCTATTGGTTGTTTATTATTGCGTCGTTATTAGTATGTATTATAACATCAATAGTAATATTTATGGATAAAACCGTGTCATCATTTTCTCTTTCGTTAGTGTGCGGAGCATTTCTGCTTGTGAATATTATTATTTCATATCTGATGGATGATCTTGTTAAGTCTTCTCAGAAGGCTTTGGAAAATCAGGCACTTAGAGATCAGGTTAGTTCTTATGAAAGAGAGATTATGCTTCAGAATGAAAACATGGAGGCATTAAGATCGTTTCGCCATGATATGAAACGTCATTTTGCAGAGATTTCGGTGCTTGCTTCAACAGGCGAAATAGAACAGATAAAAAATTATGTGTCAGCTATGGAGAATAATCTTGTAGAATCAAGGCGACTGGTTGATTCGGGAAATACGGCGCTTGATACAGTTTTAAATTATATGCTTCAGCGTGCGGTGGATAAGAAAATTCAGTTGAATGTAAAAGTTGTGGTTCCGTGTAATTTAAACTTATCGGCATATGATATGAATATTATTTTTGGAAACCTTTTGGAGAATGCGATAGAGGCACAAAAAGATGTGAAAAATCCAAGTATAGATTTGGAAATTAATTATTTAATGGATTCACTTGTTGTTGAGATTAGTAACAGGTGTTTACAAAAAGTGATATTTAAAGGTAGATTGCCGGTTACGACAAAACAATCTGTAAGAGAACATGGTTATGGATTAAAGAATGTAAAGAAAGTGCTTGATAAATATATAAGCACACTGGATTTTGAGTGTTCAGATGAACGGTTCACCGTGAAAATATTGATGAAAATTTAATAAATTCACCTTGAAAAGTACTAATTTCGCCTTTTGTATTCGGAGTAATTTGTTTTATGTATAATATTATCAAAAAGGGAGGGGCACTATGAAGAAAAAACGCATATTAATCGCATCAATCATCTTCATACTTATCATCTGTATTGTGACTGCGGTTTTTATAATAAAGAATAGAAACCGCAGTACATCCAATACAATGTACACATATGGCTCTGGAGATGTACGATGTAATTATTCACAGGACAATGTACTGTATCTTGATGATTCCGGAATATTACATCTTATCGATACGGCATCAGGCAAGGACATGGTCTATTGCGATAAGCCCAACTGCACACATGAAGGATTCTCAGGCTCCAATGAGAAGCCCTCATGTCCTGCAGCTTTTTATGGTTTAGAAGGAGCCGGAACGGTGCTTTACAATGACCATCTTTATTATGTAGGAAATATGTCGGATGAAGATATGACAGTTCAATATCTGTATGTTATGGACTCAAACGGTGAGAATCGTAAAAAAGCAGCCAAATTAGAGAATGTTCAGAATGTTACGGCTGTTTTGTACAGGGATAATTATGTTATAGGAGCTTACAGTAACAGAATAGAGCTTAATGATGAAGGACAGATTGTAAATGATGATAAGCCTGAAGCCGGTATTTTTGTTATAGATCTCGATAATTACAAGGTGTATATGAGTGATAAGATAACAAGCGAACAGGCAAATATTACGGACATATATTATGAAGACGAAGTAGTGTACTATTCGACTGTGCGGTTTGGAGATGATGTTACAGAGCTGATGATAGAGGAGGGAGCGTCAGATGATGCGGAGTCTTTTGCTTATGATAATATGCTTAATGGAATATATCAATATGATATAGCAGATGAAAAGACAACATGTCTGACGGAAATAGACCATATTAACGATCTTAGGCTGTTAGATGGCGATGGTTATTATTCGTCAAAGGATGGATATTTTGTGTTTGACACCGAAAGCAGACAGACAAGACAGCTTCCGATAGATGCGGATGGAAAAACACAATATGGACCATTAAAAAAGAGCGGAGACTTTTTATATTATGCCCTTTCTGAAGAAAAAAGTGATGAAGTGACATATTATCGCTTGAAGGATGATAAGAGTGAAGAACTGATGAAGCTGTCTACTGAAAAGGCATTTAGCATTGCAAGCATATGCGGTCAGTCGGTATATGTCACATATACAAATGATAACGGAAAGTTGTGCCTTGGGGTAATAAGTCTTGATGAATTGAACAAGGGAGTATTTGAACCAAAGGAATTGAGGTGTTTTGATGATGAAGAATAGTAAGAAAAAGGGTATTTTGATAGCGGTTGCAGTAGCAGTCATTGTTGTTATAGCAGTGGCGGCAGTCTGCCTTAACAGAAAAACGGATAATGCCGGAGCTGTCAGCGAAGGCCGGACAGAGTCGGCTGATAAAACAAAAAAGTCGGATAAAGCTGATAAAGAAGAATCAGAGAACAAAAGAAATTCATATGCGCATGTTATAACGTTTGCTGTACCTGATATTTGTAAGATTGATAAGAATAATCTAAAGAAGTTCAACGATGCACTTGCTGCGGACGGACATGATTATGAGCTCGAAATCAAAACCTTGTCCTATGACAATTACGGACAGGCTGTTGAGGGAGCCTTGGAAAACGGTAAAACAGATATAGCATTCCTGGGTTTCGGTGATGCTGCCGGAAATAATCCGGTGTATGATCTGGTACGCTCGGATCTGGTCCTGAATCTTGATGATATCTTATCAGGCGATAAAGGAAAAACACTTTATGAGGCTTTTCCAAAGAATCTTTGGGAGATGGTTAAATGCGATAAGCATATTTATTCGATTCCGTCAGCACTTGCAAGTGATGAGGGAGTAGTTTATGCAGCCTTCAACAGGGATTACGTTTCTGACGATGCGATAAGTGCATGGGATGGCAGCATAGACGGAATATATCAGATACTTCAGGGTGTTAAATGGGATAAAAGTGATACTCCAAGGTTCGAGTATCTCATAAACGGATATAGATTTGATGATATGCTTGGCTGTGAGATAAGAAACGGGCTCTGCTTCGACTATGATACTATGTCTGTTGGAAATCCTTTAGAGTCACAGAAATTTACCGGGTATCTGAGGGTGCTTGACCGGATGAAGAAAGACGGCTATATGTCTGATGATTTGACAAATGAGATAACATATCTCAACAATCCGGGGCTGAATGATGCTCAGATATTAAAAAATATCAAGGCAGGCAATTTTGCGGCTGCTTTATGTGTCGGTAGCGTGGATGAAAATTTCAAAAAGGACAATATCACGGTAAAGGAAGTAAAGACTTACCTTTCATCAAGGATAAACGGCTCCATCGGTGTAGCAAAGAAAGCAAAGGATGCTTCTGCTGCGATGGATTTCCTTAGTCTGTTATATGGAAATGAAAAGTATGGCAATATCCTTTTGTACGGTGAAAAAGATAAGGATTATAAGCTAAAAGATGGCATTGCAGAAGCTTGTGATGGAGGCAGTCTGGATGATGACTATCTGACGAAGTTTAGTCTTAATCTTTTCGTGAATGTTTATCCGACAAAGAACGAGAAATATGTGGACAATCGTAAGAAGGAGTTTTTTGACTTTTATGACAATGCCACATTGTCTCCGTTTATCGGCTTCGAACCGGATACTAAGAATATGGGCAGTATTTCAACAGATTTAGATGATTTCATGACAGGACTGCATGGTGCCACTGTAGATGATACTTTAGACGGTGCCGTACAAAAGCTTACAGCAGATGGAATGGACAGCTATCTTGAAAGCGTGAGAAGTCAGTGGGAGGAATATAAGCAATGACACTTGAATTGGAGGGGCTTACAAAAGTTTATAAGGATAAAACTGCGCTGGATGATGTGTCTTTTTCATTTACACCCGGCATATATGGGCTTTTGGGACCTAATGGAGCCGGTAAATCAACTATGATGAATCTCATTTCTGACAATCTGACTCCATCAAAAGGCCGTGTGCTGCTTGACGGAAGGGGCATAGACGAGCTTGGAAGTGAATACAGGAAGCTTCTCGGATATATGCCGCAGCAGCAGAATATATATCCGGAGCTTAGTCTTAGGCGCTTTCTTTACTTTATGGCATCCCTGAAAGGGTTAAAAAAGAGTGAAGCCGGTAAAGATATAGAGCACTATGTGCGCATGGTAAAGCTTGATGATGTTCTTGGAAAAAAGCTTGGCGCTTTTTCGGGTGGAATGAAGCAGAGAGCACTGATAGCACAGGCACTCATAGGCAATCCCGGCATCCTTATACTGGATGAGCCAACGGCGAGGCTTGACCCAAAGGAGAGAATCAGAATCCGCAATCTGATATCAGAGGTTGCAAAGGACAAGATTGTTATTATTGCGACTCATGTGGTTACGGATGTAGAGTTTATCGCCAAAGAGATAGTTATGTTAAGCAACGGTAAAATAATAAGGAGTGGTTCTCCGTCAAAGCTGCTTAAGGAGCTGGATGGAAAGGTATGGAATATCTTTTTATCGGATAATGAGATAGATGAGGTAAACACCGGATACAAGGTGAGCAATATTTCAAGGGATGCAGACGGTGTCATAGCCCGCATTATTGCCGATTCGTATGATGGCAGATGGCAGAAGGAGGCTGTGCGTCCAAATCTTGAGGACTTGTATTTGTATCTTAATGGGGACTGAAAATGGATATAGTAAAAAACGAAATATGTAAACTATTGACTAAAAGAACAGTGCTTATTCTTTTGTTTTTGCTTGTTCTTAATCCTGTTCTTGGACTGTATACCATGAATACCGTAAATGATGATGGGTATACAGGTAAGGACTACAGCGCGCTGTATGGCGAAATAAGCAATTACAGTCGTGAGGATGTTTTGCCGGAAATTGAACAGAGGCAGATGACGGCAGAAGCTTACGGCAGAATTAGTCTGTGCAGCAGGGTATACAAGGAAGTAGGAGCATGTCTTTCTTATGATGAGTATCTCGACTCTGTCAATGAAAAGGCTGACGAGATTTCGATTATGAATAAGTTTTCCGGCAATGGAGGCTTCGCAGAGAAAAATGCTGCTAAAACGAGCAGAGTCTACAGTAAGCTTAAAGGTACAGTGCCTGAGGTTATTGATGCATCGGGACTTTTGAATATTACAGACAATGAGCTTACCGACTATGTGGCTGTGATTATGCTTTTTATCATTGCACTCAATATTGTGTTTTATGAAAAAAGCGAGAACCAGCTTGCATTGCTTAGAACAACTGCAAGGGGCAGAAGGCAGCTTATGGCATCAAAGTCATTTGTGATGATTATGGCGGTCGTTCTTATCACCTTGCTGTTGTATGGAATTAATGCAGTCATAAGCATGTGCTTTTACAATCCGATAAATCTGAAAAGTCCGCTTCAAAGTGTTTATCTGTACTATGGCAGTCCGTTTAAGCTTAGTATAGGACAATTTCTGGCATGCTATTTTCCTGTGAAAATAATAAGCTTTATATTGCTTGGCATGTTTTTTATGCTGATATGCGCAGCGCTTGACAATATTATATTTGTGTTCGTTGCTTCTGCAGTGACCGTGGTTATTGAGGCTATCTGCTACACAACGATATCAGGAACCAGCTTCCTGGCCTTCCTTAAGTACATAAATATCATGTACGGAGTCAGGACAGGCAGACTTTTTTCTGATTATGTCAATATCAATCTGTTTGGATATCCGCTTAATACCGGGGTATTGTATGGCTTGTTCTGGCTTGTGTGTATAGCTGTATGTATTTTTGCGGTTACAAATTATCTCAATTCGGTGCATGAAAAAAAGCAGCTTATATTGCCCGGCTTTGCCTGCGGCAAAAATACAGGCTGTCATACATCTTTATTTTTGCACGAATGCTATAAGGCACTTGTTCCGGGAAAAGTGTTACTTATTTTGATTGCAGCAGCTCTTTTTGTGGTATGGTGGAATCCGGCAGAGAAGCTTTCCTATGACTCGGTTGATGAGGTGTATTACAAGGAATATATGGACAAATATTATGGACCTTTAACTGCCAAAACCAATGAGCTTCTGGATGAAGAAAGAGTAAAATACGACAGACTGTCAGATAACATTGCTTACGATATGGCACAGGGGAAGAGTGAAAGCTATATCAATATAAAGTACAAGGATGAACTGAGCAGACAGGAGGCATTCAACAAGCTTACAGCACATGTGGATTATCTTAAGACGTTAAAAGAGGGCTGGCTGTTTTTTGAAAAGGGCTATGATATCCTTACCGACAGAACAGACTTCAAAAACCGTGATACAGCACAGGCCTTTGTGTATGTTATTCTCCTAATAGCAATAGCCTGCGGTATATGCGGAGCGGATTATGCAAACCATGAAATCCGGCTTTTAAGGACTACCCGCCGTGGCAGGAAGCAGCATATGGGAATCAAATGCATACTTGGCTTTTTGGGCACTGTCACAGCATTTGCACTTGTATATATTGTGCGGCTGTGCAATGTGCTTTCGGCATATGGCACGCAGGGGCTTAATGCTCCGGCGGCAAGTATGGAGCATCTGTGGCGTGTTTCGCAGAATATATCGGTAGGGCAGTATATACTTATCATAATGCTGATGCGCTTTATAGGGGGATTACTGGTCAGCCTGTTTGTTTTTGCAATGTTTAAATACTTAAGAAGCGGCATGTCTGTGATTATATCATGCGTCCTTTTTATTGTGCTGCCACTGGCGCTTGTGGCTTTTGGGGTGACGAATGCGCAGTATTTTCTGTTTAATCCGCTGCTCATTGGAAATATATTTTAAAATATATTTTGAATTCACTAGGAAAAACATTACAGATTGTTCCAATGAAATAAATTAAAAGCATCTATTCGGAAAAATCAGGATAGATGCTTTTTAATATAGGACAAAGTTATAATTTTTTATAAAAATCTGTGATGCGGTCCATGCGTGCCCCCATATTCATAAGCAGTGCATCCGCAATAGTAATTGCAGCCATAGCTTCAACAACAACAACAGCACGTGGCACGATAATCGGGTCATGACGTCCCTTGATGGAAATCTCTATATCTTCACCGGATTTATTTACGGTGTGCTGTGTAGCTGCGATTGAAGGAGTAGGCTTTATGGCAGCTCTGAAAATAAGCGGTGAGCCGTCTGTCATGCCGCCGAGAGTACCACCGGAGTGATTTGTCTCTTTTGAAACAGCGCCATCCCTCATAATAAAGGCATCATTGTTTGTAAGTCCTGTAGCAGTTGCTGCATCAAAGCCATCGCCGATTTCGAAGCCCTTTACAGCTCCGATAGACATAATAGCTTTTGCCAGATTGGCATCAATTTTCTCGAATACAGGATCACCGAGCCCGACAGGAAGACCTGTGATGACACATTCACACACACCGCCTGAGGAATTGAGTGATTTAAGGCATTCCTCCAGATATTCAGAAGCTTTTAGCGCTGCATCAGCATCAGGCATATAAAGTGAATTGTTGTAAATCTCATGGGCATCAAAATTAACCTCATTAATTGTAACAGGACCTATTGATCTGGTGTATGTAAGAAATTTTATGCCAAGGCCAGAGAGCATCTTTACAGCGATAGCACCTGCTGCAACACGGCCTATTGTCTCGCGTCCCGAAGAACGACCTCCGCCTCTGTAATCTCTGAAGCCGTATTTCTCATCAAAGCAAAAGTCAGCATGCCCCGGACGATAGTACGAAGCAATCTCACTGTAATCCTTTGATTTCTGATTTTTATTCCACACAACCATAGAAACAGGTGTACCTGTAGTCTTTCCCTCAAACACACCGGAGAGAATCTCAACCGCATCATCCTCCTTGCGTGGGGTAGTGAACTTGGACTGTCCCGGCTTTCTTCTGTTTAAGAATATCTGAATATCCTCCTCACACAGCTCAAGCCCCGCAGGAACGCCGTCCACAACGACACCTAAGCCCTTTCCGTGTGATTCTCCCCATGTTGTTACCCTAAAAATATTTCCGTATGATGAACCTGCCATGATGGTCTCCTTATTATAATAATGGGTAACTATTTAAACCTCTGAGAACAAAAAATGATACATCATGCTTGCATGTAAACAGCATTTTTGGTTTTCAATGTGACTCGAATAGTTACGATAATAAATACATTATAATTAATAGCAAGTTGAATAGTCAAGAAAACTATGATATTATTTTATTTAGATAACTTTCGAACTATGTTTGTATATAATTATGTGATTAAAGGGTCAAAAGGTATCATCGATGCATGCTTACATGCCGTACTCAGAACCACAATGAAGCAATGCAACAACGACTACAATAAGACAGCAAAAGAGGGAGAAAACATGGAATTTAACGGGGTATTTCACCAGGCATACGACAACTACTGCTATCCTTTAAATGAGGATGAATTAATCATAAATATAAAGACCGGTTATGATGTGAAGGAAGTAAATATTATACTCGGTGACCCATTCGCAGCCGGTATCTTAGGCGGTGGTGAGACCTGGAATGGCGATAAGCAGCCGATAATATTTAAAAAGAAATTAAAGCACCAGATATGGTGGACCACCACGGTAAAGCCACCATTCAAGAGACTTAAATATTATTTTGAGCTCATCACAGAGGATGAGAGATGGTTTTACTTTGAGGATGGCTTCGTGAGTGCAGAGCAGATGGCACTTGAGGGCAGGAGCCGCCAGTGCTTTGTGTTCCCATGGATGAATCCGTGTGATATTCCGGTCACACCGAAGTGGGTAAATGACACTATATGGTATCAGATATTTCCGGATAGATTCTGCAATGGAGACCACTCGATAGACCCTGATTATGTTGTTCCGTGGAGAAACAGGGGAAAGGTCAAAAATGAGGAGTGCTTCGGCGGAGACCTCGCAGGAATCATTCAAAAGCTTGATTACATAAAGGAGCTTGGAATAAACGGAATCTACCTGACACCGATAAACGAGTCACCGAGCAATCATAAGTATGATACAACGGATTATGCAAAGATTGACCCGCGCTTTGGAGATGAAGATACCTTTAAGAGGCTTGTGTTAGAAGCCCATAAGCGTGATATGAGAATAATGCTTGACGGAGTGTTTAACCACTGTGGCTATTATTTTGCACCGTGGCAGGACATTTTAGCAAAGGGGACAGATTCAGAATATTACGACTGGTTTATGATCAATGACTGGCCTCTTGACTTTAAGCATGGAGCGGCTAAAAAGGGGCAGTTTTATACGTTTGGATTTTTTGACAATATGCCAAAGCTCAATACAAATAATCCGGCGGTGCGAAAATATTTTATCGATATCTGTGCCAACTGGGTAGAAAATTATCATATAGACGGACTGCGCCTTGATGTGGCAAATGAGGTGTCACACCGTTTCTGCAAGGAGCTTCGTGCAAGACTTAAGGAAATCAATCCGGATATTTACATTTTGGGAGAAATATGGCATAATGCTCTTCCGTGGCTGCGTGGAGATGAGTTCGATGCGGTTATGAACTATCCGCTTGGAGAGAGCATCAAGGATTTCTGGATAGATAAGAGTCAGACGAATCAGGATTTTGAGTATACTATAAACAGATGTTATACCAACTACATGCAGCAGACCAATGATGTGCTTTTCAATCTGCTTGATTCACATGATACAAAGCGCCTTCGCTCTGATACAAAGAATCTCGACCAGTACTTTGCACAGCTTGCAGTGCTTTTTTCCATGCCAGGCAGCCCATGTATATATTACGGCACTGAGATTGCCATGCCGGGCAGCTATGACCCTGATTGCAGACGATGTATGCCGTGGGATGATATTGAGGCAGGTAGGTTTAAGGAGCGCATTGAGATGGTATCAAAGCTCATTCATTTAAGGGCGAGTGAGCCGCTTTTAAAGGGCAGAAACTTCCATTTCCCTGACGATTTTGCTAACAATCCAAGGGTAATACAGTTTAGAAAGATGGGCTGGGTGGATACATATGTGGAGGTTATAGTCAACTGCTCTGATGAGGATGCTGAGGTGCCAAAGGACGGCGAGGTACTTTTTGAGAGACATTGCATAGATACCACACTGCTGACCAACGGAATTTTAATCAGAAAAATCGTAGGCAATGGCGATAAGTAAAAGAAACAGGAGAATTAAACGAAAATATGGCTAAATATGAGTTACTAAAACAGGAGGGACGTGCCAAGAGAGGTACATTTCATACTGTGCATGGAGATATACAGACACCTGTATTTATGAATGTAGGAACAGTAGGTGCGATAAAGGGCGCTGTCTCTACGGACGATTTAAAGGAGATAAAGTGTCAGGTTGAGCTGTCAAATACATATCACCTGCATGTAAGAACCGGAGACAAAATCATTAAAGAGCTTGGCGGACTGCACAAATTCATGGTGTGGGACAGACCAATCCTTACAGATTCCGGCGGATTCCAGGTGTTTTCACTGGCAGGTCTTCGCAAAATAAAGGAGGAGGGCGTGTACTTCAACTCACATATTGACGGTGCCAAGATTTTTATGGGACCTGAGGAGAGCATGCAGATACAGTCAAACCTCGGCTCCACGATAGCTATGGCATTTGACGAGTGCCCATCTAGTGTTGCAGACAGACAGTATGTGACAAACTCTGTAAACAGGACAGCGCGCTGGCTTGAGAGGTGCAAAAAGGAGATGGCACGCTTAAACAGCTTACCGGATACTATCAACAAGGAGCAGCTTTTATTCGGCATCAATCAGGGAGCTATTTATGATGATATAAGAATTGACCATGCAAAGCGCATTTCTGAGCTTGAGCTGGACGGATATGCTGTCGGAGGACTGGCGGTAGGAGAGAGCCATGAGGAGATGTACCATATTCTTGATGAAACAGTGCCTCATCTGCCTGTTAATAAACCTACATACCTGATGGGAGTAGGAACTCCTGCCAATATACTTGAGGGTGTAGAGAGAGGAATCGACTTCTTTGACTGTGTATACCCAAGCAGAAATGGCCGTCACGGACATGTATACACGAATCACGGCAAGCTTAATCTGTTCAACCAGAAGTATCAGAAGGATATGCGCCCTATTGAGGAGGGCTGTAACTGTCCTGCCTGTCGCACATATTCGCGTGCATATATCAGGCATCTTTTAAAGGCAAAGGAGATGCTCGGAATGAGACTGTGCGTGCTCCATAATTTGTATTTCTACAACAACATGATGGAGGAGATAAGGGATTCACTTGATGCAGGCCGTTTTGCCTCATACAAGGCTGAAAAGCTCTATGGAATGACACAGGGAGAGCAGAGCTAGCAGATAAATATAAAAAATCTCGAAAATGATAAAAAATCCTTGCCGTTAGCACGTTTAACGTGTATTATGGTAATAGTGCTTAAAACACATCAATTATAGAATATTTAGGAGGAACAATTGATGACATCAATTTTAGCAAACGGTCAGGCAGCAGGAACAATTGGAATGATTGTCTGGTTAGTAGTACTTTTCGCAGTTATGTATTTTCTTATGATCCGTCCACAGAAGAAGGAGCAGAAGAAAAAGGAGCTAATGCTTAAAGAGGTTGCAACAGGAGACACAGTTCTTACAACAAGTGGATTTTACGGTACAGTTATCGATATCGAGGACGATACTGTAATCGTTGAGTTTGGTAACAACAAGAACTGCCGTATTCCAATGCAGAAGTCAGCTATCGCTGACCTTGAGAAAGCAGAGGATTCAGCTAAATAATGCAGATTTGTAAAGCCGTCACATAAGTGGCGGTTTTCTTATTATCCGCATCTCTTGCAATAATAATAAAAAACTGTTATTATAGTATGCGGTTATTATAAGCTACAGTTATAAATTGCATGAAAAAGTAAAATATCCCGGCATATTGAAATAACTACTTTAATGCTTTAATATAAGAATATGTATTTTTATGTAAAAGAGGTAAGAAATTATGGAATATAAAGTTGGTGTAATTTCCGGAGACGGAATCGGACCGGAGATAGTCACTGAGGCAAAAAAAGTATTGGACAAAATAGCAGACAAGTATGGACACAGCTTCAACTACACAGACATCCTTATGGGTGGCTGCTCAATTGATGCTACAGGTGTTCCTCTTACAGATGAGGCTATTGCGACTGCGCTTGATTCAGATGCGGTGCTGATGGGTTCAATCGGTGGCAACACCTGTCTCTTATACACATCTCCGAGCCCACGAGACTAAGGCGAATCTC
>ENA-UAEG01000608-UAEG01000608.1-human-gut-metagenome-genome-assembly--contig:-NODE-608-length-13133-cov-3.701330_pt1 | contig 13133 bp, 12 predicted proteins | sample MGYA00244280_ERZ654275 | MGnify/ENA primary metagenome ERZ654275 (study PRJEB26926, sample SAMN06165092) | human gut metagenome | biome: ENVO:00009003; feature: ENVO:2100002; material: ENVO:00002003...
GCTCGGAGATGTGTATAAGAGACAGGCGTAAGAAAGGTATATGTGGGTCGGCGGCATTTTTGATTATACTGTAGGCAGGAAACAAAATAACAGGAGGGAATGAAATGAAGAAATGGAACGTGGCCATCATCGGACTGGGGTTTGTGGGAAAGCTCCATTATGACGCTCTGCGGCGGCTGCCCAACGTCCATGTGCGCACCATCGTGGTACACAAGGCACAGGACATTCCGCTGGTGAAGGAAAACTATGACGCGGACGTGGTGACGGACTGCTGGCAGGAGGCTGTGGCGGACCCGCAGATTCAGGTGATCCACAACTGCACGCCCAACGCCCTCCATGACGAGATCAATCTGGCGGCCATCGGGGCGGGGAAGCACCTGTACGCGGAAAAACCCATGAGCCTGACTACCGCCGGGGCGGAGGAAGTGCTGGCGGCGGCAAAGGCTGCCGGAATTGCCCATGCCATCAATTACCAGTGCCGGATGAACGGTGCGGTGCTGGAAATGCGGGCGCGGCTTCAGCGGGGACAGGCAGGCCGGCCGCTGTACGTGGGAGGACAGTATTTGCAGGAGTCCGTGGCGCGGAAGACCGACTACACCCCCCGGCGGATTCCGGAGACCTCGCCCGCCCGTGCGCTGCTGGATATTGGCGTTCACTGGGCGGATACGGCAGGCTTTGTCATGGGATGCCCTATTTCCAGAGTGTACGCGAAAATGTACACCCACCATCCCATCCGTATTGACCCGGAAACGGGGCGGGAGATCGTGGTGCGCAGCGACGACACCACCTCCGTCATGGTGGAGTTTGCCGACGGCACCCCCGGCAGCGCTCTGTTCTCCAAATGTATGCTGGGACACAAGAACGACCTGCGGGTTTCCGTCAGCGGGGATGAAAAGGAGCTTGCGTGGCACATGGAGCAATGCGACCGGCTCTGGGTAGGCCAGCGGGAGCGGGGCAACGAGAGCGTCTATGTGGACAGGAACACGGCTCTGCCCGAGGTACACCCCTACATTCATCTCCCCGCCGGACACACCCCCGGCTGGATGGATGCGCTTACGAATGCCATGCAGGCGTTCTATGACTCCCTGAACGGGGAAGCCTACGCCAGAGAAAAAGTGCCCTATGCCACCTTGGAAGACGGCGTTATGGGCAATCGGTTCGTGGACGCCTGCCTGGAATCCGCACGTCAGGAGCGCTGGATTTCTCTATGATTCGTGCATTCGATAAAGGAAAGTGTAGATTGCATATATTGCAAAACGGCGAAAACACAGCTACAATAAAAACAGCAAATGGGCAATATGCTCAAAAATAAATTTTGGGAGGTTACAATATGGCAGACTACCGCACGATTCCCGCCGCTGAGCTGGGCAAGGGCAGCAACATCAAAGTTGAGCTGTGCGAGACAGAGGTGGACCTTTATTGGAAAATGGCGATCGAGGTTCTGGAGCTGATTCAGGAGAACAACGCCAAGGGCGAAAAGACCGTTATGATCGTTCCCTACGGCCCGCTCGGCCCCTACGCCCGGCTGGTGGAGCTTATCAACAAGCACCGGGTCAGCCTGAAGAACTGCTGGTTCATCAACATGGACGAATATCTGGATGAGAACAAGCAGTATCTGCCCAAGACCGACCCGCTGTCTTTCCGCGGCGGCATGGACCGGATCTTCTACGGTCTGGTAGACCCCGAGCTGCTCATGCCGGAGGAGCAGAGAATTTTCCCCGAGCCGGGCAACGAAGGCCGCATCTGGGAGACCATCCAGAAACTGGGCAAGCTGGATATGTGCTGGGGCGGCGTCGGCATCACGGGACATATCGCCTTCAATGAGCCGCCGGAACCCGGTGAGGTGTGCACGGACGAGGAATTCCTCCAGCGCCCCACCCGTGTGCTGAAGCTGGCACGGGAGACCAAGACCATCAACGCGTTCATGAATGCGGGCGCCGATCTGGACGCCATTCCCGACTGGTGCATCACCGTCGGCATGAAGGAAATTTTCCATGCCCGGAAGGTTCGTATGTGCATGCCCCGTGACTGGAATGCCGCCATGCTGCGCAAGGCGCTCCACGGCCCCGTCAGCTGCAAGGTTCCCGTGTCCCTGTTCCAGAATCACGGCGACGCCAAGATCTACGCCATCGCGCTGGCTGCTACCACGCCCGTGATCCCGGAGATCCGCGTCTACAATAAGTAATATACATAAAAATATGGCAGGGCGCTATCCGGTGCCCTGCCACTTTTCAAAGGAAGCTCTGGTTCAATCGGCGAGAGCCGGCGAAAAAGATCTGCTGTTCAGCCGAAGACGATTGATTCAGAGGTTCCCAAAGGGAGAATGGCTATGAACAAAATCTGGATCGGCAACGGCCAGCTGGTCTTGCCGGACAAAATCGTCCCCGGCGGATCCGTGCTGCTGGAGGGAAAGAAGATCGCGGCCGTCAACGTGCCCTGTCCGCCGGATGCCCGGCGGGTGGATGTGGACGGAAGCTATATTATGGCGGGCTTCGTGGACCTCCACGTCCACGGCGGCGGCGACTCGGACTTTATGGATGAGGACGCTTCGGCGTTCCCAACCATTGCGAAAGCCCACTGCGCCCACGGCACCACCGCCCTGTGCCCCACCACCATGACCTGCGCGGATTCATTGCTGGAAAAGACCATCGACCTGTTTCTGGAAGCGGACAAGGAGCCGGAAAATGGTGCGGAGCTGCTGGGGCTGCATCTGGAGGGCCCTTATTTCTCCGCTGCCTCCAAGGGCGCACAGCCCATTGGGGAGCAGCGTATCCCTGAGCGGGAGGATCTGGAGCGGATACTGCGGCGGGCGAAGGGAAGCATCCTGCGCTGGGACGCCGCGCCGGAGCTGCCGAATATGGAGCTGTTTGCCAAGGTCATGGCGGAAAACGGGGTGCTTGCCTCTCTGGCGCACAGTGCGGCGACCGCGCCGGAGGCATTGCGGGCCTTTGACTGGGGATTTTCCCATGTGACGCATTTCTACAATGCCTGTACGACGTTCCACAAGAAGAACGGTCTGGTTTATTCCGGCATTGTGGAGGCGACCTACCTGCGCGACGATGTGACCATTGAACTCATCGGCGACGGACGCCACATTCCACGGGAGTCCATGCTGCTGGCACTGCGCATCAAGGGCGCGGATTCCATCGCTCTGATCACGGACGCCATGCGGGCGGCCGGCGTAAACTGCGAGAAGTCCGTGCTGGGCGCCAGAACCACCGGCGTACCCGTGGTCATCCGGGACGACGTGGCGCAGCTGCCAGACCTCAGCTCTTACGCGGGCAGCATTGCTACCATGGACCGGTGCCTGCGCACGGCACATGTGCAGTACGGAATTCCTCTGCCGGAGGTCAGCAGAATGCTCTCCCTGACACCGGCGAGACTCTGCGGCGTTTCCGACCGCAAGGGTTCGCTGGAAAAGGGGAAGGACGGGGACGTGGTCGTGCTGTCCGGGGATTTCCAGGTGCAGCAGGTATACGCCCGGGGCGATCGGTGCGTATTTGAGACGTGAAGAACCTTTATATATTATCCATTGTATAAGATGCTGAAAAGAATAAGTTCTATATAGGGAATCGTAGGTAATGTTGATTGCAATTGTGGACGATTTGCTCTATACTATGGCCATAGCAGGTAAGCAGATTGTGAAATTTGCTGTAGTCGCGCAACTGCTAATCAATCAAACTGAGGAGGAACACAAATGAAAAAAATGTTCGCACTGCTTCTGGTGGCCATCATGGCGCTGAGCATGGTCGCCTGTGGCGCAGATAAGACTGCAACCACCGAAGCCCCCAAGACTGACGCTCCCGCTGCTCCCGCTGCCACTCAGGCGGAGACGACCGTGTCCGACGAGCCTGTGACCATCCACTGCCTGCACTACATGGTCGAGGGCAACAAGTCCGCCGGCCTTGAGAAGATCCAGGCCGCGTTCTCCGAGAAGTACCCCAACGTTACTTTTGAAAACAGCGCATACTCCCAGGGCACTGACTACTTTGCACAGCTGCAGACCGCGATCGCTTCCGGCGATATGCCCGAGATCATGATGGGCAACCCCGGCCTGTACACCGACCTGATCGAGGGCGGCTACGTCATGGACCTGACCGGCAACGCCGTTATCGAAGGACTGGGCCTGACCCAGGCCGACATGGGCGACGTGTCCTACCAGGGCAAGTGGTACGCTTTCCCCGTGGACTTCAAGACCTGGGGCGTTTACTACAACAAGGACATCTTTGCTGAGCTGAATCTGGAAGTTCCCACCACCCAGACCGAGCTGCTGGAAGTCTGCAAGGCTTTGAAGGCCGGCGGCTATGATCCTTGGGCACAGTGGTATGCCGACGGCGCCTCCGTTGATATCGAAATGCGTCCTGTCGTCTGGACGGAAGCAATCCAGAACGGTGACAACGATATGTTCGAGAAGCTGATGAGCGGCGAGAAGAAGGTTGCTGACTATCCCTACTTCGCCAAGGGCCTGGAAGCCTGGGGCGCTCGTATGGGCGACTGGGCGCGCAATGACGCCACCTCCAACAAGCAGTCCGACGCCAACGAGATCTTCCTGTCCGGCCAGGCCGGTATGCTGTACCAGGGCACCTGGAACTACGGCTCCATCGAAGACCTGAAGTCCGACGACTTCAACTATGGCTTCTTCTTCGTTCCCACCGACGACTCCGGCAAGGAGCCTGTCATGAACGTTCAGGTCGATCAGGCCTTCATGGTCAACCCCAAGGCTGAGAATGCTGACTGGGCCGTCAAGTTCATGGAGTTCTTCCTGAGCGAGCAGATGGGCACCTGGTCCGACGCGACCAAGCAGCCCTGCATCACCGGCGCTACCACCGAGAATACCACCGATTTCCTGAAGACCATTCTGGACGTGAAGGCCTCCGGCAACACTGTCGGCTACGGTGAGTTCACCGTTCCCTTCACCTCCGCTTACACCGCTGCTTACCGCAAGGCTCTGACCGCTTACGCCACCTACTGCTGCACCGGCAAGACTACCGACGGTGTCAACTCCGTGGAAAGCTGCATCGAGTACATGCAGGAGCTGTTCGACGAGGAATTCGCACAGGCTGGCCTGTAATGGCTGATATCACATTGTTCGTATAATTTAAGGGTCGGGTGGGCGCAGTCCGCTAGGACAGCGCCCACTCATCCCTCTTACCAGAAATAACGGCTAACCGGCCGCCACCATGAGAGGTGTGTGTATGCGCAAATTAAATATGCCGAGGCGGCTGTCTTCCAGTGCGGCCCGGACTCACGGCGGAAACATGCTGTTTATGCTGCCGACGATCATCCTGTTCTGCATTGTTGTCCTGATCCCATTCTTTCAGGGCATTCCCTATTCCTTCACCAACTGGAAGAGCATTGTCAGTGAAACGAAGGAATTCAACGGACTGAAAAACTACATCTACCTGATTAAAAACAAATATTTTCAGGATTCCCTGCTGGTCACCTTCAAGTTCACGATCCTGTATATGATCTCCGCAAACGTTATGGGATTGCTGCTGGCGCTGGCCATCCACAGGTCTTCCTGGTTCAATAATATTGCCAGAACCGTACTGTTCCTGCCCTTTACGGTGTCCGCGACGGCCGGTTCCATTGTCTGGTCCTACGTATTTACCGATGTTTACGGCACGCTCACCGGTCTCGTCAGCCCGCTGGGTATGCCCGGCCAGATCATTTACGGTATGGTCGTCATCGGCGCATGGCGCGACATGGGTTACACCATGCTGATCTACATTGCGGCACTTCAGGCCGTTCCTCAGGACTACTATGAGGCGGCGACCGTGGACGGCGCCGGAAAGCTGCGTCAGTTCTTCTCCGTGACCGTTCCCAACATTGTGCCCGCGTTTACGACGAACGTGACGCTGCTGCTGGCATGGGGCCTGCGTACCTTCGATATGCCCATGGCCGTAGCCCGGAACGCCAGAGAAGGCCAGTTCACCGCGGTTTATGTCTATGACAGCATCTTCTCCAACAACAAGGCCGGTCTTGGTCAGGCAGCCGCTGTTATCCTGACCATCATTCTGGTGGTTCTGACCCAGATCGTTACACGCTCTCTGAGAAGACTGGAGGTTGAACAGTAATGGCAAGTCCGACGGTTATTGCTTCCCCTCACAAGCGTCTTCTGGACCGGCACACCCAAAAGAAGCTGGCCGGAATCGGCCGGGTAATCATGATTCTGCTGATTATGATTATTGTGGTGCTGCCGTTCTATGTGGCGGTTCTGTACTCCTTCCGTGCGCCGGACGCCATCACGGCCAACCGCCTTGCATGGCCGGAGCATCCGACCTTCCAGAACTATCTGCGAGTCATTTTTGAAAATGAAAGCTTCCTGACCGGCTACAAGAACAGCATCATCAACACTCTGCCCACGGTCGTGCTGCTGATGGTCATTACCTCCATGGCAAGCTGGGTTCTGGCGCGCCATGAGACAAGGTTCTATAACTTCATGTACGCCATCCTGACGCTGGGTCTGCTGATTCCCTTCCAGTGCTTTGAGCTGCCGCTGTACATCAACTGGTACAACGCCGGTCTCGTCAGCACGAATATTGGATTCATTGTTGCCCGCGCGGGCTTACAGATATCCATCAGTCTGACGGCGGTCACCGGCTTTATCAAGACGGTGCCCCGCGACTTGGAGCAGGCGGCGATGATGGACGGCTGCAACCGGTTCCAGTGCTTCTGGAAGGTGGTCTTCCCCCTGATGACCCCCATCAACGTGACTCAGCTGGTTCTGAACACCCTGTTTATCTGGAATGACTACAGCACGTCGATCATTCTGCTTCGCAAGAAGTACTCCTTCACCCTGACGTTGGCACAGATCATTTACTTCAACGAGAATACGACCATGCTGAACGAGGCGTTTGCCTTCTTCATCATGGCCATGATCCCGATTCTGATCCTCTATCTGTGCATGCAGAAATACATTGTCAGCGGCATCACCGCTGGTGCGGTCAAGGGTTGATCCCGACAGTTTGGCACCGGCCTCAGGAAAGCCTGAGGCCGGTGTTTTCCATAACAGGAAATGTAAGGAAAGTAAAAAATACGTTGCGGATGCCGACAAATTCTGTTATAATACTACAAAAAAGGAGGGCGTGCCGTTTTGACTGCCAAAAAAAGGAAATTCTGGAACATTCCGCCGGAAGAAGAACAGACGGGACTGCTCCTGTGGTTTCAGATTTTACAGAAGCATTATCTGAAGCTGTTCGGCGCGAATGCCATAGCGGTTCTCAGTCTGCTGCCCTGCGCCTATTTTATTTATCTTCTGATACAGACCGGCGATGTTGTTTTCTGGGTGGTGGGGCTGGCACTTTTTGTGCTGGCGTCTCCCTGTCAGACCGGACTGCACAGTGTCTGCGTGCGGCTGGTCCACAGAATGCCGGTGTGGGTGAAGGACGAATTCATCAATGCGTGGAAGCAGGAGTGGAAGCCCTCCATGCTCCTCGGCCTGATTCTCGGCGTGCTGTGGTCGGTGCTGGCCTACGGGGCGTATATGGTGGTCGCGGTGGATGGCGGCATGTCTGTGGGATATCTTCTGATGATGCTGCTTGCGGCGTATTTCCTGACGGGAATTACCCTGTTCGGCTATCAGCAGATCGCCATGCTGGAGCTGCCCTTTGGCACACAGCTGAAAAACGCGGCGCTTCTGATTTTCGCCGGGAAACTGCGCGCCTTCTTTGCCATCGTGGTGTGGGTCGGAATGCTTCTGGTTCCCGCGATCTACTACGGTCTGGCGGCGTACATATTGCTGGCGGGCTGGGTGGCCATCGGGGTCATGACGGCGAATGTCATTTTCGCGCCGGTGTTTTCCCGACTGTTTTTGACGGGAGAGCCGGAATGAAAAAGAAACTGGAACACATCTGGTACTATTACAAGTGGTATATTCTGGCCGCCGCGCTGGTGCTTCTGGTCGCGGCGAATTTCATAGGAGAATTGGGGCAGCGGCGTCAGCCGGACGGCGTGGTCAGCATTGTGACCACCTCTCAGGTGCCGGAGGAAACGGTCGAGGAAATCCGGACGCTGTTTGAGACCCTTTGGGGAGACCGGAATCGGGACGGCGTTACGGACGTGGAAGTGAATGTGTACGCCTACGACGGAATGGGCTATTCCGGCGGCAGCGCGGACGACTACGCCGCCGCGGCCGTGCATCTGGCCTCGGAGATTCAGGCAGGGACTACGGACCTGTTTCTTTCGGACGCGGAAGAACTGATGCGGCAGGCAGAGCGCCTGCAATACTATGGCGCGTTCCGGGAGTATGACGCGCTGCACCGACTGGACTGCGCCGAGCTGGAAGATTTCGGTGTCTATGCCTTCCCGGAAAAGGCGGCGCTGCTGGACATGCTTCGTTAAGAAAAACCAACGGATGAGGAAGATGAGATAATGAGCTATCGTGTTTTGTTGATCGACGACAATCAGCTGGCGCTGGAATCCATGGAAAAGACCATCCCCTGGGCGGAACATGATCTGGAGCTTGTGGGGTGCGCGTCCAATGGCATTCAGGGCTGTCAGATGATCCGCTCCCTCCGTCCGGACATCCTCATCAGCGATATCCAGATGCCGGAGATGGACGGCCTGACCATGCTGGAACAGATGAAGAATGAACTGGCCAATTCCAGAGTCATTTTCATTACTGCCTATGACAAAATCGAGTACGCGGCCAGAGCCATCCGCCTGTCTGCCTTTGATTTCCTGATGAAGCCCGTGAAAAACGAAGACCTGATCCAGTCTCTTGACCGGGCGGTGCAGAGTATGGATCGGGAGAACAGCAAAATCGAAAAGCAGGCGAAGGAGCAGACAATCCTCCGGCGCGCCCGGTTCCTGTCCGCCCTGACCGCCGGCTCCATGGAGGACATCGCCCACGCTTTTTCCGGTTTTGTGACCGGTATTCCCCAGAATTACTTTTTCATGATCGCGGAAACGGAGAGCCATGTCACGGAGCCGATCTCCCGGATGGAGTTTATGACGTTTCCGGAAAATGTGGAGATACTCAATGTGGTACTCAATCACCAGCTGGTCATGCTCTGCGCGATGACAGGGGAGAGCGGCCACTGGCAGAGCACGGCCAGAAGCATTGCCGCGACATTGCAGGAGAATTTCCTTGGACTGACCGTGGCCGTCAGCAACCTGTACAGCCGCCCGGAGGATTTTACGTCGCCTATCAGGAGTGCCGCTGTGCGCTGCTGCGCCATGACATCAATGGAAGAACGGCGAGGGTGGAGTTTGCCTACGACTTGGAAGGCGACGCGCTGAAGCATACCCGGATCGAGGAGCTGGATCAGGTCTGCGAGAAAATCGCCCAGCATATCACCGACATCGACCCGGAACGGCTGTGGAGCATGATCCTGAAAAAGAGCGGCGGAAATATCCGCATTATCCGAACCACATTGTGGCTGCTGTGTACCAAGGTAATCCGCAGCAAGCTGGAACAGCATCAGTGGACGGAAGAAGCGGACATGATCGTCTACGACATCACCAAGATCACCCGGGAGCAGGAGGCCAGAGACTGGCTTCTCCGGTTTCTGGAGGAAGCCAACAGAAATACGTCGGGCCAGAACCACCGCTCCAATCTGGTTCGCAACGTGCTGGAATATATCCGCGGACACATCACCGACGGACTGGTGCTGGAAGAGGTGGCAAAGAAGTTCTACGTATCGCCCAACTATCTTTCCTGCATCATTCACAAGGAGACCGGCAAGACCTACCGTCAGCATGTGATCGAGGCGAAAATGACCGTGGCCAAGCAGATGCTGAACGATACCCGTATGCGGGTGGAGGATGTGGCCTACGCCGTGGGATATGAAAATTACATCAGCTTCTACAACGTTTTCAAACGAATCGAGCATATGAGTCCGTCGGAGTATCGTTTTCAGAAATGGAACGGAGAACAGCTATGATTCAGGCGTGGAAGGATCTGCGTTTTTCTGCCAAGCTGACCCTGATTTTCTTTCTGGTGCTGTCGCTGACCATCGGCGTGATCACGATTCGGCAGAGCTATTCCTCCTTCCGCCTTCTGGAAGAAAAAAGTCTGGAGGATATGGAAAATCTGGCAGAGCAGGTAATTTTGAACTTTACCCAGACCCTTGAGGATATAGAGAACAGCTGCTATGTCGCCATGATCTCCCGTGAGGTGCCGAAAAATATGAGCGGCAGCGCGACCTATGCCGTTCAGAAATATACTCTCGCGACCATGATCAGCAGCGCGACCTCCTATGATTACATCATGACGCGGAATTCTCAGAGGCAGCTGATCAGTACGGACTTCCGCAATGATATGCCCACTGACCAACGCAGTCAGATCGAGGCAGACTGCCGCACCATTCTGGAAGAACATCAGGAAAATACGTTGGGTTCCTGTCAATGGATCCGCATGGACAGCGGCCATGTGTATTTGCTGCGGGATGTTTACGACACCCAGCCCCTGCGGCATATGGGTGTTATTGTGCTGCACATTCGCCAGCCATTTTTCGCGGCGAGCAGCGCTTCGGAGAATACCGGCTTCCTGTTTCTGGATAAGAACGGGGATTTCCTGACCTATACCGGCACGGAGCTGCCGGAGGGAATGACGGATGAAGTGATAGCGGACGCGCAGGCCGGGGCCCTTTCCAGCAAGAATAACTGGTCGGGCGGCGAGTATTTTGCGGTGTCAGTGGCGGGCAGCCAGTGGTCGGTCATTGTGATCTGCTCTACCCAATCTTATCGAACCGGCTGCCGCCAGATCATGCAGAACGGCATCGCACTGGGCGCGCTGGGACTTCTGGCGGGCATGGCTCTGGTGTATATCCTGACAAGATCCGTGCTGAAGAAGCTGGGCGAGATCAAGGAATCCATGAAGGAGGTTGCCAACGGCAATTTTGATTCCCGCATTGAGGTGACGGATGCCGACGATATCAGTCAGCTGGCCCTTGCCTTCAACGACATGAGCCAGAGAATCTCAGAGCTGATGGCGGAGCTGGTGGAAAAGGAACGGATGCGGAGCAACGCGGAATTGAAGGTTCTGGAATACAAATACCGCGCGCTGGAGACCCAGATCAGACCCCACTTTATTTACAACGCGCTGGAAGTGATCAGCTCCATGGCCAAAATCAAGGGAGAAACGGAAATGATCGACATTGTTCAGACGATCAGCCGGTATTTCCGCAACATCACCCAAAGTACCACCGACCAGTTTATTACAGTCCAGCAGGAATTCGACCGGCTGCAGGACTATACCCGCATTTATCAGTTCATGCACGGCGACCATCTGAAAACCGTTTTCTCCGCCCGGGAGACGGCGCGCAATGCCATGATCCCCACCATGATTTTACAGCCGGTGGTGGAGAATTCCCTGAAATACGGTCTGCGGTCTCAGGAGGAGGACTCTGAGATCCGGGTGCACGCCTACACGCAGGACGGAAAGCTGCTCATTACCATCCGGGACAACGGAAAAGGGCTGACGCAGGAGCAGATGGAAAAGCTGGAGAAGGGCGAGACTGCGGAAAGCAGCAGCTCCGGCATCGGCATGGCGAACGTCCGCCAGCGCCTGAAGCTGATCTACGGGGACAAGAGCAGCATTTCCTTCCGGAACCGCACCGCCGGCGGCGTGAAGGTCACGATCGAAATTCCCTTCACCTACTCCGAGCCGGACAGTCTGTGGGAGCTGGAGCAGATGGACGACTGGAGCGACTTGGACGAGTTGTGGTGATAGAGCTGCATATATACCAAATCAGATGCTTTCAGGAAAAAGCGTAAGTTTGGTGAATGGTGTAAAAAAGCTTTGGTAGTATAATATAATAACAGGCGTGAAAAAATAAACTTTTTCGTATATTATGGAGGTTTCGCCATGCTAAACTATCATGTCAAGGTCGGCCTGGTTCCCATTCGCAGAGACGTTACGCCCCGCCCCGGTATCTTTAACTGGGAAAAGGCGGAGGAGCGCTGCGCCGCAGCGGTAGCCTATATCGAGGAGCATTTCACTTCCGAGAACGTTTCCTTCGTGGATCTGAAGGGAATCAACGCCGTGGATGTTCTCTACAGCGACAAGGACGTGGACGCCGTTATCGAGCGCTTTCAGGCGGAGAAGGTGGACGCGGTATTCCTGATCAACGGCAATTTCGGCAATGAGGAAGTGGCCGGCGCGGTGGCCCTGGGCCTGTTCGTGAGTTATGCGGCCATGTTCGGCTTTGACAAACTCCGGGAGGCCCTGGAGCAGATCACCAACTGGGGCAAAGACAAAACGGAGTAAAGAGGACCCCCGGCACCGTGTAGGTGCCGGGGGTTCGTTATTTGGAAGTAAGATCATCAGGCACATCAGACGAAAGAACCTTGCGATCAAAAGCCAACTGTTTCAATTCGAGAAAAGGACAATGCTCATAAACTCCGTGCGTATCCGCCGTTTTGCAGAACAGACAACTTGAACGCACACAGTTTTTATTGACGAACTGGGCGATTTCTGTTTTTGAATATCCCATTGACCTACCCATCCTTTCCGCCACCATGGAAAGGTGGCTGCATTTTTATTTTAAGGACCAGCCGATGAAATGTCAAGAAAGTGGCCGGGACCGCCGGGAAGTAGCCGCCCGGCCCGGCTTATATTGAGTTATCGGGTAAAGAACACGCCCAGGGGGCTACCGGAGGGGGACCGCCACCCGGCGGGGTGAATGTCCTCCAGGGCCTCCCGGGAGGTGCGGCCATCCGACCATCGGATCACCGCCATGGTGGCGGCGGGGGTCCAGCGGGTGGCCTCCCTCTCCAGGAAACCGACGATCACGCCGACCTCCTGGGGGTACATGGCGCCAAAGTTCCCGATCACGGGCTGGCCGACCATGACCAGGCCGGGGTGCGCGGAGGGCTGGGCGTCCTGGGGAATGTAGGCAGACAAGGGATCCGCCGGGGCGGCCTCCTCCACCTCCTCCTGGTCCTCCACGTATTCACAGGAGGCCCGGAACACTGGGGCCATGCTGTACCGTTCCGGGACGATATACTCACCGTTGTGGTCCGCGTAGATCTTCGCCCGGCGCTCCTGGCCATCCCGGCGGAATGTCACCGTTTTGGCTGTACGCTTGACGATCTCCACCACGAAAACACAGTTGTGATCGCAGGCGCTGGTGGCGTAATAAGATTTTCCGACTTCAAAAGTGGACATTCTGGAAACCCACTTGATT
>ENA-UAEG01000644-UAEG01000644.1-human-gut-metagenome-genome-assembly--contig:-NODE-644-length-12567-cov-8.371723_pt1 | contig 12567 bp, 17 predicted proteins | sample MGYA00244280_ERZ654275 | MGnify/ENA primary metagenome ERZ654275 (study PRJEB26926, sample SAMN06165092) | human gut metagenome | biome: ENVO:00009003; feature: ENVO:2100002; material: ENVO:00002003...
ACCATGCGCCGGGCGCTTCATTTGTTCCCAGCAGCTCGACATAGTTTTGTACACCATACGCTTCAAAACACGCTACACCTTTATGAAGAGTCGACATATTTTTCTTAGCAACAAAAAATCTTTGTCCTGTAGCCCTCTCATAAACCTTTATATATTCTCCCATTTTTTGCATCATCTGCTGCATTCTTAAGCCACGCTGGCACTTTCTCCATTTCAAGAACCTGTCCCTGTTTTTCCATCATATGTACTTGTATCGTATAACCACTTGTTACTTCAAATGCCTCCCTTTTTCCAACGATTTCTAGATAATTTTTGTATTCATTTATATATTCCGCTAAAAATGTATTATTGTCTTACCCACTTTATCAAGGCATGTTTCATCGCCATCACATAAATAGCTTATATCACCATCAAACCCATATACCATCATTGCACTTCTTAAATCTGCAATAATCTCATCCTTATATTTATATAAATCCTGCGGTATATCTATCGCTAACAATTCCCAAATTGTTGTATATTTGTTTTCTATCTTATAACCAAGATGTACCTTTACAATCTTTTCTTTCCATACTAATGCAAATATTTTCTCATGCGGGGCTTCATATACTGTCCAACATCCAAATAGTATTACATTTTTATCCTCATCAATTGTACAAAAACGTGGTTTTTTTATCTCACTATCTATTTCATATTCTTTTCTATTCTCTTCTGGTATCTTAATATTCTTAAATGCCATTATACTGGCCTCCTTTTCACTTTTTAGGCGTTTGCGAAACGCCAAATTCCACTTAATTACGGCATTTTTTGTTGCTAAATGCAAAAATCTCCTCACGGTTTGTGATATAATGGAGTTGTTCAGAAACCATAAACCATGCCTCGAAAGGAGACATTATTATAATACCACCAAAACAACTCTCTTGGTCAGATATTTTTGAAGATTGTAAAGATATTTTTGAATCTGACAAGCCTCAGTTTCTTTCTCTGCTTGAAAAACACATTGACCTTGATGAAATTTTCTCCTTATCACTGAATTCGTGTTTCATTCAAGATCTCATATATGAAATCTAACCCTTTTTCTGTATTGTATCTATAGCCCAGCAAAACAAACCTACTATTGTCAATATGAGATACCTTGCTGCTCTCCTGTTAATATCCAACGCATCGGATACCTTACTAGAAATAACAATTAGTATAATTGCTACGATAATCACGATCATCCATTCAAAAATCTTATGATTGCCTTTCATCATTCTTCCTCCACTCCGTCGCTTTCTCTAAATATACGCCTGTCTACTGCTGTCGATTTTTCCATTCTTGTCCAAATTTCGAACAAGAACGCACTCGTCCGCAGACGCCATCCAATCTTTTCTGCAAATATCATAATAAAACTGCTTCTATCTGTCCACTTGCATCCCCCCAAGTACCCATCTCCTATAATATCAACCATTGTTCTCAATGTTCCTTTTATCTTAATGCAAATATTATCCTTGCAAATTTTCCAAATACTCCCACATATTTACCTTTTCTTATACTATTACTTTAAATGTTTACGAAACACCTAAAGTCGCACAAATACGATATTTTTGTTTCTAAATATAAAAATCTCCTCACAGTTTACGGTATTCCACAGATGCCCGATAAAATCATCTGCTTCAAACGATTCATTATATGTACTCATCTTTTATTATTTTTCCTTTCATATTGTATTTTTTCTTCTTCCTTTTTTTTCTTTTGTATTCTAAAATAAGCCACCGTATAAATTGTTATGTATACCGCTTCTAGAACAATTATAGCAATATACATCCCCTTCCCTCGTATATCAAATACCAGCATAGGAACGAATATTAAAACAAAGCTCGTATAAAGCACACCTGGAAAGCGCTGAAAATAATCATTTGCACCGTGATTTAATAAATTATCAAAATCATGTGCATTAACTGTAAACACAATAATTAGAACTATTAATAAAAATATTATTCTCCCTAGCATTTTTCTCTCATTCTCCGCTCATTTTTTATTAAATTTTAGGCGTTTACAAAACGTCCAAAGCCGCATAAATACAGCATTTTTTGTTGCTAAATATAAAAATCTCCTCATGATTTACGGTATTCCACAGATGCCCGATAAAATCATCTGTCTTAAACATCTTAGGTGTTGTATTCTATCATAAAACTTGGAATTGTGCCGCAACTTATAAGAATTGGAAGTTTACATGTAATAATTAGACATTTTCTCTTACCAATCCACACATTCTGCAGGTATTAACTGATCTATACCAGTTATTGTCTCACGCCACAAGCATTTCCAAATAGTCAGCTGCTTCCTCTAAATATACGCCTGCCTGATGCAAACTATACTGATTTCCCTTTCCCTGAACATCCGGCAGGCCTGCAATCTCATCTGTTTCTTCCAACACATTCTTATCTATCGTATCACTTACTACCGTATTGGCTGCATCCTTCTCAAACCACACATCCTCCACTGTTGAAGTTATACCATCTGTTTTGGTATATGTACCGCGCTGTGAATGTCCATTTCCACTTTCATCCGTCACATCGATATTCTCATATGTAAGATTGATGCTTGCAATCCCCGCTTCAGAAAGTGACATAAGTTCTCCGTCATCCACTACACCATTCTGGTTCTTATCCTGCCATATCTGTAATTCGTTATAAATATCATCCTTCTCATCAATCACACCGTCTGCATTGGCATCAAAATAAGCAAGTGCTTCAAAACCATTTGTGGCAAGCAGGTCATCTGATAGTTCCGTTAAATCACCCATTAATTCTCTACCACTGTCAATCTTTCCATTCTTGTCAAGATCACGAACAAGCAGACCATCTTCCGCAGACACCCATCCAATCTTTTCTGCAAATCCATTTTTATCAAAATCAAAGTGAACGCCATCTGCCAAAGCGACAGTCTTCACGCCATCACCATTCAGATCGAATATCAATGGGTCTACCGGATAGGTGTAGGCTCCGGCATCATCATACAAGCCAAAGATTTCATCGAAAATCATCTTCCAGCCCTCTGCAACTTCATCACCTATAGCACTTCCTATTACAGTTTAATTCATATAACCTATATACAAGTAATTGTTGATTGCTTTCTATTTTTATACCACTTTTAGCTAAATCAGACTCATCAAATTTCCTTATAATTCTTGATATAGCCTTTGATTCTTCATCCATCGTATGATTTTGAACTACTGTATAATATGCACCCGGCAGAGGATCGTCAAAATCTATCTCCCAATATGTTCCACCCTTTTCAATTTCTTTTACTACTTCTTCAACTGTTTTTTGTGCATATTTTTTATATGTACTAGGGGATTTCCCCATTTCTATTAATATTTTCTGTATTACAGATACAGAGTCTTGTGTTTCTTCACTTCTATTATTTTCGCTATATGTACTCATTTTTTACTATTATTCCTTTCTTCTTTTATCTTAAAATAAATCCATGTATAAAATGATATATAAATTACATCAAGAACCATTGCAAGTCGTAACCCATCTATAGCTTTCAAATTAAACACTAACATAGGAATTGCACTCAAACCCGTAACCGAAACCAACATACCTGGCGGATTTTGAATATATCCACCAATTCCATTACGTAAATTGTTAATATCCATCGCAGTAAATATAGTTACAAAAACTAAAAGTACTATAAACATTATTATTCTCCCTAACATTTTTTTCTCTCTCCTCTCATTTTTTTAATTAGTTGCTTAAAAAGCACCAAAGCCCGCATAGATACGGCATTTTTTGTTGCTAAATATAAAAATCTCCCCATGATTTACGGTATTCCACAGATGCCCGATAAAATCATCTGCTTCAAACATCTTAGGCGTTGTATTCTACCATAAAACTTGGAACTGTGCCGCAACTTGTAATAATTAGACGTTTTCTCTTACTAATCCATAGTATTACCTGATCTATACCAGTTATTGTCTCACGCCACAAACATTTCAGCTACTTCCTCTAAATATACGCCTGCCTGATGCAAACTATACTGGTTTCCCTTTCCCTGAATGTCTGGCAGGCCTGCAATCTCATCTGTTTCTTCCAACTCCTAATAATCTGTGCCATGCCTTAACTTATCGTATCCGGTTTAAAACCTAACAGCCGGATTCCATTGCTCTTTTCAACTGCCAATAAATCCACCATTTTTTTACATTATACCATAAAAATACACTTTGACCGCATCTTGTAATAATTAGAAGTTTATTTGTAATAAACAAATCTAAATAAAATAAACTCCCTTTCCGGCAACAAGTTTTTCACCTGCCTGCCCAAAAGGAAGCTTATCATTTTATCCGTTTTAAATTTGCTCAATATATATTGCGACTGCCTGCTACTCATACCGCAGTGGCTCCTTCAGTGCCACACCTAATTTTTCCAATGTTTTGCCGAGTGCATTTATCGTTTCTTTCATATTCTCTTCCGTACAGTTATATCCCATATGACCGATCCGGATGACCTCACCTGCCATGACATCAAAAGAACCTGCTAACATAATGTTATAATCCTGTCGCATTGCAGTAAGGATCTGTTCTGCGGTAACACCGCCAGGAATCGAGAATACCGTAACCGTATTGGAATAGCCATTATCTGCATATAACTTAAGTCCTGACCGTGTCAGTGCCTCTCTTGTCTTCTTTGCAATCTCTGCATGTCTCTTAAGCATATCCGGATCATTTTGAATGTTCTCTAATGCCTGCCGCAATCCATAAATATCACTGATTGGCATAGAATATGGGAACCATTTATTCTCATAATAATTCTTAAATGTCAGCAGATTCGCATAGAATGATGCAACCGGAGTCTTTCTCTGTTCCATTGCCTGTTTTGCATCCTCACTGACCGTAACTAATGTAAGTCCGATCGGACAGGAAATTGCTTTTTGTGAACCGCCACATAAGATATCAATCTTAGATGCATCCACATCCACCGCATTACCAAACATTCCGGAAACAGAATCCACCACTGTTAAGATTCCATATTCTTTCAGTAACGGACAAATTGCGGCAATATCATTCAACATTCCGCTCGGTGTATCACAGTGTACAACCGTTGCATATTTGAAATCAGAATCTTTCTCAAGAAATGCTTTCAGCGGTTCTAATTCAATCGCTTTCTTATAATCAGTTGAATACAATACCGGCTCTCCGCCATATATCGTGACAAAATCCGCAAATCCTTTACCAAATACTCCGTTGTCCAATACAAGTACACGATTGCCCGTTTCTGTCAGTGATGCAACTGCTGCCTCTAATCCTAAGATTCCCTCGCCGCTTAAGATCAGGCTTTCATTGTTCGTATGCAACAATCTGCTGTATAACTCACAAGTTTCCTTGTAGTAATCATAGAAATCCACATCCAGGTCCGGATTTCCTGTCTCCACGCTTCTTGCTAATCTTACGTTCTCGGCAACCATCGTCGGTCCCGGTGTCATCATTTTGTACATAGATCCTGCCTCCATTTACTTATCAGTTCGTTACATTTCCAGGTGCTCCATTATGCCGACTTAGTTCTCTACTGCACGAAGTCCTCTCTCTAATGGAGTAATAATGATCAATACAATAATTGCTGCAACTGCGATCTGAATAATATTACCCGGTACAGACTTGAGTGCTGCTGCCGCACCATTTCCCATAATGAAACTTTCAAAAATGAAATATCCTGCAAGCTTAATCGCTAATGCTGCAAGAATTGCAACTACCTTGTATCCGAATCCCTTCTTGTTATAGCAGATCAGACCGGCAACAAATCCCATCAAACCACATGTGATGATCGTACATGGTGCCCATGCTACCCATCCGCTTAAGATATCAAACAATCCCATACCAAGTGCTCCTGCAAGAGCTCCTGTACGCTTGCCATATACCATTGCTGCAATAAAAAGCGGAACATTTCCTAAATGGATCAATCCACCTGCTCCACCAAAGCTTGGGACCTGAATATTCACAAATGCTGTAAATACTAATGTCAATGCCACAAACATCGCATCTAATGCAATCTGTTTTGCCGGGCTCTTTGCTGCCTGATTCTCTATTACCTTTTCCATAATGATTCTACCTCTTTCCTCTTATTCATCTTCATAGCGTCCTGCAGTTTTGCTTAACTCGTACTATACACGTCTGTTGGCACTTATAAAACTGCCAGTATTAAACTTTTTGACGGTGCCAGATTTTATTCTTGCTTTTTTTGACAGTATGTACTATCGTAAATGACAGCAAAATATTACCCTGTAAAGAAGGAGAACAGAATGCAGAAGTCCATTGCAATTATAAATGATATATCCGGATATGGCCGTTGCTCCGTAACGGTTGCACTTCCAATCCTATCCGTCATGAAGATTCAATGTGGTGTCATTCCCACTGCGATTCTTTCCAATCACACGGAATATCCGGAATATTCTATATTAGATTTCACGCCATATATGAAAGAATATACAGATAAATGGAAACATTTACATCTTCACTTTGATGGTGTATACACTGGATTCTTAGGTTCCGGCGAACAAATTGACATTATTACCCACATTTTCAGGGAGTTTTCATTTACGAAGAAAATTGTAGACCCTGTCATGGGAGATCACGGAACAATCTATGATTCCTACACCCCAAAAATGTGCCATGCAATGAAAGAACTGGTAGCCCATTCTACTCTGACCACACCGAATCTGACAGAGTTATGTATTCTGACAGATACACCATACCGCAGCGATTTCTCGCAGGAAGAGATTGCCGCTATGTGTAAGAAGTTATCCGAAACCGGCGTTTCCCAGATCGTAGTAACCGGAATCGAGCAGGATAACCTGATCGGAAATGCACTCTATGAAAATGGAGATTTTGATATTCTGTACGGAGAAAAAATATTACCGCTCCGTCCCGGAACCGGAGATGTATTCGCTTCCATTCTTGCAGGATATAGTTTACATAACATTCCATTAAGAGACGCAATCCAACAGGCATCCGCATTTATCCGCAGCTGTCTGATCACCTCAGCACAGTATCATATTCCGATCAATGACGGGGTATGCTTTGAAGAACATCTTGGAATGTTGATTCCGGAATAATAGGAGGTAGATTACAATGTCTCAAAAAAATCAAGGAATCCTTTGTATCATATCGGCTGCATTTTTCTTCGCATTGATGAATCTGTTTGTCCGGCTTGCGGGTGATGTCCCTACCATCCAAAAGAGTTTCTTCCGCAACTTTATTGCCGCTCTTTTAGCATTCATCATGCTGATGCGCAGCAGGAGCAGCACCCATCTGACCAAAGAAAATGTAAAAGACCTCATCATGCGTTCCATCGGCGGAACACTTGGTATCCTCTGCAATTTCTATGCGATCGATCATTTGAACATTGCCGATGCATCCATGTTGAACAAATTGTCTCCATTCTTTGCCATCATTTTTTCAATCTTCCTGTTAAAAGAAAAGACCACCCGTTTCGAGTGGTCCATGCTGATCATTGCTTTCGCTGGTGCTTTGTTTGTGATCAAACCGAGCTTCAACCTCAATTCCCTGCCTGCATTGATCGGTGTATTCGGCGGTCTTGGAGCCGGTCTGGCTTATACCTACGTCCGGAGGCTGGGAACACACGGCATCAAAGGTCCGGTTATTGTATTCTTCTTCTCCTGCTTTTCGTGTATTGTAACATTGCCCGCAATCCTTCTTCACTATGCACCTATGACAACACAGCAGTTGATTACCTTGATCCTGGCCGGTTGTGCTGCGGCAGGCGGGCAGGTCAGTATTACGGCGGCCTACACCAAAGCACCGGCAAGCGAGATCTCGGTATTTGACTATTCACAGATCCTGTTTGCCGCCTTGTTCGGTTTTCTGTTCCTCGATCAGATCCCGGACCATTTCAGTATCATCGGATACTTCATCATTATCGGTGCCGCCATTGCAAAATGGTATCACTCCAACCATAAAGCAACGCCTGCTACTTAATTTTATATCTAAGTTCCCGATAATGATCGACATATTCTCCCGAAATGAGGCGGCCTCGTAACAGTTGTTCGAGCGTTGCCTCAAACTCTTTGTCCGTCATTTCCGCATAGCACAGGTCATGTAACGTCTTCTCAATACTATTCTTATATTCCAATATACTGTAAACACGATCCCGGTATAGAATATTAGCGGCATATACGCGCTTAAAAAATCCATTTAACCGTTCATTGTCCGTAATCTTGTCCTTCGGCATGAAATGAAGGCACAACAGATCCATTACTTCATAGGCGCATCTGTTCGTTAACATAATATCCGGATAAATGGTATACAGATTCTTCGTCTTGAGCGGATCATTTTTTATCTTGGAATCCATATAATCCGGCAGAAACTCCCGGAATACCCCCGTGATCAGATTCTCCTTTCGGAATGCAGGATACTCCTCTTCCATATTCACTTTTACACCCGGCCGGTATCCCATATTCCGGATCAGATCTCTGGATATACAGATCTTTCTTGGCTCCTTCTCCAATAACAACAGATATACTTTGTTGTGCACACGCCAGATAAATGCAGGACACTCCCTGATCCGGTAAGTTTTGGACTCGTCAACCATAATCGGTCGATGATCCTTTTTCACCCGGTATTTGCGTTTTACCTTTCTCAAGACATGCTGGTCGTAATGTTGATATATATCTATCTCTTTTTCTTTATCCTCTGCCGCATGCGGCTTTGCATCCATCCTGTCATCATTGCGTCCGGCAGTTTCCGTATTATTCTCTGTTTCTTCCATTGCGACCGCTTTCCGGGTATTCTTCTGCGCCATCACTGCCCGAACGGTTTCTTTCTCTCCTGACCGGTTCACCTCTGCCACAAAATCCTCATCTTCTAATGTGAATGTCTGTGATATCACAATCGCGATCACACCAAAGGTCATTGCAATCGCAAACAGCCACAATTGACCCTTTAGTCCGGCAGCCACTATACATACAACCGCTGCAAGCGAAAAACCGATCACACTTCCGATACACTTTCTTGTCTCTGTATCTCCATATCGAAGTCCATTCCATATTTTTTTCATGATTCATCACCACCTTCGAATATATCTTCATTGTACTACACTCTCTTCTTCCCTGCATCAAAAAATTACGGTTCTACTCTCTGTTTCTTGCTCATACACTAAACAAACAGAGACTGTGGGATATATTATGTCAACTGAATCTGCCACTTCTATAAACTATATGAAATATATTACTTTATTCTTTCTTCTTTTCGTTTTCCTATATGGTATCCGTAACTATACAAATGTACAATCTGTACGGACCACATCCCATCTGTGGCAAAATGAACTTCCCATTTACTGTGTAGACACCCCGGAACCGGTTGTTGCACTTACCTTTGACAGTGCCTGGGGAACCGAAGATTTAGATGACATTTTATCCATTCTTCAAAAACACAATGCACCGGCCACCTTCTTTGTAACCGGAGAATGGGCAAAGAAAAATCCGGATGCGATCCGTGCCATTGACAAAGCCGGACACGAAATCGGAAATCACGGCAATGCCCACAAACACATGCCACAACTTAGCAAAGAGGAAATGGCGGCTGAGATTCAGGGATGTCACAATGAAGTATATTCTATTACCGGAAAAGACATGACCTTATTCCGTGCTCCATATAGTGACTGGAACGCGGACGTTGTATATGTAGCACATGCAATGGGATATTCTGCGATCAACCAATCCGTAGACAGCCTGGACTGGAAAGACTATGGTGTCGATGCGATCATTCGCACTGTATGTGAACATAAAAATCTTGAAAATGGCAGCATTATCCTTCTGCATAATGGTTCTTTATACACGAAGGATGCTTTGGATCTAATGCTGACAAATATAGAGCAGCAGGGATATTCCTTTACTCCGTTGTCTTCCTTAATCTATACATCAAATTACTATTTAGATCACACTGGCAAACAATTTCAAAAATAAAAAAGAATAAAACCAACAAATATGCACATAATACAGATGACAAGATGTAGCATTTGCATTTTGCAGATCAGACTATACTTAAAAAAGGAGACTATTTATGAAGAGAATACGCAATTATATTTATCTGGCACTTACTATGACTGCCATGGCTTTTGCACTTACTGCATGTGGCAACAGTACAACAAATGGATCAACAAGCGGCAACAATGATAACAATGTGATCAAAGATGCGGCTGATGATGTCGGTACCGCCGTAAAAGATGTTGCAGATGGTGTCGGTGATGCCGTTGAAGATCTCGTCGGCAATGGCGGTTTTGATAACTACAATGATGCACATGATTATTTCTTAGATACCATGAAATCCTACCATTCGGATGCAAAATTTGAACTGCGTGATGAAGATCAGACATTAAACGATTATCAGGAAGGTTCAAAGGGATATCATTTCCACTTGTATGATACCGGCAAAAATAAAAACGGTGATTACTTTGGTGAATTTTTTGTAGATGCAAACGATGGAACCATTTACAAAAAAGGCGATAACGATACCGTAACCGCTTATCCGGAACAGTCCGGTTCCACACAGTCGCAGTCCGGTAACGATACCACAAAATAATATTATTGTTTCAAAACTAAGATCCGGAGATTCTTTTGTCTGTCCTATTAAGATCAGACATGGTATTTCCGGATATCTTTTTTCTCATTTCGCTATATTTGAATAAAAATGCCATGTATTTTATTCGGAAGATGCGAAAAACACTTGCATTTTAAAGGAAAAAACTATATGATACATAATAAGTTTAGGAAAACGATTTCATATATATAGAAGAATTACGAAAGGATGGTATTAGCATGGAACACTCTCCGATTATTGTCATTGGACACAAGAATCCGGACACGGACTCCATTTGTTCTGCAATCTGCTATGCAAACCTGAAAAATCAGACAGAACCGGGCAGATACGTGCCAAAGCGTGCCGGAAAGATCAATAACGAGACGGCATTTGTTCTGAATTATTTTCATACCGACGTGCCTGACCTGATCAATGATGTCAATACACAGGTTGCAGATATTGAATATCGCAAAACCCCCGGTGTCAAAGACAACATTTCCGTCAAGGCAGCATGGAAAATGATGCGTGAACTGGATGTTGTAACCTTACCGGTTGTCGCAAAAGATAATGTATTAGGCGGTTTGATCACAATTAATGATATTGCAAAATCTTATATGGACGATTACGAAAGTGATGTCATCTCCAAAGCACGGACTCCTTACTCTAATCTGATAGAGGTGTTAGAAGGCACTCTGGTATCCGGTAATCCGCATAATCACATTGTAAACGGAAAGGTAATCATCGGTGCCGCAAACCCTCAATTGATCGAAGGCATGGTATCGAAAGACGATCTGATGATCGTCGGTGACCGGATCGATACCCAGATCTTCGGAATTGAAATGGGTGTCGGCTGCCTGATTCTTTGTTTGGACGCTCCGGTCAATCCATTAGTTCTTCAGCTTGCAGAGGAACGTCATTGCAGCGTGATCACCACAAAGTTAGATACTTATACCGTTGCCCGCCTGATCAATCAGAGTATTCCGATCCGTTATTTTATGAAAAAGGATAACCTGATCACGTTCCAGTTAGATGAGACAGTAGATTCCATAAAAGAGATCATGTCCAAAAAGAGACACCGTGATTTTCCGATCGTGGATGATTTTGGTCACTATTACGGAATGGTATCCCGTAGAAACTTATTGGCATTAAGACGTAAGAAAGTGATCTTAGTGGATCATAACGAGAAATCCCAGGCAATTGCCGGAATCGAAGATGCAGAGATCTGTGAGATCATCGATCACCACAGACTTGGATCTTTACAGACCGTTTCTCCGGTATATTTCCGTAACCAGCCGGTTGGATGTACCGCAACGATCATTTATCAGATGTATGTAGAGAACAACCAGCCACTCAGCAAAGAGATCGCAGGACTGTTATGTGCTGCCATTCTTTCTGACACACTGCTCTTCCGCTCACCAACCTGCACACCACTGGACGAAAGTACCGCAAAGACATTGGCTGACATTGCAGAGATCGATCTGCATGCATTTGCAATGGAAATGTTTGAGGCCGGAAGCAGTCTCCGCAGCAAGACTACCGAAGAGCTGTTTAATCAGGATTACAAAGCCTTTCAGGTAGAAGATATGGGAATCGGTGTAAGCCAGATCAGCTCGATCAATCAGCGCGAATTGGACAATGTGGCAGAGCGTATGCAGGAATATATCGAAAAGAATCTTCCGTCTATGCCTGTCCAGCTTGTATATATTATGTTAACCAACATTGGAGAACAATCTTCCGATCTTTTAGCATTCGGACCCGATGCTGAGAAATTCGCCGGGGAAGCGTTTCATACCGAACCGAAGGGAAATGTCTGCCACTTGCCGGGCGTGGTTTCCCGTAAGAAACAGGTTGTACCGGCGCTTGTAATGCGCCTCCAAGAAGACATTTAACCCTTGCACAACGTAAGTAACGGACGATGTGTGAGGCACATGCGAATGATATAGAGAAAGCCATGTGGGGTTGCCTTTATGGTACGCAGGCACGTTTGCACT
>ENA-UAEG01000651-UAEG01000651.1-human-gut-metagenome-genome-assembly--contig:-NODE-651-length-12450-cov-8.450988_pt1 | contig 12450 bp, 16 predicted proteins | sample MGYA00244280_ERZ654275 | MGnify/ENA primary metagenome ERZ654275 (study PRJEB26926, sample SAMN06165092) | human gut metagenome | biome: ENVO:00009003; feature: ENVO:2100002; material: ENVO:00002003...
AATGTAATTCCACGATTTAAATTTTCATCATCTTCAACCACGAGTATACCTGGCATAGCATATGCACCTCTCTTTACTAACTATTCATCTTAAAACGCTTCAATGCCTCCACAATTGCACTCTCTTTATCTTCTGGACACTGCGGTTGCCTCTTCAACTTCATCTATTTTATCATATTGGGTATCTAATCGTCTCTGTAAATCTGAAATTTTTTTATCGTAATGAATATCTGTAACATCCAGATTATCCATCTGCCGTTCAAGACGTGTTTTAATTGTCTCTGCCTGATGGAGATTTGCGTTTAATACAGATAACTGCTTTTCCAGATCAGAAGTATCAACTGTTGCCCCGATTCTGTCTTGAATGGCATCCTTGAATTTTCCTTCCCTAGTCATTGCCGTAATCAATTTTGCAAGCACATCATCAATTTGAGACTGTTCAATGTTACATCGAAAAGTACATTTATAACATCCGATGGTCCTGAAATTTCATAGCGAACTTTAAGGAGTGGATAAATCAAATCACCCTTTTTTGCATAGTGTATTGCTATTTGTCTAAAATCTGATATTTTTTTGCTTACATCTTCGCCCTTTTCTAGTGCACCTCTAATGTCTGCTATTGCTTTACTAAGCTTCTCATTTTCTTCTGTAAAAGAATAAAGAGGATGCCCCTTTGTTTCTCTGAGTGCTTTTGCAAGCTCATGTTTTCTGACATACGCATCCGTCATAATTTTCATTTCGGATGTTTCTTCTTTTTTTAAAGATTCTTCGACCGCCTTTTCAGCATTTGCTATTTTTTCTTCTTTCGTTAAGCCATGAAACAATGCACTATGCACATCACACAGTTTCTGCGCCTCTGTAATAGGGGTTCCCTCTTTTATAAGTTCCTGCTCTGCCTTCATAATTTCAGAAGCTTCTACATCAGAAAAATTTTGAACAAAATCTTTTTTAACACTTTCTAAATCTTCTCCATTTCCAAGTCTCTTTAAATAATTCTTCAGCAATTCTGTATTGCTAGTCTCTTTGACTTGACATTCTTTGCTCCTCACAGAAGAAATATCTGGCATATTACCAGTAATTTCAAAACCATTTTTCATCAATTCTGCTATAACAACCGGAATCGAAATTCCTTTTGACTTTGCGCCCTTAGGAATTGTCATAATTCGTCCAACAGAGTTTAGCATAGCCGGCTTCTTAATTTCATCAAACCCAAGATTTACCATAACATCAACCACTTCTGGATAAGTTTTCGTAATATCATACACTGACCAGTTTAAATCGATTTTTTTACTCATAATATTTTACCACCTTTCACCCATTCAGTTTCTTCTAATTATTTATTTAACAACTTTTTGAGATCCTCTTCTGGTGTACTTATTGGAGAAATCCCATAATTCTCTACCAGGAAATTCAGCACATTTGGCGAAATAAATGCTGGTAATGTTGGTCCGAGGTGAATGTTCTTTATTCCAAGATGGAGAAGTGTAAGTAAAATACATACAGCCTTCTGCTCGTACCATGAAAGTACCATCGATAGCGGAAGTTCGTTTACATCACATTCAAACGCTTCTGCTAAAGCGATTGCAACCTTGATTGCACTATAAGCATCATTACACTGTCCCATATCCATGATTCTTGGAAGTCCTCCGATTGTTCCTAAATCTAAATCATTGAACCTGTATTTTCCACATGCAAGCGTCAAAATAATGCTGTCTGCAGGAGACTGTTTTACAAACTCTGTGTAATAGTTTCTTCCTACTCTGGCTCCATCACATCCACCAACCAGGAAGAAATGTTTAATATCTCCATTCTTTACTGCTTCAATCACCTGATCTGCTACAGATAATACGGTTCCGTGTGAGAAACCTGTTGTTACCTGTATTCCACCATTAATTCCAGTCATCTGCTGGTCATTGGTATATCCACCTAAGGCGAGTGCCTTTTCAATAACTGGTGTAAAATCCTTTTCTTCTCCTATGTGTACAATCTCTGGATAAGATACAACTTCTGTTGTAAATACTCTGTCCGCGTAGCTTGGTTTTACAGGCATAAGACAGTTCGTTGTATAAAGAATTGCTCCAGGAACATTATCAAACTCTTTCTGCTGATTCTGCCATGCTGTACCAAAGTTTCCCTTTAGATGAGAGTACTTCTTGAGTTCTGGATATGCATGCGCTGGGAGCATTTCACCATGTGTATAAATATTGATTCCCTTATCTTTTGTCTGCTCTAATAAAAGTTGTAAATCTTTTAAATCATGACCAGTAATAATAATAAATGGTCCTTTTTCAATTGTAAGAGGTACCGTTGTTGGTACAGGAGTTCCATAAGTTGTAGTATTTGCTTGATCTAAAAGCTCCATACATCGTAAATTTACTTCTCCAACCTCTAATACAATAGGAAGTAGTTCGTCCATTCCCCAATCTTTCGTTCCGATTGCAAAAAGTGCCTTATAGAAGAATTTGCTGATTGTTTCATCGGTATATCCAAGCACACTTGCATGATATGCATATGCAGCCATTCCACGAATTCCAAAAAGTATTAACGATTTTAGTGAACGAACATCTTCATCAGCAGTCCATAGAGTATTCATATCAAACTTATTGTTTCTTCCACATGAATCAGAACATGTAAAGCAATTTGGTACTAATTTCTTTTTTGCATCTTCTATCTTATTAATTAAAAGTTTTAATGTCTTATCATTAAAGCTTACGTTTGTAACGGTTGTAAACAATCCCTCAAGAACTATTTGATTTATCTCTTCAGTTATAAGGTGCTCATTGCCCCCGGCTGCACGAGCAAGTCCAATTAATGCTCCTGTAAGCTCATCCTGTAATTTTGCAGTATGGGCGGACTTTCCGCATACTCCTGTATTTCCGGTACATCCTGTGCATCCTGCCGTCTGTTCACATTGATAACAAAACATCTTATTTTCCATGTCTTTCTCCTTTTCTATTACTTTATTCATCATTTCTTGTTGCTTAATGGTACTATATCAAACTCACATCAATTATTCCGTTGTCTATACAACATTTTTGTATTGTTTTCAATTTATGTGATATACTAAGGAAAAGATTAAAAGAAAGATGAAAGATTTCATGGAAAAATATATTAACATCTTAAAGAATACACCTTTGTTTCAAGGAATTTCAGAAGCAGAAATTCTTCCAATGCTTAAATGTCTATCTGTCAGCATTAAAAATTATTCAAAAAGCGAATATCTGCTAAGAAGTGGAGATAAGGTACAAACTATCGGCATGATTCTATCTGGTCAGGCTCTCATAATAAATGATGATGTTTGGGGGAATCGCAATATTATTACAGAGCTATCATCGGGAATGCTCTATGGTGAAAGCTATGCCTGCATCAGTAGTGTTCCCGCTCAAACCAGTGTTATTGCCAATGAAAATCTCACCGTCATGCTTTTCAATATAAATCATATTATTACAACCTGTTCTTCATCTTGTAGTTTCCATACAAGATTGATTCATAACCTTTTAGAGATAATAGCAAGAAAAAATGTAAGATTGATGAACAAAATAGATCATGTTTCTAAGAAAAATTTACGTGACAAGATACTTAATTACTTGTCTAGCGAATCTATGCACGCTGGTTCTGGCACATTTACAATCCCTTACGATAGACAAGGACTGGCAGATTATCTGAATGCAGACCGAAGTGCTCTATCTAATGAATTGAGTAAATTACAAAAAGAAGGTATCCTCTCTTACAAGAAAAACACCTTCTCTTTAAAGTATTAGTTCATTCAAATAATCACCCTTTCATTATAATGCTTCTGATAAAACATCCCTCTTTATCAAATTAATAGCATCCTCTACCGTTACTTCCTTCATAAGCAAGAGAAAGATTGGAGGCGACAACTTAGACATAAGCTCCGGAATAGCGGCAGTACAGTAATCTTCCGTTTCCAATGGCGCCATCTCAAAATGATCATAATCAATAACCGTAGTTGCTGTCAGGTCATAGTTACGATCTTCAGTAATATAAATGCGAGGTGTTTTATTTACTGTGGCTTTTAGCTTTATGATTAGCTAGTGTAGTTCCAGCTTTGCTTTTTGCCGCTTTGCTAGATGAATTCTTAGCAAGCGTCTTAGCTGCTGCACCTACTTTTCCACCATGATGAACTGCCATAATGGATTCCTCCTTTCTCAAGTACTCCTTGTCAAGAAGAAAATCATTTGATATTATTAATTTGCGAATAAATAATGTCAAGATTTTGACAAGGAATTGCCAGAACTTTACGTTCTGGCTTCTTCTATGTTAAGGCATATAATGCCGTAGCATATCGCCACTTACTGTAATGCAACTTTAATATATGATTTTATTCCCTCTTCTGATGAAAAATCATATTTTTCATTCAGCGTTGTATAGTATTCTTCAATGCTCTTCTTTGTTATCGGTTCAGTTGATGGAATATTATCTCCATATCCCGTTCTAGCCACTTTCCATGGAGTCTCGAAGTGAGTAATTCTTTCAAGAACCTTTCCGCCATATTCTCCAAATGTGTTGACAACTAACCTGATTATTCTATGCTCATCTTCAGTCAAGACTTCCGCACTTCCTTCAAAAATGGCAAATCGTGCATCTTTGATTGGATCGTATTTAAAATCTTTGAACATATCATATACTTCCGGATACACCGGACCATGAACCCATGCCTGACAGTTTTCTTCAAACATTGCTTTACATCTAACAGCAAAAGATATTCCCTGAATAAAATAGAGCAATTTCTGAAGCATCAATGGTGTAACTTCCTCTAACTCTTCAAATACACATGAAATCACTCGTAACATTTTGTTTGATACCGAGAATAAATTTTCAAGTTGCGTGGCCGCTTCATACGCTTTATTAAATGCTGCTGTTGCAATTTTGTCTTTATTCTCCTGCAATTTTTTCTTCATATATGCTGGTGATGAAAGTGCTTTCTTCAATACATCTGAGTACTCCTTTGATGGGATTTGACCTGCAAGATACCTAGTGATTGTCACTTCACCAAATCCAAGTGCCAATGATAATGGTGCTTTCCCTATTTTGTAGATAGCCATAATCTTTTCAATATCGTCCACAGTTACTATACCCTGTGCACTACGATATTGCTCATCAACTTCCTGAATATTTTTATCAATCAAACCAGGAAGGCTCATTTCTGAACCACATTCATCGCATAAAGCACATGTGATACTAAAAATATATTCTTTATCTTTGATTATTTTACTGATATTTCGTTTTTGCAACGTATATGCAGTATCTTTTCTGCATTCCATGCAAAAGTCCGTCCGCCTTTTCATTGTCATTTTGTTTTCCTCCATTTTTTGTTGTTTTGTTTTTCTTTCTTATTCTGCCTTTAATTTTTCTATCTGAAATAGTATCTAATTGGATATCTCTGCTCATGCATGGAAACTACAATCACATAACAGTTATCCAACTTGTTAAACTTTATATATAATGATACAGTACGAACTGCATCACCCATTCTTTCTAAAAGTTCTACATCTTTCCCAAAAATGTATAGAAACTCATGTTCGAATCCTATATGCTCATTCTGAACTCGTTCAGAAAAGTCTGTTGCTGTGAGTCCCATGAGAATATCTCGAGCCATTGTTTCATTTATCACATAATCCAAAAATAAGCTATTGTTATCTCCCCTATTTTGATTTCTTTCGATTCTATATCTATTTTTTCGTATTGCTTCTTTTACCTCATCGAGGTATACGTTAATCTCATCCTGAGTAATTTCCAATATGTGCCTCTCCTTCCTTTCAGTGATAGGGTTTTCTTTTTTATCTATCATTAGTATACTATATGATAGGATTTTGTCAATATTCCATCACGAAATGAAGGTGAAAAATAGTCTACTCCTTATCCTCCGGGACACTGTGGATGCCTGCTGTCTTCATTTTTAGGCAAATTAGGACTTGGAACAAGTTCCAAGTCTGTCGCAGCAGTCGTCGAATTGCCCTGCAAGCACTCCATTCTCCTCGTTGCAACGGCAAATTCTTTCCAACTTCAATTCCGCATTTCTTCTTTATCTGTGATATATACAGATTAGAAGATTGCTTTGCTAATCTCTGGAAGTTCTACCTTTTCCATGTCCTCTAACCAACTGATACAGGCATCTATTTTAGATTTTACCAATTGAATCAAATTAGTCAAAATAGTCCTATTATTTTTTTTAGTCTCATCTTCCGTGAAAAAGATATAATTTTTTATTGGCTCAAAATCCTCGAAGCCCTGCGTCTTTAACATGAAATAACTTCTACTATAAAAATTATTTTCTATGTAATCAACATATCCATTAATCGTGGTTACCTCATCCTTAAATTTCTCTTTTAAGGTGTCACTCATTGTATCTGCCTCCCTTTCCGGAAATATGCCAAGATTATTATGTGTAAATGATTCTACAGCTTATTGAAGCTATTTATAAGAGCATGAATGTACTTGTCATTAACATCGTCCTGAAACTCCTGCCACTCTGTCAAACACTATTAACTCATTCCTTTCACCTTAATGCATCAACCAACTATAATCTCTTCTGCAGTCAAGAATATAATCCACATACACGGTATCATCCTGAATCTGATAAAGAATTAGGTACCATTTTTCTACGAACATCTTGTGATACTTGTTGGGTGGTATATACATTTCTTCAAAGAACGGAAAACGCTGTGGCATTTTCGATAATGACCGCAGTGCCTTTACAATCTCTTTTTTCTTGTCCCTGGCCGCATCTTTATTGACCTGTGCCATAAATCGGATATGAATTCCAAGCATCTGCTTTGCACGGTCAGATACTATCACCTTATATGTTTTATTATCTGCCATAGACTACACCTCTTCGATTATGCCATCAAGGTATGCATCTAATTCATCCACCGTTGTTCCGGTTCTTCCTGCCATTCTGTCTTCTTCTACGGCAAGCAGTTCTTCACGGAGCCCTAGCATTTTCTCTCTTCTGTTGTATGTTTCGATATCCATGACAACCAGATCCCCTTCTCCATTTTTTGTAAGGAAAACAGGCTCTGCTGTTTTTCTGCACATTTCTGCAATCTCATTATAATTCTGACGAATTGCTGCTGATGGTCTAATATTCATAACAATGCCTCCTTGTTTTTTATAGTAATATTCTAATCATATTATACCCGTTTATTGCTATAAAATCAATGTCATTCAAAAATTTTACCGTAATGTGAATTCTTTAATTCTTATTTCCTTTGAAACGGTTGAGAAATCATTAAGAATTTCCTAAGATGCGTTCATAACAAAAGGCCCATAACATCTTCATGTTACAGACCTTTCTATCATTTTATGCTATTTAAGATTTTCCACATATTCTTCCAAGCACAATCCACTCTGATGAATCTCCTCTGCTGCTTCTCTTCCCACATAGCGATAATGCCACGATTCATTAGCAACTCCTGTAATGCTTGTCTTTCCAGACGGATATCTTTGAATAAATCCGTATTTATATGAATTATCCAGTAACAAGTTATAAACATCATCACGAGAACATTTAGAAGTATCTGCATTATTCTATTGCTCATCTACTGCCACTGCATTCATTCTCTTCTTACATAATACATTTGTCTGGTATATAATCAGACCATAAATAGATATTTTCAGCAACATACCGATTGTAGTATTCATCGATACCGGTTGATTTGAATAATAGATTGTCTGAATAATTGATAACAAAATTCTAACAATTCCAAAGATGGATGATAAATACACCAAAACCGGTAATCTCTTATGATTTCTTCCACATATAAAGAAAAGAATTGACGTAACTGCTCCTACTACACTTGGAATAATCAAAATGATTACTAATATTAACATCTGCCATGTTGCATCTTTGGGAATATTAGTAGAGCCCGTAATGCACATGGATGAAAAAAATGCAGCAATAACAATTCCCATTCTTTTTGGTGATAAGCTACCTCTTAATGAATGAACCAATCCATAAGCAAAAAATACTGATTGAATCACAAGACCTAATACATTGATTACAATAAGCTCAATATCACTATAATCAATATATTCTGATTGCAATGGGAACCTAATGATAATATCGATCATTGTTGCCACGAATGAAAAAACTATACAAGCATATAAACCTATCATGACATTATTTGCTGCTTTGCTCTCAATTACAGGATTTCTTTCTACTACTTTCTTCATTTCTTTTCCAGATAATAGGTCATCAAGACTTACCTCTAAGATTTGCGAGATTTTCTTTGTTGTAAGTAAATCTGGGTACCTATCTCCACACTCCCATCTGGATACAGACTGTCTTGTTACATATAATTGTTCCGCAAGAGATTGTTGAGTCATTCCCTTTTCTTCCCTCGCTTTCCTCAGTTGTTCGCCAAATTCGACCATATCAAATCTGCTCCTTTCATTTTTTCATCTGCAGATGTGATATTAGTATCCTATAATCTACTCAAAACATCAAGCACCACCTCATATTTGAGTGTCACCATATTGGTGCGTTTAATAATTTTCCCTATTTATAAGCCTTTTCTAGTTTTGTTTATCTCTAGCAACTCATAAGTTTTTTGTTTATTACAATCTCACCAGAAAATTCTGCTTTACTTTGTATAATAATCTTATTTTTTTCGATTGCCCTGTTTAAACATGCTCCTATTGTTCCGTCAGTTCCCATCCATGCTCATCACTTGCAATGGGATGTTCTTCCTGTTTTATGGTTCCAAAACCTTGTAACTTTTCCAGTAGCCTGACCGCATCATTAGTTACAAATGTATGTCCTACATGAATAAACAAGAAAAAAACGAACAACAGAGTTATCTTTTTCAGAAAGCTCTTTTTCCTTTTCATCTACTTAATCTCCGTTTTATGATAGACATGATACATAAGCGGCACCATCAAAATACTTAGGATTGGATAAATTACCAGCATGATTGGTATCGAGCCGACAATCTTACCGCCAATATGATATAAATCAAATGTATTGATAATCTCATTGATCTGCAGCAAGCGGTCTGGGAACACACCTAATATTTCCGATAAGAAGTCGAAATTTGATACGAACAGCGGTAAAAATAGGATTGCAAAAGGTATTGTCACCGCAACAACTGCTGTATGCGTCTTTGCTGACACAAGCATAGACAGAAACAGGCAAAATACTGTTCCAATATATCCGGCAATTACCGTGAGCAAATACAACTGCATATAGGTGATATTGTAAAAAGATTTCCAATGCCAGAAGCCTGTCTGTATCATGACATTTCCACCTTGCGATCCGAGACATCCCAATACCACAAGTGAATACAGCAATATTACAATAAAGTAAATAGCTGATACAACGATAAATCCTGCCATGATCTTTGCTCTCGTTCCCTTGTCCCTTCCATATTTTGTTGAGAAAAATATGGAATCTGATTTCCAGCTAAATTCGCCTGAAAAGATACCTGACACCAAGAATGCTGACACAAGCATGATGAGCATAATAATCGTCTGAGCATAACTCAGTGCGGATTTCCAGCCATCATAGTCCTCATAGTATAAAGGTGCTTTCATCTCACGGTACTGCTCTATCAAAAATGCCTTCTCGTTTTCATCGAATAAACCATCAGCATCTTCGGAATTCAACCATTTTTCCAAACTCTTTCCACGGTTCTCATAGATCTGTCCCACCTCTTCTTTCGATAAGGAATCAATGCGATAATAATTAAAATCTCTAAATTCGCAGAATCCCATATTGATCATGTCCTTGATTTCTGAAAACCCTTGTACCTTGGAATCATGCAATAGGTTAGCAGAATCATCTCCAGGGCGAATGGGATATTCTTCACTAATCTTTTTATATTCATTCAGGACCGCTTGTAATGCTGCTTCATCTAAAACACCTTTCCACTTCTGCTTTTCTTCCCGCAGACTCTTTGCTGCTGCGATTCCTGTATGAGATTTGCCCTGCTCATCCAAAAAACTGACATTCGTGATTGCGAAATAGCAGGATATCAAAAGTGAAAATAACAACACGACCAATGATACTTTACTGACGCTCTTAGAAAAAATTTTCTTAATTTCATATCTGATCATTCCATCTCACCACCCTTTTCACCAAAATAATATAAGAACACATCCTCCAATGTCGGCTCCACCACAGATGCTCCAGCAATCGGTGGCTCACTGGCAATAATACGAAGGTTCACCATTCCCCTTTCCGCTTTCATATTAGACACCTTAAATTCTTTCATCATCTTTGTTGCATCTGCCTGTGATACTTCACACGCATATACCTTTTCCCGCATAGAAGCAATTGTCTGATCCAGATTTCCCTGCTGCATAATCTGTCCATCCTTCATCAGCCAGATTTCATTGGCAATATACTCCACGTCTGAAACAATATGCGTCGATAAAATAACGATCCGGTCCTCTGACAGCTCACTGATCAGATTCCTAAAACGCACCCTTTCCGTTGGATCAAGTCCAGCCGTAGGCTCATCCAGAATAAGAATTTTGGGATTGTTTAGCATTGCCTGGGCAATTCCTGCTCTACGTTTCATTCCGCCGGACAGCTTCTTCATCTTCTTATTTGCTGACTTTGTAAGTCCAACCTGTGCAAGCAAGTCCTTTACCCGTTTACCAGCAACCATAGGTCGAATACCCTTTAAGCTGGCAATATACAGTAAATAGTCTTTTACTGTGAAATCCGGATAGAATCCGAACTCCTGAGGTAAGTATCCAAGCAAATTTCGATATTCTCCATCCATTTTGAAAATATCCTTTCCATCGCACAGAATCTGTCCGCTTGTCGGTGGCAAAAGGGTACAGATCATTCGCATAAGTGTTGTCTTGCCTGCACCATTCACACCTAAAAGTCCATATACTCCATTCTCTATCGTCAGGTTTAAGTTCTCTACTGCCCGAAAGTCACCAAACTTTCTTGTAACATTAACCATTTGTAGTTTCATATAGTTTTCCCTCCATTGTCCAACATAAGCGATTGCAGTCATGTATTGCCTTATACACAGCACCAATCAGGAAACAGCTTGCTAATCCAAATAAGATACTCCATACAGGAAATGTAATCTTAGCATAAATAAAATCATTCATTGTAACCATCCACCAGATCACACTCCACAAAAAGCAACCGAGCATGGATGCTGCCTCATTCAAAGCGCTGCTGTTTAACATGGCAAAGCAGATTCCAGCAGCAACGACCATTGGGAACAAAAACTGCACCAAAATATCCATAAACTGCATTCTCATACCCACACAGCAAACGAACATAAATAGCGTTATCATAAATACATCCGCCACTCCTATCAAAAATACTCGTGCGGAATAGATCTGTCTAAGGGAATATAGGCACGCTGCCTCAATCTGTAAGGAATCACTTTCTTTGTTTCTCCAAAATTCCGGAATGATCATAACGATAAAAAGGACAGAGGAAGTTCCCAGTGTTCTCATCAAATATTCGCTATCATCCAGATAATTCATGAGAAAAAATGTCATGATCAGTAATGCTGCCTGCAACATCCACCATCTCTTTCGAATCAGCCGAAATTGAGAAAATAAAAACTCTCCATAGCTCATCGTATGTTCAGACTGAACTTCCATCATAATTTCCTTAGATTTTTGAATCGTTTCCAGAATCTTTTCTTCTCTTGGAATAACTTTTGTTTCCGTTTTATAATTTTGCATCATCTTTTCCAAATTCATCAGAGTCCTCCTCTCCCAAAAGTTTTTTTAATTCTTCTTTTGCCCTTTTTTGTCGGTACTTAACCAGCGGCAAGCCAATTTGTAAGATATCTGCTACCTCTTTTAGCTTACAGTCTCCAAAATAAATTAACAGCATCACTTCTCTTAACTCCGGAGCCAGCCTGCCAAGTGCCTGTTCCACATCCATTCGTTTTTCTTTCCTTTGGATACCTCCATCCGAAACCAGCGCTCTTTCCAATATTTCCTGCTCTACACTCTCTGCCTTCCATTTCTTTGCGTAGTTCTTACATAGATTACCCGCTATCACATACAGATAATTCTTTGCCTTCCCAATATGCTGATAAGATGCAATATTTTCCATAAATCGAAGGAAGGTTTCCTGTGTGAGATCTTCTGCTTCTGCCTGATCCAGACAATGATATCTGCAATAGGATAGAATTTCTGCATAATATTTCCGTACAAATTTATCAAAAGCCTTTTCGTTGCCCTGTTTCATTTGTAGGATTAAAAGAAAATCATTCAAGTTGCCCTCCTTTCCCATTTCAGTAATGTATAAACGTTTATTCCATTCTAATATGTATAACAACTGACTACACAAAAAAGATAGTCTATGTTTTAGATTTCTCAACCAAAGTAATTATAGCATTGGAGGTTTTTTACTGTAAGCTAAAGCATCTGTTGTCTCCCCTGCATAGTGTACCGACCCCCAAAAGTTAGACCTAAAAATCTAACGATAGGAGGTCGGTTT
>ENA-UAEG01000656-UAEG01000656.1-human-gut-metagenome-genome-assembly--contig:-NODE-656-length-12355-cov-3.693496_pt1 | contig 12355 bp, 10 predicted proteins | sample MGYA00244280_ERZ654275 | MGnify/ENA primary metagenome ERZ654275 (study PRJEB26926, sample SAMN06165092) | human gut metagenome | biome: ENVO:00009003; feature: ENVO:2100002; material: ENVO:00002003...
GGCGGTATCGCCCGAATGGTTTGCAAGAAAGCTTGCGGAAGCGGAAACAATGGTGGATACACTGTGTGCGCCAATTGCATGCGACACGGCAGATCCCCGATTTGATGAGTACTGCAAGAGGACGTATTTGGATAATTTCCTGCGCGGCGGCAAGCCGGTACGCCTGGCTGGACATACCTTTCACCTGTATAGCCGTAAGCATGGGGATCTGGAACGGGATTACAATTACTTCTCTCTGACACAGGAGCCGCTCTCTCAGGGAAACGGGAATTTCCGGGACGTGTGGCAAAACAGACGATGTGATGTATCGTTTGCGCCTTTCGTAGGCGGAAAAAATGTTGCCGACTTCTATTCCCTGATCCAGCCGGACGGATATAACCCCCTGGTCATCAAACCGGATCTGGTACAGAGTGCCAGTGGAGAGACAATGACACCGGGGCAGTATGTGCTGCGCTATGGGAGACAGGAGGGAATGGCCCGCATAGCGCAAGGAACGGTAAAAGCAGATGCGGACTTCGGAGAGGGATATTGGACAGACCATTGGAGCTATGGCCTGGATCTGATTGAAGACTTCCTGCGTATCTGGCCGGAACGGGAGCAGGAACTGATGCAAATGGAACTGCCCTGGTACCGGCCGCAGGCGCAAATACTGCCCAGAGAAAAACGCTATAGTGTGTCGGGTGGAGAACTGCGGCAGTACCACTTTTTGGAAGAGACACCGGGCGAAAAATGGCGTAGGGATGGGGCCGAGAATCTGGTAAAAGCCACTTTGCTGGAAAAGCTGGTCTGTATGTGCGCAATGAAATTTGCGGCGTTGGATGCCTGGGGATGCGGCATTGAAATGGAAGGCGGAAGACCCGGCTGGTATGACGCGCTGAACGGATTGCCCGCACTGTTTGGTTCCAGTGTTACGGAAGCTATGGAGCTGCTGCGGCATTTGCGGTTTCTGAAAGTTTCTCTTCGGCGCTATGGAGGAAAGGTTTCTTTGCCGGGACCCCATTACATGTTACTGATGCGCCTAAAGCAGAGCGTCGAGGATATTCCGGAGTATACGGGAAATACGGTGCTGGTTGATTTTTGGAACAGCAGCAAATCCGCGCTGGAGCACTGCCGGGAAGAAGTCTATACGCAGGGAGCATGGGACTATGCAGATTGCCAGGCGGAACAGCTGGCTGAAATGCTGGACACATGGGCAAATTTCCTTGGTCAGCGGCTTGCTCTATGCCGCGGAGAAAACGGGGTGATGCCGACCTATTGCCGATACCGTGTGAAAATGGATCAAGGAACGCCTTCGTTTGAAAAGTGTGATATGCCGTTGTTCCTGGAATCCAGTGTGCGGGATATGCGCCTATGTGAAAGTGAGCAGAAACGCGAAAAACTGTTCGAGGCAGTACACCGGAGCGAGCTGTTTGACGGCAAGCTTGGAATGTACCGCGTCAATCAGGCACTGGATATATCCGAGCTGGAGCTGGGGCGCGCGGCTGCGTTTACACCGGGATGGCTGGAAAATGGTTCCATCTGGCTGCACATGGAATATAAATATTTGTTGGAATTGCTGCGCGGCGGATTGTATGAACAGTTTTCGGAAACAATGCGGCAGGCTGCGATTCCGTTCTTAGATCCGGCTGTCTACGGAAGGAGTACATTGGAAAACAGCTCCTTCCTGGTGAGCAGTCTGAATCCGGAGGAGGCGCTTCACGGACGTGGATATGTAGCGCGGTTGAGCGGTTCTACGGCGGAGTTTATGAGCATATGGCAAATCATGATGTTCGGCCAAAAACCGTTTCTGCGCACAGAAAACGGTGTGCAAATAAATCTGCAGCCTTGCATTCCGGCATATTTGATAGATGAAGGCCGCACGATCCAGGCGGCATTCCTGGAGAACAGCACCGTGCTCTACCACTTTGCGGAGTGCCGAGATTATTTCCCAGGAAGCTACAGTATTCGTATTCGATCTATGGTGGATGTAGATGCGATTCGTCAAGGTGCGGCTACTGAAATAGTGGCGGATATTTTCTGATTTACGGGGCTACTGTAAACGAAAATACCGAAAAGAGCTTGGGAACCATGCGTACTATCCTGTAGGTCAAACAGGCTACTTTGAGTCGCGGGTAGATTTAAGACTCGCTAATGAAAGAACACCCATTTCTGCATGAGCTGTAGCTTCATAGCAGAAATGGGCGTTTTTTAGGCTAGGTTTCCATGCTTGCGAGGCTCGTCAGAGCCACCCTAAGCTGGTGTATACCACCAAATCAGGAAAGAAAAAACAAAGTATTTGACAAAGTAAATAATTTATGTAAATATATTAACAGAAATGGAGGTATTTATGGCTACTATAAAGGAGATCGCGGAAATTGTCGGTGTATCCAGTGCTGCTGTATCCAGAGTGCTGAACTATGACGAAGGGATTTCTGTCAGTGCGGAAACGCGGGCGGCAATTTTTGCCGCGGCTGAAAAAGTGGGATATAAAAAGAGAATCATTTTTCCCAAAATAGAAAATGTCGCGCTTCTGTACTTCACAGAAGCGGAAGATGAGCTGGAGGATATCTTCTACCAGAATGTTAAGGATGAGCTTCTGAAGCAGGCGCGGAAAATGAATATTCACCTTACGGTATACAGTAAAAAGGATGGGATGGACGCCATACCCAAGGATCTGAACGCATTTGTTGCGGTGGGTTGGCTGAACAGGAAGGAAATCAACAGGCTGTACAGAATATGCAAGAGAGGCGTGTTTATAGGAACTTCTCCGGACGAGAAGCTGTTTGATGCGGTAAGACCCAACATGGATTCTTTTGTGACCCAGATCGTAGACTACTTTATGGAGAAGGGACACCGCACAATAGGCTTTATTGGCGGCCCGGACAGAAACATTGATACCGGGTTGCCCTCTATGGATATCCGTGAGTGGTCCTTCCGGCAAAGCGCCAGCTATTATAATTGCCTGAATGAAGATTATATTCTGATATCCGACAAATTTACTGTGGAAGAAGGCTATCGTTTGGGCAAAGAGCTTCTGACCAAGGAGACGATTCCCACATCGTTATGTGTTGCAAGCGATACTCTGGCCGTAGGCGTCCTTCAGGCATTGAATGAGGCAGGCGTTCAGGTACCGGAACAAGTGGCGGTGTTCAGCATTAACGATGTAAATATCGCAAAGTATCTGTCACCGCCGCTGACCACAATTCACATTGACATTCCTATCATTTGCGAAACCGCATTGGATCTGCTGCGGAACAGAGTCCTGAGCGGAGGAAAAATAACGAAATCTATTTTCGTAAATGGAACGCCTGTGTTCCGGAAAAGCTGCTGATATAACAGGATAGCAGGAGGTGCGTTTTTGCATCTCCTTTTCTGTTTTGCACAAATTACAGTTTCTCTTATAATGTAAACCGCCGAATTTTATTGTGGCTGCCGCGGCTGTATTGACAAGACGAGTTATGAGTGATATATTCTGAATAGTAAATAATTTACTTGTAATGAGATAAATTGTTTAACTATCATCAACAAAGGAGAATATGTCATGAAAAAGAAGCTGTTGTCCATTTTGGTTATCCTGTGCATGATCCTGTCTCTTGCTGCCTGTGGCAGCGCCCCCAAAGCGGAACCGGATGAAAATGGAAACTATGTTGTGAATGGAAGTTTTGAGGATGCGGATTTCACAGGGTGGACTGTTACCAATATCGACGATTCCACTGAGGAACTGGATATCTATACCCGTGAAACGGATTGCTGCGACGGTGTTCAGTCTCTGCACTTCTATTCAGGCTCCAGCAATGTTAACTTTACTGCGGAACAGACCATTTCCGGTCTGGAAAAAGGAAGCTACAAGCTGACCGGTTATATTCAGGGCGAGGCCGCTGGGGACGAGAACGCAGAGGTCTTCTTCTACGCAGTAATCAACGGCAAGACATACAAGGCTGACGCGGAATTGAATGGCTACGTTAATTGGTACGCCGCGGAACTGGACAATCTGGATGTTGCGAATGGAGAAATTACCATTGGCGTGAGTGTGACCACTGCTCCCGGCGGTTGGGGTACGATCGATAACATCACTTTGGTCAAGGAGTGATCTATGGGCTTTGTCAAAGGTATGGATGTATCCATGGCAAAGGCGCTGGAGGCACACGGTGCATCCTACTATTTGGATGGAAAACAGGATGATCTGTTCCGCATCCTGAAAAAATGCGGAACAGACATGATACGCCTCAGGATCTGGCCGGATCCCTATGACGCGTCCGGAGCACCTTATGGCGGCGGAAATAATGATTTGCAGACTACAGTGGAGCTGGCACAGCGGGCAAAGAGCAGCGGGATGGAAGTGCTTCTGGACTTTCAGTACAGCGATTTCTGGGCAGACCCCGCAAAGCAGATCAAGCCAAAGGCATGGAAATCTCTCGCCGGAAAAGAGCTTGAGACAGCGGTATATCTGCATACCCGTGAGGCACTCAAGTATCTGAAAAACCGCGGAATCATTCCCGCAATGGTTCAGGTCGGAAACGAGATCACAAACGGTTTTCTATGGCCGGATGGACATGTCAAAAACTTAGCGGCAATGGCAGGCCTTTTACAAGCCGGAATTCGCGCAGTGAAAGAAGAATGTCCTGAAGCGAGAATTGTGCTGCATCTGGATTTCGGAACAGACGCCGGACTGTATGAACGGTGGTTTGACGCTATTGAGCCTTTTGATATCGATTATGATATTATCGGTATGTCTTACTATCCGCACTGGAACGGAAGACTCAACCTTCTTCTTGACAATATGAATCGGGTAAGTCAAAAATATGGTAAGGATGTCATGATCGCCGAAACCTCCATTGGGTACACAACGGACACACTTGGCTGTACGGGGCTCGTATTCACACAGGAGCTTGAAAAAAACACCGGATATCCTGCGACGGAAGCGGGTCAGATGCAATTTCTCAGCGACTTGTTTGAAATAGTCCGGAGCGTGTCCGGGGGACACGGAATAGGGGTGTTTTACTGGGAACCTGCATGGCTGCCCATCCCGACCTGTACCTGGGCAAATGCAAATGGCCGCGCCTATATGAACGATCAGGTTGAGGCGGGGAATTCGATGGCAAATCAAGCACTTTTTGATCGGGACGGGAATGCGAATGCGGCATTGCTGAACTTAAAACAAATGTAGGAGGGAAAGGAATGAAAAGGACAATAGCGTCTGTTCTGGTGGCGCTGGTCGTGGTGCTGGTGTTATCCGGATGCGGTTCCTCCAAAGAACCGGATACGAAATTGACCATCTGGACCAACATGAGTGTAGAGGCAGAAACAATTCAGGCCTATGCGGACGAGTGGGGGACTGCCAATGGATATCAGGTGGAAGTGATTCATCAGTCTCCGTCTGTCCAGAAATTTGCGCAGGCGATCAAGAGCGAAGATGGTCCCGATGCGGTTGTGGGAATCCCCAATGACCAGCTTGCCGATTATGTCAATGCGGGTCTGGCGGCAGAAGTTCCCGCAGACCTTTACGCGGATGAAGATTTTGCTGATGCGGCAATTCAGGCGTGCTACGTCAGCGGTGTCCGCTATGCCGCGCCGCTTTCCGTTGAAACGACCGCCCTCTTCTACAATACCGATCTGGTAGATCAGGTGCCGGCAACGTGGGAAGAGCTGGTTGCAGGTGCGGCGGAGATTGGCGGAGTTCAGTTCGATGCTACCAGCATTTACTATGATCTCGGATTTGTACGGGCATGCGGCGGCTATATTTTCAAGTACGAAAATGGTTCCTATGACGTTACGGACATTGGTCTGGCAAACGAAGGCGCCGTTCAGGCGTATGAATTTATAAATGCGCTCTGTAATGAATATGGCCTTGTATCCGCGGATGTTACCGCAGACATTGCCAGAAGTAATTTCCAGAACGGTCAGACTGCTTATTATATTGGCGGCCCTTGGGATATCGACGGATTTACCTCCGCAGGAACGCCCTTTGCTGTTACACAGATGCCCACCTTTCATGGTCAGCCGTTTATTACGCCTGTGGGAACGCAGGTTTGCTTTGTGAGCAGCGAAAGCGACAGCCAGGAGAAGGCATGGGAATTTATCATGTACCTGATTGACCATGGCGCAATCGGAATGTATGAGTCCGGAGACCGGATTCCCGCAAAACTGACAGATCAGGCGGAGGAAACCATCCAGAGCAACGCCTATTCCAAGGCGTTTGTTGCGCAGATACAGAATGGTGAACCAATGCCTACTGTGTCCGAAATGGGTCAGCTATGGTCTATTCACACCAACAACATCCGCTCAATGTGGACTGGGGAACTGTCTCCTGAGGCTGCTGCCGAAAATATGGTAAAGCAGCTGAAGGAAGCTGTTGACCTGATGAACTCCGGAAAGTAGTGATACCATGAGGGGAAAAGACAACACAAAAGCAATTCCATACCTGTTACCGGCTCTGGTTTCCATTCTGATCGTGACCTGCATTCCGATCATTTATACGATCGTAATTTCTTTTACCAATTACAACATGTATCACCTGAACGATTTTACGTTCATTGCGTTTCAGAATTACCTCACGGTCTTTTCCGGAAGCCTGAAGGATGTCTTTTTCCCGGTGCTGGGATGGACGGTGTGTTTTGCTGTGCTCAGTACACTGGGGTCCTATACTATGGGACTCGGCCTTGCGATCCTTTTGAATAATCCAAAAATGAAGGAATCAAAGGTCTATAAAACCATCCTGATCGTTCCATGGGCACTTCCCTCTACCATTGCGATTCTGGCGTGGCAGGGGCTTTTGAACGAGCAGTATGGCGGTATCAATAACCTGCTTCATGCGCTCGGTATTACAGCCAATATCCCATGGATGACGGACGCACTCTGGGCGCGGATCGGTATCATTATTGTGAATGTCTGGCTCGGGTTTCCCTATATGATGAATGTCTGTCTCGGCGGACTTCAGGCGATCCCGAATGACTACTATGAGGCAGCCAAAATCGATGGCGCGTCCAGATTCCAGTGTTTCAGAACGATCACACTCCCGCTGGTGACCAAGCTGTCGATCCCGCTGGTCATCTCAACGTTTGCTGCCAATTTTAACAACTTTGGAAACATCTACATGATTACGCAGGGCGGTCCGGCACGTGTGGACAATCAGTTTGCGGGTTATACGGATATATTGGCAAGCACAACGTACAAGATGACAACATGGTCGAACCGGTATGAACTGTCTGCGACTTTCAGCGTGCTGATATTCCTCATTGTGGGAACATTTACGCTGATCAATATGCGCATGTCGGGCGCGTTCAAGGAGGTTGACTGATATGAATCGGAAAATGTCACCTCATGAAGCAAGAATGCTTTGGATGGGCAGGGTAGTAATATGGGTCACCATTATAATCGTTCTGTTCCCGGTTCTGTGGATCGTTATGTCCTCCTTTTCGGCGGGAGACAGTTTCTTCCTATCATCGTTGTTTCCCAAGAAATTCAGTATTGAACATTATACCAGCCTTTTTCAGGAAACGAATTTCATGCTCTGGACGTGGAATTCTGTGAAGCTGTGCCTGATCGTGGCAGCGATCCAGCTGGCTATGACGTCTCTCGCGGCATATGCCTTTTCGCGGCTTCGCTTTACGGGAAGAAAGTACGGACTGATGTCCTTGCTTGTCCTTCAGGTTTTTCCGAGCAGCATGGCTGTGGCTGGCTATTACATTCTGATATACGAATTTGGATTGGTGGACAGCAATGCAGCGCTTATTTTTGTGCTTGCCGGGGGAAGTGCATATAATATCTGGCTGCTGAAATCCTACATGGATGGCTTGCCGAAGGAACTTGACGAGGCGGCCATGGTAGATGGTGCAACGCATTTTCAGGTGTTCCGGAAAATCATTCTGCCGTTGGCAGCGCCGCAGCTGGCGGTTATTTTCCTGTTCTCCTTTATCGCAACTTACAGCGAGTATGTGATAACATCGATCTTTTTGCAGACTCCGGGCAAGATGACCCTCGCACTGGGACTCCAGACGTTTATCAGTGACCAGTTTGCCGCACATTGGACAACATTTTCTGCCGCGGCGGTTCTGTCGTCTATCCCCATAATGATCGTCTTTATGTGCTTGCAGAAATATATCCAGAGTGGACTCGTTTCCGGAGGCGTCAAAGGATGATAAGTAGACAAACCAACTATTTGAAAGGGGCTATTACGAAAATGAAGAGATTATTCGCATCTGTAATTTCATGTGTTCTGATTCTTTCCCTAATCTGCTCTGGCTTGACGGTGTTTGCGACCACAATTACGGGAGCAGTTGACACTGACAACTTTGTCCGAGGCGTAGATGTATCCACTCTCGATATGCTGGAGACCTTGGCGCACGTTATTATCAAAATAACGTAGAGAGCGATGCCCTCACGATTTTGAAAAATAATGGCGCTAACTATGTGCGGCTGAAATTATGGGTAGATCCATACGACGAAAACGGAAATCCTTATGGTGGTGGTAATAATGATTATGCAACCACTTTGGCGCTGGCAAGGCGGGCAAAAAACCTCGGAATGGGAGTGTTGATTGATTTCCACCTGAGTGACTTCTGGACAGACCCTGCCAACCAGATTAAACCCAAGGCATGGAAAGATCTGTCTTACTCCGAACTGAAGACTACATTGTACAACTACATGAAAGACACGCTGAACAACTTTGCGGCGGCAGGCATTGTTCCTGAAATGGTTCAGGTTGGCAATGAGATATCCACGGGCATACTTCATGATGATGGCAAGGTTGGCAACGGAAATGAGGATTTTTCCAATCTTGCCGGACTCCTGGAATCTGCGATTGCTGGTGTTAGAGCATCCTCTGCATCCAATACCAAAATCATCCTGCATTTGGATATGGGAGGTCAGAACTCTCTCTATACATGGTTCTTTGGCGGATTGCTGACGGCCTCCCCCAATCTGGACTTTGATGTGTTTGGCCTTTCCTATTATCCGATGTGGCACGGGACCATGGAGGGCTTGCAGTATAACATAAACTATTTGGCTTCCACTTATGGCAAAGAGGTATGTATTGTTGAAACTGCATATGCATGGACAACAGAAGATGGTGATGGTGTCGGCAATGTATTTATCAGTGGAGATGAAGAAGTCGGTGGATATCCTGCAACGGTTGAAGGACAATTTGCTTTCATGAACGATCTGGAATCCGTCATTCTTAATGTTCCTAATGATAAGGGGCTTGGTTATTTTTACTGGGAACCCGAATGGCTGCCGGTAGAGAATGGAACTTATGCAACGGATGCAGGCGTTGCATACAAGAATGATACCTACACCCCATGTAATACCTGGGACAATATGACGTTGTTCGATTTTAATGGCAATGCATTGTCTTCTATCAAGGTGCTGAATCAACCTGCGGAGAATCTGCTATCAAATATCAGTTTTGAAAATGATGGCGTTACAACCACTCCCGCCGACTGGAATGTATGGCTTAGCGACTCCTCAGATACGGGGACTGTAAAGACGGAATATGGTTATGCATATGATGGTGATTATAAGCTGACATTCTGGGATGATTCTGCCTACTCCTGCTCTGTATATAAGACATTTACAAATCTTCCCAACGGTACGTATCAATTCTCAATTTGGGCAAAGACCAATGGGGATCAGGATGTGCTCCAGTTGTATGCGAAGAATTATGGAGGGGATGAACTGACCACTACTATTACTACAAGTGATATTAACTGGAACATCTTTACCATCGATGAAATAGTTGTTACCAACAACACTTTGGAAATCGGGGTCTATACTGTTGCCGGTGCTGATGATTGGTGCAACCTCGATATGGCTATTCTGAGAAAAGTTGAGTGACAGAGAGCAGTCATTTCTCCAATTAAGCCGGAAATTCTGTAAAATGCAATATGAACGTGGAACAGGGCGCAGGGAGAAATCTATGATGAAAGGATCAGCTATATGTCGACGTTTGTTATAAATATCATCCACCGGCCTGAAATGGTGCCTGAGTATGCCGAAAAGGTCACAGGGCACGGTCAGACGGAGAATATCGGCCGTAAGGCGCTGCTGACCGAAAGTCTGGACATTTTCAAGCTCCAGCAACAGTGCGCCCATGAAAACGGCCTGAAAACCACCATTCAGATGACCTACGCCAGCCTGTTCAATGACGAGGCCGTGGCTCTGGCCAAGGAGCATCACGCGGTCTATGGCGACGAGATCGCCCTGAGCCTGCTGGGACTGCCCTGCGAGCAGTTCCGGGAAAAATACAAAACGAAGGATTTCTGCATCTGGATGTTCTCCATGGAGGACAAGAAAGCCATCGTCCGGGATGTGTTCGGCAAATTCTATGAGAAGTTCGGATTTTACCCGGAATCCACGGGCTCTTACTATCTGGACGCCGATCTGATCAACTTCATCAAGGCGGAATACCCCAGCGTAAAATGCGCCGTTGCCACCTGCTGGGAGGAAGGCCCCAAAGCCTACCACACCTGCAATAATTCATGGTATACTTTCATGGACGGCGGCCCATGGGCGCCATGGATCCCCTCCAAGGCCAACACCCACGCGCCAGCGGCCAACGAGGACGAGGATTCCGGCATTGTCGCCATTCCGCACCTGAGCCGCGACCTGCTGGCCTGCTATGACGGCAACGGCTCCAACTTCGGCACCCACCCCCAGAATGTGCTTCGCGGTATGATCTATGATACGAAAACATGGGAATATCCCTACCTGTACAATCTGATCGACCAGTACCGCAGTCTGTCCAAGTACAACAACGGCTACGCCTACAACATGATGTTTGTCGGCCCCGGCTGGATGAACAAAATGGGACGCTGGGAAGCGCCCTATGAGCTGCTGAAAAAGTCCTATTGGGATGGCTGCGCTTACTACGGCCAGCTGAAAAAAGAGGGCAAGCTGGTGGATATGACCATGTCCGAATTTGCCGATTACTACCGGGAAAAGAAGACCTACACCGAGCCGGAGTGCGCGCTGTGGCGGGATATTCTCTACGGCAGCAACAAGCAGCTGTTCTGGTACTGCGACCCCTATATGCGCGCAGGCGTGAACATGGATCAGGGCGGCGCGATTTTTGATCTGCGGCCATATGTGGCAAAGCTGCATTGGCCTGTGGGCATTGGCACGCCTCATGTGCAGGACGCGAGCTACCCCTTCCTGATGCAGGAAAAGTACCGCGCCGGTTACTTTACCCATTACGCTGGGGAAGGAACCATCCGCAGTGCCAAAATCTGCCACAACGGCGAGGAAGTGGATCTGTGCCTGTGCCGCACCAAGGCGCATTTCTCTCAGGAGGGCAGAAGCCGCATCCTGACGCTGGATCCGGTGGAGATCGTATTCTCCGACCTGACGGTGAAGCTCCAGACGGTCATCACCTTTGCCGAGGGCGAAAGCAATATCCGCATCGACCGGAACATTCTTTCCATGTCCGACCCTGACGCGGATGTGACCATCAACGAATACATGGTCGGCTGCTACGGCACCACTGAGTACACCGAGGATATGTCCAGCCTGACTCTGGGCGTGGATGGGCAGGCCATCCCCTACGAGTACAAGTGCCGGGAACTGGCTGCGGACAATGCCGGCGAGGTCTGGTGCAAGCTGCCTCCCATCGACACGCTGGTCAGCATGACCTGCGACGGCCGGGAGAAGAAGGGCTATATCAAAGAGGGCTACGCCTTCAGCCCCATGTTTACCCTGAGCTATACCGGAAAACTTCAGCAGAAGGAGGTCTTCACCACATGGCTCAATCTACGAAAGGCAGACTGAACTACCGCTGCCCCTCCTGCTTTATGCGGGATTTGGACATTGACATGTTCTATGACAGCGAGAAACAGGAGTTCTACTGCATCCGCTGCCAGTTTTTCGGCACGGAGGAACAGGTTCTTAAAATGAACGAAATGGTTCGCGTCCGTTATAAGGACATGATGAAGCGCTTTACCGATTTCGAGGATTTTTCCGAATAACCATCCACCGCAGAGCAGCGGCTGACGCTGTCAGCCGCTGCTTTTCCTGAAAAAGAAGATTCCTCTGCCAGTTCATATGACAGAGCAGATATAAAACGAGGTTCGCCTATGAATACATTTATCAAAGGAATGGATTTGTCCACGCTGCCAGAAGTGGAACGCTGCGGCGGGAAATTCTATGATAACGGCAAGCCCGGCGACGCCGTTTCCATTCTGAAAAGCTACGGCATGAATCTGGTACGGCTGCGGCTGTGGAACGACCCCTACAGCGAAGATGGCATCCCCTACGGCGCAGGCACCAACGATCTGCTGCGCACCGTGCAGATGGCAAAGCGGCTGAAAGACACCGGTGTCGATTGGATGCTGGATCTCCACTACAGCGATTTCTGGGCAGACCCCGGCAAGCAGACCATTCCCAA
>ENA-UAEG01000662-UAEG01000662.1-human-gut-metagenome-genome-assembly--contig:-NODE-662-length-12281-cov-5.249959_pt1 | contig 12281 bp, 10 predicted proteins | sample MGYA00244280_ERZ654275 | MGnify/ENA primary metagenome ERZ654275 (study PRJEB26926, sample SAMN06165092) | human gut metagenome | biome: ENVO:00009003; feature: ENVO:2100002; material: ENVO:00002003...
AGATTCGCCTTAGTCTCGTGGGCTCGGAGATGTGTATAAGAGACAGCCCTGCAGGCGCGGCAGCTGGTAGCGCAGTGTGGCAAGCTCGGTCTGCAATTTGCCCTCGTTCGTGGTGGCGCGGGCGCGGAAAATTTCGAGGATCAGCATCGTGCGGTCCAGCACTTCGACTTGCAGTGCCGCCGACAGGTTGCGGATCTGACTGCCGGTCAGCTCGCCGTCAAAAATCGCGGCGGCTGCGTTTACGTTCTGGCAGACAAGCCGCGCCTCGGCGACCTTGCCCTCGCCCAGCAGCGTGGCGGCCTCGGGGGTCGAGCGCTTCTGCACCACCTCGGCCACGGCGTCCATACCGTTGGCGTCGGCCAGCGCCCGCAGCTCGTCCAGGCTGCGGGTCATATCGTACTTGCCCTGGTCCAGCGCCAGCAGCACTACCGGCAGTTTCTCGGCGTCGGTGGTTTTCTGGGCAGTGGTGCCAAAGTCTAATTCAGTCGTGTTATCGCTCATAATTCCTCTTTCAAAAGATGGTACGCACGGCAGGGGACCGGCGTGCCGTCAAACTTGCGGTCGGTCACGTCATGGTCGTAGACAAAGCCTGCCTTCTCCAAAACGGCGGCGCTGGCAATGTTCTCGTTGGCGTGTACGGCGGCCAGCCAGTCAGCCCCCACCGTGTCAAACCAGTAGTCCCGCACAGCGCATAGGGCCTCGGTCATGTAGCCCTTGTTCCACCACTTGCGGCCCAGCGCGTAGCCGACCTCCCAGGGGGCACCCAGGCGCTCGGTGTTCAGGTGCCAGCCGGTTTTCAACATCGGGGCAGGGCACAGGCTGATGGTCCCCATCAGCACCTCCGAATGATTGTCGGTGATGCCCCACTGGTAAAACTTCGGGTCGTTGTAGTGTTTTTCCCACTCATTCAGCGTTTCGGCAGTCTCGCCCCAGCTGCGGTGGGCGTTCCAGCGCAGGTACTTCGTCACCTGCTTGTCGCGGGCCCAGTTGTTGTACATCATTTCGCTGTCATCGATGGAAAGCTGCCGCAAAACTAAGCGTTCCGTCGTCAATTCCTGTGTGCCGCAATGTTTCATGGTTTCGCCTTACTTTCTGTGGAAGATGCTGCGCAGGATGCCAAGGCCGATGCCCCAGAGCTTGGCGAGCTGTGCACGGTAGAGGGTGCAGTAGATGAACAAAATCACACCTACCAGCGCAAATTTTATAATAAAATGCTGCCACAGCAGCGTGCCGATGGCTGTGACCGCGAACGCCAGCAGAAAGCCGGAAATCGTCTTGGCATAGCTGGCGACGGTGCGGTAGTACATCTGGCCCGTGACGCTGCGGTAAAAAAACGCAATGCCGTTGCTGGCGGCCAGGGCCAGCGCCGCGCCGGTCAGCCCAAAGGCGGGTACCAGCACCGCGCACAGCCCCAGGTTGGACAGCGCCCCCAGCCCTATGCCGATGGTATCATGCCACGGTTTGCGGGCAATCGAGTTGCCGTAGACCGTGCCCTCGCACAGAATGTTGAAGACGACGGCCAGCATCAGCAGCGGGAAAATGGCGAGGCACCCGCGCTTGTCGGGGAAAATCACGAACACGATATCCTCGAACATGACCAGCACGCAGAAGAAGCTGAAGATCAGCAGGTTCAAAACGTCATGTACGCGGCAGATGCGCTCCTGCTCCTCGCGGTAGTGGGCGTAGACGTAGGGGCCCCAGTAGGTGGAGAAGCCCGCCTGGATGGCCGTGACCAGCTGTGCCAGGCTGTACCCGAAGGCAAACAGGCCCTGCGCATTCTCGCCGCAGGCGTTGCCCACAAAGGAAAGGCAGATACCGCTGGACAGGCTGAACAAAATCTGGGCCGGGGCCAGTGCCACGCCGTAGGGCACAGTCTGGCGGGCAATGCCGCCCAGCTGGCTGGCGGGCAGCGGCGCAAACACAGCGCTGCGGTACTTGTACCCGAATGCAATGGCAACCACGCCAAAGCTTAAAATGGCCGCCACGGCCAGGATAAATACGTTGGAGGTGAAAAAGCCCGGCAGCAGGTAGAACAGATTGTAGCAGCCCTGCATCCAGAGTGTTTCAGCCGTGTAGGCGCGCAGGTCGTTTTCCAGGCGCAGCAGCACGTTCAGATACCGCACCAGCATATACAGCGCCGCATTGATGAACAGCAGCGGCACGATGCCGGGGCCTGCCGACCCCAGGCCGAAGGCCGCCGCCAGCGGCTGGGCAAAGAACACGCTGCCTGCGACACCCAGCAGTACCATGAACGACGCCGAAATGCGGGTGCAGGCTGCGAACAGCTGGCGCGGCTCGGCCCCGGCGGGCGGCTCATGGTAAAAGCGCAGCAGCGCCTGATCCAGGCCCAGGATGCCGATGTTCATGAGGGTGGCCGTGTAGGTCATGAAGGTGACCGGCGCACCCAGGACCTCGGCGGGCAGCAGCCCCTTGACGATGAGCGCCAGCCCGGTGATGGCGAAGCCTAAATAGGTCGCCACCGAGTATTTCATCACATTCCCGGCAAAGGATTCACCGGCGGATTTTTTGCTTTCTGACATATGTGTGTCCTATCATAGCGTTGTAGGGGCCGGGTATGCCCGGCCCGCGGCCTTGCCATTACTGCGCGCCTGCCGCACTGCGGAGGGCCGGGCATGCCCGGCCCCTACATGCTCAGCGGACGAACGGCTTAATGCGTTCCGTCATTGCTGCCACCTGTTCCAGCGTTACATGGGCTTTGTCCACATACCCATAAATGCGCTGGGCAAAATTGGCCAGCGGGGGGCAGAAGGCAAACACCTTTTTCGGCTCCCAGCCGTGGCGGTAGAGGAAATGCACCCCGGCCAGCGCACAGAACTTTACCTTATTAAAGTGCGGCGTGAAGCCTTCGCCCATCGGCTCGTCCCGGGGCGGGTTCTTGTATACATCCTCCAATAGGTCGGCCATCCGCTTGTAGGCGGGCACCTCGCTGGGGTCAAAATAGCCCTCGATAACGTCCTTTGCAATCGGGAACGGCGGTTCCGGCGCGGCCATGGCGGCGGCAAACTCGCCGCAGGTCGTCACATAATGGGCATCCTTGTAGATGACCGGGTCGTACTCGTGCTCAATGGGCACCGGGCGCAGGATGTGGCAGCTCTTGCCGGCCATGTACACCTCGGCGATGGCGGTGCTCATCCAGATAGAAATAGAGTCTGCCGCCACGATCCACTGCTTGACCGAGTCGGCAAAAATGACATGGAAGTTCGGCCGCTTCTTCGCCAGTTCTTCCAGCGCGGGGCTGTTCCACTCGCTGGGGTGGCGGCGGTAGACCAGCTCGACCTCGGGATGCTGACCTAAATATTCATCGAACCAGCGCAGTGTCTCCTTCATCGAGACACGGTTCGTCTTGGCAAAGCCGGTAAAATCGGTGCCCGCCATCTTGGAAAGCTCGGCGACCTCGTCGTCATTCATGCTGGCGTAGCCGAAGCTGGAAATATACAGGTGCAGCTGCTTGGCCGGGTCCAGGCCGAACTCTTTGCACAAGGTCTGTTTGTCTTTAAAGTAGCCGTCAAACTCCGGCCGCAGAAAGTCCATCATGACTGCGCCGGTGACAGGCGTGTTTTTGGCGTCCATGCCGTGGGCCTGCAGGCGGGCGGCGGTGCGCTTGCCCCAACAGGTCTGCACGCAGCGTTTGGCGTTGCCGTTCATATTGAACCAGTCGCCCTCCTCCTGCGTGTCGGAGAGCATCTGCTCCCAATGCAGGTTGACGATCTTGTTGCATTTGCCGATGTTGTTGTAGACATGGCTGTTGATGGCCTCGTTGTCATACATACAGCTGGCGACGAGCACTTCCGGCTTGTCCTTGCCGAACAGCCGCAGGTGCTTCGGATCCAGCAGCTGGCGGATCTCCACCGTGTAACCGCGGCGTTCCAGCTCGAGCTTCAAGAGCAGGTCGCTCTCATACTCGCGGACGGTATGCTCGTATAAAATCAGGAAATCTAGTGCCATTGATAGCAACTCCCATGCAAAGTAAGTTGTAGGGGCGGATGCTTGCGTCCGCTCGTGGGGCGTCGGGGACGCCGCCCCCTACAAATGAGGATGCCCCTTTGTCTGGTGGATGTAGGGCGGGGTGTCCTCACCCCCGCCGCGGCGGCATGGGGGCATACCGCCCTATATGTCAACCGGCAATATCGTTAAACAACTCTTGTGTCCAAACCGGCAGGCCGTACTTTTCATCCAGATGGAAACCGTCAAAAAACTGCGTGTCATCGTCGGTGATGGCGCTGCCGCCCCACTCGTAATCCAATAGGGTAAAGCCGCATTCTGCGGCCCAGCCGGTCAGCTGCGGCAGCACGGTATCCTGCATCACATCGGTGATGCCGAACACGTCACAGACCTCGGTGCGGACATTATCAGCCATCGGAGGCAGAACCACGATGAGCCGCACACCCTCGGCCTGGCAGCGCCGGGCCAACGTGTGCAGGCGGTCGAATTGCTCAGTGTTCAGCACCCAGCTTTTGCAGCGGGGCGTGATGGTGGCGGTGTAGTCATATAATTTGCGGTGCAGCGGCAAAACCGTACCATCGTCGGCCAGGTAATCCGCATCGGTCCAGTCCCCGGACTCGATGGTGTCCGGCGTGCCGCGCAGCGTATCCATGGCCACGGTCAGGGCATTGACGTTGTACTCTAAATTGAAGCAGTAGGCCAGCGGATTGTTCAGCGTCTTTTCCAGCGTGGCAAAGCGGTCGGTGTTGTACCCGGCGTTCAGCGTGTAGAACGAGACTTCCACCAGCAGGGTGTCAACTTCGCGGCCGGAATCCAGCACATAGTCCGCGAGGTCGAGGGTTTCTTTCAGCGACGCGCCGCCGAAGGCGAGATTCTGCCAATTCCGGCCGGAAAGCTCGTCCACCAGCGCCATATCAAAATGCGCCAGGCGGCTGTCACCCAAGATCAGATTCGTGCCAGGCTCCTGCTGGTAGGCCCTTACCCGCGCCACCGGCTGGCTGGACGAAGCGGAGGCTTTCAGTCCGAAGTAGTTGTTAGGCTCAAAGGCAACGAAGAATGCGAACCAAAGCAAAACTGGAATCATCAATAATGCAAGTTTTTTTAGGATATTCTTCATGGGCGGAGGCCTCCTTTCGTTAAAATGGCTTCCCCCTCGGGGGAAGCTGTCAGCGACTTGTCCGCTGACTGATGAGGGGCGAGTTTGCCGCGGCGACCCATTCATGGGCAATCGCGGTACATACGCCCCTCATCCGGCGCTGCGGCGCCACCTGCTCCCCCTCTGGCGCTACGCGCCACCTCCCCCGTATCGGGGGAGTCTGTCCCTTGGGGGAAGGCGTGGGGTTAAAACCCCGCATACATACCGAATCCGCTGTTCCCAAATCCGCCGCTCTGCATGATGTACCCCGCCAGCAAAGCGACGACCAGGGCATAATACACGGCCCAGCGGTGCTTCTCGCCCGCCAAACACACCTCGGCGGGCTTGTTCTTATAGGCAAAGGCTCGGCGGGTGTCGAGGTAGAACGCCAGCGCCAGCACCAGCACCACAAAGACATAGTACGCCGCCACCATAATGGCGTTGGCGTAGAATCCATTGGACGCAGCAGCGTACAATTCGCTGCCAAAGTGCGCGGGTGACCAGCCCAGGAAGCAGCGGCCCAGGTAGGCAAACGCATCCCCCACGGTCAGCGGTGCGGCGGCGGGGGCGGACCCCACGCGGAAGAACACCATGCTGATGCACCACAGCACAAACACCCCGGCCCGCTTGGCCCACAAAACGCGGGCGGGCGCTTTCTTTTTGGGCTTGCCCAGGCGGCGGTGCAAAAGCTCCTCGCCCAGGCGGTAGCAGGCCTGCAGCAGACCCCAAACCACAAAGGGCAGCGTGTTCCCATGCCAGAAACCCGACACAAAAAACACCGTAAACACGCACACCTCGGCGGGCAGGCGGGTCAGCCTGCCCCCGGTCACGCCGGACATATCCGCCCACGCCAGCGGCATGAACAGATAATCCTGCAGCCAAGACGAAAAGCTAATGTGCCACCGGCTCCAGAACCCGGAAAAATTCGTGGCAAAAAACGGCGTCTTGAAGTTTTCAGGCAGCTCCAGGCCCAAAAGCAGACCCACGGCCCGCGCGACCTCGGAGTAGCCGGAGAAGTTGAAATACAGCTGGAACGTGTAAAATACGGCGGCCAGCACCAGCATCGGCCCGCCGTAGCTGCGGTAATTCGGGAACACTTCGTCCACCAGCAGCCCCAGCACGTCGCTGACAGCCACCAGCTTAAACAGGCCCAGCGCCATGAGCCGCAGCGCGCGCACGGTGCGGTCGGTGTCAAAGCGGTGCTCCTGCTTAAACTGCGGCAGCAGCGCCCCGGCGCGGCAGATAGGCCCCTGAGTGACGGTGACAAAAAAGTTCAAAAACAGCGCACAATCGATGAAATTTGTCTCTACCTCGCAGTCGCCCCGCGCGGTGTCGATCAGGTAGGCAATGGCCGCAAAGCTGTAAAAGCTGATGCCCAGCGGCATGGCTACGGCCTGCCAGCCGCCCTCGCTGGCGAACGCGCCGTTATATTTAAAAAAGGCCAGAATCGCCAGCAACCCGATAACGCCTCCGCGCAGGAACGCAGTCTTGTGGGCGCTGCTGCGGGCCGCCATGCCGCGCCCGCACAGGTAGGTGAACACCGCAATCGCGATCGTCACGCCCAGCATCGACGGCATGGCCAGCGCGTAGAAAACCCAGCTGGCCGCCAGCAAGAACGCGCTCTGCCAGCGCTGCGGCAGGTGCAGGTACACCGCGGCCACGACCAGCAGAAAACCGAAAAATCCAAAACTTTGCAGGCTCATGGCCACACCTCCCCTTTATAATCAGTAATAACTTATTATACATGATTTGCCGTGGGTACGCAAGTGGGTTGTTGTGGTGCAGCGTGATTTGTGCTATACTATCGGTAAAGCTAAATTTTTGCCGGAGGCCGCTATGTCCTACATCCGCAGCGCAATCTCAAAATTTTTAAAGACCCAGCCCCCGGCGCGTATCATTGCGCTGGGCTTTGCACTGCTGATTTTGTGCGGCGCGGCGCTGCTGATGCTGCCCTTTGCGGTACACCCGGGGCTGCACATTGCCCCGCTGGACGCCCTGTTCACGGCTACCAGCGCAGTTTGCGTCACGGGTCTTGTGGTGGTGGATACCGCCGACACCTTCAGTATGTTCGGCCAGGTCGTCATTGCGGTGCTCATCCAGATCGGCGGCTTGGGTGTCGCATCCATCGGCATGGGGCTGGCACTGGTGACCGGGCGGCGCATCAACTTAAAGGGCCGCTCCCTCGTGCGGGAGGCACTGAACGTGGAAAGTCTGGACGGCATGGTCCGCCTTGTCCGCGCGGTGCTGCTCATGACCCTGATTTGCGAAGGCGCGGGCGCGGTGCTAGGTTTCCCGGCGTTCGCCGGCAACCATATGCCGCTGCAGGCGGTGTGGCTGAGTATTTTCCACTCAATCGCTTCCTTTAACAATGCGGGTTTTGACGCGCTGGGCGGCGGCACAAACCTGATACCCTACCGCGGCGATGTGCTGCTGAATATCGTCACCGACGCGCTTGTCATCGTGGGTGGCATCGGCTTCATGGTCATTCTGGATGTGGGACGCTGCCGGGGCAATTTTCGCAAAATGACCTTCCACACCAAGGTCGTGCTGACGACGACGGTGGTGTTGCTGTTCGGCGGCGCGGCGCTGCTGCAAATCACCGACCATCTTGACTTTATGACGGCGTTTTTCCAGAGCATGACGGCCCGCACGGCGGGTTTCTCCACGGTGGATCTCAGCGGCTTGAGCAGCGCGGGCCTGCTGGTCATTATGGTGTTGATGTTCGTGGGTGCGTCGCCGGGATCCACGGGCGGCGGCATCAAGACGACCACCTTTTTTGTGCTGATGCAGCAGGTGCGGTCGATCTTCTCCAAGCGCAGGCTCGGCGCATTTCACCGCCGCCTGCCGGACGGCTCACTGGCAAAGGCTGCCACCATCACCTTGATGGGCCTGATCGTTGTGAGCTGCGGTACCTTCGCGCTCTGTATTTTGGAGCCGGAGACGGATTTCCTGCGCCTGTTGTTTGAGCAGGTGTCGGCGTACAGCACAGCGGGGCTTTCCACCGGCATCACGGCGGGGCTGCGGGCCGGCAGCAAAGCGGTGCTGATTTTTACCATGTTCATCGGCCGCGTGGGTGCGGTGACGCTGCTCTCCCTCTGGGTTGAGCGCCCCGAGCCCAGCGCCCATTACACCGAGGAAGCGATTACGATTGGGTAAACGGCGCGGCGAGGTGAGGGCACCCCGCCCTACAAATACGGAAAACCGTGTGCCGTAGGGCGGCATACCCCCATGCCGCCGTGGACGCTTGCCGCAGCACATTCAGAAAGGTATTGCCACTATGTTTGACAAAAAGAAAAATTCTGCCGAAAGTTACGGCGTCATCGGCCTGGGTCGGTTTGGTACGGCGCTGGTCAAAACGCTGGCCGCCGCGGGCAAAGAGGTCATCGCCGTGGACAAGGACGAAGCCAAGGTCAAGGCCGTGCGCGGCTACACCGATTACGCCTTTGTCATCGATGAGCTGGACGAAGTATCGCTGAAAGAAACCGGGATGCAGAACTGCGGCACCGTCACGATCTGCATTGGTGAGCAGGTGGATGTCAGTATTCTGACTACGATGCTTGTCACGAAGCTGGGCGTGCCTCACGTTATTTCCAAGGCCGCCAGCGAGGTCCACGGCGAAGTGCTCAAGCGCCTGGGGGCCGAAGTCGTTTACCCCGAGGCTGACATGGCCGTGCGCATCGGCAAGCGGCTGATCTCGGGTAATCTGCTGGATTACATTGCCCTGGGCGACGGTGTCGAAGTGCGGCGCATTGCCGTGGGCGGCAAGATGCTGGGCAAAAGCGTCCGCCAGCTGGATGTGCGCAAAGTCTACGGCATCAACATCATCGCCGTGGAGCACGGCAACCAGACCAATGTGGAATTTGCCGCGGACTATACCTTTAAGGAGGGGGACAGTGTGGCGGTAATCGGCAAGGTCGGGAAGATCGATAAGTTTGAGAAGGAAATATAAAGAAGGCCCCCTTTGACAAGGAAGGTTTTGTTCCCCTCTTGTTAAAAAACTAACCGCACAAATTTTGCGCATTTTACCTTGCAATTCGGCCTGTAATGCGGTACACTTAAACTAACAAAATATGGCAAAAACAGGAGGACTTCCCCCATGGAACACAGCAATCCGATCCTGATGGGCAACAGCAGCCCGCAGAAGTTTATCACTATCGGCGAAGTGATGCTGCGCCTGACCCCGCCGAACTATGAAAAGATCCGCATGACTTCCACTTTCGAGGCCAGTTACGGCGGCAGCGAGGCAAACATTGCGCTGGCTCTGGCGAACCTCGGCGTGGATTCCACCTTCTTCAGCGTTGTGCCCAACAACTCCCTGGGCAAAAGCGCCATCCGCTGGCTCCGCTGCAATGACGTCCACTGCACGCCGATGATCCTCTCCACCAAGGAAGAAACCCCCAGCCACCGCCTGGGCACCTATTACCTTGAGACCGGCTACGGCATCCGCCCCAGCAAGGTCATCTATGACCGTATGCACAGCGCCCTGACCGAGTACGACCTGACCAAGGTCGATCTGGATGAGCTGTTTGACGGCTTCGACTGGCTGCACCTGTCCGGCATTACCCCGGCGCTGAACAAAAACTGCGCCGATTTTATCCTGCGCTGCCTGCGCACCGCCAAGGAGAAGGGCCTGACTGTCAGCTTTGACGGCAACTTCCGTTCCACGCTGTGGTCCTGGGAGGATGCCCGCGACTACTGCACCCAGTGCCTGCCCTACGTTGATGTACTGTTCGGCATCGAGCCGTACCACCTGTGGAAGGACGAAGAGGATCATGCTAAGGGCGACTGGAAGGACGGCGTCCCCCTGCAGCCCAGCTATGAGCAGCAGGACGAAATTTTCCAGCATTTCATCGACCGTTACCCCAACCTCAAGTGCATTGCCCGCCATGTGCGCTATGTCCACTCCGGCAGTGAGAACAGCCTGAAAGCCTTTATGTGGTACGAGGGTCACACGTTCGAGTCCAAGCTCTATACCTTTAATATTCTGGATCGAGTCGGCGGCGGCGATGCCTTTGCCAGCGGCCTGATCTACGCCATGATGCACGACTATAAGCCGATGGATATGGTCAACTTCGCGGTCGCGTCCAGCGCCATCAAGCACACCATCCACGGCGATGCCAACATCACCGACGACGTGGAGAGCATCCGCAATCTGATGAATATGAACTACGATATCAAGCGGTAATACGTAAAATAAAACGCCGTCCCGGGTGAGGGACGGCGTTTTTATTTGGGAAGGTGTCTGCGGCCCGCCCGGCACGCAGGTGTAAATCAGCAGCAGCCCGAACAGCAGCGGCACCGCCACGATCTGCCCGATGCTCGCAATGCGCTGTAACTGGTGGACGACGGGCCGCACATATGCGGCCCCTACACCTCTGCCTGGCGGTTTTTACCTATTATACTGCCGCCGCCAAACGCAAGTCACCCCAGCGCTACATCCAGCGCCATCATCAGGGTAAAGCCCAGCGCAAAGCAGATCGTGCCCACGTTGGAGTGTTCACCCTGGGACATTTCGGGAATCAGCTCCTCGATAACAACATACAGCATCGCACCCGCGGCAAAGCTCAAAAGATACGGCAGCGCGGGCACGACCAGCCCCGCCGCCCAGATCGTGAACAGTGCGCCCAGCGGTTCCACCGCGCCGGACAGTGTACCCATCAGGAACGCCTTGCCCTTGCTCATGCCCTCGGCCTTCAAAGGCATTGAAATGATCGCACCTTCGGGGAAATTCTGGATGGCAATGCCCAGGGACAGCGCAAGTGCGCCCATGGCGGTGATCTGCGCGCTGCCGGTCAAGTATCCCGCGTACACAACGCCGACGGCCATGCCCTCCGGGATATTGTGCAGCGTGACGGCCAGCACCAACATCGTCGTGCGGGAAAAGCCGCTTTTGGGGCCTTCGGGCGTGTCCGCGCCCTGGTGCAGGTGGGGGACAAGCACATCCAGCAGAAGCAGGAACCCGACGCCGAGCCAGAACCCGATAACGGCGGGCAGGAACGCCAGCTGCCCCAGCGCGGCGGACTGCTCCATGGCGGGGGAGAGCAGGCTCCAGATGGATGCCGCCACCATGACCCCGGCGGCAAACCCGGTCAGCGCCCGCTGCACGCCGGGATGCAGGGACTTTTTCATAAAGAACACGCAGGCAGACCCGATAGTCGTGCCCGCAAAGGGGATGAGGATCCCAATGAATACGCTTGTTAGCATACACTAACCCCCCCCTATATAAATCATAGTAAAATAGTATGCTTTCGTGAGAAATTATAGCACAAAGGGGGAGGGGCGTCAAGGCACAGGGGGAAAGCCCCTCCCGACACAAAAATTTTACACCCCCTTCACACAAAGCAGTTAAAAATATATCAAAAACACTTGCGCAAATCGAACTTTGTGCGTATAATAATACTAAACCCCTTGGGGTGCGGTGCGCCCCGCCAAAAATGTGAAACATACCGAGAGGAGCTTTTACTATGGGTTTGGGTAAAAAGACCATTGACGATGAGAACTACGCCGGTAAGCGCGTACTGGTTCGCTGCGACTTCAATGTCCCGATGAAGGACGGCGTTATCACCAATGATAACCGCATCAACGCCGCACTGCCGACCATCAAGAAATTGATCAACGACGGCGCTAAGGTCATCCTGTGCAGCCATCTGGGCAAGCCGAAGAACGGCCCCGAGGCCAAGTTCAGCCTGGCCCCCGTTGCTGTCCGCCTGAGCGAGAAGCTGGGCCAGCCGGTCGTCTTTGCGGACGATGACACTGTCGTCGGCGAGAATGCCAAGGCTGCTGTTGCCACCATGGGCAACGGCGATGTTGTTCTGCTCCAGAACACCCGTTTCCGCAAGGAAGAAACCAAGAATATCGATACCTTCAGCGAAGAGCTGGCCAGCCTGGCTGACGCTTACGTTGACGATGCTTTCGGCTCCTGCCACCGTGCACACTGCTCCACCGCAGGTGTGACCAACTATGTTAAGGATACCGCTGTTGGCTACCTGATGGAAAAGGAAATCAAGTACCTGGGCAACGCCGTCAACAACCCGGAGCGCCCCTTCACCGCTATTCTGGGCGGCGCTAAGGTTGCTGATAAGCTGAACGTTATCTCCAACCTGCTGGAAAAGGTCGATACCCTGATCATCGGCTGTCTCTTATACACATCTCCGAGCCCACGAGACTAAGGCGAATCTCGTAT